>Ga0070741_10015401_pt1 | contig 12965 bp, 11 predicted proteins | sample Coa_R1_4_FD_66440 | JGI IMG/M metagenome (GOLD analysis project Ga0070741, IMG submission 66440) | Surface soil microbial communities from Centralia Pennsylvania, which are recovering from an underground coalmine fire - Coalmine... | ecosystem: Environmental > Terrestrial > Soil > Unclassified ...
TCGCGTGGCGCCGGCATCGGCATCGGCTGGACCCGCAGCGGGCGGTCCGGCCAGCTCGGCATCGGCAGCGAGACGACTTGCCCGGCCGGCGGCGAGCACGCCGCGGCCTGCCCGCTCGCGGCCCGGTCGACGGTGCTGACCAGCCACATCTTGGATGGCCGCGCCTCGGTCATCGCGTGCTGGCACTTGAACGCGCACGCCACGCAGCCGCCGGCCAGCGCGCGCCGGCGGCGGACGGATCTGAACGAGACGAACGCGATCGCCGCGGCCAGCGCGGTCCCGGCTAGGACGGCGGACACCGAGACGAGCAGCGAAGCTACGTCCAGCGAGTGTGTCACCGCCTTGCCGAGCAGCAGGAACGCGACGAGCACGATGCCTGACATGGTGATTAGCCGCTGGGCATAGCACACCATTGGGTCAGCCTCTCCCTCAAGCTGGCAACCCGACAAGGCTGGCGTGCAGCAACGCACCCTATTCCTGAATCTCTCAACCGGCGGGAAAAGTCAAGCCCCCTTGTCCGCATGCTGAGACGGAAGTGTGACCACAGCGAGCACTCCAGCAAGAAGCGCCAGGCCAGCCGACAGGTACAACGCGGCGTGCAGCCCGTCGTGGAACGCTGTGTACGCCGCAGAGATCGTCTCCTGCACCAGCTTGCCGAAGCCCGCGTACTGTGCGGTGTTGCGCGGGATCTGCCCGGTCTCCAGGGCGTTGATCACCAGGCCCTGGAAGCCGGACGGGATGCCGAGGTGGTTCATCTGCCCGACCAGGCTGCTGTGCAGCTGGGAGTTCACCAGCGAGCCGAGCACGGCGACGCCGGTCGCCGCGCCGACCACCCGGCTGGTGTTGGCCGCCGAGGCGGCCATGCCGGATCGCTCGGCGGGCACCGCGGACATGACCGCCGATGTGATCGGCACCACGGTGGTGCCGATCCCGACACCGGCGACGCACAGCGCCGCGACGAGCGGGCCGTACGAGGGGTGCGGGTTCAGGTAGCCGTTGGCAAGGAACAGCCCCACGGCGAACAGCGCGCAGCCGATCGCGATCGACCACCGTGGCCCGGTCAGCGCCGTCCACCGTCCGGCCAGCAGCGACGCGACGATCATCAGCGCGGTCATCGGCAGGAACACCGCGGCGAGCCGGTACCCGGAGGCGCCGACGACCTCGACCAGGTACAGCGCGGTGAAGAAGAAGATCGCGAACGTGGCGAAGTACGTGCAGAACGCGGCGACGTTCCCGGTGGCGAAGCCGGGCATCCGCAGGTAGCGCAAGTCGAGCAGCGGGTGCACGGCGCGGCGCTCCCACAGCACGAAGGCGACGACCAGCACCGCGCTCACGCACAGCAGCGTGATCACGTCCGCCGCCGCGAACCCCGCGGTTTCCGCGTCGATGATGGCGAACACCAAGGTCGCGAGCGCGCCGGCGCCCAGCAGCGTGCCCGCGGTGTCGACCCGGGCCGCGGTCGGGTCCGCGCTCTCCGGCAGCACCAGTGCCGCGACGACGAGCGCGGCCAGGCCGAAGATCAGATTGAACCAGAAGATCGCCCGCCAGTCCCACAGCCCGACCAGGACACCGCCGATCAGCGGACCGGCCGCGAGGGCGAAGCCGGAGGTCGCCGCCCACACGCCGATCGCCCGGGTCCGGGCCCGCTCCTCCGGATAGAGCTGGCGGAGCATGGACAGCGTGCCGGGCTCGCTGGCCGCGGCGCCCAGCCCCATGACGGCGCGGCCCGCGATCAGCCAGCGCGGGTCCGGTGCGACCGCGGACAGCACCGAGCCGGCGCAGAACACGCCGGCGCCGGCCAGCATGACCTTCATGCGCCCCAGCTCGTCGCCGATCATGCCGCAGGCCAGCATGATGCTCGCGAACGTCAGCGTGTACGCGCACACCATCCACTGGAGCTGGGCGACGTTGGCGTGCAGCCGGGCCTGGACGTCGCCGAGCGCGACGCTGACGACCGTGCTGTCCAGGAACGTGAGGAACAGCAGCGTGCACAGCACGCCGAGCGCGACGGAGCGTTTCGTCGCCTCAGGCGACGGCGCCGCGGGCCGCCTGGCCGCCCGGAGCCGGACCACTTACCCCGCCGACGAGCAGACGGACGGCTTGCTGCCGCCGTTTTCCAGGGTCAGCAGGTAGCAGAAGCTCACGTCCCCTACCTTCCACACGCCGTCCTGGTAGACAGCCGTCCCGTTCGTGGGCGGCAGCGAGGCTCCGCTGATGCCGACGCTGTACTTGACGGTTGCCGTCCCGTCGGAGTTGACCGTGACGCTGGACACCGTCGCCTTGGCGGACGACGACAGGCTGGACCCGGCCTGGTTGTTGATGATCTGGCCGAACGTCTGGCCGTTCTGGAGCAGCGAGATCTTCGTCGCGGCCGAGGTCTTGCCGCTGAAGAACGCCTCCCAGTTCGCGGTGATCGCGGAGACCGCCCCGCTGCCGGAGGTGGGCTCGGCGGCCGCCGACGAGGGAGCGGACGACGAGGGTGCCATCGACGAGCTGGATGGCGTGGAGCCCGATCCCGTGGTACCGCTGCTGGAGCTGCTGCATGCGGTGAGCGCCGCCGTGAGCGCCAGTCCGGCCGCCGCCACCCAGGTGTAGCGGGAACGCATCGCGCGCCTCCCTGCTTGAGCGCAAGTCTTCAGACAGTTGAGCCGATTCTGCCTTGGATGCTTCCCTAGCTGCAGGTTGTTACCCTTCCCACCCCGACGCTCGCGTCAGGTAGGAGGCCGCTACCAGCGGAAGTGGACGAACAGGCGGCCGAAATTCTTCGAGTCCTTTTCGATCCGGTGGTACTTCGCCTTGACTTCTTTCTGCTCGAGGAAGCGCAGCACGCGCTTTTTGAGCTGCCCGGAGCCCTTTCCGGGGATGATCTCGACCAGCGGCGCCTTCTTCGCGACCGCCTCGTCGATGATCGCCGCGAGCGCCCGGTCGATGTCCTGGCCGCGGTTGTAGATGTCGTGCAGGTCCAGCTTCAGCTTCATCGGGGCGCCTCCCCCATCCACTGTAGGATCTTTTCCACCGTGGCGGCGGGTCCGCCTTCGGATTCGATGACGACCGCATGTTCGTCGGGTCCTGGCAGCTCTACTGTGCTGAGCTGGCTATCCAGCAGCTCGGCCGGGAAGAAGTGCCCGTGCCGCATGGTCAGCCGGTGCGCCAGTTCGTCGCGGCCGACGACCAGGAACACCACCCACGCCGGCGGCCGTCCGGTCAGCAGCAGATCCCGGTACGACCGCGTCAGCGCGGAACAGGTCACCACCGCGTTCTCCCCCGCGGCGATGTGCTCGTCCATCCACGCCCCGATGGCGCGCAGCCAGGGCCAGCGGTCCTCGTCGGTGAGCGGGATCCCGGCGTGCATCTTCGCCACGTTGGCCGCCGGATGGAACGTGTCGGCGTCGGCGAACGGCCAGTTCAGCCGTCCGGCGAGCATCGCGCCGACGGTCGTCTTGCCGCTACCGGAGACCCCGCCGACTATCACGATCATCGCGTGTCGCAGTCTAGGGTCAGGAGACCTCATACCCGACGATCACGTCGCCGGCGTCCAGCCGTTTCACCGAGATAACCCCGGTCTTGGCCGCGTCGGTGAACTTGATCACCGTCTGCCCGGTGGTGGACGAGACGGTCGCGCTCTCGGTGATATGCCACGCCGTGTCGTAGACGGCGACCCGCAGCGTCGCCGGCGGCAGGTCCTGGAGGTCGTTGTCGCAGCCGAACGCGATGTTCGTCGCGGTGCCCCAGGGCACGGTGATCACGGTGACGGCGTTCGCGCCGTTGTTGAGCTGGCCTGATTGCACTTCTTTCCTGACCTCCGGCTGGAAGGAACGGATCCACTGGTTCAGCGCGGCCGCGGATCCGTTGAACACGTCGTCGTCGAAACCGCTGCCCTCACCGGACTGCCAGAACTTCCACGCCTGCCACGGGGCGGGCGCCCCGGGCGTGGCGGACTGGAAGATGGCCAGCCACAGCGGGTACTTCTGTAGTCCGGCGCAGTTCCCCGACGTGATGAAGTTCCAGTAGGAATACACCCCGCACGGGTTGTGCGGCCGCAACGCGACCAGCGTTGACATGAAGTCACGCGCGCAGGCGGCCACCGCGGCGGTGGACGCGCCGGCCGTCTCGTTGTCCAGCCACAGCATGTCGGTGTCCAGTAGCCCGACGTGGCTGACCGTAGCGACGAAGTACCGCGCCTGCGCCGCCCCGTCCAGCCTCGGATCGAGGAAGTGGTAAGCGCCGCGGGCCAGGCCCTTGGCCTTGATGCGCGGCCAGTTCCACGCCAGGTAGGGGTCCGGCGAGTTGGTGCCGGCCGCGCCCAGTCCCTGGCTGGCACGGCAAATGCCGAAGGACAGGCCGGAGGTAGCGGCCCAGTTAAAGTCCCCGGCATAATTCGAAACATCGATTCCGCGCGCAAGAGCCACGCGAGAGATCGTAGTGGAGGAACTTTGACCCGCATGGGGAAATGGCCGGTAATCCGGCAGGTAACCGGGCCGGACCGACGCGGGCTTGGCGTCGCGGCGCAGAGCGCCCGGAACCCCCGGACGGCCCGCACCAGTACCGCAGACGCCGTGGTCAAGTCGGTGTGCCCCTATTGCGCGGTCGGCTGCGGCCAGAACGTCTATGTCCGCGAAGCCCGAGGGGGGCCCGGGGGGACGCATCCCCCCGTCAGAAAGGTTATCCAGATCGAGGGCGACCCGGACTCCCCGGTGAGCAGGGGCCGCCTCTGCCCGAAGGGTTCAGCCTCGCTCCAGCTCACCACCGGATCCTCGCGCGAATACCGGGTGAAGTACCGAGGTCGTTATGCCAAAAACTGGGTTGATCTCGACCTCGACACGGCGATGGACATGATCGCCGACCGGGTTATCGAGGCTCGTGCCCAAGGCTGGCAATCCGAGCACCGGCGCACCCTCGGGTTCGCGAGTCTGGGCGGCGCGACACTGGACAACGAGGAAAATTACCTCATCAAAAAGCTGTTCACCGCGCTCGGCGCCATTCAGATCGAGAACCAGGCGCGTATTTGACACTCCTCTACCGTCCCCGGTCTGGGGACTAGCTTCGGCCGCGGCGGCGCGACCACATTCCAGCAGGATCTGCAGAATTCCGACTGCATCGTGATCCAGGGCTCGAATATGGCCGAATGCCATCCGGTCGGCTTCCAGTGGGTTATGGAGGCGAAGGCGCGCGGCGCGACGGTCATCCACATCGACCCCCGGTTCACCCGGACCAGTGCCGTGGCCGACCTGCACGTTCCGCTGCGGGCTGGCTCGGACATCGTCTTCCTCGGCGCGATCATCAACTACGTGCTGGCGAACGAGAAATACTTCAAGGAATACGTCGCCGCATACACGAACGCCGCGACGATCCTGACCGAAGACTTCGCGGACACCGAAGATCTGGACGGCGTTTTCGCGGGCCTGGCCGACGGCACATACGACAAGAGCCAATGGGCGTACGAGGACACGATGGTGCGGGCCGCCGCGGGCGCGCGCGGGGCGCCGTTCCCGGGCCAGGATGTCCCGCCGCACGTTGCTGAGTCGCTCGATCACCCGCGTTCGGTATTCCAGACGCTGAAACGGCATTTCGCGCGGTACACGCCGGAAATGGTGGAGCAGGCGTGTGGTGTGCCGGCCCATACATTTGAGCGCGTGTGCCGAACGGTGACGGAGAATTCGGGCCGGGAGCGGACCACCGCCTTTGTGTACAGCGTCGGGTGGACGCAGCACACGGTCGGCGTGCAGTACATCAGGACAGCGGCGATCCTCCAGGCGCTGCTCGGCAACATGGGCCGGCCGGGCGGCGGCATCATGGCGCTGCGCGGGCACGCGTCCATCCAGGGGTCGACCGACATCCCGACGCTGTTCGACCTGCTGCCGGGCTACCTGCCGATGCCCGTGGCCGGGCGGCACACCTCGCTGGACGCGTATGTCGACAACATCGCGATGGCGCGCGGGTTCTGGGCGAATACCCGGGCCTACATGGTGAGCCTGCTGAAGGCGTACTGGGGGCCTGCCGCGTCCGCCGGCAACGACTTCTGCTTCGGCTACCTGCCGCTGCTGACCGGCGATCATTCCACCTACGCGACCGTGCTCGCGCAGCTCGACGGCGTGTGCAAGGGCTACTTCCTGATGGGGCAGAACCCGGCGGTGGGCTCGGCCAACGCGCGGATGCAGCGGCTCGGCATGGCGAAGCTCGACTGGCTGGTCGTGCGCGACATGACGATGATCGAGTCCGCGACCTGGTGGCTGGACGGGCCGGAGATCGAGACCGGCGAGCTGCGCACCGAGGAGATCCCGACCGAGGTGTTCTTCCTGCCGGCCGCCGCGCACACCGAGAAGTCGGGGTCGTTCACGAACACCCAGCGGATGCTCCAGTGGCACCACGAGGCGGTCAAGCCGGCCGGGGACGCGCGCAGCGACCTGTGGTTCACCTACGAGCTTGGTCGCCGTATCCGGGCCAAGCTGGCGTCGTCCGATGCCGCCGAGGATCGGCCAGTGCTGGACCTGACCTGGGATTATCCCGAGGTGGATGGCGAGCCTTCGGCGGAGGCGGTGCTCGCGGAGATCAACGGATGGGACGCGTCCGGCGCACCGCTGAGCGGATTCGCCGGGCTGAAGGATGACGGGTCGACGACGTGCGGATGCTGGATTTACGCCGGCGTGTACGCGGATCACGTCAACCAGGCGGCGCGTCGCAAGCCGGGATCGGAGCAGAGCTGGGTGGCGCCGGAGTGGGGCTGGGCGTGGCCGGCCAACCGGCGGATCCTGTACAACCGGGCTTCGGCCGACCCGTCCGGCAAGCCGTGGAGCGCACGCAAGGCTTACGTCTGGTGGGACGAGGAGAAGGGCCAGTGGACCGGGCATGACGTGCCGGACTTCCAGCTGACCAAGCCGCCGTCGTACCGGCCTTCGCCGGACGCCGTGGGGACTGACGCGATCGCCGGCGACGAACCGTTCATCATGCAGGCGGACGGCAAGGCGTGGCTGTTCGCGCCGTCCGGGCTGGTGGATGGGCCGCTGCCGGCCCACTACGAGCCGGCCGAGTCGCCGTTCGCGAACCCGCTGTACGGACAGCGGGCCAACCCGGTGCGGGAAACCCTGGTGCATCCAGAGAACCCCATGCAGCCGCCCGGATCTCCGGTCTTCCCGTACGTGGCAACCACGTACCGGCTGACCGAGCACCACACGGCAGGCGGCATGTCGCGCACGCTGCCGTACCTGGCCGAGCTCCAGCCGGAGTTCTTCTGCGAGGTGTCGCCATCGCTCGCTGCCGAGCGCGGGCTGGTCAACGGCGGCTGGGCGACGATCGTCACCGCGCGGACCGCCGTGGAGGCGCGGGTGCTGGTGACCTCGCGGGTGGCGCCGCTTGTGGTGGCCGGGCGGGTGCTGCACCAGGTCGGGCTGCCGTACCACTGGGGTCCCAACGGCCTGGTCACCGGCGACGCGGCGAACGAGCTAGCGCACCTGTCCCTCGACCCGAACGTGCACATCCAGGAGGTCAAGGCCATGGCGTGCGACATCGTCGCGGGCCGGCGCCCGCGCGGACCAGCACTGCGAGCACTGGTCCGTGCGTACGCCGAGCGCGCCGGAATCGACCCGCCGAGCTCTCGCTAAGCGGCCCGCGCCGCTACAGCACCGCGAGCGAGCCGTGTGCCGACGACGGCTTGTAGTAGGTGTCACCGGCGAACGTCGCCTGGTACCCGCCGAGCAGCACGCCGACGGTGGTGAGAATGGGCGGGACAGCGTTGCAGGTCGCGCGCCCGCTGGCGTTGGTGACCGCCGAGCAAAGGGGCGTCCCGTCGGTCGCGGTGAACGTGATGGTCTCTCCGGGAACCGGTGTCCCGTTGCTGGTGAGCGTGGCGTTCAGCCCGCTCGCGCCGAGCGGCAGCAGCGACAGGTGCCCGGTGCCGGCCGTCAGCGTGGTCGCGTTCTGCACGATGGTGCCGATGGCCACGCCGAGCGGACCGTTTCCGACCATTATCGGCGTGCCGGCGGTCTGCGTGCCCACGTTGATGACCGACACCGTGCCATCGTTCAGGTTCGCCACGTAGGCGTGTGATCCGTCCGGGGTCAGCGCGACCTGCTCCGGAGCCTGGCCGGTCGCGACGCTGCCGCTGACGGCGTGGGTGGCCGTCGTGATCGCCTGGAGCAGGTTGGTCACCCGGTTGGTCACATAGATCGTGCTCCCGTCGGCGGACTCGGTCACGCCATACGGCGAGCCGCCGATGTTGATGGTGGACACCGAGTTGTCCGCGGTGGCGATCACCGAGATCGTGCCGTCGCCGACGTCCGCGACCCAGACATGCGACCCGTCGGGGGTCACCACCAGACCCAGTGGCGTGGTGCCGGTGCTCACCGTCGCGGTGACGGTGTCCGAGCTCGTGTTGATGACGGAGACGTTGTTGCTCACCGTGTTGCTCACGTAGGCGCGGGTGCCGTCGGGCGAGAAGGCCACCGCCTCCGGATGGGCGCCGACCGGGATCGTGCCGGTGACCGCACGGGTGGCGGTGTTGATCACCGATACCGTGCCGCTGCCGTCGTTGGCGACGAAAGCCTGCTTCCCGTCCGGGCTCAGCGCCACGGCCTGCGGGTCGCTGCCCACCGTTATGGACCCGGTCACGGTTTCCGTCGTCGCGTCGATCACCGAGACGGTGTTGGCGAGGCTGTTGGTGACGTAGACCTGCCTGCCGTCCGCGGTTACCGCCACGCCGATGGGCCCGCCACTCAGCGGGATGGTCGCCGTGACGGCGTTGGTGGCGGTGTTGACCACTTTCATGTCGTTGCTAGCTAGGTCGGTGATGTAGACGTATGTTCCGGGTGGGGTCAGTGACGGGGCAGCGCTGGCGACCTGCGCGCCGGCCAGCCCCGCCGCGGCGCAGCCCGCCACGACCACTGCGCACCCCACGCTCCGCAGGACTCCATTGCTTAGAGCCATGGCCCATCCCTCCTCGTCTGGTGTGCTCAGATGTCCTCCGAGCACATGACACCGAATGTGCTTGTCTTGATACACGCTGGCACAAACCGCATTTCATGGGATGTAACCGCACGCCTTGGGACAGCGGCGGGTGGCAGATGTATTGTCGCTTCTATGGTGAGCGGCCCGGCCGACCCGGTGGCGCGCGCGGGGCACGCCGAGCACCCGCCGCGAGTGGGCTTTTTTACCGATACTTCGGTATGTATCGGGTGCAAGGCCTGCGAGGTGGCCTGCAAGACGTGGAACGAGGTGCCGGAGGACGGGCTCGTCCTGTCCGGGATGTCGTACGACAACACGGTCGGGCTTGGCGCGTCGACCTGGCGGCACGTGGCGTTCATCGAGCAGCCCGTGTCGGAGGCGGATTCAGTTGACGGCGTGCGCTGGCTGATGGCCTCGGACGTCTGCAAGCACTGCACCGAATCGGCCTGCCTGGACGTGTGCCCGACCGGTGCGCTGTTCCGCACGGAGTTCGGCACCGTGGTGGTGCAGGACGACGTGTGCAACGGGTGCGGGTACTGCGTGACGGCCTGCCCGTTCGGCGTGATCGCGCGGCGCGAACAGGACGGCGGGGCGCATAAGTGCACGCTGTGCTATGACCGGCTGAGCACCGGCATGGAGCCGGCCTGCGCGAAGGCGTGCCCGACCGACTCGATCCAGTTCGGGCCGCTGGACGAACTGCGGGAGCGGGCCCGCCTGCGTGTCTCGGACCTGCACGACGCCGGCCAGGACAAGGCCCGGCTGTACCTGGACGACCCGTCGGACGGGATCGGCGGTGGCGGTGCGTTCTTCCTGCTGCTGGACGAGCCGGAGGTGTACGGACTGCCGCCGGACCCGGTGGTGACCACCCGCGACCTGCCGGCGATGTGGCGGCACGTGGCGGTCGCGGCCGGCGGACTTTTCGCCGCCGCGGTGGCGCTGGGCATGCGGAGGCGGGCATGAGCCAAGCGCGGCACGCTACCCGGCGGCGGGGCGGTCGCGGGCGGGGCGAGCAGGCGATGGTGCCGGACGCGGAGTTCACCTCGTACTACGGGCGGCCGGTGATCAGGGAGCCGGTGTGGCGAACCCCGGACGTTCCCGGCTATCTGTTCCTCGGCGGGCTGGCCGGCGCGTCTTCGGTGCTCGCGGCCGGCGCGGAGCTGTCCGGGTACCGGGAGGTGTCCCGCGTCGCCAAGACCGGCGCGGCCGGTGCGATCGGCCTGTCCGCCGTCGCGCTCGTGCACGACCTGGGCCGGCCGGGCCGGTTCCTGAACATGCTGCGGGTGTTCAAGCCAAGCTCGCCGATGAGCGTCGGGTCCTGGTTGCTGGCCGGTTACGGGCCGGTGGCAGGCGCGGCCGCCGCGGCGGAGCTGACCGGGCTGTTCCCGCGGGCAGGCCGCGCGGCCACGGTCGGGGCCGGCCTGCTCGGTCCCGCGATAGCGACGTACACGGCGGCGCTGATCTGCGACACCGCGGTGCCGGCCTGGCACGAGGGGCACCGCGAGATGCCGTACGTGTTCGCCGGTTCGGCCGCCAGCGCGGCCGGCGGCCTCGGCCTGCTCGCCGCCGGCCTCGGCCTGCTCGCCGCCGGGCTCGGCGATGCCCGCCCGGCCCGCGAACTGGCGGTAGCCGGCGCCGCGGTGGAACTGGTCGCCAAACGGCGCCTGCTGGCCCGGCTCACCGGCGACGGGACGCGGAACCTGGCCGAGCCCTACGAAACCGGCCGCACCGGCACGCTGCTGCGCGTGGCCGAAGGCCTGACCGCGGCCGGGCTGGCCGGCGCGGTCCTCGGCCGGCGCAGCCGGCTGGTGTCCGCCGCGTCCGGCGCGGCGCTGCTCGCGGCCTCCGCGATGACCCGGTGGGGCATCTTCGAGGCGGGCATGGCGTCCGCGCGCGATCCCAAGTACACGATCGTCCCCCAGCGCGCCCGTATGCCTGCCGCCACTCCCGATCCCGCACGACCGACACCCGGGCCCGCGTGACCGACACCCAGACCCGCGTGACCGACACCCCCGCGTGACCGACACCCGGGCCTGCACGACCGACAGCCGGCGGGTCAGCGGCAGCCTCGATGGACGTCGGTTAACGTGGCGGATTTTCCCTTCGTGGTAACGGGACCCTTGGATACGAGGGTCGATCTTCCGCAAAGGGGAAATCGTCCACGTTGCTGGCGGGAGCGCCAGTGCGCTCCTATCCCGGTAGCCGCACACTGCACTCCAGGCACAGGCAGGGCGCGGCCACGCCCGGCGCCCTACCGACCGGCCGCCCGCCGTGCCAGCCTCTTGCGCCACTTCGGTAACGCTCCGGCAGGAATGAACGGGAATGAAATTGCGTCCATCGGCGTTTGGAGGTTATAGTCGTGGCAGATGAACCTCGCGGCAGCGAGCGCGCGGCCCTCTAGCGGCCCCGTTTATGACTTCTTCTGAACCAAGCTTCTGACACTCGGTTCCTAGTATCAGCCGCGACATAGCAAGGATCGTGACCTGCGCTTTCCGTCATACCCAGCAGGCGCCAATACCTCTCTTTAGCGTGCCTTGAATTCGCCATATCTGCGAACGCACGCCATTCTCCGAAAGGACTCTCATCATGACTGCAACCATGCAGGAAACCCAGGAAACCCTCATCCCACCGCAGATTCTGCCCGGCGTCACAGCTGTTTCCGGGATCGTGGACATCGCCGACGGCCACGGTTTCGTCCGCGCGTCCGGCTACCGCCGCGGCGCGGGCGACGTATACGTCACCGGCGCCCAGATCCGCCAGTACGGCCTGCGCACCGGCGACCTGATCGACGGCGCCGCCCAGCACAACGACGCCAAGCGCGGCGGTCGCGGCAAAACCGGCGGCCTCGCCCTGATCCGGGTCGACTCGGTGAACGGGCTCGCACCAGAAGCGGCGCGAGTGCGGTCCCGCTTCGACGACCTCACCCCGCTCTTCCCGTCCGAGCGCCTCCGCCTCGAGGACGGCAACACCTCTCCTACCGCCCGCATCATCGACCTGGTCGCCCCCATCGGCAAGGGCCAGCGCGGCCTGATCGTCTCCCCGCCGAAGGCCGGCAAGACAATGGTGCTCCAGGCCATCGCCGCGGCGATCGCGCACAGCCATCCCGAGGTGCACCTGATGATGGTGCTGGTCGGCGAACGGCCGGAGGAAGTCACCCACATGAAAAGGTCCGTGGCCGGCGAGGTGATCGCCTCGACCTTCGACCAAGCTCCGGAGGACCACGTCCGGGTCGCCGAACTCGCCATCGAGCGTGCCAAACGGCTCGTCGAGCTTGGCGGCGACGTGGTCGTGCTGCTGGATTCCCTCACCCGGCTCGGCCGGGCCTACAACCTGGCCGCGCCCGCGAACAGCCGCACGCTGGCCGGCGGCGTCGCGGCCTCAGCGCTCCAGCCGCCCCGCCAGTTCCTCGGCGCCGCTCGCAACGTCGAGAACGGCGGCTCGCTCACGATCCTGTCCACCGCGCTCGTCGACACCGGATCCCGGCTCGATGACGTGCTGTTCGAAGAGTTCAAGGGCACTGGAAACATGGAGCTGCGGCTGCGCCGCGAGCTGGCCGAGAAGCGGATGTTTCCGGCGATCGACCCGATGCCTTCGGGAACCCGCCGTGACGAACTGCTGATGCTGCCCGACGAGTACCAGGCCGTCAGCAAGCTCCGTCGCGCCCTCGGCGCGCTCGACGCCACCCAGGCCGCCGAGCTCCTGCTGGACAAGACCTCCAGCACCGCGTCCAACGCCGAGTTCCTCGGCCAGATCCAGCGCTCCCGCTAGCCGGCGAACTCGCCGATCATACCCGCGACCAGCGGCCCATGCTCGGTGAGCGCGGCCCAGTGAGTCGCGTCGATGACGCGGCGGGTCAGCCGCGGGGCCCACTGGTCGAGGTCGGCCGACACCAGGGACGGGGTCAGGTAGTGGTCCCGGGTGAGCGTGATGACCTGGACCGGAACCTGTGCGACCCGGCGGCCCGGCGTCCGCATCCGCGGGCGCATATTGGCCCGGTACAGGCCGATGCCGTTTACCGCATCCGATGCCAG
>Ga0070741_10015402_pt1 | contig 12964 bp, 14 predicted proteins | sample Coa_R1_4_FD_66440 | JGI IMG/M metagenome (GOLD analysis project Ga0070741, IMG submission 66440) | Surface soil microbial communities from Centralia Pennsylvania, which are recovering from an underground coalmine fire - Coalmine... | ecosystem: Environmental > Terrestrial > Soil > Unclassified ...
CGCGCCGAGGCCCAAACCGTTCGTCTCGCGCTCAACTTCGCTCTGCTGGATCGATCTGAGCGGATCACTGTCGAGCACCTGAAAGCGGCCCTCGCTGTCTGGGACTACTGCGAAGCATCTGCGCGGTACATCTTCGGCGATTCGCTTGGCGATTCTAGAGCAGATGCCGCGCTGAAATTCATGCGCGCGCACCCTCGTGCGACTCGCAGTCAAATCACGCAGGACTGCTTTAAAGGCCATTTCCCTCGTCAAAAGTTGGATGGTTTGCTCTCGACGCTTGAAGAGAATGGCTTAGCGTCACGAAAAATATCGCGAACCGCTGGGCGATCGGTCGAGAGGTGGACTGCGATTAACACCGAGTAGAGTCGCCCCGATACATCTTGACGATGCAGATTTATGGCTCCACGTTTCATGCGACAAACTAGGCGGAGGCGAGCATGAGCATTCGGCGACGGAGCGACGGACAGTACGTCATCAGGTACTACGCAGACGGCACGAAGAAGAGTTCGTGGAAGCAGGAGACGCTCGGCTACATCGACCGCGATGAAGCCATCCGGATCTACCGGGAGCGGACAGCCGTGGCCGCAGCGCGAAAGGGGAGAGCGCTACATGCGATCACGTTCGAGACGCTCTCCGCTGCCTACCTCGAATCCGCTGGCCGGAAGATGGCTGAGAAGAGCAAGGAACGGGCGGAGGAGATCATCAGCAAACACCTGAAGCCGCGTTTCGGCTCGATGCTCGTTTCGTCGATTCGCCCGTTCCATGTTGAGGCGTACATGAACGCGCGACTCGACGCGAAGGCGACGCGCGGAACCGTGAATCGTGAGTGGAACGTCATGAAGGCGGTTTTGAATTTTGGCGAGCGGATGGAGCTGATCGAACGAAACCCGATTCGGCGCGGCTCAGTTTCGACGTTGAAGGTGTCGGATGCGAAGCTGATCTACTTCGAGCCGGAAGAGTGGCGGCAGTTCATCGGCGCGTTTGACGATCCCGAGGCGTGGAAGAAGCACGTCGAGAAGGTTCGGCATCTCGGGCCGGTGAAGAACGGGGAACAGGGTGAAAGGCGCTATGGCGCGGGGCGGCGGCCAGACTCGAAGGCGACGGCTGCATACCTAGAAAGGCTGCGCCAGACCGTGCCGGTCTTCAAGGCGCTGCTCTACACCGGCTGTCGGCTCGGCGAAGTGCTCTCGCTCCCCTGGTCCAACGTGGATCTGAAGCGCAACGCCGTTACCGTCGTGCAGCAGAAAACGCGAAAGCAGAAGGTGCTGCCGATCGCTGCCGAGCTTCGGGATGTGCTCCTCACGCTGCCACGAGGCATCGGTGACGCTCCGGTGTTCGCGCGTGCCGATGGCCAGCCGTTCAGCGTGATCGAGGTTCAGCGCGCCTTCGGCATCGCGAGAAAGCTATCTGAGATTCGATCGGAGCTGACGCCGCACAGCATCCGGCACACGTTCGCATCGTGGCTCGCCATTGCTGGACAGCCGCTCCGCACAATTCAGGAGCTGCTCGGCCACGCCGATATCAGGATGACGATTCGGTACTCGCACCTGTCGCCAACGCATCTTTCAGAGGCGATGAAGGCTGTGGGCGCGATGGCGGAATCCGACCCAAAGTCGGCGCCCAAAAGCGAGCGGTCGTGACCGCGAAAAACGCGGAATTTCGGCTGCGGGCAACGCGCGGGCAACGCCTCTTCCGATTTCGCGACGATCGGATAGCGACATAAGTCCTTGCTGCTGAGTTGGTAGCGCATACGGGATTCGAACCCGTGTTACCGCCGTGAGAGGGCGGCGTCCTGGACCCCTAGACGAATGCGCCACGACGGGGGTGGGAGGGAAGACTAGCGACTCAACTCCGCGGGGGTCAAGATTATTCTCGCGGGAGGGGCGGGTAGACTTTGCCCGTGAGCCGCGGCTTTCTCTGCATCCTGTTCGGCGTCGCCATCACGGTGTTTGCCTGGTTCTCGCCGTGGAGCTGGCCGGCGTGGCCGGCGTTCGCGGTGATGGAGCTGTTCCTGCGTGTCCCGACGACCTACGGCGTCCGCGCCGCGATCGTCGTGCTCCTGATCGTGGTCAACGTCTCGACGTGGTCCCTTGCCGCGCGCGCGATCTGGTGGGCCCTTCAACGCCTGGCCGGGTCGCCTTTGCGCGGCGCATGAAGATCTTTTCGCGCGCCGTGACCGCGTTGAGATAGGTGAGGAACCGGCGGTAAAGCTCCTCGCTCCGATCGACCGGCTGCATCGCCGGCGACAGCTCGTCGGTGACGCGGTCGGTGGCCAGCTCGAGGCGCGGATCGCGCGTGATCATCTGCATCATGATGTCGGAGACGGCGAAGTGCGGCGGCAGCTTCACATGCACCGCGCGCGCGGCGGCCTCCAGCGACTGGCGCGTGTCGCGGGCCAGCTCGCCGATCGCGCCGACCAAAGTCGTCTCGATGTGCGAGGACCGCGGCGTGATGACGGTCACCACGCTGCGCGCCGGATCGAAATCGTACGACGCGTTCACGATCCCGCAGGTCGCCGGCAGAAACAGCTTGTCGCCGTTGTAGGGATCGATCTCGTTGTAAATGTACGGCCGCAGCAGGCGCTGCGAATTGCAGGCGCTGACGATGATGTTGTCGATGCCGTCGCGCGCGAGCCGTTCCTGCAGCGCCCCCACCGCGATGTACGACCGATCGGCGCGCGGATCGTAGCTGGTCTGCAGTTTCAATCCGTTGCCATTCGTTCCGTGAGTCTCCAGGACGAGGGTGTGGATGCGGCGGTCGGGGTAGAGAACGTTGTAGCGATGGATCGAATCGAGCACGCGCGTCCAGTCGGGATCCTGGAAGCAGGCGAAGCCGAGGGCCGCGTAGAAATGGCAGTTGTCGGGTACGCTGAGATCGGGACTGAACACCACGCCGACTCCGCGTCCCACCTCGCTCAACTTCGAGGCACTCGGGTTTGGCCAGGCCTGACTCAGCAGTTGAGCCGTTTCGTCCGCGAACGCAGGCGGGCTCAACAGCAGCAGACCGAGCACGAAAAATGCGAGGCTTCGCATCCTATTCAAATACGATTCCCGTTTTTGGGGGACGAAGATGAGTCAATTTGCACCACACGCGTTTGCCATTCTTCGCATCGTTGCCGGTCTGCTGTTTGCCACTCACGGTTCGCAGAAGCTGCTCGGATATCCGCCGATGCAGGGCGGGGGCGGAGGCTCGCTGCCGCCGCTGATGGTCGTCGGGGGCGGCATCGAGCTGATCGGCGGAGTGCTGATCGTGATCGGACTTCTCACGCCGTGGGTCGCGTTCATCTGCTCGGGCGAGATGGCGGTGGCCTACTTCATGGCGCACGCGGCGCGCCATCCGATTCCGCTGGTCAACCGGGGAGAGCTGGCCGTGCTCTACGCGTTCCTCTGGCTGTTCGTCGCCGCGCACGGCGCCGGGATCTGGAGCGTCGACGCGGCGCTGAAGCGGAAGCCGCCGGTCACGCCGTCGTAAGCTGGCGCAGCGCGCCTCTGAGGATCGCGGAAAACTCCGCCTCCGATCCGAGTTCCTTCCGCGCGGCGTCGATCGCCGCATCGGCGTCACGCGGACGGTAGCCGAGGTTGACCAGCGCGGAGTGGACATCGTCGTCGATCGACAGTCGTGTCGGCGCGGCCGTCGCGGCGCGCCCCTCGGGGAGAATCAGCTTCTCGCGCAGCTCGAGACAGATGCGATCCGCGGTCTTCTTTCCCACCCCGGGAATCGACGACAGTTTGCGCGTGTCGCCCTCCGCCACCGCCTCGGCCAGTCCCGCGGGATCGATCCCGGAGAGGATCTTCTGCGCCAGCGTCGGCCCGATGCCGGAGATGGAGATCAGTTTCTCGAACGCGAATTTCTCCTCCGGCGAGGCGAAGCCGTACAGGGCGAGCGTGTCCTCGCGTACGTGCGTGTAGATCTCCAGCGCCCCCTCGCGCTTCCCTTCCAGCCTGTAGTAGGTCTGCAGCGAGATGTGCACCTCGTAGCCGACGCCGTTTACCAGCAGCACGGCGCGCGTCGCCTCGATCTCTTTCAGGGTGCCCTGGAGATAGCCGATCATCGCGACCTAACTTTTCCGCCGCCAGCGCGTGCCGGCGGGCGTGTCTTCGAGCAGGATCCCGCGTGAGAGCAGCTCGTCACGAATGCGGTCGGATTCGGCGAAGTTGCGCGCGCGGCGGGCCGCGTTGCGGGCCTCGATCATCCGTTCGATGTCGGCGTCGAGCGGTTCGTCGCGCCGGGGAAAGATGTCGAGGACCGGATCAATTTTCATCAGCGCGTCGCGAAGGCCGGCGGCGTCGCCCGCGGTGATGCGTCCCTCGTCGATGGCCGTGTTCGCGTCGCGGATCAGCGTGAAGAGCGCTCCGAGGGCGCCGGCGGTGTTCAGATCGTCATCCATCGCTTCCTGGAACGCGGCGAGAAACCTGCCGATCATCTCCCCGGCGTGCTCGTCGGCGTGCGCGGCATCGTGCGGCGCGGAGCGGGCGACCTCATCGAGACGCAGCAGGAACGATTCGATCCGTTCGAGCGCGTTCCTGGCGTCGACGAGCGACTGGTCGCTGAAATTGAGCTTGGTCCGGTGCGGGACCGAGAGCAGGGCGTAGCGCAGCACGAGCGGCTGGTAGCCCATGTCCACAATTTCCTTCAGCGTGTAGATGTTGCCGAGAGACTTCGACATCTTCTGCTGATCGACGTTGAGGTGCTCGCCGTGGATCCAGAAGCGGACGAAGGGGCGGCCGGTGGCGGCCTCGCTCTGCGCGATCTCGTTCTCGTGATGCGGAAAAATGAGGTCGACCGCGCCGGTGTGGATGTCGAACGATTCGCCGAGCAGCTCCATCGACATCGCCGAGCACTCGAGGTGCCATCCGGGGCGGCCCTCGCCGAGCGCCGTGTTCCACGACGGCTCGCCTTCCTTCTTCGCTTTCCAAAGGACGAAGTCGCGCGCGCTTTCCTTCTCGTATTCGTCGCTTTCCACGCGGCTGAAGGCGCTGCTGGCATCGACCTCGATGCGCGACAGCTTGCCGTACGGCGGGAACGTCTTGATGCGAAAGTAGGTCGAGCCGTCGGCGGCGTAAGTATGACCGCCGGCGTTGAGCCGCTCCACGAGCTTCACCATCTGCGGGATGTACTGCGTGGCTCGGGGATAGGCATCGGCGGGACGGATGCGCAGCGCGCGAAGCGCCTCGTGGAAGTCGTCGATGAACGGCGCGGTGTAGGTGAAGATGTCCTTCCCCGCCGCGGTCGCGTTGCGGATGATCTTGTCCTCGACGTCGGTGATGTTCATGATCTGCGTCACCCGATACCCGCGCCATTGCAGGTAGCGGCGCAGCAGATCGCTCCACAAAAAAGTGCGCAGATTGCCGATGTGCGGGTGGTTGTACACCGTCGGCCCGCAGGAGTAGATGCGCACCTGGCCGGGCACGAGGGGGACGAAGGTCTCCTTCTCCCTGCTCAGAGTGTTGAAGAGCTTTAGGTCGGACATCGCGGCGCGAGTATAACTTCGGAGTGCGGCGGCTTGCCGCCGCTTTGGGAGGGAGGCGGCGGCAAGCCGCCGCACTCCGAAGGCATGCTGACACGTGAGTCATTCGTAAAACACTTCGGCCGAAAGGCGGTCTTCGGCATGGTGCACCTTCGTCCCTTGCCGGGGGCACCGCTCTACGGTGGGTCGATCCGCGCGGTGATGGAGGCGGCGCGCAGCGATGCGCGGGCGATCGCCGGCGGCGGATGCGACGGGATGCTGTTCGAGAACTTCGGCGACCGTCCGTTCGCCAGGACGGTCGGACCGGAGACGGTGGCGGCAATGACGCGAGTGATCGCCGAGGTCGCGCGCCAGATTCCGCTGCGGTTCGGAGTCAACGTGCTGCGCAACGACCCGGCGGCGGCTTTGGGAATTGCCGCGGCGTCCGGCGCGGAATTCATCCGCATCAACATCCACACCGGCGCGATGCTCACGGATCAGGGAGTGATCGAGGGGACGGCGGCGGAGACCTTGAGACTCCGCGCGCGCCTCGCGCCGGATGTGGCGATCTTCGCCGATCACATGGTGAAGCACGCCACGCCGCTGGCGCCACTCGATGAAGAGCAGGCGGCCAGGGACTTGCGCGAGCGCGGCCTCGCCGACGCCATCATCCTCACCGGCCGCGAGACAGGCGCCCCTGCCGACCTCGATGGTCTGCGGGCGATTCGCGGAATCATCGACGCGCCGATCCTGATCGGCAGCGGCGTCACTGCCGGAAACGCCCCGGCGTACCGCGATGCCGACGGCATCATCGTCGGGACCGCATTGAAAAAAGAGGGACGCGTCGAGGCCGCGGTCGACATCCGCCGCGTCCGGCGCATCGTCCGCGCGTTCAAGGGTGTCGATGGGTAAGAAGGAAATCCGGATCGTTCACGTCCCGCGGTGGGTGACGGTCGTACTGCTGCTCGCGGTCTCCGCGGGGATGGCCCTGGCCATCGATCTGCTCTCCGGGCATGCTTACCGCCTGCAGCCCTCCCTGGCCGAGATCATCACCATGATGCGACGGCAGCCGGCGGCCCCGACGAAAGGCGTCGTTCTTGCGACGATCGCCCCGGCAATGGCCAATTTTCTCTTTTTCGTCCCGTGGGGTGCCCTCGCGTTTCTGTCGTTCGATCGGGCGGATGTGCGGCGGAGTGCGCTTTATGGTGTGACCCTTGCCGTGGGCGTGGCATTTGCGTTGGGACTCGTTGCGTGGCAGGAGTTCCTGCCCACGCGCGTCACGGCGTGGCAGGATGTCGTGTGGAACGCGGCGGGCTGCGTGGGGGGAGCGGCCCTGGGCCACCTGCGCAGGCGCGTACGGTTCCGTTTCGAATAGCGAGGACGCGTTGATTCTGATCGTGGAAGACGACCCGCAGGTTGCGCGCCTGATCGCGCTCGTGCTCGAGCGGCATGGGCGCGAATCGGAGATTGTCCCCGACGGCCGCGCGGCGTTGTCCCGCGCACGCCAAAGGAGACCGGCCCTGATCTTCGCCGATCTGGCCATTCGCGGCATGGGAGGGGAGGCTCTCTGCAGCGCACTCAAGTCGGACGAGCGGACGCGCTCCATCCCGTATGTCGTCCTCTCGGGGGACCGCGACATCGCCCGGAAAGCGCGTGACTGCGGGGCTGACGACTACATGGGCAAACCTTTTGAATTCCCCGATCTGATCCGCCTGGTCGAGAAATATGCAGGAGCTGAGAGCCGAAAAACCGACTGAGTCCCCCGCGGGGACCGATCCCGTCACCCGCCTGATGGAACGCCTCGGCGAGGAGGGGTTCACCAGCGATCAGACCGAGGAGGACTGGAAGAACTTCGGGGAGATCATCTTCACCCGGCCCGAGAAGATCTCCCTGGCCGCTGGCGAGACCGCGTTCATCTTCACCCAGGTCCCCGAACTGAACGAGCGCATCCTTCGCCAGACGGCCGACAGCGTGGTCAATACCTACCGCGCGCGGCAGCCCATCGACAAGGCCCTCTCGGTCCTGCAGTCGACGACCGTCTATCACTGCCTCGTTGCCCCCGGCGATCAGCCGCACAACGAGCCGCTGACTGATTACGTGACGCGCCGCGGCGGGGCCACGTTCATCCCGGTCGTCCTCGTTCCGGAAATCAACGAGGTCATTTACCCCGATGTCGAGGAGAAAGTGGCCTCCGTCGGCCCTCGCATCGAGTATCTGAAGTATCTGCTGGGCGAACGGCTCGAACCGATCAACATGCACGGGCCGACGCTGCAGGCCTACTACATCTCCCTCGCGGTGATGGGCCTGCTGTTGATCGCCGTACTGTTTTCGTTGATCCGTTAAACTCGCCATGTGACCTCCGCTGATGAGCGGCCGCCCGAGGACATCAACGCCGATCTCGGATTCGGTTCGGTCGTCACTCGCGAAAGCCGGAGGCGCCTGCTCAATCGCGACGGCAGCTTCAATGTCCGGCGCGAGGGACTGAACCTCTGGCAGACGCTTTCGCTCTACCACTACTTCGTCACCATCTCCTGGCCGAAGTTCCTGGCCTGGGTCGTGGGCGTGTATGCCGCTGCCAACGTACTCTTCGCGCTCGCCTATCTCGCGTGTGGGGATCGGGCGCTGACCGGCTTCGAGGGGGTGTCACCCGGGCAGCGGTTCCTGATCGCGTTGTTCTTCAGCGTGGAGACGATCTCCACCATCGGATACGGAAACATCGCGCCGCTGAACTCCTCGGCCGACGTGCTCGTGACCGTCGAGGCGCTGGTCGGACTTCTCGGATTCGGCGTCGCCGCCGGCGTGATGTTCGCCCGCTTCTCCAGACCCACCGCGCGGGTCGTCTTCAGCCGGAATGCCGTGATCGCCCCCTATCGCGGCATCACCGCATTCATGTTCCGCATCGTGAACCAGAACAAGAGCGAGCTGGTGGATGTCCAGGCCCACGTCCTCCTCGCCCGGCGGAAACAGGGAGGATCGTCACTGGAGCGCGAGTTCATCCGGCTGAAGCTCGAGCGGGACCGGGTGGTGTTCTTTCCGCTTTCCTGGACGGTGGTGCATCCGATCGACCAATCGAGCCCTCTGTGGGGATCGAGCGAGAAGGACGTCGGCGTCTGCGATTCCGAGTTTCTGATCCGTCTGAGCGGCTTCGATGAGACCTCCTCGCAAACGGTGCACACCCGCTCCTCCTACAAAGGGAGCGAAGTGATTTGGGGAGCGCGCTTTACGAACATGTTCAATCCTCCGCGGCCGGACGGCACGATCAGCATCGATATTCGGAAACTCCATGAAATCGAGCGAGTGGCGATGGAGCGCAGTACACTAAGTGACGTTCCTCACAGGCCGATGTAAACGGGCGGACCGATATCGCGTCCAACGAGCCATGAAGCAAGCGTGGTTGTTTGCCGTGCTGGCGCTGGCGCCGGCGCCGGCGCTTCTGATGGGCGACTCGAAAGCGAGCTGCCCGCTGGGGCCATTCGATCCGCGGTCTCAGTCCGAGCGGCAGGCATCGCTCAACCATCAGCTCACCGCGGCAACCGAGGCCGTGGCTCCCAGCCGGCGCCGCGCGGTTGAGCCTCCGAACCAGGTAGTGACGTTCCCGCCGGCCGTCAATTTCATCGACACCGATGTCTTCGCGCGCATGCGCAAGGACGGCATCGTTCCGACATCGCTGGCGAGCGACGAGGAGTTCCTGCGTCGCGTCACGCTCGACCTGACGGGGCAGATCCCCGATTCCGCGACGGTGCAATCGTTCGTCGCCGACAACTCGCCGACCAAGCGCGCACGGATGATCGATCAGTTGCTGGCCTCCGACGCCTTCAATGATCGATGGACGATGTGGCTGGGCGACCTGGTGCAGAACGTCCAGATCTCGCAGAATGCGCGGGAGTACTACCAGGGACGGAACGCCTACTACCACTATTTGCGCGACTCACTTGCAGCCGCGAAGCCTTACGACCAGATCGTGCGCGAGCTGATCGCCGGCAAAGGTGACGGCTTCACCAACGGACCGGCGAATTACACGATCCGCCAGATGCAGCCGAACGGCCCGATCCAGGACACGTACGACAATCTCGCCGCGCACTCCGCCGACAAGTTTCTCGGCATGCCGTTCCTCTGCCTGTCGTGCCACAACGGGCTCGGGCATCTGGAGCTGGTCAACACCTATCTGAAATCGAAAAGCCGCTACGACTTCTGGGGCGAGGCGGCGTTCTTCTCGCGGACGCGCACCCAGCGCGTGACCACCACGAACCCGGCGCATTTCGACGTTGAAGATCAGGCCACGGGCCAGTACCAGCTCAACACGGTCTCCGGGAACAAGACGCCGCGCCAGCCGGTCAACGGACAGAACTTCGTGAATCCGGCGTTTCTGCTGACCGGAGAGGCGCCGCGGCAGGGAGAGTCGTATCGCGACGCGCTCGGTCGGATCCTCACGGCCAATCCCCAGTTCGCGCGCGCGACGGTGAACTATCTGTGGAAGGAGATGTTCGGCCTGGGGATCGTCGAACCGGTGAACAACTTCGATCTCAACCGTCTCGATCCGAATCATCTCGCCAACGGCGCCACGCTGCAGCCGTCGAATCCTGATCTGCTGACCGATCTGGCCAACGAGTTCGCGGCAGGCAAGTACGATCTGCGCGCGATCCTGCGCACGATCGCCATCTCCAGTACCTATCAGCTTTCGACGAAATACACGCCGGGCGGCTGGAACGAGTCGTGGACGCCGTATTTTGCGCGTCACCTGGCGCATCGCCTGCCGGCGGAGCAGTTACTCGACGCCATCGCGCGGGCGACCAACGTGCCGGTGAGCTTCAGCGTGCAGGGGATCGGCACGGTCAACGCGGCCATGAAGCTGCCGGACACACTCGAATCGGCGCGCAACAACTACGGCCGCTTTCTCGATGAATTCGGTCGTGGCAACCGCGATGACGAGGCACGATCCAACGACTCGTCGATCGCTCAGGCGCTGGCGCTGATGAACGACGGGACGATCGTGGTCAACCGCATCCATCGCGCGACCGCAAATTCCACCGTGGCCAAGGCGCTGGCCGGGACCACCGATCCGGGAGCGATCGCCGATCAGCTTTACCTCGCCACGCTCTCACGCCGCCCGACGGCGCAGGAGCGGCAGCAGGCGATCGCCTACCTGCAGGGCGGCAACCTCGCGCAACGCACCGAGGACCTGCAGTGGGTGCTGCTCAACTCGCTCGAGTTCGTGTTCGATTGAGGCCGTTCATGCGCAGACCGAAACTTCCCAAAAGCACGATTGAATGCCCCGACTGCAACCGGGCGAGCGGATTCCCGCTGCGCGAGGGTTTCTCCCGCCGCCGCTTTCTGCAGGTCGCCGGCACGGGCGTGATCGCCTCGTACTTCCTCGACGTGATCAATCCGCGCCTGCTGTACGGCGCCTCGGTGGCGCCGAACGTCTATCTCCGCAACAGCGCGAGCAACTGTATCTTCATCTTCCTCGCCGGCGCGCCGAGCAACATCGACACCTGGGACCTGAAAGAGGGAACGTGGACCCCGTCCGATTTCAACCCTACGAGCTACGACGGCGGAAACCTCCGTTTCCCGCAGGGATTGCTGCCCAGGACCGCCGAGCATCTCGGCAAAATGAGCTTCGTGCGCAGCGGCCTGGCATGGGCGGCGGTGCATCAGTTGGGGCAGGCGTGGGCGCAGATCGCACGCAATCCGGGAGGAGCGACCGGCTCGATCGCGCCGCACATCGGATCGGTGGTGTCGCTGGAAGAGCAGGTCGCCCGTAAGAGTGGTGACGTGCTGCCCGGCTTCATCGCCTTGAATTCGACCGGCATTCCCTCGTCGGGATATTTCCCCGCGACCTACGCACCGTTCCAGGTCGTTCCCGCGGCCACCGGGCTGTCGACGATCAACCATCCGGACGGAGCGTCGCGCTTTTCCGATCGCTGGAACTTTCTGCATCAGATGGATGCCGATCGCGCCAGCGGCGCGCGCGGCAAGCCGACCCTCGACATGAACGACTTCTACGAGCAGTCGAAGGCGCTCATGGACTCCCCGGGCATCAACGCGCTGTTCAGCTTCACTCCCGACGAGCACGCGAAGTACGGCAGCACGAGCTTCGGCGACTCGCTGGTCATCGCGCGCAACCTCGTCGCCGCGCGCAAGGGGACGCGGTTCGTGCAGGCGACGCTCACCGGATGGGACCATCACAGCGGGATCTACACGCCGGCCGGTACGGGCGTGAACTCCCTCTACACGCAGTGCAAGACATTCGACCCGGCGTTCGGCGCGCTGCTAAGCGACCTGGAGTCGATGCCCGGTTCGACGAGCGGCAAGAGCCTGCTCGATGAAACGCTGGTGGTGGTTCTCGCGGAGTTCGGGCGCACCGTCGGCGCGCTGAACAACCAGCAGGGGAGAGATCACAACCTGCGCATGAGCACCGTGTGGACGGGCGGCGGGATTCGCGGCGGCCAGATCCTCGGCAAGACCGACGCCGGCGGAAACAACGTCACCGACTTCGGCTGGAGTCAGAACCGCGACGTCCGTCCCGAAGACGTCACCTGCACGATCTACTCGGCGCTGGGGATCGACTACACCACCGTGCGCCACGACGACCCGCTCAACCGCGGCTTCGAATATGTCCCGTTCGCCAAGGACGGGACTTACAAGCCGGTGGACGAGCTGTTCTGAACGACTCAGGTCGCCCGCGTGAACAACTGCCGCTGCGAAACCTGGTACGCGTGCGCGCGGATCAGCTCGCGGAGCGCGCGCGGATCGCGAACGCCGCGCAGCACGTAATTCGGCGTGGCCTTGTCGGAGGAAATGATGGTCACGTTGCCGATGCCGAGGATTCGTTCGCTCAGCCGCTGGTCGAACTGGGTGTCGTCGATGTAGCGCAGGTCGATGTCTTCGACTTTTTTCGTGAAGATCCCCGTCTCGATGATCACACGCTGGCTGGTCACCGTGTACATCGTCGCCTTGATGCGCACGATGGCGATGGCGATTCCGCCGATCAGCCAGAGCAGAATTGCGGCGAAGATGATCCAGATCCAGCCGGCGAACTGCGACAGCCGGTCGTACCAGAAGTAGAGAAGCAGCGGAATGACGATCGCCGTGACGATCAGCCCGAAGAATTTTCCCGCCAGCAGCGCCAGCGACGGTCCGCCGCGCCAGAGCCTCTCCTCGGCCCCCGCGGTGGCCTGCGGCGCCGGCGGCGCCATGGGCGTCATGGGGCGTCCGCACCGCGGGCAGGCAGCGGCGGCAGTCGAGACTTCGTGTCCGCAGTCAGGGCAGGTAATCAGCGCCATGCGCCTGATTGTATCTCCTCGCAATCCGGCCCGATTCGTGCGAGATTGGCCAAAGCATGACCATTGCCGAATTTCTTCTGGCGCTGATCGCCATCTTTGCCGCGGCGAAGGTCTGCGGTGAACTGGCGGAGCGGGTCGGGCAGCCCGCGGTTCTCGGGGAGCTGCTGGGCGGCGTCGTCGTCGGTGTCTCGGGGCTGCACGTGGTCAACCCGCACGACACGACCATCCACCTCCT
>Ga0070741_10015403_pt1 | contig 12963 bp, 17 predicted proteins | sample Coa_R1_4_FD_66440 | JGI IMG/M metagenome (GOLD analysis project Ga0070741, IMG submission 66440) | Surface soil microbial communities from Centralia Pennsylvania, which are recovering from an underground coalmine fire - Coalmine... | ecosystem: Environmental > Terrestrial > Soil > Unclassified ...
CAAGCGGCTGCTCGTCCGCTACGACCGCCGCGCCGAGATCCACGAAGCCTTCCTCGCCCTCGGCTGCTGCCTCGTCTGCTACCGGAGACTCAAGAACTCATTGTGATTCGAGTTCTTAGCCCCGATGCGCCCGCCGGCGGAGCGCTCGATCGTTCGGGCAACGACAGGAGGCGACATGACGACCAGCCACCAGGCAATTCGCGCGGCTGTCGACGTGAAGGCTCACGCGCCGTGTCCGATGTGCGGGCAGCAATCGTGGGTCGGCGGCGATCGGCTGACCGAGATCGGCAACCCACCGATCGACACCATCCCCTTCGTCTGCACGCATTGCGGCTACCTGCGCCTGCACGCCGTGCAGGCGCTCGAGACGCTGGACGACTGACGATGCCGAGGTTCCTCCGGACGAAGGCGCGGCTCGCCGCGGCGTTCGGCGCCGCCGCCTTCGCCGCCGCGATCGCGCTCGTGATCGCGATCGTCGCCGGCGGCGACCACAGCCGCTCGCCCACGACGAGAAGCGCCGCGACCGTCGCCGGCGCGCGCGACGTCGCGGCCGGGCTCGCGGGGATCCCGCAGCGCGGCGCCGTGCTCGGCTCGGCAGAAGCGCCGCTGACGATGGTCGAGTTCGCGGACGTCCAGTGCCCCTACTGCGCCGAGTTCGGCGTCAGGGTGTTGCCCGACCTCGTCCGCGACTACGTGCGCACCGGCAAGCTCCGCGTGATCTACGACGGCATGGCGTTCATCGGCCCCGACTCGGTGACGGGACTGAAGACGGCGATCGCAGCGGGTCGCCAGAACCGGCTCTGGAACGTCCTCGAGCTGCTCTCCCGCAACCAGGGGCGCGAGAACTCCGGCTGGGTGAGCGACGGGCTGCTCCGCGCGATCGGAACCGCGGCGGGCCTCGACGTCGCGAAGCTGATGCGCGACCGCGCGACGCCGTCGGTGGCGGCGACTCTCGAGGCGATGTCGCAGACCGCCGTGGACGAGGGGATCACGTCGACGCCGTCGTTCCTCGTCGGGCGCACCGGGCAGCCCCTGCAGCGCCTGACGCCGTCGTCGCTCGATCTCGCCGGCTTCGAGCCGACGCTGGACGCCCTGCTCGCGGAGTGACGCCGCGCGCGCGGGCTCTCCGTCCCCCCGCGGGGCGCCGGCGCGCGCTACGCGGACGTGCGGGTCGCCTGCTCGGGGCCAGGCTGCGGCGACCGTCCCGCCCGCACGAGCAGGTCGATCGCCGGCCGCGGCGCGTCCTCGACGTCGCGCAGCACGCGCTCGGCCCGCTCCACCTCGAGGCCGGGCAGCTCCGCCGCCAGCTCGCGCTCGGTCGCGAGCACCTCGGCGTCCTTCGGGCCGCCCCAGCCGTGCTCGAGGTTGTCGGCGTGGTGGGCGACGACGAGGAGCGCGCCGCCGGGCGCCACCGCGCCCGCGGCCCCCGCCAGCACGCGCCGCCGCTCGTCGGGCGGCAGCTGAAGGTAGACGAGGCAGACGAGATCGAACGCCCGCTCCGGCGGGCGCCACTCGAGCACGTCCGCGAGCACCCACTCGACGTCGACCCCGCGCTCGCCCGCCAGCCGCCGGCCCGCAGCGAGGGCGACGTCGGAGAAGTCGACGGCCGTCACGCGCCAGCCGCGCTCGGCGAGCCAGACGGCGTTGCGGCCTGAGCCGCAGGCGAGGTCGAGCGCGGCCCCCGGCGCCAGCGCGCCCGCCTCCGCCACGAGGAACCGGTTGGGCGCGCCACCGAAGTGATGCTCGCCCGCCGCGTGCCGGCGGTTCCACTCCTGAGCGTCCACGACCGGAATCTACGCTGGCGGCGTGCGCGACGCGCTCCTCTCGATCCACCTGCTCGCGGCGGCGACGTGGATCGGCGGGACGATCGCGCTCGTGTTCGCAGGCGTGCCGGCGATCCGCCAGCTCGAGGGCGAGGCGCGCGCGGCGACGCTGCGCGAGCTCGGTAGGCGCTGGCGTCCGCTCGGGTGGGGCGCGCTCGCGGTCCTGCTCGCGAGCGGGCTGATCCTCGCCAACCGCGACGGGCTCTTCGGCCGGGCGCTCCTCTGGGTGAAGCTGGGGCTGGTCGCGGCGCTCGCGGCGACGTCGTACCTGCACGACTACGTGCTGGGGCCCGCGCTCGCGCGGCAGATCAAGGCGCGCGAGCCGGAGACGGTGCGCCCGCGGCTGGTGGCTGTAGGCTGGACGACGTTTGGCCTTACACTGATCGTGCCCGTGCTGGGCGTGATCCTCGTCGAGACCAGCCGCTGATGAGCGAGACCCCCTCCCCCTCCCGAGCCGGAGCGGCCACGACCGCGGCGGCTGCCTACGCGGTCGTCGGCTCGGACCTCTCCGACTCGCTCGGACGCTTCGTCGACCAGCTGCGGGTCGCGCTCGAGCGGGCAGGCCTCACCGCCGACCCCGAGGAGGGGGCGCAGGCGTCCCTCGTCCTGAACGTCGTCGGCGACCTGGCCGCGGCGCGGCCGTTCCGGCGCCGCTCCCGGGGGACCTTCGTCGCCGCCGTCTACGAGCGCTCGAGCCACTCGCTCGAGGAGGACTACCCGATGCTCGTGCGCGCGCTCGCGAACATCGCGATCTGCCACGTCCCCGGCACGGGGGCCTGGTTCACGACGATGGAGCGGGGCCACTACGGCGTCGACGGCGAGGGCGAGGCGCTGGCCGAGCAGGTCGTCGAGCGGCTGCTGCCGCTCGCCCGCTCGCGGCTCGTGATCGACAACGAGTTCCGCGCCGACCTCGAGCCCGAGCTGTGGGACGGCGACGAGAACACACGCGAGATCATCGACGCCGGCCGCCGCCTGGACGAGATCGGCCTCCTGCCCTCGCCGTTCCCGATCGAGGACCTGCTCTCCGAGCGGGAGCTCCGGCACGTCAAGCGGCTCTACGGGATCGGCGGCCTGTCGTACGGCAACCTCTCGCAGCGGCTCGACGAGCGCCGCTTCTGGATGAGCGCGAGCGGCGTCGACAAGGGCCGGCTCGAGACGCCCGGCCGCGACATTCTGCTCGTCTCGGGCTACGACGAGGAGAACGCGCGGATCGTGCTCAGCGTCCCGCCGGGGATCGAGCCGCGGCGCGTGTCCGTCGACGCGATCGAGCACTGGATGATCTACCGCGCGCACCCCGATGTCGGCGCGATCCTCCACGTGCACGCCTGGATGAACGGGATCCCGGCGACCGAGATCAACTACCCGTGCGGGACCGAGGAGCTGGCGACGAACGTCGCCGAGCTGATCGCCCGCGAGCCCGTTCCGGCCGAGGCCGTGATCGGGCTCAAGAACCACGGCATCACCGTCACCGGGCCGAGCCTGTCGGCGATCCTCGACCGCATCCAGTCGCGGATCCTGCCGCAGGTGCCGATGTCCTAGCCTCCCGCGGCGCGCGACCGCGCGGGTGCGGGGCGCCGGGGACCCGGCCGCGGCCCGCCCGCGCCGATAGACTCCGCGGCACCGGGGTGCCCGAGTGATCGGGCTGAGATCACACCCGTCGAACCTGATCTGGTTAGGACCAGCGAAGGGAGTCAGCCGTGGAAGACACGCCGAACTGGGGGATCGCACCCGTGCCGGAGCGCCTGCGGGTGCTCGGCTTCCTCGACACGACGCTGCTCTGGGGGAACCTCTCGATCAGTCTGCTCGTGATCGTGCTCGGGGCGTTCCTCGTGCCCGCGCTGTCGCTGCGAGACGCGCTGCTCGCGATCCTCGCCGGCGCCGTCGCCGGCAACGTCCTGCTCGGGCTCGCAGGGCTGATCGGCGCCGACACGCGCGTGCCGGGGATGGTGCTCCTGCGCGCGCCGCTCGGGCGGCGCGGCTCGCTGCTGCCGACCGGGCTCAACGTCGCCCAGAGCCTCGGCTGGTCGACCTTCGAGCTGATCATCATCTCGACCGCCGCGGCCACGCTCTCGCACCACGTGTTCGGCTTCTCGGCGCGCTGGCTCTGGGCCGTCCTCTTCGGCGCGATCTCCGTCGCGCTCGGGATGCTCGGCCCGGTCGGCTTCATCCGCCGCTACGTGAAGAAGTTCGCCGGCTGGGCCGTGCTCGCCTCGATCGGCTACCTCACCTGGTGGGTGCTCGACAAGTCGAACCTGCACGCGTTCTGGTCGGCGCGTCCCCAGAGCGGCCTCTCGTTCGGCGAGGGCGTCGACCTCGTGATCGGCAGCGTCGTCTCGTGGACGCCGCTCGCCGCCGACTACACGCGCTTCTGCCGCAGCCGGCGCACCGCCTTCTTCGGCACCTCGCTCGGCTACTTCGTGCCGACGCTCTGGTGCTTCGGGATCGGCTGCCTGCTCGTGCTCGCGCGCGACATCTCAGTCCCGGAGCAGATCCCGGCGGCGGTCGCGGCCGGGGGCGCCGGGATCCTGGCGCTGCTGGCGCTGACGGTCGACGAGAGCGACGAGGCGTTCGCCGACATCTACTCGACCGCGATCTCGATCCAGAACGCGCTGCCGGGCGTGCCGCAACGGCTCCTGATCGTGCTCGTCGGCGCCACGGCAACGGTCGGCGCGATCGTGATCGACCTCCGCAACTACCAGACGTTCCTCTTCCTGCTCGGCTCCGTGTTCGTGCCGCTCTTCGGCGTGCTGCTCGCCGACTGGCTCCTCTCGGGCGCGCACTACGACGAGAGCCGCATCTTCCGCTCGCCGGCGGTGCGGCCGCTGCCGATCGTCGCGTGGGTCGCCGGCTTCGTGCTCTACCAGTGGCTGTCGCCGCAGGGGCCAGGCTGGTGGACGAGCCTCCTCGCGCACCTCCATCCCGGCCACGCCGGCTACACCGCCTCGCTGCCGAGCTTCGCCGCGGCCTTCCTGCTCGGCACGCTCGCCTCCCTGCCCGCCAGGAAGCCGCGGGCGGCGTTCGCGCGCGTCTGACCGCGGCGTAGCATGCCGCCCATGAGCCGCCGGCTCGCCCTCCTCGGCGCGGGTCTGCTCGCGCTGGCCGCGGTCGTCGCGCTGGCGACGCGGGCGCGCGAGAGCGGGGACGGCGCGTCTCGGCCTGTGCTCGACGGAGGCCTCCTGCTCGAGTACGCGGCGCTCGTCCTGCTCGCGCTCGTCGTGCTCGGCCTGCCGGTGCTGGCCTGGGCGCTCTGGACCGAGCGGAGCACGAGCCGCGAGTGGCTGCCGCGGCGGGGAAACTGGATCCCCGGCTTCGTCGTGACCTTCCTCGTCGGCGTGCTCGTGATCGCGCCCCTGCTCCACACGAACCTGTTCGGGCCGCACGCGCGCTCGCAGCCCGTGAGCGGTGGCGGCGCCGCGACCGCGCAGCGGGCGTCCGAGCCGTCGCGCCCGGCGCGCCTCGACTGGCTGCCCGCGGCCGTCGTCGGCGGGATCACGCTCGCGAGTGTCGCGGCGAGCGCGCTCCTCCTCGTCCGGCGCCAGCGCACGGGCGGGCGGACGCGGCCGGACGCGGACGCCGTCGCCGCCTCGCTGGACGACGCGATCGGCGATCTCCGCGCCGACCCCGACGCGCGGCGCGCGGTGATCGCCGCCTACGCGCGGATGGAGCGGACGCTCGCCGGCCAGGGCCTGGCGCGGCGGCCGCCGGAGGCTCCGAAGGAGTACCTCCGGCGCGTGCTCACGACGGAGCTCGGCGCCGGCGCCGCGCCAGTCGCGCGGCTGACGACCCTCTTCGAGCTGGCGAAGTTCAGCCCGCGCAGGATCGACGAGGCGATGAAGGGGCAGGCGATCGACGCGCTGGTCGCCGTCCGTGACGCGCTGCGGGAGCAGGCGCCTCCTCGGCCGCGACCGGTGCCGGCGTGACGGGCGCGCGCTCGTTCCTGCTCGCGTCGCTCGGGACGGTCGCGCTCGCGGTCGCCCTCGTCTGGCGTCCTGGCGACCGCTCGCTCGCGCTCGACGCCTACGCCGGGCTCCTCGGCGCCGTCGCGGTCGCGGCCGTCGCCCGGCGCCAGCTCGCGGCGGCGCCGCGCGAGCGCCGATCGGAGATCGAGCGGCTGCTGGCCGCGCGGCCGCCGGCCGAGCCGCGCCTGCCGGAGCTCGAGCGGCTCGAGCGCGCGGTCGAGCTGGCGACGCAGACCTCGTTCGACGCCCACTTCCGGCTGCGCCCAGCGCTCGTCCAGGTCGCGGAGGCGCGGCTGGCGCTCCGCGGGGTCGCGCTCGAGGACGGGGAGCCGCTGCTCGCGCCGGAGGCGTGGGCGCTCGTCCGCCCGGACCGTCCCCGCCCGGAGCAGCACCGGCTCCCGGGCGTCAGCGCCTCCGAGATCCGCGCCGCCGTCGACTCGCTCGCCGCGCTTTGAGCTCGATGGAGCTGCCGGACGTCGGGACGCACGCGGCGCGAATCCTGGCGGAGGTCGAGCGGGCGGTCGTCGGCAAGCGCGAGGCGCTCGAGCTGGTGCTGCTCGGCTTCCTCGCCGACGGGCACGTGCTGATCGAGGACTACCCCGGCCTCGCGAAGACGCTGATCGCGCACTCGTTCGCGCAGGCGACGTCGCTCGAGTTCTCGCGGATCCAGTTCACGCCGGACCTGATGCCGTCCGACGTCACGGGCGCGTCCGTGTTCGACCAGCGCCGGGCCGAGTTCGAGTTCCGTCCGGGCCCGGTATTCACGAATCTCCTCCTCGCCGACGAGATCAACCGGGCGCCGCCGAAGACCCAGGCGGCGCTCCTCGAGTCGATGCAGGAGCGGCAGGTGACCGTCGAGGGGGTCACACGAGTCCTGCGCCGGCCGTTCCTCGTGATCGCGACGCAGAACCCGATCGAGTACGAGGGCACGTACCCGCTGCCGGAGGCGCAGCTCGACCGCTTCCTGCTGCGGGTGTCGGTCGGCTACCCGAGCCGAGACGACGAGCTGCGCGTGCTCGAGCTGCGCCGCGAGCGGCAGCGCGACGAGGTCGAGCTCGAGCCGGTCGTCGACGCCGAGACGCTGCTCGCGATGCAGCGGGCGCTCGAGGACGTCCACGTCTCCGAGAGCGTCGGCTACTACGTGGTCGACGTCGTCCGGGCGACGCGCGAGAGCCGCAGCGTCCAGGTCGGCGCGAGCCCACGCGGCAGCCTCGCCGTGCTGAAGCTCGCGCGCGGCCGGGCGGCGCTCGACGGGCGCGACTTCGTCACGCCGGACGACGTGAAGGCTGTCGCGGTGCCGGCGCTCGCGCACCGGCTCTCGCTGCGGCCGGAGCTGTGGGTGCAGCGCGTCCGCGCGGACGAGATCGTGCGCGAGCGGCTGGAGTCGGTGCCGACGCCGCCGGCGGAGGATGCCGTGCCGGTGCGCGCGTGAGCCGGAGCTCCTCGCCGCGGTTGCCCGCGTACACGGCGCTCGCCGGTCTCGCGCTCGTCGGCGGGCTCGTCTCCCGCCGGCCGGAGGTCGTCGCGCTCGGCGTCCCGTTCCTCGTCGCCGTCGCGCTCGGGCTGCTGCTCGCGCGCGACCCCGAGGTCCGCGCCAGCGTCGCCCTCGGCCGCGAACGCGTGCTCCAGGGAGACGAGCTCGCCGTCGCGCTCGAGCTCTCGGCGGCGCGGCCGGTCGACCGGCTCGAGGTCTACCTCGACCTGCCGGACGGGATCGTCGTCGCCGAGGGCGAGAACCCCCGCACCGTCCGCGTCTCAGCCGGCGAGCCCCGCACGATCGGGCTGCGGCTGCGGGCCGACCGCTGGGGCGGCTACCTGCTCGGCCGGACGCTCCTGCGCGCGCGCGACCCGCTCGGGCTCTACCTCTACGACAGCGAGATCGAGGCCGAGGCGGCGCTACGCGTGTTCCCGCGCCCGGAGGAGCTACGCGCGCTGCTCCGGCCCCGCGAGACGCGACTCCACGCCGGCGACGAGCTCTCGGGACGCAAGGGCGAGGGCGTCGAGTTCGCCGACGTCAGGCCGTTCGCCTTCGGCGACGCCGTCCGCCGCGTCAACTGGCGCGCGAGCGCGCGGCGCGGCGAGCTGTGGGTGAACGAGCAGCACCCGGAGCGCAACATGGACATCGTCCTCTTCCTCGACAGCTTCGCCGAGGCGAGGCGCGGCTCGACCGGCACGCTCGACCTCGCCGTCCGCGCAGCCGCCTCCCTCGCCGCCCGCTACGTGCGGCGGCGCGCCCGCGTCGGTCTCGTCTCGTTCGGCGGAGTGCTGCGCTGGCTGCAGCCGGGCGGGGGGCTCGGCCAGCTCTACCGGATCGTCGACGCGCTGCTCGACACCGAGGTCTCGCTGAACTACGCGTGGAAGGCGATCGACGTGGTGCCGGCGAGAACGCTGCCGCCGGGCGCGCTCGTGATCGCGCTGACGCCGCTGATCGACGACCGCGGCGTGCGCGCGATCCTCGCCCTGCACGCGCGCGGCGCCGACCTCGCGGTCGTCGAGCTGTCGCCGCTTCCGTTCGTCGACCCCGGCCCCCGCGAGACGGAGCGGATCGCCTTCGACCTGTGGCGGCTCCGGCGCGACGCGCTGCGCGAGCAGCTGCTCGCCGCCGGGGTGGCCGTGTCGTCTTGGCGCGAGGGCGACCCGCTCGCGGCCCCGCTGCAGGAGGTGACGGCATTCAGGCGACGCGCCGTGGCCGCGCGCTTCTGAGCCTCGCGTCGCTCGCTCTGACGGCGGGGCTCGCCGCCTACCCGGTGCTCGCGACGCCCCGGCTGCAGCCGGTCGTCGGCGGCCTCGCAGCCGCAGGGGTCGCGGCGCTCGCCGCCGGCCTCGCGGTCCGGGTGGCCGCGCTAGTCGCGGGCGGCGTCGGGCTCGCCGGCGGCGCCTACGCGGCCTGGTTCCTCGTCCGCGGCGGCGACGTCGACACGCGCTCGCCGCTCTACGGCGTCGGCCTGCTCGTCGCCGCCGAGCTCGCCTTCGCCGCGCTCGAGCGGCGGACGGCGCGGCTCGAGCCCGGAACGGCGACGCGCCGGGTCGCGATCGGCGGCCTGCTCGCGCTCGCGTCCGTGGGGCTGACGGCGCTCGTGCTCGCCGCCGCGGCTGCGCCGGCCGACGGCGGCGTGCCGCTGCAGGCTGTCGGGCTCGCCGCGGCGCTCGCCGCGCTCGCCGTCGTCGCCGTCCTCGGCCGCGCGCGGTGATCGCCGTCGTCGGCAACCTCTCGTACGACCGGGTGGAGGGGACGGCGCCGCGGGCCGGCGGCGGCCCGCTGTACGGCGCCCGCGCCCTCCGCGAGCTCGGGGCGCCGGGGCTCGTCGTCGCACGCTGCGCGCCGGCCGACCGGCCGACGCTGCTCCCGCCGCTGACGGCCGTCGGCCTGCCGGTCACCTGGCGTCCGGCGGCGACGACGCCCGCCTTCTCGTTCGCCTACGACGGCGAGACGCGACGGATGACCGTCGACGCGGTCGCCGACCCGTGGCCGCCCCAGCGGCTGCCCGCAGAGGTCGGGTGGGCGCATGTCGCAGCCCTCGCACGCACGGACTTCCCCGCCGCGTGCCTCGCCGGCCTCGCCGAGGGTCGGCGCCTCTCGCTCGACGGGCAAGGGCTCGTCCGCCCGGGCAGGACGGGGCCGCTCGTGCTGGACGCGGACTACGATCCCGAGCTCCTGCGCTGCGTGACCGTGCTGAAGCTCGCGGAGACGGAGGCGGCGGTCCTGGCCGGCGGCGCCGACCCCGACGGGCTGCGGGCGCTCGGCGTGCCCGAGGTCGTGGTCACGCTCGGCAGCCGCGGCTGCCTCGTCGTCGCGGGGGGCGAGAGCGTGCACGTGCCCGCCCCGCCGGTCTCCGGCGTGACCGACCCGACGGGCGCGGGCGACTCGTTCGCGGCTGCCTACGTCTGCGCTCGCGACGCGGGCGCCGAGCCCGCCGCCGCGGCGCGCGCCGCCGCCGAGACGGTGGCGGCGCTGCTCTCCGGGCGGCGCTCGCGATGATCGCGCACGTGCAGACGGTCGACGGGCTCGCCGTCGTCGACCTCGACGACGAGACGCTCGTCGAGCTCGACGCCATCCGCTCGCTGGAGCCGCCGCCGCAGCCGGCGGTCTCGCTCCCGCGCGTCGTCGCGGCGGCCGCCGCGGGCTCGACCGTCGTCGCGGTCGTCGACCTGCGACCGCCGCTCGTCGTCTCGCACGACGGCGGCCGCACGTGGCGGGAGTCCGGCCGAGGCCTCCCCCGCGGCGCCGCGGTCGCGGTCTCGCAGGACGATCCCGACCTCGTCCTCTACGCGGCCCGCAACCGGCTCTACCTGTCGCGAGACGGCGGCCGCTTCTGGCAGGCGCTGGCGCTCGAGCTGCCCGAGATCACCGCGCTCGCGCTCTGACCGCTCCGCCTCGAGCCGTTGACTTGATCGACAACGCGGCGTAGAATCGGCCCTCGCGTTCGACCGGGAGGAGCGGCATGAGACATGCAGCGGTCACGGTGGTTCTCTCGTGCGCCGCGCTCGCAGCCGGCGTCACCGCGACCGGCGCCGCGAGCGGCGCCTCCGTGACGCGCGTCTGCGGACAGCTGACGTCGACGGCGAAACGCCAGCTCCCGTCGGCGAAGTACCTCTCGCTCGTGTCGGGCATCAGGTCGTCGGGCTCGACCTGGACGGTGCTGGCGACCGGGGTGCCGTGCGGAACGGCGCTCTCGAGCACGCCGGCGCTCCTCCGCCAGTGGCAGCAGGCGAGGCTGGGCGCGCGGCTCGACCCCGGCCTCGCCGGCTACACGTGCGTGAAGGCGATCGACCGCGCCTGGTCAGGCTCCGGCCAGAGCTCCGGCGGCTTCGTCTGCCAGAAGGGCTCAGGGCTGCCGGCGAGCGTCTTCGCGCCGGGCACGTTCGCGGCTCGCGAGACGAGCCCGTACACGATCGCCCAGATCAAGGCGTTCTTCCACATCCAGTAGCCCGGCGCCGCCGGGACCGGCGCCGTCGCTACAGCCGGTACTCGCCGCGCGAGACGATCACCGCCGACCCGCCGACCTCGACGCGCTCGATCGCGCCCTCGCTGCCGTCGACCCGCGCGTAGAGGATGGAAGGGCGCCCGATCTCCGAGCCCTGGGAGATGCGGATCTCGTCGCCGAAGGCGATCCGCCCGTGGCGCGCGAGGTGGAGCGCGAGCGGCCCGGCGGCCGAGCCGGTCGCCGGATCTTCGGGGACGCCGCCCGCCGGCGCGAACATGCGCGTCTTCCACCGGTCGCCCGCGCCCGCGAAGCAGTTGACGCCGAGCACGTCGGGAAGCGTCGAGAGCCGCCCGACGTCGGGCGTGACCGCCGCGACCGCCTCTTCCGACTCGAGCGCGACGTAGACGTGGTGGAGGCCGTTGTCGTAGAGCTCGACCGGCAGCTCCGAGCGCCGGACGCCGAGCGCGTCGAGCAGCTCCGCCTCGTCCTCGTACGGCCGCCAGGTCGGCACCGGCTGCTCCATCCGCCCGAACACGATGCGGGCGCCGTCCCGCTCGAGCCGCACCGGCACGACGCCCGCTCCCGTCTCGATCCGGATCTCCCCGAGCTGCAGCGGCCCGCCGAGCACGAACGCGCTGCCGAGCGTCGGGTGCCCCGCGAACGGCACCTCCGAGGTCGGAGTGAAGATCCTGATGCGGACGTGGGCGTCCGCCGCCTGCGGCGGGTAGACGAAGACCGTCTCCGAGAAGTTGACCTCGCGGGCGAGCGGCTGCAGCAGATCCTCGGGCAGCTCGCGCGCGTCGGTGAAGACCGCGAGCTGGTTTCCTCGAAGCGCGGAGTCGGTAAAGACGTCGCAGAAGACGTAGCGGTAGCTCGCCATCCGGGGCGACTCTACCGCCGGCGTCCGGAGCGCCATGTTTCAGATGTCTCGAATCGGGTATCCTGGAGTCCTCGCGAGCGACCGGGACCCGTCGCCGCGTGGGCACGAGGGAGGCTGCCTGTGACGGATCCACTGCGCGTTGAGGCTCCCGACGCGGATCTCGCGCGGGCGCTGGTCGAGCGGCTCCGTCGCTTCCGGACCGAGGTCGAGCGGGTGAACGGGCACGTCGAGGTGCTCGTCACGCTCGAGGGCCACCCGGAGCAGGCGATGACCGACGTGCTCACCGACGTCGACGAGTGGCTCGCGGAGAACGGCCTGCTCGAGACCCGCATCCGCCTCGCCGACCGAAGCTACACGCTGACGCCGCCGGTCCTGCCGAGCGTCGCAGTCGCCGGCGGGAACGCCGCCGCGACGAACGGTGCGCCCGCCGCCGCCGCCGCGGCGCGGACGCCGACGCCGACGCCGTACGGCTGAGCCTCGCCGCCTCGAGCGCGAGGTTCGCAGGAGGCGCTCGCGCACCGCCGGTAGATTGGCCCGCGATGCGGCTCTTCATCGTCCGCCACGCCGAGGCGGCGCAGGGCCAGCCCGACGACCGCCGTCCGCTGACTCCCGCCGGCCGGACGCAGGCGCGCGAGGTCGGTCGTCGGCTGGCGGCCCAGGGCGTCCACCCGCCCGTCGTGCTCTCGAGCCCGCTCCTGCGCGCGGTCGAGACGGCCGAGGAGATCGCCCGCGCGCTCGGCGCTCGCGTCGAGGCCGACGAGCGGCTCGCGCCGGGCGTCACCCCCGCCGAGATCCGGAACGTCGTCCTCGGGCTCGACGGCCCCGTCGTCCTCGTCGGCCACCAGCCCGACTGCGGGCGCGCAGCGGCGGCCTTCGGCGACGGCGAGGAACGCCCGTTCCCGCCGGCGGGCGTCGCCGCCGTGGAGCTGTGACGCCGGTGGCCGACGCCGCCGTCTCGGTCGCCGGCCTGCGTAAGTCCTACGGAGCGATCGAGGCGGTGCGCGGGATCAGCTTCGAGATCGGCGTCGGCGAGGTGTTCGGGCTGCTCGGGCCGAACGGAGCCGGCAAGACGACGACGGTCGAGATCCTCGAGGGCTACCGCCGCCGCGACGGCGGCGAGGTCAGCGTCCTCGGCGAGGACCCCCAGCGCGCGAGCCGCGCGTGGCGCGAGCGGATCGGCGTCGTATTGCAGTCGTCGGCCGTCTACCAGACGCTCAGCGTGCGCGAGATGCTGCAGCTCTTCGGCGGCTACTACCGGCAGCCGCGCGACCCGGACGAGGTGATCGAGCTCGTCGGGCTCTCGGAGAAGGCCCACTCGCGCGTCCGCACGCTCTCGGGCGGCCAGCAGCGGCGGCTCGACCTCGCGCTGGCGCTCG
>Ga0070741_10015404_pt1 | contig 12962 bp, 11 predicted proteins | sample Coa_R1_4_FD_66440 | JGI IMG/M metagenome (GOLD analysis project Ga0070741, IMG submission 66440) | Surface soil microbial communities from Centralia Pennsylvania, which are recovering from an underground coalmine fire - Coalmine... | ecosystem: Environmental > Terrestrial > Soil > Unclassified ...
TTCGTTTGTGCGCAGTGCCGTCAGTGGCAGGATTCCTTCGGTTTTGAACCCGATATCAAAAATGATCGAATCCGCCGTCAGTTTCACCACGGTGCCTTCCAGGCCTTTGCTGCCTTCATGCGGCGTGTGGGTGTGGCTCTGCTCGTATTGTGAGAGCAGGTCTTTAAATGACTCGTCTGGTTCGGCGGCTGGTGAATTGGTTGAGGGGATTTCTGGATCGTTTGGATTGGACATGAGAGGCAATTATCTCGGCGTAAAGTCTCAAAAATTATGCCGCTAAGCAGCGAGCCTGACCACGCGGCGAGTTGCTTGCTCCAAACGCATTTGGGACTGTTGTTCCAGCAAATCTCTCAAGCGGTTCGGAGCATAGCGACAAAAGCAAAGAAAAAATGGTGGTGAGCGCGGCTGGATTCGAACCAGCGACCCACGCCTTAAAAGGGCGTTGCTCTACCAACTGAGCTACGCGCCCACACTCTTACTAATCTAACATAGCCTCAGTGTATGGCCGGACTGTGGGCCTCATATCCCGCTCGTGGATTTCCCGTCTGCCAACGCACGGTTCGCCCTCATAAATTCTTAATCGCCTGCCCGCGCACAAAAAAGAAAGCAGCGCGGGTTTGTCCCGAGCTGCTCTCTGTTCACAGCTATAAATGCTGTCAGATATCAGAAACGAATTTGTGGACCGGCCGTGGCGCGGAAATTATTGGTCGTGCCATTATTCAGGAACATAATTTCATCGCCTGCTTCCACCCGGAAGCCAAGCCAGCCAACGTTAAATTCCACGCCGGCGCCAGGATAAAACACGCCGTCGGTATCGCCATCAATAATGCCGTTGATCTGGTTATTGATGACGCCGGCCGTCACCGGACCGCCTACGCCAAAGTTTACAAACCCGCCTTTGAGCAGACCGAAAACGCGGACTGGGCCGGTCGTCTGGATCTTTAATCCAAACAGGCCGTGCAGCAGGCGCAGGTTCGAACGGACGGTATTGCTGATCACGCCGTTATTGATGGTTTGTGATTTATTACGTTCAAAGTCATAAGCCATTTCGCCTTCCAGCACTATGTGGGGGCGAATATTGAATCCCACACGTCCGCCAACGCCAAACATGTTGAGGTCGGCAGGGTTGACCCTGGTGAAATCCAGGTACACGCCAAGATTTCCGTGGTTTTTATCGTCATTGCTCTGCGCTGACGCTGCAGGCGCAATGGCCGCAAAACACACCGCTAGAGCAATCAGAATTGCAAAACGTTTCATGTTGTTACTCTTCTCCCGTGTTAAGTTTGCGTAGCTCCAACCCGTACCAGAGCGTCACAGCTTTTGGGAACGGAAAAGCGTCAGCACGGTGGATTTAATCTGGTTCGATGCCCACTCCTCCTGCAAGGTGGGCTGCTCACTTCTACTCTGGAAAAGTAAAATAATTCATTATTTTTACCTGGCTGCAGTTTACACCGCCTTAATCCCGGCATTAAACTTTTGGGTCACCATGCTATCACCCGCGCACGCTGTGAGGCGCGTCGGGCATCCAACAGAGGAGCTTCTGCATGCCAACCGGTACCCTGGATCTGATGAAAATCGATGGCCAACCCCAAACCTGCCAAATCATGTTTGAGCAGAATGCCGGAGGCACGTTTGTTGCCCGTGTTGAATCCGATGAACTGGTCCCTTTCCTCCATGAGGAAATGCGGGTTGAGTTACCCACCGCCGAATCCATTGCGCAACGCCTGACCAAGGAGAGCCGCATCCGTCTGCAAAACGTCTTCCTTGAAGAAAACAATCTTCACGCGGTGATGGATTACATGGAAGAAGATATTTAGGAAGTGCCAGAATCGCCGGAATTGCCAACAGTGACAATTGAAAGATCTCATCACTAAAGTCACTAGAGTGTTTCCTGAGTTGCTGTATCCACTACACATGTGGCGGTTAGCGATCCATTTCACCCGCGACGCGCAATCCTGAGGCAAGCCACGCAAACTGCAAAGTGTTTCGATATGGGTTCCGCGAAGCCGAAGGATCCGGCTCCGCTACACACCGTAGGGCTATCAAAGACTTGCTTGGAGCATCTGCGGTTCCAAAGAGCAGCAGAGCAGATCCTTCGCCTTTCGCATACAGAGCATGGCCATGGATGAGAGCATGGTGTGCTTGGCTCAGGATGGCGGGTTTATAAGGATAAAACATCGGTGATTCGGGATACAGCAACCAAGAACCGCTTAGTTCTGCAAACTCACCGGTCGAGATAACTTGCCTTCTCGGCTTTTCAATTTCAATCTTTGCATTCGGCGATTTTGCCAATTGATCCCTGCAATTGATCCCTAATCCGCGCTGACCCTTGCCCGCTCAATTCCCGCCAACTTAGCTTTCAAATCTTCCGCGATCTGCCTGCCGTGGAAGCGGCCGTTCTCAATAAAGATTTCGCTTGTTCTGGAGCCGGACACAATTACTCCTGCCACGTAGATGCCGGGCACATTGCTCTCAAATGTCTTTGGATCGCACACCGGCTTCATCTCTGGATGCGTCAGCTTGATGCCCAGCGATGTCAGAAAATCGTAGTCCGGATGGTATCCGGTCAGAGCGAAGACAAAATCATTCTTCAGCGTGCGCTCTCCTTCCGGCGTTTTGATTCGCACCGCTTCCGGCTTGATCTCCAGCACGCAACTGTTGAAGAAGGCGGCAACTTCGCCGTTCTTGATCCGGTTTTCAATGTCCGGCTTGATCCAGTACTTCACGTTGCGGTGAATTTCCGGCCCGCGATGCACCATGGTTACGCGCGCACCGCGCCGCCACAACTCCAGCGCAGCGATGGCCGCAGAATTCTTGGCCCCAATAATCAGCACATCCATATCAAAATACGGGTGCGGCTCGCGATAATAGTGCAGCACCTTGCCTAGCTCTTCGCCGGGAATGCCCAGGTAATTCGGCAGGTCATAATAGCCGGTGGCCACAACAATCTTCCGCGCCCGATATTCATGTTCTTTGCCGTGGCTGTCGCGCGCCTGCACCAGAAATGCGCCGTCATAGCCAGTAATGCTGAGCACATGCTGATACTGGCGTACGTCAAGCTGGTAGTGCTGAGCGACCTGTCGGTAATATTCCAGCGCTTCATGCCGGTTGGGTTTTTGGTTTGCCGTGGTGAAAGGAATGTCGCCGATCTCCAGAAGCTCCGGCGTAGTAAAAAACACCATGTTCGCCGGATAGTGAAATAGCGAGTTCACCAGGCAGCCTTTATCCAGCAATGCCACCCTAAAGCCTGCGCGCTGGGCCTCAATGGCGGAAGCCATGCCGGTTGGCCCCGCGCCGATCACCGCCACGTCAAAGCTGTTGCCCTTATGCTCCATAACTCCATTTTAGGGGGTGCCGGATGAAATTTGGCGCAAGTTCCGCAATGATCGTGTGGCAGCACAGCAAAGACTTGGTCGCGCTTAGTTTTTTGATTTACGACAATCTCGCGCGATCCCAACAAATGCTTTGGTTTATCTGCTCTTGCGTGTGGATTTTTTCTTTTTTGCACCGCTGGTTTTTGGGCGGCTCTTGCCCGGATTGTCCTTTTTAGGTGCTGACTTGCTGTTGCGGTCCACCTGGAACATCACAATCACGCCATGGCCGGTATCAGTGGAAAGCGGGGTGAAATGCACATCTGCCACGCCGTCAAAGCGATTGGTAATCAGATGACAATTGCGCATGTTGGATTGTTTGCCGCTCTGGATCACAGCACGATGGCGGCGCAAAAGGGACTGGCGTGACGTGTTGTTCAGCGGCAGCTCTGCCAGCTTCATGCCTTTTTCTGATGGATGAGCAAACCCAAAGAGCTTTTGCGCTGCGGAATTGAACATGTAAATCAGCGTGTCATTGTTCACCAGCAGCACCGGCCACGGCATCCGTTCCATCATCTCGGAGTAGCGCGCGTTTACCTCATCCAACTCCCGCGTGCGCGATGACAGCTCTTCGTTGGTCGTCTCCAGCTCTTCATTCAGTGACTGCAATTCTTCGTTGGTGGTCTCCAGCTCTTCATTCAGTGACTGCAATTCTTCGTTGGTGGTCTCCAACTCTTCATTGGTGGACTGCAGCTCTTCGTTCGTGGTCTCCAACTCTTCATTGGTGGACTGCAGTTCTTCGTTCGTTGTCTCCAGTTCCTCGTTGGCAGACTGCAATTCTTCCGCCGTGGTCTCCAGCTCTTCAATGGTGCTCTGCAGCGTAATGCGCGAGGTCACATTCTCCATATAAATCAGCGTTCCCACCTGTCCCGCGCCGGACTCTGACAAGATGGGCTTGATCGTTACCGTCACCATGGTGGATGCGGTCGCATAACAATCAAACTGGACAGTCTTAGGGCCGTCACTGCGGCTTTTTTCCAACTGCTCTTTTAATTCCGGGCAGCGATGCCACAGCTCTGTCTCCTGCAGCTTGTGCCCAGTCAGCTTTCCGGAAAACTCCCACAGCTTCAGGATCTTGTCATTCTCCGTGATCACCCGATCACCTGAGTCAACCACCAGCACTCCCGGCTCCAGCGTGGAGAGGACGGTCTCGTAATAAAGCCTGATTTTTTCCAGTTCCTGCCGAGTTCGTTCCCGCGATTCCTCATCCATGTCTCGTGCTCCCGAAATTTCCGGCCACGTCGGCCCGCCGGAATTTGAGCCGCGCTGGAAAATTCTCCAGCGCGGATCAATCGGCATCAACTCAGAATTCCGCTTTAACTGTGATTCAGATTTCCCCAGAAAAAGGATGCCGCCGTCATTCAGCGCATACTTCAACCGGCACAGAATATGCATTTGCGCCGGAACATCAAAATAAATCAGCACGTTGCGGCAGAGCAAGAGGTCCACGTGCGAGATTGGCGCGTCAGTGAGCAGGTTGCTCCGGCCAAAAATTATCATCCGCCTCACGTCCCGGGCTACGCGCATGACCTTGTCACCTTTAAAATATTTGGCCTTCAGCTCTGGCCTCATGCCGCGGAGCGCCTCGGGCGAGTATTCCGCTCGCCGTGCCGTGTTCAGCGCGCTTTCATCGTTATCAGTGGCATAGATCTTGATCTCGTAGTCTTTTACCCGCGGCCCCAGCAGCTCGCAGAGCAGGATGGCCACAGAATAGGGCTCTTCGCCGCTGGCGCAGCCCGCGCACCATACCCGAAAAGAGCTTCCCGGAGGCCTGGATTTAAACATGATCGGCAGAACGTGCTCCGCCAGTGAGTCCCATGCCTCCACGTCACGAAAAAAGCGCGTGACATTGATCAAGACTGTATCCAGCAGCTTGACGGTCTCACCCTGGTTGCGGCCAATATGCTGCAGGTACTCCTCATACGTAGCTGCGCCTACCTGCTGCATCCTGCGGCGGACGCGTCTTTCCAGTGTTGTTGTCTTGTAACCGCAGAGATCAACTCCGCGATCTTCCGCCAGGCGGCGCACCAGGTCCTTTAATGTTTGTGGCTCAGCCATTGCTTCTAATCAGCCCGCAGCAAAGCTCTGTGAGCTTCTGCCCTATTTCTTCTAATCGAAGTACAAAATCCACGCAACCCGTCTCAATGGCCGCTTCCGGCATGGGCCGGAATTCCGCTGTCTCCGGCAGTTGCGCCATGGTGACACCGCCCGCTTCTTTGATAGTGCGAATACCCGCAGATCCGTCCTTGCCTGAGCCGCTCAGCGCCACGGCAATAGATCGCGATCCATAAGTGCCGGCCACTGACTCAAACAGCAGATCAATGGAAGGCCGCGAGAAATGCACCAACTGCGTGTGCGCCAGTTGGATCTTTCCCGGCCCCACCAGCAGATGCTCGTCAGGCGGCGCAGTATAGACCATGCCGGGAAGAAGGATCTCACCATGCTCCGCCTGCTTTACTTTCAATGGTGTTGACCGGCCCAACAAATCTGCGATCCAGCTCTTGTGTCCCGGCGACAGGTGCTGCACCACCACAATGCTGCTGGGGAAGGTGCGCGGCAGGGCCCGCAAAACTTGAGTAAGGGCGCCCAGCCCGCCGGCTGACGCCCCCATTGCCACAACATCAAAGTTGCGCAGGGAGTACGGCCGGGCTTCAGCCACCGGCTTTGCCTGACGCATCGGAATGGATCTCTTAGCGATACCTTAAGCATAGTAGAACCGTGCGGCAATGAAGGATTTATTTCAATGTTTTACGATTCACAATTCACGGGCATCTAACAAGAGATATGATGAGCGCTTTCATCATGGGGTAACCAAACTCAAGCCGACCAGATCGCCTCGCGTCTTTGATGAACACGCCGCTCTGAGAGCTGAGCGCAGTAGCAAGTCAATACAGACTGCCAAGTCTGCGGAAGTCCGTTCGCAGGAGTTGGTAAAAAAATCGAAAGAGATGATGGAGACGATCCTTGATCGTAAACAGGACTGTAAAAAGGTTTCGTAATGCGCTTCTGCTAGTGGCCTGAGTAGGGGTCGAACCCACGATTGCGCTAATCCCAAGCCTGAGCTTCCAGCCAATTCTTTGCTGTTGCGATCTTCAGAACCCATCCCTCCCACGTAACGCCATCCTGAACCTGAGCAGGATTTGAAGCATTAGCAATTGTTAGCGCCTGCGCGAAGGTGAAGGATCGGCTCTGCTGGTCTTGAGGGTCACTTCTTACGTTTCAATCTTGAATGCGCTTCGGGCTCAAGCTTCCAGCCGGGATCTTCTTTCCATTCCAAGCTAAGGTCAGCACAATCAGGATTCTCTGCCAGGATCAGTGCCAATTTCTTCTCTCGTCTCCAGCCTTTGATCTCAACCTCATGCTCCCTGGCACTAATAAAGTCCGGGTATTCTTCATACCAGACCAACATGTCAAAAGAGTACCGCGCAGTAAAGCTGTCTGGGTAAAGCTTGAGCTTGTGCCTGATCACGCGCGAGCGCAGATCACTGGACAGGCCGACGTAAAGCCGTCGCGACTTGTTCGACATGATGTAAACAAAAAATTGCTTCATCAGGCGGCGGGAATTCTACCACTCATGCGCAGCGGAGCCGATCCTTCACCTTCGGCGGTAGTGGTGCAGTTTGAAATGCGAGTCGCTTCCGTTGGTAACGCGATCATTGATATACTGTTTACTAAGTAGTGAATGCCCTGCCCTTTTGGGATTTTGACGGAAATGAGTTCTTGACATTAGAATTTTTAACGTTAGGCTAATCCGGTTCTAATGTCTTCACTGCAACACTGATGTCCTGAACTTGTTTCCCTTTTACGATCTTTAAAAAAATATTCGGACGGCATCTCGCGACGCCGCCCGATAAAATTGGAACCCCTGGTCGGACTTGAACCGACATCTACCCCTTCGGAGGGAAACGGATTACTAGTCCGGTGCTTTATCCAATTAAGCTACAGGGGCCAAACATGGCCGCTCCCGTTTAGAGCGAGAGCGGCCAAGGTTTTAAATTACTTTTTCTTTGGGTTGCTGATTGGAACGCGTTCATGTTCCGTTGTTCTGGGGTGCTTGTCCGCATAAGTCCCCGTTACAAAGCGTCCAGTGATCGAACTGCGGTCCACTGGTTTGGTCGGTATAGTTTTTGCCACTGTTGCATCCTCTGGGCTGGCTTTACAGCCTTGGCTAATGGTGGACGGTTGGCTCTTGGGGTCAGGTGGTCAAGACCTAGCCCCAAGCGGCTGACTCGCATCCGACAATTCGGAATACAAGCTTGAAAATTCTATTGACTCACGGGATACGCGATGCTAAGGTGGGTTTGCTGGCGCACCTACAACATCTAGTACCCAGAGCCGCTAACCCCTAACAGGTTGCGGCTCTTTGACCGTATAGCCAATTCTGCTTCCACTCCGGCATAAAAGCAATACCAAAATGAAACATGCACCATTATCGGGTCAATGTCCCAGATTGGTGCATTCCAGTGGAAGACTTGGAATCAAGTAAACTGAGCAATTCTTCCATTGTCCAAACGTGATCTGTAAGGCCAGCTTCCATTGCTGGCGTGACTCTCAGGGTCTTGTGAATCCGGCAAAAGTTGTAATGCAAAAAGTAGAGGGCTACAGCATGACCATGATTCTCAATTTTTTTAGAGAAGCCATTGGTGAGGCGAGTAAAGCGACGCATTCCCATCCTCATGCTTAAGTTTTGGCGCTCCACGTAGGATGTGCTGATATGTGCTGGATCGGGATTGCCGGAGATGGTAGCAGTGCGGCATCCAATGCAGGTTGCGGGGCTATAGCGGCTTTCATCTAGGCTTGACGGCATCCCGTAAATTTTGACCAACATGCTGTAATCGACATCACCACCAAAAGCATCTTCCACGGCATCCACATAAACCCTGTGACCGTCTGTAGTGAGTTGAAAGTGATGTGAAATTCTGCTGGCCAGATCACGCATGAAGAATTGAGCAGTAGAAATGCCGCGATTTCCAAGAGCGTAAGAGATGATTAGTTTTGTATCGGCATCAATCGCTGTCCACGTCCAGCAATCGCCAGCACCTTTTGCCATCTGTTCTTCGGTGACGTTCTTTTGCTTCGCATAAACAAAAGCCCAAATTTCATCGCACTGGACGCGGCGCACTCTCAGGTTGCGCACTGCGCGATTGTGGTACTCAGCAGCAGCGCAGCCCAGATCGCGGAGCAGATTCAGGACGGTATGTTTGGCAACTCCAGTTAGGCGGCATGTTGCGTTAATGGATACGCCTTCAACCAAAGCTGCTATTACTTGGGTGCGTTTTGAAACTGCTAAGCGATTCATAACAAGGTCAATGCTAACATATTGCCGTTATATTGTCAATATAGTGACAATATAATGTTGACATTTATAGCATAATCTTGTACGCTAATGTCATGGCACTTGACAACATGTGCGACAATGCTTGGCAAGTTAAAGGCAACATTTTGCCGTTAACCGCGTCTAAGTTAAAAGGAGAAGTTATTCAGTTGAAGGAGGATGCAATGGCTAACAGCGCGATTCCAGTTATCGACCCCAGCGTAAGACATGTTGGCGTCAGTAAATTGCGCGAGTTGAATGCCACCAAGCTGAAAGAAACCAAGGATGAAACCCTGGTAATTCAGGACAACGATACCCCTGTGGCCGTCCTGCTGAGTTACGAGAAGTTCATGATTATGCAAGGACAGCTTATGGCCATTTTCAACACGCTGGAACTTGTGACGGACGATGTGGAGCGCAACGGACTGGTTGCGGGTCTTGCCGACCTACGGGCTGGCAGGATTCAGCCCTTTGCTGACATCGAAGCGGAGCTGGAGAAAAAATAAATTGGCTGATCGTAAGCAAAAACGAAAGAAGGCACCGGATAGTAGTTTGCCAGAACCTAAGCCTGTGCCTTCTTCTCAGCCTTACACTCTGGAGATGACTGCCACTGCCAAGGCGGTGTATCTGGATTTGCACAAAAAATCAAAAGAAGCCGAAGAACGTGGGGACGCGACAAGCGCACATTGCACGGCTTTTCGCATGGTGTACGAAGCCATCAAATTTGTAATTCCAGCTGCACCGGTAGACAAGCGGTATGCCCTAGCTGGAGACCTGTCAAATATTTATCGGGTCAAAAAAGGGAGAATGCGGATATGCTGGGTTGCTTCTTCGCGGCTGCGGCGTATCTGCATTATTTTTATTTCTGAGTCACTACGGAAGCAGGGAGATGTTAATGACCCTTACCGCGTATTCGCTAATATGGTGATGTCAGGCCAATTCAATGATGTGTTCGGTCAGCTTGGGGTACGGATTCCCAAGACACCCATATCACCTTTTGAAGTCCAATAAAAACTTATTGATCTTCGGTAGCTTGCCTGACGATACGGGCGGCGGCTTGGCTGAAGTCTTCCCGCTTGCGGGTCGTCTTTTTCTTGATGGCTTTTCTGGGCTTCGGCTTCGGCGTTTTCTTTTTCGGCATATTCACAGGATACCAAAGAGGCTGTGTCCAGCCCCTCAATTTTAACGTGCTATTTTTAGGGCCATCTCAACATGCTTAGCTTGCTCCGCATCGCAGGCCAGTGTTTGAGGCTTCGCCAATTGCCAGTTTTTAGGCTGCCAAATTCAGGGAATACAACTAGCGCGGGGTCAAGATCAAAACTGAGCGCGGTCTTGTCCTCGAACAAAATGGTGATTGCGGTTACGTCTGGATCAAGTTCTACAGCTTCAAGGGTTTTGCCTTTGACCTCTGGGAAGCGCAGAAGCCTTGAACGACGCTTAGGGGAACGGGTACGCTTACGGTCAGCCATTTCTCGCCTTTCTATGGAAGGTGATTTGTGGTTAGGGGCTTTCCGTGTGCAACCACGGATTGCCCCGTACTGTTTATGGCTGATTTTTTGATGGAACACAAGGGCTGGAAAATTCAAACTGCACCACTACCCCTTCGGCGCTGGCATTAATAATTCCTAATACTCAAATCCCTGCTCAGGTTCAGGATGGCGTTTCGTGGAGGGATGGATTCTGAAGATCCCGAGCAGAGAAGCGCAGATCACTGGAAAGGCCGACGTAAAGCCGTCGCGACTTGTTCGACATGATGTAAACAAAAAATTGCTTCATCAGGCGGCGGGAATTCTACCACTCATGCGCAGCGGAGCCGATCCTTCACCTTCGCGCTGGCATTAATAATTCCTGATACTCAAATCCCTGCTCAGGTTCAGGATGGCGTTACGTGGGAGGGATGGATTCTGAAGATCCTGAGCAGAGAATGGCAGGAAGAGCCCAAACCACCAGGTTCTTTTCTTCGACCTTAAACCGCAATCAGGCCGCATTTACACTCGAGTGGTTGCCCGCCTTATCGGTTGTCTCTGGGAGAGTTACGACGCGTTTTCTTCCACTTCAAACGGCTCGTCCTTGCCTTCAACAATCAGCTTGCGCAGCACCTCTGCCTGGTTCATCTTGACTTCAGCCCGGTCCCGATAACGGCTTGCCAAGCCGGCGCGTTTGCGTTTGGACGCCTTCTCCGCCATGCGTTTGGCCAGTGACGCGCCTTCTTCCAGAGCTCTCATGGCGGCCCACAACGCGCTCTCTACTGCTTCCGCCTGTTCCACGCTCAGGCTGTTGGCCGCAAAGGCGTGTCCAACACGGCAGCGGAAACGCAACATCTCTTCACCGTCCATCTCCCACAGCACACCTCCGCATTCCGGACAGGCGAATGGAGAAGGAATGCCAGGCCTGTTTTCATCTTCAATAGCATCCATATCATCCAGCTCCGCGATCTCAGTTTCTTTCTTCAGCCGCGAGGAGCTCCCTGATCCATTTTCCGCTACCTTCACCGGCACAATTTCCTGGAGCAACTCTGGAATGCGATCAACCGGCTCCACAAAGTCCACGGCCATGGTTTCCATTGCACTGCGCGGCATGTCAGAGCAAAATGCGTCCTCAGGGTCCTGCACAATGGCAATGCCGCCGCGTTTCTTGATGCTCAGCAGTCCAGCCGTGCCGTCATCCAGTGATCCGGTAAGCACAATGCCAATGACCCTTGGGCCGTACCAGCGGGCCGCGCTGCGAAACAATGGATCGATTGCCGGACGATGGCGGTTCTCTTTAGGGCCGTGCACGGTCCGCACTTTGCCATTCTCAATGAGCAAATGATGATCTGGGGGCGCCACGTAGATGCGCCCCATTCGAATCGACTCTCCATCCCTGGGGTGGGCCGCAGGCAAGCTGCCTGCCCGCTTCAGAATGTCCGGCAGCACGCTGGTGCTTTGCGGCGCCAGATGCAGCACCACAAACAAAGCTGCTGGAAAATTTTTCGGTAGTCCGGCCACCAGCCGCTGCAGGGCTTCCACTCCGCCTACGGAACACCCAATCACAACAATATTGTGCTCTGCCAAAGTGGTACACCAGGCCTTCCTTTGTGTTCTTAGGATGCCGGGTAGGAGATTGCCGATGTCGGCGCACCGATTATTACCAAAGCCTGCTCAATACGGTTACCGAGCGCCTATAATCGACTTTTACAGGCAATGACTTCAGTAAGAACAACGTATGACCCTCAGAAAGATCAGGCCGGAACAAGCGCCTCTGGGAGCGCTCCAGCAGCACAGCCATGATGCTCTCCTTGAATCTGTGCACAACAACATTTCCATGGCCAAGGAGCATGTCTCACGCTCAAAGCACATCATTTCCCAGTCGCAGGAGATCATAGACCGGACCAGGCTCACTCTGGCACGCTCCAGCCGCATCCAGTACGGCTTGGCCGGTGAAGGTTCGCCGAATCCAATCATCGACAGTCGCGGCAAAGAATAACCAGGGAATTAAGAGATTGTCTCTGCTTGCACAAAACTACCTTTTACCGATTCACACTGATAACACTCATCAAAATCAATGCTTCGGCCCATGTATTACTGGCCAATTGGTTTTCTTATCAGTGTTGAGATTTGTGCAGAGCCGAATACCATATTGAAATCTTAGGAAAAAATTAGAAAACCGGGCAGGAGAAAATCATAGAATCAAAAAAGAACGCCACCCGAGGGGAGATGGCGTTCTGTGCGTGGGGCTCTGGACAAAGGAAAAGATTTATAGCTTTGCCTTTTTGCTTACCAAGTCAAGTAGAATTATGTAATGAGACGGCAGGGCATGGAAAGCGTCAAGATGCGTCACTTCACGATATGGCAGCTTTTTATGATTTAGGCATCTATATGACTATGGCAACAAATCCTGATGACTATGGCAACAAATCCTGAAATACTCAACTCCTGGAAAGAAGTTGCAACCTATCTGGGCCGTGGCGTGCGCACCGTTCAGCGCTGGGAGCAGGAGCTTGGGCTTCCGGTGCGGCGGCCACGTGGCAAAACCCGCAGTGCTGTGATGGCTTTCCGCAATGAACTGGACCAGTGGCTCCAGCATACGCCCACCGAGATTGCTACCGACGATCACCATTCATTGGGCAACGCTCATCATCCATCGCCCCATGCCCAATCTAAGCCGACAATCGAGTTACATGACAACACCGCTCAATTAATTGCCAAAGCCCATCTGTTGTTGATTCGCTCAACTGAGCTTTGCGAACGCATGAAGGAAATCAGGGACAAGGTCCGATATGGCGTTCAATTGATGGC
>Ga0070741_10015405_pt1 | contig 12961 bp, 13 predicted proteins | sample Coa_R1_4_FD_66440 | JGI IMG/M metagenome (GOLD analysis project Ga0070741, IMG submission 66440) | Surface soil microbial communities from Centralia Pennsylvania, which are recovering from an underground coalmine fire - Coalmine... | ecosystem: Environmental > Terrestrial > Soil > Unclassified ...
TCGGGGTGGTGGGCAACAACGACGGCCCACCATTGCGGGCCCGGTTGCCGGAGGTCGCGACCGTCGAGCTGGGCGGCGTCCGGCTGGCGGTTGTGCACGCCACCGGGTCGGCCCGCGGGCGCGAGCAGCGCTGCGCCGCCCAGTTTCCCGACACCGACGTGCTGGTTTTTGGACACAGCCACATCCCTTGGGACACCGTGGCGCCCACCGGGTTGCGGCTGCTGAACCCTGGATCGCCAACCGACCGGCGGCGCCAGCCGACCTGCAGTTGGATGACCGCGGAGATCAATGGCGGCCGCATCCATCAGGTGCAGCTGCACCGCGTTGGCGTGGTCTAAAGCACCGCAATAGTCAGCCGGTGAGATCGGCCATCAGCAAACCACTGCGCGGCTTGGGCGTGAAGTAGGTGCTCTTGCGCGGCATCCGCCGTCCTTGCGCGTGAACGGCAAGCACATCGGTGAAGGGCACCGCAGCTACCTGCAGCACGACATCGACGCCCGGGCCCACCGGACGCCCTGCCGGGAGGGCATGCACCGCAGGACCCTCCGGGTCGATACCCAACGCATCGGCGATGAGCAACCGTTCTACCAGCGCGTGATCAATTCTGGGCAAAGGTTCGCCAGGGGCGGGATCGGGCAAGGTGACGAGCAGGTCTCCATTGCTGGCCCGTGCCACCACCGTACCGGGCTGGGCCGGCGCGCTGACGTCATCGACCTCCTGCACTGCCAACCCGACCCGGCGCCACGCGCTGGCCAGATCATCCCGGCGCAAGCCGGTACCGACCAGCGCCCGGTGAATCGAGCCAATGTGTAGCTCCGGTCCGGCGGTCACCAAGGCGAGCAGGGACTGCCCACTGGTTGCCGCGGCGGCCAGCCGATGGTTGCCGTCGGCGACCAGCAACGGGCTGCACGCTGCCGCCGCACGCACCGCGTCCTGCGCAGCTCCGGGCCCGAGCAACCACAATTGATGGGTCCGCCCACCGGAGTCGGTTGTCGACACCGCTGGTGCTCCGAGTGCCTTGATACTGCCCAGCACAGCTGCGGTTAACCGTTCGCCAGCGCTGACCGGGACCAGCATCGCCGCGCTGGTCGCGCAGCCGAGTCCGGCGAGCACCGCGGCACGTTCGGCGACTACCTGCGGGTAGACCTCTTCGCTGTGCCGGACGAAAGGCACCCCGCGGGATTCCACGGCCGCCGAATCGACCAGACACAGCACTCCGACTGCCCTACCATCCGGGCCATCCACCCGGTATGGCGCCATCACGTTTACTACTGGGTAGTAGGCGCAGGCGCGCAACCGGTCCAGAGCTTGGCGAGCCGCGGGCAGGGCATCGACCAACGACAATCGCTCGGCCAGCGCCGCGGGGGTGCGATGGGGGTGCTGCACAGCGAGCAGCGTGTCAACGTCACACGATGATTGGGCCAGCGCCGCGATCACCTCGGCAGTGTCGGCGAACTCATCGACGTCCGGTCCGGGCACCCGGTCCGTGACCACCCAGCCATGCCTGATCGCGTGTACCAATGGTGTCATTGCTGGCTCCTGCTCGCTGTGCCGATGCTCTATCGCCGGTAGCCGTGGCGCAGCAGGGAGGTCGCGGCGCGCTGGTTCTGGTCAGCACGCCGACTCCACTCAACACGTTGACCATATCCCCCATACCGACCCCGCTGGTTGATCAGATCCCGGCCATCGCTGCAAGTGCAAAGGTGCACTCCCTTCCCCGTCATGGAGGCAGATCGGGGTGATGGCCCGCTGCGGCCCCTCTCTGTGTCGGTGATCGAGCGGGGCGCTTGAGCAGGCAGGTCTAAGAGCGCAGTTGCGAGATGCGGTCTTTGAACATGGTGCTGGCGATAGCGGCTTTGTGCGGTTGACCGCGCAGCCAGGATTCCGCGAAGCCCTTGGCCTGCTCGTAAGCGACCTTGCCGGGCAGTGGCGGCTCGTTAGGGTTCACGTCGACATCAACCAACGCCGGCCCGGGGTGGGCCAGTGCGGTGCGCAGCGCAGCAGGGAGGTCGGACGGTTCGCGTACCTTGGCGCCGTAACCGCCGCACGCGGTAGCCCATGCGGCAAAGTCCGGTACCGGTTTGCCGTAGCGCACGCCGTGCTCGGGATACCCCAGCACCATCTGTTCCCACAGGATCTGCCCTAGCGAGTTGTTGTTGTTGACGACGACCGTGATCGGCAACTGGTAATGGACTGCGGTCAGGAACTCGGCCATCAACATCGCGAATCCCCCATCGCCGATGTAGGCGATCACCTGCCGTTCAGGAAAGGCGTACTGCATGGCGATGGCATACGGCAGGCCGGGGGCCATGGTGGCCAGGTTCCCGGACAGGTAGAACTGACGATCTCCACGGATCGTCCAGTGCCGGGCCGCCCAGGTAGCGATCGTGCCCGAGTCGCACGTGAGGATGGCGTCATCGGAGGCTGACTCGTCGATGAGCCCGACAACGTACTGTGGAGCGATGGGTGACCGGTGGGGGTTTTCCAGCGCCTCCATCTCCTTGCGCCACCGGGTCATCTTCGACTGGTAGCGCTTCAGATGCGCATCATCGTGCTGGGCAAGCAAGGGCAGCAGACCCATCAGCGACTCGGCCGCGTCACCGACCACTGGCGCCTCCACCGGTAACCGCACACCTAGGCGAACCGGCTCGGTGTCGATCTGCACCACGCGTACAGCGCCCGGCTTGGGCAAATGTTTGGTGTACGGGAAATTGGTGCCCACCATGAGCAGCACGTCACAATCGTCCACCAGTTCCTCGGCCGGACGGGTGCCCAGCAGCCCGATGCCGCCGACGGACAGCGCGGAATCATCCGGGATCACCGCCTTGCCGGGCAGTGTCTTGATCACCGGTGCGGCGAGCCGGTGAGCGACCGCGGCGACCTCATACCGGGCGCCCAGCGCTCCGGCCCCAGCCAGGATCGCCGGCCGTTGCGCGGCGTTGAGCACCTCGGCCGCGGCAGCCAGCTGGTCAGGGTCCGGCACACCGAAATGCCGCGGCAACACCGTGGAACCGTGCTGGGGCAGCGCCGGTGCCGGGTGCGCGTACGGATCTTCGTCGGCGTCCGCGATCTGGATGTCGTTGGGCATGCACAGGTGCACCACGCTGCGGCGGGTCATAGCGGTGCGCACCGCTATGTCGACCAACCCGAGCACTTGCTGCGGGTTGACCACCATCTGGTTGTACTCGGCAAGGTCGGTGTAGAGCGCCGGAAGGTTGACCTCCTGCTGGTACCCGGTGCCCAGCACGCTGGTTTCCTGCATGCCGGTGATCGCGAGCACCGGCGCGTGATCCAGTTTGGCGTCGTACAAGCCATTGAGAAGGTGGATCCCGCCTGGGCCGGAGGTCGCAAGGCAGACTCCGAGCCGGCCGGTGGCCTTGGCGAAGCCGGTGGCCATGAACGCGGCGGCTTCTTCATGATGCACGAGGAAAAACCGCACCCGTTCCTGGCACCGTCGTAATCCCTCCATGATCCCGTTGATGCCATCGCCGGGGAGCCCGAAGATCGTGTCAACGCCCCAGGCGGCCAGCCGTTCGATCAGTGCCTGCGCTGCAATCCGCTGCATGGCGGCTGACTACCCCGATCCAGCATCGGGCAACCGCGTTTCCCACCCATCCACCTTGGGTAGCCCCCATCGTCGCAACCGCTTGTCCCGACGTGGAGACAGATCGGGCACTGGATGAGCGGCGCTGGTGCGATATGTCTGCATATCGGGGGAACAACGACGAGGGAAGGGACTTCACGAATGGGATTTCAAGTTACCGACGTGCAGAAGGCGCTCAAGGGGTTCGACTATCCAGGGACACCGGAGGATCTGGCTCGCCACGCCAAAAAGAGCGGGGCGAGCAATGATCTGGTGGAAGCGTTGCGAAACTTGCCCAAGGACTCCTTCGACGGACCCAACGCGGTCATGCACAGCCTCAGCGAGGTCAACGCCCTCGGCGGATCCACCAGGTAAGACCTGGTAAGGAAGGCTAGCAGAACGACGGGCCCTCGCTTATCTCCGGCAGAACACAACGCTGGCGTGCGGAAGCGAGGGCGCCGATTGACCAACTTCAAGACCAACCCAGGCCGGTGCCCAGGGCAAAGCCCCCACGGAAGCATCTAGAAGCATACGTCAGCTCAGTGCAGGTAAAGATTCCGGAGCATATTCGGCGCGCTGGGTATCGGCAGTATGAAGGGGCATTGACGATGACGGATCACCTACTGCGTGCATATGCGCCGATCCCGAGCGCTGGATGGCAGCAAATTGACGACGAAGCGAAATCTCGCCTGACATCCAGGCTTGCGGCGCGGCGGGTCGTTGACTGGTCCGGGCCGCGCGGCTGGAGGCATTCCGCCACCAACCTCGGTCGCACCTCTCCGTTGGAGACCACACCCCCAGGGACCAAGTCCGAAACAGCTACCGCCGGCCAGCGGCGCGTACTCCCGCTCTGTGAGTTCCGGGTGAGCTTCACCGTTGATTGGACCGCGCTGCAAGACGCCGAACGTGGCGCTACCGACGTTGACTACTCCGATCTCGACCGCGCGGCCTACGACGCCGCGTTGATCGAAAATCGGGCCGTATTCCACGGCTGGCCGGACGCGGGCATCAGCGGCTTGACCGAGTCGAGCGCGCATCCCTCGATAACGCTGGGGCAGGACGTCAGTGCCTACCCGCATGCTGTCGCCAAAGCAATCGATGTGCTTCGCCAGGCCGGAATCGAAGGCCCATACTCACTGGCTATCAGCCCGGAGGGGTACACCCGCATCATCGAGACGACCGAGAGCGGAGGTTATCCACTCCAGCAGCACCTGAGCAGCATCCTCGGCGGCGACATCGTCTGGGCTCCGGGACTCGACGGTGCCCTGGTGGTTAGCAAGCGTGGCGGCGACTTCGTTCTCGACGTCGGGCAAGATTTTTCGATCGGGTATAGCCGACACGATGCCGAGCTCGTGACACTTTATCTAGAAGAAAGCTTCAGCTTCCGGGTCAACGAGCGCGATGCGGTGGTCGTCATCGCCGGAGCGTAGCAAGTCGGGGAGGTGTGCCAGCTACCGACCTGGTGATATTAGTGAGTTTGGCTCGCAAACGTCCGGGTAAGCACTCGATACTTGTTGCTGCGGAAACGAAGCGGGCCGGCGGAAGGAACTCACCAAATCGTTTCTCTCCAAGGCCTGACGAGGAGAGTGCCATGTCGACGACAACTAGTGGAGCATACGCCCGTGATGGGTCCGCCCTGGCAATGCAGCGTAGCCGTGGCGCGACCATCGGCTTGTTACTAGTACTGCTCGGTATTTGGGGAGCCATCATCCCCTTCATCGGGCCTTACTTCGGTTACTCCTTTGGTGTGACGACTCCGTGGTTTTTCACTTACGACCGGTTATGGCTTAGCGTCCTGCCCGGTATCGCCGTGTTCCTCGGAGGCCTGATTCTCGGCCCCACCGCCAACCGCGCCAGTGGCGGCTTCGGCGCGTGGCTGGCTCTGATTGGCGGGATCTGGTTCATCGTCGGACCGGTGATCAGCCAACTGTGGCAAGCCGGCGGCTTGGGCGCACCAATCGGCCCGCCGGCCGGCGCGCGAGAACTGCAGGTACTCGAGCAACTGGGGTACTTCTACGGGCTCGGAGCAGTGATCACGGCGCTGGCGGGCATCGCGCTGGGCCGCATGATGACCCGTCCGGTCTGACCGATCAGCACGGCATTGAATCCCGCACCGGCGGCCCACCGCCGGTGCCGGGCCACCAGTTGGCCGGGTGGCCCGGGGATCTCTCCGCTGCCGGTTTCACACGCCGAGATCGCCGGATAGGCCAGCCCGATCTCGGGTAACCCCATATCGTGATACCGGAGATTCCACGTGAAGTGGCTACCCACCATGGTTGGGTGGCCTCGGTCTACTTGGACGTCAGCCGCGATCGCGGCGACGCGCCGCATGAAGTCCGCCTGCGATGGGAGGCTCTGGCCGAGCAGCTACGCCAGCAGGGAGCAGATGACAAGGCCGTCGACGCGGTGGGGGAAGCGGCGATGCAACCCCATGCCCAACCAGGGCCCACGGGGCGGGCTATTTTTGCCGGCGACGGCAGGGTGCTCTACCAGGCCGACCTGCCCGGCCCACCGCGGCGCGAGCTGGCCCGGTGGGCGGCATTACCGCATCTGTTGCCGCTGCTCGCACAGATGCCCGAGTACGTGCCGCACTTGGTAGTTCGGGTGGGCCGCACCGCGGCGACTATCACCGCTTTCGACCGCACCGGTGAGCAAGTGCACGGCGAGACCGCCGAAGGCGCCCACCATCCGGTGCACAAAACCGGCGGCGGTGGCGCCGCGCATTACACCATGCAGCACCACACCGAGGAAGTGTGGGCACGCAACGCCCGTGCCTTCGCCGCGGAAGTCGACCGTGCAGTCGAGTCCCTGCGCGCCGAACTCATCGTGCTGACTGGCGACGCCCGGGCCCGCAGCCTGCTGCGTGATGCGCTCGGGGCACGCAGCCGCACCATCACCACAGAAATTCCAGGCCCAACTCCAGACGACCACACCACAGATCACTCTATCGACGAGGAGGTGCGCCGCATCGCAACCGAGCGTGCCGCCAAGCGAACCCGGGACGTCCTGACCCAATTCGAGCAGGAACGCGGGCGGACAGCAGGCCTGGCCGTGGAAGGCTTGGAACCAGTGATCCGGGCGCTACAACTCAACCAAGCCAGCGCGGTGCTACTACGCGATGATCCGTCCTCCGAGCTGCAGATCTGGATCGGTCCCGAGCCGGCACAGCTCGCATTGACCGAGGACGGGTTGCGTGAGATCGACGCGCCGGTGGTCGGGCTGGACCGGGCCGATGCCGCGCTCGTCCGCGCTGTCGCGGGCAGCGGCGCCGAGTTGGTGCTCCTACCGGATCCCACCTCGGACACCGCGCCGAACCGGACGGGCAGCGCGGCCGGCGGTGCGCCACCGCCCAACGGGCAGCCACCACTTACTGACGGGATAGGAGCGCTGCTGCGGTTTACCAGTCCGGCATAACTCCCGACTGAAAGGAGCATCCAGTGCAGCGAGGCAGCGACAAGCACGGCCCGCGCCAAGACGACGCGCTGGCACGCGACGTCGAGGGCATGATCCGCGGTACTGGCCCCACCCACGCCGAGGAGTGGAAGGATCCCGAGCCGCCCGCCGACGACGACCCTGAGCTCAACACCCGCGCCCCTACCGTGGACCGCGGCGGCGGCAGCACGCAGTGACCACCGTCACCCTGGTCTGAGACGGTCCCGCCAAGCAGGTAGGTACGCACGCCGATTCAGCAGGATTGAACGGGCCTGTGCGGGGCATACCTGCTGCGTTTGGGCCGTAGCGCGCGCTGGCAACTACCCGGTCGGTGGGCATGCGGCCAACGGTGATGCCGCTATGGAGAGATCATGGGTACGTCACGCCTGCAGGCGCGGGTGACCGAGGCCGGCGACGAGCTGGATCAGCGGTTTCATCTGGCAGCGGGGCTGCGGCGGCAGATCAACAAGGTCTTCCCGAACCACTGGTCGTTCATGCTCGGGGAGATCGCTTTGTACAGCTTTGTTGTCCTGCTGCTGTCGGGCACCTACCTGGCGTTGTACTTCGATCCGTCACTGGCGGAGGTGCGGTATCACGGCTCGTACGTGCCCTTACGGGATATCGAGATGTCCAAGGCGTATGAGAGCACGCTCGAGCTGTCGTTCGACGTGCGCGGAGGCCTGTTTTTGCGCCAGATCCATCACTGGGCGGCGCTGGTGTTCGTCGCGGCGATGACGGTGCACATGTTCCGCACGTTTTTCACCGGTGCGTTCCGCAAGCCCCGGGAGACCATCTGGGCACTCGGCGTGGGACTGCTGATGTTGGGCATCGTGGAAGGCTTCATCGGCTATTCCCTGCCCGATGATCTGCTATCAGGTACCGGCCTGCGGATCGGATCGGGCATCGTGATGTCCATTCCCGTGATCGGCACCTGGTTGCAATGGATGTTGTGGGGCGGCGAGTATCCCGGCTCCGGCGTGATCAACCCGCGCCTCTACATCGCTCACGTTCTCCTCATCCCCGGGATACTGGCCGCGCTGATCGCCGTGCACCTGGGCCTGGTGTGGTACCAAAAACACACGCAGTTCCCTGGCCCCGGCAAGACCGAGCGCAACGTCGTCGGAGTTCGCATCCTGCCCATCTTCGCGCTGAAATCCACCGGATTCTTCATCACTAATGTCGGTGTGCTGGCCATCATGGCCGGGCTGTTTCAGATCAACCCGATCTGGAACTACGGCCCATACGTTCCCGCGCAGGTCTCGGCCGGATCTCAACCAGACTGGTACATGGGTTTCACCGAAGGTCTGCTGCGCCTGTTCCCTCCGTGGGAGATCTTTTTGTTCGGCCGTTACGACATCCCCCCGGTGTTTTGGGCCGTGGTGGTGATTCCCGGCATCATGACCACGCTGCTGCTCGTATATCCCTCCCTGGAACGCAAACTCACCGGCCACGATGCAGTACACAATCTCCTGCAACGACCCCGCGACGCTCCCGTGCGCACTGCACTGGGCATGATGGCGATCACTTTTTTCCTGGTGCTGCTCATCTCCGGGGCCAACGACGTCATCGCTTACACGCTTAGTTTGGACATCAACACCTTTATCTGGGTTGCCCGCATCGCCTTGCTCCTGCTGCCCCCGGCGGCCTACTACCTCACCTACCGCGTCTGCCTGGGCCTGCAACGCCACGACCGGGAAATACTTGACCACGGGATCGAGACCGGCATCATCCGCCGGCTACCCCACGGCGAATTCATCGAAGTCCACCAACCTCTCGGCGCTGTCGACGATCACGGACATCCCGCGCCTCTGCCCTACGAAGGCGCCCCAGTCCCCCACCGCATGAACCAACTCGGCGCTGCCGGCCACCCTATCCCCGGGTCGCTCTACCGGCCCGACCCTCCACAGGAAACCGCCGCTCTCCAAACCGCCCGCGACGGTGAAAATCAGCGAAGTCAGTGATGCGGTCGGCGTCGGTTGGTCCGGTGCTGGCGCCGACGTCGCGGTGAGCTTGCCGGCGTCTGTCGGCCGCAGAGGTGCCGCACGGTCCCCACCGGACTCGCGCGACCCGCGTGTACCCCAACCTTGAGCGCTACAACCGCTGCGCCGAAAGATCAAGTTGTGGCGGTGGCGGAGGTTCCAAAGGTGGCACTGGGAAGGGTTCCGGCTCCGGATGGACGGGATCTGGGGGCGGGGGCGGTACCGGTTCCGGATCCGGTATGGGCTCCGGCTCTGGGGGGACGGTGTTTACCGCGAGCCGCGGTCGCCATGTGCTTGCAATCACGGACTACCTCCTACTCAATCGTCGTTCTCTAGGTACCCAGCGCCCACGCGGCCAAGCGCGGTGCCAGAGCGCCCCAACATGGAGACATGCCGGGGTATAGGGCGCGCGGGGTTAGGTGATGGCGAGCCCGATCGTGAGCAGGGTCATACCAATGAGGAGCCAGACGACGTAGTCACCAAGGTGACCTGAGTGTGCGGTGCGCAGTGCGCGAAACGGCAGGGTAACAACGGGCGGGACCTGGCTGAACAGTCGTCGGAACCGGTGGAGGTACAGCCCGGTGGCTGCCACGACCAGGGCCAGCAGCACCGACAGCACGCCTAGCAGGAGTCCGGACAACGTCCAGCTTTCAGTCGGCGCAGGTGATGGCACGGCGCTGACTCCATCCAGGGCAGCGGCCGCATAGCCGGTATGGTCGAGCAGTTGGGAAGCGGCGTCATGAGCAAGTGTGGGTAGCCCCGGCACCAGGCCGAGCGTCAGCCCGCCGGCGAGCAGGGCCACTACCGGGACAAGCATGGTGACGGGAATCTTGCCGAGGTGGTAGGTGGTCTCGGGCTGCTCCTCGGAGCCTCGGGTGTCGCCTTCGGTGTCCGGGGGGGTTCCCGCACCCAGGAAAATCCGTGCTCCAGCCCGCAGCACGGCACCGCCGGTGATTGCCGAAACCCCTATCAGCAGGTACTCAGCCCAGTCGAACCCGCCATGGGACAGGCCATCCTCGGCTAACGTTTTGCCGAGCCAGGTGCCGAAGGGGGGAAGTGCGGCCAGCGCCAGGCCGCCGAGGAGGAAACAGATTCGGGTGACCGGCAGGTTACGGCACTGGCCATGCAACTCGGCCTCGTCGACGCTGCCTCGAGCATTGAGCACGACCCCGGAGCACAGGAACAACGCGCCCTTCACCGCGGCATGCCCGACGACGTAGATCGACAAGCCACCGATCGCCGCAGGCTCCAGCGCACCGAGCGCGATGAGAAACATGCCGACGTGGCCAACTGTGGAGAAGGCAAGCAACCTTTTGAGGTGGGATTGGGCCAGGCACATTGCGGCGCCAACCACCGCCGTCACCACGCCGGCAGCCATCAGCACCGGCCGCAACCGTTCGGCCGGCAGCACCGGCCAAAATGCCGCGGACCAGGTTCGGGCAACGCCGTAAAGTCCCAGTTCGACCATCACTCCGGAAAACAGCACGCACACCGGCGAGGGTGCGACGGCGTGCGCGTCGGCCAACCAGAAATGCAGCGGCACCGCAGCGCCCTTGACCAGAAACCCGGTGAATACCAGCGCGATCCCGACCAGCACCAGCCAGTCGGTGCTCTGCCCTATCAGAGCACGTTGGATCTGAGCGAAACCCAGTTCGCCGGTGCGCCCATAGATCAACCCAATGCCTAGCAACGAGCAGTACGCACCCAGTGAGTTGATCACCGCAAAGTTGAGCGCACCCTGTAGTGGTTTGGCCTCCTCGATCTTGTAGCCGGTCAGCGCATAGGCCACTGCCCCCATCAGTTCGAAGAACACGAACGCGTTGAACAGGTCACCGGTGAGGGCGAAACCAACCATGCCAGCTAAGAAGAGCAAGACCAGGACGTGGAAATAGCTTTCGACTTCGTCGAAGTAACGCCAGGTGTACGTCAGCGCTGCGGCGACCAGCGCCGCGATCAAGGTAGCCAGACCCGCGCCAATCCGGTCGACAACAAAGACCACTCCAACGCTCGACCCGTCTACCGGTGAGTAGCCGCCAAGCCAGCTGACCACGCGCCTAGAACCGGTGGCAGCGAGCAGCACCACGGAGCTGCCGAGCACTAGCAGACAGCTGAGCATCGATGCCGCATCGATCACCAGCCGGGGCAGCACCCGGCCGCTGGCAGCCAGCACCGCCGCCACCACCAGCGGCACCGCCACCAGCAGCGGCGGCAGCGCCTGCACGGTTGGCGGCACCCGTCAGTCCTGCAGCGTACGCAACTCGTCGGGGTTCACGGTCCCGTGCCTCTTGTAAATCTGGATCGTCAGCGCGAGCAGGACCGCAGTAACCGTCGCGGCGACGACGATGTCGGTCAGGCTCAACGCCTGCACCACCGGATCGACGACCCGGGTGCCGACCGGAACATCCGCGAACACTGGTGCGGTGGCACCGGCGCGGAAGCCGACGGCCAGCAACAAGACGTAGGTGGCGGACTGGGCAACGGTGAGGCACGCCACTGTGTGCACGAGGTTATGGCTGGTTACCAGGCCGTAGCAGCCCACGAGAAATAGCCAGCCGGCCACCAGGTAGGGCAGTGTGGTCATCGTTGCTCCGCATCGTCAACAGTGGTGCTCGAACCCGCAAGCGGTTCTTCGGTACCGATGCTCGAACCCGCAAGCGGTTCTTCGGTACCGATGCTCGAACCCGCAAGCGGTTCTTCGGTACGCCGCAGCACGACCGCCTGTTCGAGGAATCCGGATAGCAAAAGCACGATTGCGGCCGCCACCGCCACGCCGACCGCTCCGTTGAGCAGCGGCACGGTCCCACCGGAGAGCAGGTCGTTGAAGCTCCCGGTAGGCAGGAAATTGGTCAAAAACGCACCGCCCATCACCAAACCCGCCAGACCGATCGCGGTATAGGCCGCCGCACCGATCGATTCGGCGATCTCCAGCACTGTTGGCGGTGCGGCACGCCGTAGCGCTGTATAGCGCCCGGCGACGTAGAGCAGGTGCCAGCCCGTGGCCAGTACCACCCCGCCTTGGAATCCGCCTCCGGGGCTGAGCTGGCCGTGGGCGATCACATACAGTCCCACCAGAACGCTGACTGGCAACAGCAGGTACCCGGCCAACCGTGTGGTTGGCAACACCCCGCCAGCCGGCCGCAGGCCGGCGTCCCGCTCCTCGGGCGCCGGGCGCAGCAGCACGATCGTGCCGACCACCGAGCCGAAGAGGATGAATTCCTCCCCCAGGGTGTCGACCGCACGTTGGTCGAAATTCACCGACGACACCACGTTGGCTGTCGCGCGCTGCCCGGTGGCTACCGCCACCGCGCGGTCGGCATAGGGATGGAACTCCGAGCCGAAACTCGGCAGGCCCCGGACGGCGAGGAAGAACAAGACCGCAAAGACAGGCGCCACCACGGCGAACAGCACCAGACGCGCCCGGCGGTTCACCGCGAGCCGCCGACCTTCTGAATCGTCAGCATGATCATCAGTGGCACCACGGCGGTGCCGATCGCCAGCTGGGACAGCGCCACATCGGGTGCTTGTACGGTCATGAACAAGATCGCCAATGTCAGGCCGAATACGGACAGCGTGACCGCCTGCCGGGCCGGCTGCTGAGTCAACGCGACCATCGTGCCGGTCACCGCGACCAGCCCCAACGCAAGCGCGATCAGGAGCATCATGCCGGTGGCTCCGTGTCGACTAATCCATGGCGCTGCGCGGCAGCCCGGCCGAAGGCGGCGACTGTGACCGCGCCGCTACCGATCAGCAGCACGCCGATCAGGACTAGCTTGACTGCCGAGAAGCTCAATCCTTCATGCACGACCAGCGCGGCGATAATCAGTGGTGCGCCAAGCGACGACGCCGGGCCGAGATAATGCAAGCGCAGGTAGGTGTCGCGGGTCATCAGCAGGCCGACGCAGCCAACCGCCACCCCAGCGATGCCTGCAACGCGCAGCACGATCTCCACGGCAGCGATCAGATCAGC
>Ga0070741_10015406_pt1 | contig 12961 bp, 2 predicted proteins | sample Coa_R1_4_FD_66440 | JGI IMG/M metagenome (GOLD analysis project Ga0070741, IMG submission 66440) | Surface soil microbial communities from Centralia Pennsylvania, which are recovering from an underground coalmine fire - Coalmine... | ecosystem: Environmental > Terrestrial > Soil > Unclassified ...
AGATCAGCGTGCCGGTGGAAGCGCCGGCCTTGAAGTAGGAAAACACGGCCTGTGCATCGGAGGCTGAGACGCCGCTGTCCTTGACGACGATCGTCGGGTCGGGCGCGGCGATCAGCGCGGGGACGGGGACGCTGTAGAAGTCCCATGGGTCCGCCGGGTCGGTCGGCGGGACGAGCAGCGGCTCGAGCGCATCCGCGCAGCCGTCGCCGTCGGTATCGACCGAGAGGTCGGGGGTGGCCGTCGCCGTCGCGGTCGCGGTGCTGGTGGGCGTCGGCGTGCGGGTGGGCGTGGGGGTCCGCGTCGGCGTGCTGGTCGCGGTCGCGGTGGGGGTCGAGGTCGCGCCGCCTGGGCACGTGGAAGCGTGCATCGACCCGGCCCACGTGCCCCAGAGGACGCCGAACTTCGCGTACTCCTCGAAGTGCCAGACGGTGCAGCCGTCCGGGTCCAGCGCGGCGCCGGCGTAGTCGCCCCAGCGGCCGCCGTTTACGGTGGTCTCGCCCGCCTTCAGCACGGCCTCCGTCTGGAGCGCCCCCGCCGGGTCGGAGGCGAGTCTCCCGGTGTAGCGGATGCCCGCGTAGTCGCTGCCCGACGAGAACGCGTACGCGAGCGAGAGGTTGCCCTGGCTGTCAACGGTGAGGTTCGGGAAGAAGCGGTACTGCCCGTTCGAGGCCGCGATGCCCTGCTGCAGGAGCGTCGGCGCGCCGCCGAGGTTGCCCAGCTGGTACCACTGCACGCCGGCGACGTTGCCGCTCCCCGGGTCGACGGACACCGAGTGGGCGCCGTAGACGGTGCCGGCGGAGTAATACGCGCCGAGGTTGCCGGCGTCGTTCGTGGTGATGAGTCCGTTGACGCCGTGGCCGCCGAGCTGGGGGGCATTGGGCGGCTGTCCGTATGCGGTGACCGTGACGCCGCCCTGGAGCACGAACGACGACGCGGCGCCGCCGAAGGGATTGGTCCACTTCCAGAGGCTGACGTTCGAGCACGGGCATGCGGAGTTGTCCGCGGCGATGAAGTAGGCGGTGCTCGCGGCGGTGACCCCGCGGACCGGCGTGAGGGTGTCGGCCTGCTTGCCGGCGGCGTTGTTGCCGACGTCGACGAACACGGCCGTCGCAGCGAGGCCGGCGTACATCTGCGCCTTGTTGTACGCGTAGATGCGCGTGCCGGTGTACGTCGCGCCGTTCTGGAACTGGTTGCCGCTGACGTAGATCGCGTCGGCGCCGATCGTGGCATGCGGGAAGTCGAAGAGGTTGCCGGCGGGCGTCACCGCGAAGCCGTAGACGAGCCAGACGCCCTCCGGGTCGCCGGTCTGCGAGACGCCGATGCAGACGACGGAGTTGTTGCCGGTGTCGTAGGTCAGCGCGCCGAGCACGAAGCGGTCTGCGGCGGGGTCGTACTCCGCGAACGGGTCGGTCACCTTCGAGAGGCAGCCCGCATTGGCGGCGAACAGGCTCGAGAGGCTCTTAGGGTAGCCGCCGGCGACGTTGCCGCCTTTGTCCCAAACCTTGAATGCCGTGTTCACGGCGCCGACGACGTCCGCGGGGCCGACGCCGATGGCACCGTCGGGCGGATAGCAGCCGCAGGAGCTCTCGGTGCTGCTGATGCCATCGAAGCCGATGCCGGCGACGGGCGCCAGCGGGCCGCCGATGTGGGGCTGCGCCCCGGCGTCGGTCGCCGGGGCCGCCGCGAGCTTCGCGCGGGCGAGGGCCTCTTCGCCTTCCGGGTGGAGGCGCGGTCGCGAGGCGCTTTCGCCGCCGGACCCGCGCGGCAGCGCACGCGCGTCAACGACGGCGGGTTCCGCCGCGGCGCCCGCGGTCTGGCTCTGCACGCCCGGCGCCTGCGCCCCGGTGCTCCGCGCATGCCTGAGCAACAGCGGCACTACCAGGGCCGCCGTGAGCGCGAGCCCCAGGATGAAGAGCGCCGGTGGAGTGCGTGTCATCGAACCCGGATCCTGGCGGGGACGGATGGCGGAGCGGCCCACCATACCTGATCGCGCCCGGGCGCCGAAACCGCCGCGGCCGCGAGGATGGCAGGCCGTCAAGTCCGGCTCCCCGCCGCGTTGACCGCGCCGCTGGGTGCCGTCTATGCTCGCCTCAATCCCGCTCAACCACCGGCCGAAACGAGCGCGCCCGCCCGCGCGCCAGGGGATATCGATGGCCGTCGCCACTCAGCCGCAGTCCCGAGGCTACCGGATCTTCCACGGAGCGATGGTGCTCGTCGTCGTCGCCGTCGCGGGCATCATTGCGGCGGCGGCCGGGATGGGCATCAACGCGCGGATCCATCCCGAGCAAGTGGGGAGCAGCGTGCGACGCGTGTCGGACGGATCGAAGGTGGGGGGCGCGTCTTCGACGCTGACCCGCAATGACGACGGGTTCGATTTCACCTTCGACTCGTCACAGTTGCCTGCGGGGCACATCGTGACGTTGCGCGCCGAGATCTTCAACCAGCCGGAGCATTGCACACACGGCGCGAAGCGGGGAACGTGTGGCGCCGATGACCTGACGGAAGCGTCCGTGGAGGGATCGGTGGTGTTCCTGCGCGCCGCATGGCTTCGCGGAGCGAGCGAGGTGCATTTCGAAGGGACGCTGTCCAGCGGCGACCAGGATCACGCAGTAACCGGTGGTGGCCTCGCGAACCCGGGCGCGGCATACGTCCGGTTCGTGCTCATGGACCACGGCGCGCCGGTGGCCGGCGAGTTTGCGCCGATGCTGAACACGCTCGGCGCCGGGTGCGCCAACCCGCCGTTCGGATCGGGCACGCCCGGCAGCATCGACTGCGCGGACATCCAGGAATCGACGCACGAGCCGTAGCTCACGCGCCAGGCGATCGCGCGGGATCTCGCACGCGCTTCACCGATCCACCTCGCGCGCGGCTTCGCGCCGGGAAGCGCAGGAGGGGCACACGGTGTTCTCCTGAGGGGGCGCGCCGCGTCCTGCGGCCAGCAGGCTTTCCAACCCGCAGGCTTCGCAAATCCGGCGGCGGTCAGCAGCTATAGCGAGCTTTGAACTGTCCGAACGCGGCCTGCGCCTCTGCCGCGCTGACAACCCCGTCGGGCGCGCCGCTGGCGAAGCCGCCGAGGTTCGTCCGGTCGTACTCCACGCCATCCTTGATGCCGTTGCCGTTGAGGTCTTGTTCGTACGCCGTCACGCCCAGGTGCGCGCCGGCCTTGAAGTAGGCGAACACGGCCTGCGCATCGGCCGGGCCGACCGCGTGATCCGCCACGCGGCCGAGCGGGTTAGGAGCGGCGATCAACGCTGGCACCGGGACGCTGTAGAAGTCCCATCGATTCACCGGGCTGGTCGGGGGCACGAGCACCAGCTCCTTTGCGTCCCCGCAGGCGTCGGCGTCCGTGTCCGGTTTCGTCGGGTCGGTCGTGTACACGTTGACTTCTGCGCCGTCCGGCAGCGTGTCACCGTCGGTGTCGGGCGCACAGGGATTCGTGCCGTGCGCGAGCTCCTGCGCGTTCGAGAGGGCGTCGCTGTCCGCGTCGAGCGCGGAGATGTCCTGCGTGAGCGCGTACTGCGCGAAGCAGGGCTGCGCGAGCTTGTAGGCGTCCGGGATGCCATCGCACGAGAGGTTGCCGAAGCACTGCGTGCTGACCGTGTACGACACGCCGCCACCGCCGGCGTTCCCGGCGACATCGGTCGCGCTCACGGAGAAGGTCTTCGCACCGGAGGTGGATGTGTCGATGCTCGCCCCGTCCGCGACGTCGCCGGCGCACGTCGCGACGCCGGAGCCGGCGTCGAGGCAGAGGTACTGCGCGTTCACGGGCTCGTTCTTCAGGTACGTCGCGCCGTTGCCGGGTACGGTGATCGCCGCAGCCGGCGGCGAGCTGTCGATCGGCACCTGCACGCCTCCGGCGGAGCCATCGGAGCCCTGGGCAATGACGGTGTGCAGGCCGGTACCCGTGATCGCCAGCGGCCCGCCGTAGACCTGAGGAGCGCCGCCATCGACCTGCACGGTGAACTGCACGCCGGGGTCGCCGGAGACGCTGACGCTGGCGTTGAAGTACCAGCCGCCGGCGCCCTGCGTGCCATTGACCGCGAGCGACAGGCCGGAGGGCAAGCTGGTGGCCACGGTCCGGTAGAAGTCGCCCTTGTTCGTGCTCAGGCCGACGTTCGCAGCGGCGTCGAGCGCGTACACGGTGTACTGCACGTTGCCGGTGAGCAGCGCCGAGCTGGTCCAGCGGTCGGTGCCCGGCTCGTGCACGAGGTCGAGCGCGCCCCACTGATTGCTGTCCTGCGGCTTGTACACCACGAGCACGCGGACGACGTTGTCCGGCTGGTCATCCTGCACGCGCGCGAGGAACGTCACGACGTTGCCGACGTTCGCGGCGTGCGTCTCGAGGATCGTCGGCGCGGTGACGTCCGGGCTGTTCGAGTACGGCACGAAGCCGACGAGGTGCGTGTACTTGCGTTCCGTGCCGGTGCCCGGCGTGGCGCTCGGGTCCGGGATGAACTGCGCGGGCATGAACATCGCGCGCTGCTCCGCACCGGCGGTCGTGTTGACCGTCGTCAGGTTGTGGATCGATGCGGGGAACGGGTCGTCGGACGGCTGCTCGGGCGTCGAGGAGTCGCTCGAGGGCGCGCTGAACACGGCGTCGAACGGCGACTCGTCGGTGGAGTCGAGGCCAGTGATGACGATGCCGCGCGCGGTCTTGCCGTTCGCCCCCGGCGGCAGGTCGAAGCCCGTGACGGGCATGACCGGCCTGCCGGCCGTCGCCGCCGCCTGCCCGTCGATGTCGTAGTAGGCGCCGAGCGGGCCGAGGTCGTTCTTGTGGAAGTTCGGCGCCAGGTCGAACGGCACGACATCGAAGCCGCTGACCGGGTCGGTCGAGAAGGGCGGTGGCGTCGGCGTGGGCGCGGGCGGGCCGGCCGGCGGCTGCAGGCGGAACATCGGCAGGCCGTAGAACGTCGTCTCGGCGAGCACCTTCTCGTCGTACGTCTCGTACTGGACGAGGTTGCCGAAGTACTGCTGCTTCGCGAGCGTAAGCGCCTGGCCCACGGTCATATCCTGGTTGAAGTTCTGCGCGAAGCGCGACATTAGTTCTTCCGAGTACGCGACGACGTCCGTATCGCCGTAGCCGTAGCCGGTGTTGGCGACGTAGACGCCGGCGCCCTGGTCGGCGAAGGCCTGCGGCCAGTCGAGCAGGCGCTTCGCCTGGTCGGCCGTCGGCGAGGGCGCGATCAGGTCGGAGACGTTGAGCCCCGAGTGGCAGCCCATCGAGAACACGACGAGCCCGCCGAACTTGCGCGGGTCGGCGGGCGCCCGCTGGATGTGGCCGGTCGTGTAGAGGTCGGACTCGTCGCCGGTCGTGTTCCCGGCGCCCGGCAGCAGGCGGTAGTGGTCGAAGTGCGCGTTGATCGAAGCGGCGCCCGGCACCGGCGTCTTCTGGTCGAACGCGGACGCGAGGTCGGCGCTGGTCCACGTGCCGTTGATCAGGCGCGCGGAGTTCGCCGCGCCGACGAGCGTGTCGAGCGAGCCGGCGACCTCGGCCGCGCCGTCCGCGAGGAAATCGTAGCCGGTGGTGAGCGCGGTGGCCGGGTCGAGCTCGCCGCCGGACGTCATGAACTGCTGTACCTGGTACTGGATCTGGTCCGGCGTCTCGACGAGCCTCCCGAGCGCGACCTGCGGCACGAAGATCTGGCGGTTGAGCCACGGCACCGGGTGGAAGTCCCCGTAGGGGTTGTCGCTCAGGATGTTGGACGTGACGAAGCTGCCGATGAGCGACGTGCTGCCGTTGATCGCGAGCGCGTCGTTCGTGTAGTCGCTCTCGTTCGAGATCTTCGTCAGGTCGGGCACGCGCGCGAACGGGATCACGTCGTCCGCGCCGACGAGCACGATGTTCTGCAGGTCCGGCAGCGACGCGCGGTAGCCATCGACCACGGCATTGATCGCGACGACGACGTCATTCGCGGCCGTCGGCGAGCACGGGTTCGCGTCCCACGCCGCGAACTTCGCCGCGACCGTCGCGTCACCCTCGACCGGGATGACGGCGCCGACCACGCCGAGGTCGGACCGCCCGGCGAGCGTGGCGAGCGACGAGACGACGTTGCTAGCCGCCGTCGCGCCGTAGAGGTCGCCCAGGCGCTGCCGGTCGACGAGGAACAGCGTGTTGACGTCCGGGGCGAGCGCGCCCGGCAGCGTGCCGGCGACGCCCTGCCCGGCGAAGGGGAACGTGCGCGCGGCGCACGCGGGCACCGGCGGCGGCGGCGTCACCTTCACGCGCAGCACGTAGGGGTCGTTGCTCGAGGCGCCGTTGTAGCCCGCGACCTCCAGCGTGTAGTACCCGCTGTCCCCGAAGGAGAGCGAGGCGACGGACTCGTCCGAATCGCCGCGCTGGTCGGAGAGATCGCCGAGCGGGAGGTCGGCGAGCCGCAGGTCCTGCAGCGACACCGGCGGCGGCTCGTTCGAGAGGATGTCCGGCGCCGAGTCCTCGAGCGGCAGCGTGCCGAGCGGTTGCGCGTCCGAGGGCCGCAGCGCCGTCGAGTTCGGAGGGAAGAGCGCGAGGTCGTTGTCCTGCGCCTGGTGGCTCAGGTACACGGAGACGCGCGAGCCCTCCGACACGGCGGCGAGGCGGTAGAAGTCGCGGTCGTCACTGCTCGCGACGTGCGAGATGTAGAGCACGTCCGGCGCGACGACCGGCGCGATCGCCGGGTCGTCGTTCGGCTCGAAGTTCTGCGTGATGTTCACCGGCGCCTGGTTCGCCGCGCTCAGCCCGGCGAAGCCCGGCGCGCTGAGCGCGACCGACGACGACTGGATCCCTAGCCGTAGCCCCGGCCGCGCCTGGAACTGCAGCGAGACCTGGTCACCGGACGCGAAGCCCGGCAGGTGCCAGGTGAGCTGCGAGCCGCTGACGTCCGGGTCGGCGACCGGCGGGTGCGTGGTGTTCGGCCCGTTGACCACGGTGAGCAGCGACGTCGCGGGCTGGTAGTGGAAGCCCACCGGCAGGGTGACCGTGATGTCCGGCGGCACGGCGCCGCCCAGGTTCACGAACGAGGCGGTGTACGTCAGGACGCCCGTGCCGGGCACGTCCGCGGCCTCGAGCGCGCTCAGGGGCAGGTCTTCCCACGGGTAGTCCGAGCGCATGAGCAGCGCGAGCAGGAGTTGCCCGAGGGTCATGCCGCCGAGGTTCACCGGGGCGCCGCCGTTGATCTGCGCGAGCGCCGCGTCGCCGTAGAAGAAGCTCAGGAAGTACTGCACCTGGTCCGGCGTCGCGCCGAGGCCGGCGAGGATGTCCTGCACGGTCGCGGCGCCGTAGACGCCGAGCGCGCCGAGCGTGGCGTCCGGGAGGACCGCTCCCGCCGTCACCGCGTCGCCGAGCGTCGCCGTCGCGCAGTTGACGAGCGAGCAGTTCACAACGGCGCCGGGATTCGCGATCGAGCTCAGCAGGATCGAGCTGAGCTGCGCGCTGTCCAGGTCGATGCTGCTGAGCAGGATCGAGGAAAGCTGCGTGCCGTTGACGCCGATGCTGCTGAGCTGGATCGAGCTCAGCAGGATGGACGAAAGCTGGATGCTGCTGAGCTGGATGGAGCTGAGCTGCGTCGTCCCGATCGGGCTCGACGCGACAGCGATCCCCGCGCCCTGCAGCGCTGCCACGACCTGTGACAGCGTGCTGCCATCCGTGATGCCCAGCGTCCCGCAGTCGAGACCCTGCGTCGCGAAGTAGTCGCACCACGTCGGCTGGCCCGGCGGCAGCGTGATCGAGCTGAGCTGCACCGAGGCGAGGCCGCCGTTCGTGAGCGTGGAGAGCGGGATCGAGCTGAGCTGGATCGACGACAAGAGGCTGCTGTCCACCTGGATGGAGCTGAGTTGCAACGACCCGATGCCGGCCTGGGAGAGGTCGATGCTGCTGAGCAGGATCGATGAGAGCTGGATGCTGCTGAGCTGCACGCCCTGCACGTTGAGGTCGAGCAGCGTCGCGCTCCCGATCGTGTTCGTCGTGTAGCCGAGCGCCGCGCAGCTCGTGCCGGCCTGCTGCAGCGCTGCGCACCAGTCCTGGGCCGGCGGCGGCGGTGCGATCGAGCTGAGCTGCGTCGGCCCGAGCGCGACGGCGGCGAGGCTCAACGACTTCAGCGCGCTGCTGCCGAGGTCGACGTCGGCAAGGGTCAGCGGGTTGGGCGAGTTGGGGTCGAGCGCCGCCGGCGGCGGATTGAGCGCCAGCACATCGGACAGGCGCACCTCTTGCAGGGGGACGCCCTCGAGCGGGGTGCCCGCCAGCACGGCTTCCCATCCGCCGGGATACGTGATCGGGATCGAGGAGAGCTGGATCGAGCTGAGCTGGATCGACGAGAGCTGGATCGAGCTGAGCTGGATGGACGAGAGCTGGATGCTGCTGAGGAGGATCGAGCTGAGCTGGATGCTGCTGAGTTGCGACGACGCCGGACCGCCGCCCTGGGTCAGGGCCGACGCCGGGACATCGGCGATCGGCACGGCGGCGATGCCGGCGGGCGCCTGGGTCTTGTCGACGTCGAGGCCGAGGCTGTTGAACGACGGAAGCGGCGTGCTCGTCGGCGTCGGCGTCGAAGTCGCGGTCGCGGTCGCCGTCGGTGTGCTCGTCGCCGTGCTGGTCGCCGTGCGCGTGCCCGTCGGCGTCGCGGTGCGCGTGGCCGTCGGCGTCGGCGTGGCAGTGGCGACGGGCGTGATCAGCGCGTCGATGACGCAGTCGTTGTAGTCGAAGTCGCTCTGCGACGCCGGCAGGTCCTCCCAGGCGATGCGCACGCCACCGGTGATCGGCGTGATCCGCGCGTGGGCGACGCCGTCGCTGTTGCGCGACCCGGGCCCGGACGACCAGGTGTTGCCGTTGGGCGCGCGGAGGTAGAAGACGAGCTCAACCGGCCCGGTGAAGCTGCCGCCCTGCACGGAGAAGCCGGGCGCGACGTCCTTGCAGTTGAAGTACACGCGGGGCGGCCCGGGCGAGGTCAGACCGAACTGGTCGTTGAAGCCGGCGGAGACGCCGACGAAGTGCAGCTCAATCGACTCGTTCTGGAGCGTCAGCGACTGCCCGGCGTTGTGGTCGGAGGCGCCGGAAAGCGTGAACGCCTCCGTGTTCCGGCTGCCGCGCGCGAGGGCGGCCGCGAGCGCCGCGACGACGACGGCGGCGATCAGCGCAGCGCGCAGGAGATGCGAGCGCATCGGTTGCCCTCTCATTGGCGATTGCCAAGCTGCCGCACGTCGACGTACGGGGCACCGCGCACGGCCGCGGAGTTCGCGTCGCGCCGCCGGGAAGGCGCGGTGATCGCCGACGGATGAGCGAGGTGTGCCGCGACCGGCGGGGCATCGGCCGACGCCCTCATCCGCCGCTGGCGAGCCTCTATCATGCGGCCCCGCGGGTCGCTGCGGCAAGACCGCGGGGCGCGCGCACCGTCAAATTGGCGCGCGACCGGTCGCGTTGCGGCGCGTCGCGTCGCGGGCGGGGAGCGTTGTACTTGACGGGAACCGCTTCGAGTGCTCCAACGGCGCGGTGCGAATCCGCGGTGATCCGCTACTATCGGGAGGCGACCGAAACCGCCGCCGGGCCGTCGCAGCCGGTATGGTGCAACCGGCCGGTGGTCCGCCCCGTCACATCAGAGCGTCGCTGGTTCCTGACCCGGGGGGTCGGATGATCATGTCATCCATTGGGCGAGCGTGGGTGCGTATCGGCATCCCCGGCCGGCGCGGTCTTGCCGCGCTGCTGGCGGCGGCGCTCTTCGCCCTGCTCCTGGCCGCGCCGCCGCAGCCGCGCGTGGTCTCGGCCGCAACCGGCGCGTGGACCGGCAAGTACTACAACAACACGACGGTGAGCGGGACGCCGGTCGTCACGCGCAACGACGGCAGCACCCTCTCGCCGCTGTCGTTCAACTACGACGGCACCACTCCGCCGGCGCCCGGCGTCAACGCGCAGGGCTTCAGCGTCTCCTGGTCGCGGACGGACACGTACACGGCGGGCACGTACCGCTTCACCGCGACGGCGGACGACGGGGTGCGGATCTCGGTCGATGGCACGGTGATCCTGGACCAGTTCATCGACCAGGTGGCGACCACGTACTTCATGGACAAGACGCTCGCGGCCGGCTCGCACACGGTCAAGGTCGATTACTACAACCGCGACAACGGCGGGACGATCAACGTCACGATCCAGGACGTCGCGTCGCTGCCGCCGGGTTGGACCGGGCAGTACTACGGAAACATGACCCTCAGCGGCTCGCCGGCGTTCACGCGCAACGATCCGGACCAGATCGACTTCCAGTGGAACGACAAATCGCCCGACCCGCGCATCCCCGTCGATGGCTTCAGCATCCGCTGGACGCGCACGATCAACTTCCAGGCGGGGGTCTACTCGTTCACCACCTCGAGCGACGACGGCGCGCGCGTGAAGGTGGACGGCGTGACGATCCTTGACCACTTCGTGGACCAGCCGGTGACGACGTACACCACGAACAAGACGATGACCGCGGGGAACCACACGGTCGTAGTCGAGTACTACGAAAATGGCGGCGGCGCCGAGATGCACTTCTCGTACGCGTTCCAGCCGGACATCGGCGGCTTCGTCACGGATACCGTGGTGTCCGGGCTGGACCTGCCGACGGCCTTCGCCTTTGCCCCGGACGGCCGCATGTTCATCGCGCTGAAGAGCGGCGTGGTGAAGGTGTGGGACGGCACGACCCTGGCGACGTTCTACACCGTGTCGCCGGTCAATTCGTTCCATGACCGCGGGCTGCTCGGCATCGCGGTGGACCCCAACTACCTGACGAACCACTACGTCTACCTTTCGTACACATACGAGAACAACGCGGCCGACCAGTCGGGCCCGAAGACCTCCCAGGTGATCCGCGTGACGGCGAACGGGAACACGGTCGTCTCCGGCTCGAAGAAGGTGATCCTGGGCACCAAGGTGGGGAACGCCTCGACGCCCTCGTGCGAGGACTTCGCGGCCGGGCCGAACGACGACTGCATCCCGGCGGACGGGGAGAGCCACTCGCAGGGCAACCTGAAGTTCGGCGCGGACGGGAAGCTGTACGTGGCGACGGGCGACGCGGCCAGCTTCAGCTTCGTGGACCCGCTGGCGTTGCGCTCGCAGGACATCAACCGCCTTTCGGGCAAGATCCTGCGGGTCGACCCGGCGACCGGCGCCGGGCTCTCGGACAACCCGTTCTGGAACGGCGACGCGACGGCGACGCGCTCGAAGGTCTGGGTGTACGGGCTGCGGAACGACTTCCGGTTCAACTTCAAGCCGGGGACGAACGTGCTCCTGACCGGCGACGTCGGCTGGGATACGTGGGAGGAGATCAACACGGTGGCGACGCCGGGGACGAACCTCGGCTGGCCATGCTACGAGGGCCCGAACCAGCAGCCGGGCTACGCCGCGTTCCAGCTCTGCCAGAACCTGTACAACGCCGGCACGGCGAAGGCCGGCATCTACTCCTGGGACCATTCCCAGGGCAGCTCCGCTTCGGTCGGGGGCGCGTTCACCGGCACGAACGGCTACAGCCCGCAGTTCCAGAACGCGCTCTGGTTTGGCGACTACGCGCGCAACCGCATCGACGTGATGAAGCTCGACGCGAACAACCAGATGGTGCCCGGCTCGCTCGTCAACTTCACGACCTCCGCCGCCGGTCCGGTGGACCTGGAGATCGGCCCGGAGGGCGACGTGTACTACGCGGCGATCAACGCCGGCGAGATCCGCCACATCCGCTTCCTGCAGAGCAACCGGCCGCCGGTCGCCGTCGCCTCGGGCAACCCCACCTCCGGCCCGGCGCCGCTGACGGTGACGTTCTCGAGCGCCGGCTCGAACGACCCGGACGCGGGCCAGGCGATCACGTACGACTGGGACTTCGGGGACGGCAGCGCGCACTCGACCGCCGCGAACCCGACGCACCAGTACACGGCGCAGGGGAGCTACACGGCGACGCTCACGGTCACTGACCCGTTCTCGGCGACGGGACAGGCGACGGTGCCGATCCAGGCCGGCAACTCGCCGCCCGTGCCGACGATCGCGGCGCCGACGGATGGCTCGCACTATGACATCGGCGACACGATCGCGTTCAGCGGGTCGGCGACGGACGCGCAGGACGGCTCGATCCCGCCGGCGAACCTCGCCTGGACGATCACGCTGCACCACTGCCCGACGATCGACTTCAACGACCCGAGCTGCCATACGCACCCGATCACCAGCACGACCGGCGCGGGCGGCTCGTTCGTGGCCACGAGCGATGGCGATTTCACCTTCACGACGATCACGTTGCAGGCGACGGACAGCGGCAACCTCAGCGCCTCGACGACGGTGACGTTGACGCCGAACCGGGTTGCGCTGGACTTCGCCTCGACCCCGACGGGGGCGACGATCACGGTGGACGGCACGTCGCAGACGGCGCCGTTCACCCGCAGCGTGCCGCGCAAGTCGACGCATACGCTCTTCGCGCCCTCCCCGCAGACGCTGGGCTCGCCGATGGTGTTCGGGTCCTGGTCGGACGCCGGAGCCCAGCAGCACGACGTCGTCGCCAGCGCGGACGCCGCCTACACCGTGACCTTCGTGCCGGCGCCGACCCCGACCGCCACCGCCACCAGCACGGCGACGGCCACGCGCACGCCGACGCCGACGAGCACGGCGACGGCTACCGGCACCGCGACGCAGACCGGCACGGCGACGAGCACGCCGCCGCCCAGCGCGACCGCGACCGCGACCCCGACGCGCACGGCGACGGCGACGAGCACCGCGACGGCGACCGCCACGGCCACCGGGACGCCATCGCCGACGCCGACCGCCACGCCGAGTCCGACCGCCACGAGCACCGCATCGCCGACGGCGACGAGCACGCCGACGCCGACGGCCACGGACACGCCGGTGCCGACGGCGACGGACACGCCGCCGGCGACCGACACGGCGGTCCCGACCGCGACCGACACCGCCACGCCGACCCCGCAGGCGGCGCTCGACAGCGACGGGGATGGCTGCTCCGACGCGGCCGAACTCCTGCTCGTGCCG
>Ga0070741_10015407_pt1 | contig 12960 bp, 13 predicted proteins | sample Coa_R1_4_FD_66440 | JGI IMG/M metagenome (GOLD analysis project Ga0070741, IMG submission 66440) | Surface soil microbial communities from Centralia Pennsylvania, which are recovering from an underground coalmine fire - Coalmine... | ecosystem: Environmental > Terrestrial > Soil > Unclassified ...
GGACGTCGCCGCCCTTCTCGCTGCTGGTGGCCTCGATGGTGACCCCCTCGTTGTTCAGGACCGTCCGGGCCCGGGTCGCCACGTTGTCCACCGAGCCGTCCACGATGGACTCCACGCCCCGGCTCGTCAGGTAGATGCCGGTGCCGGCGCCCGCCGCCGCCGCGGCGGCCAGGCATCCCGGCAGCGCGCCCGCGAGGCCGAGGAGCAGCGCCCACCGCGCCCGCGCCTTCCACATCGGTGCCATACCGTCCCCTCCCACAGAAAGCCGTTGTCTCGCCCACTGCGTCGCCGAGAGCCCCATCAATAGCGTCGCCCGCCCTCCCGCGTCCAGGACCCAGGTGCGGGTCGGCGGGTGACGGCGGTCACCGAGCGGGGCCGGCGAGTCCCATGCGGGCGATCAGCGCGTCGAGGCGGGGATCCCCGCGGAGGGGGTCGAGCAGCGGCTCCACCCGGAGGTAGGCCAGCCAGCCCCGCCGCTCGGAGTGGGCCCGCTCCAGCCAGCCGAACGCCTCGTCGCGCTCCCCGAGCGCCGCATGGGCGATGACGAACGCGACCGGCGACACGTAGCGCTCCCGGGCCTCGGCCCGGAGCCCCTCGAGCAGGGTCCGGGCCTCGTCCGGGCGGCCGGTGCGCGCGGCCAGGGCGGCGAGCCCGGCGCTCGCGTAGGCCGTCTCGGTCGAGGTGGCGATCGCCTCCCGGAACGCGGCGCGGGCCTCGTCGTACCGGCCCTGCTGCATGAGGATGAGGGCCAGCACCCGCTGGCTCTCCTCGGCCGTGGGGTTCATGGCCAGCGCGCGGCGGAGCTGCTCGGCGGCCGCCTCATGCTGCCGGGCGTAGTAGAGCAGCCAGCCGAGGCTCCGCCGGATGGAGACCGAGGTGGGGTCGAGCTCGACCGCGAGGCGCCCCTCGGCCAGCGCCTCGTCGGTCCGCACCAGCGCGATGAGGAGCCAGGAGTACCACTGGCGGGCGGTGGCGTAGGTGGGGTTGAGCTCGATGGCGCGGCGGAACCGGCGCTCGGCGGCGACCCAGTCCCAGTCGTAGATGAACGACACCCAGCCGAGCGAGGTGTGCGCCTCGGCGAGCGAGTCGTCCAGCTCCAGCGCCTGCATCGCGAGCGCCTTCGCCCGGCTCATCCCCTCGGCGACCGGCGCGCCGCGGTAGTCGAGCTGGAGGGCGTAGCAGTCGGCCAGCCCGGTGTAGGCCGGCGCGTAGGCCGGGTCGGCGGCGATGGCGGCCTCGAAGTGCCGGATCGCCTCCGCCAGCGCTTCCCGGGTGCGGAGGTTCCAGCAATAGCGCCCCTTGAGGTAGAGGTTGTAGGCGGTCAGGTTCGCGGTGTAGCGCCGGGGCGTGGGGTCGCCCACGTCGCCGAGCAGCGTGCCGCGGAGGGTGCGCACGATGCTCTGCGCGATCTCGTCCTGGACCTCGAAGACGTCGCGGAGGTGCCGATCGTAGCGCTGCGACCAGAGGTGGCGCCCGTCGGCCGCGTCGGTGAGGCGCGCGGCGACCCGGAGGCGGTCGCCCGCGACGCGCACCGTGCCCTCGAGCACGGCCGCCACGTCGAGCACCGTGCCCACGGTGCGCACGTCCATCGGGCGCCCCTTGAAGGCGAACGCGCTGGTCCGCGACGCCACCCGGAGCCCCTCGACCTTGGCCAGCGCGTCGATCAGCTCGTCGGTCATGCCGTCGCTCAGGTACTCCGCCTCGTGCCCCGGGGTCAGGTTCACGAAGGGGAGCACCGCGATGGCGCGGCGCGCGGGCCGGCGCGGGCCCGGCACGCCCGGCGCCGCGGGACCCGCCGCCGCGTCGAGGGCCCGGGCGAAGTCGGCCGCGGTGGCGAACCGGTCGGCGGGGTCCTTGGCGAGGGCGCGCGCGAGCACGGCTGCGAGCGCCGGCGGCGCGTCGGGCCGGAGCGCGCCGAGCGGCGGGGCCGGCTCGGTGACGTGGCGCGCCATGGTGGCCCGCGCGCCGGTTCCGGCGAACGGCGGTTGGCCGGCCAGCATCTCGTAGGCGACGCAGGCGAGGCTGTAGATGTCGCTCCGGGCGTCGGTCTCGTCCCCGCTCGCCTGCTCCGGGCTCATGTACCAGGGCGTCCCGATCGCGATCCCGGCCTCGGACACGCTCCCCGGGTCCGCCGCGGCGAACAGCGCCCGGGCCACCCCGAAGTCGGCGACCAGCGCGGTCCCCTCGTGGAGCAGGATGTTCTCCGGCTTGATGTCGCGGTGCAGCACGCCCCGGCGGTGCGCGTAGTCGAGCGCCGAGGCCACCGCCTGGGTGATCCGGGCCGCCTCGGCCACCGTCAGGCGGTTCTCGCGCCGGAGCCGGTCGCGGAGGGATTCGCCCTCCAGGAACGGCATCACATAGTAGAGGACCTCCGCCCCGGTGTCGCCGTCCCGGAGGGCGCCGCTGTCGTGCACCGGAACGATCTGCGGGTGCACCAGGCCGGCCGCGATCCGGATCTCGCGCAGGAAGCGCCCGGCCGAGGCGGCCCGCGCGAGCTCCGGGGCGAGCACCTTGAGCGCGACCGGACGCTCGTGCTTGAGGTCGTGCGCGAGGTAGACCGTCGCCATGCCGCCGCGCCCGAGCTCCCGCTCGATGCGGTAGCGGTCGGCGAAGAGGTCACGGAAGGTCTGGAGCATGCGCGCGCCGGGATTCCCGAATAGCCAATACTAACGGCGGGGGCGCCCGGCGTGTTTCGCGCCCGGAGGCGACGATGATGGAGGCGATGCTGCTCGAACGACCCCGGACCCCGCTCCGGGCCGCCGAGGTGCCGCGGCCGGAGCCGGGACCGGGACAGGTGCTGCTCCAGGTGCTGGCCTGCGGCGTGTGCCGGACCGACCTCCACGTCGCCGACGGCGAGCTGCCGGATCCCAAGCTCCCGCTCGTGCTCGGGCACGAGATCGTGGGGCGGATCGTGGCGCGCGGCCCGGGCGCCTCCCGCTTCGCCCCGGGCCAGCGGGTGGGGGTGCCGTGGCTCGGCTGGACCGACGGGACCTGCCGCTACTGCCGGAGCGGGCGCGAGAACCTGTGCGAGCGCGCCCGTTTCACCGGATACCAGCTCGACGGGGGCTACGCCGAGTTCGCGATCGCCGACGAGCGGTACTGCTTCCCGGTCCCCGACGCCTACGGCGACGTGGCGGCGGCGCCCCTCCTCTGCGCCGGGCTCATCGGCTACCGCTCGCTCCGCGCGGCGGGCGAGGCTGAGCGGCTCGGGCTCTACGGGTTCGGCGCCGCGGCGCACCTCGTGGCGCAGGTGGCCCGGCACCAGGGACGCACGGTGTACGCCTTCACCCGGCCGGGCGACGCCGCGGCGCAGCGGTTCGCCCTCGACCTCGGCGCCCGGTGGGCCGGCGGCTCCGACCAGCTCCCGCCCGAGCCGCTCGACGCCGCCATCATCTTCGCCCCGGTCGGGGCGCTCGTGCCCGCGGCGCTCCGCGCCCTGGCGCCGGGCGGCGTGGTGGTCTGCGCGGGCATCCACATGAGCCCGATCCCGAGCTTCGAGTACGACCTCCTCTGGCGCGAGCGGACCGTCCGCTCGGTGGCCAACCTGACCCGGCGGGACGGCGAGGAGTTCCTCGCCCTGGCGCCCCGGGTTCCGGTCCGGACCGAGACGGAGCCCTTCCCGCTCCGCGAGGCCAACCAGGCCCTGGGGCGGCTCCGCGCCGGAGAGGTGAGGGGGGCCGCGGTGCTGGTACCCCAGGTCACACCAGGCGGGTGAGGGCGGGACCCGCGGTGGGGGCGGGAGAGGTCCAAGTTGAGGGCCCGCGGCGGGGACACTCGGTCCCCGCTCGGTTCTCAACGGGAGGCATCATGGACAGGAGCGAAGAGCGGCGCCGCACCCCCCGCGAGCGGGGGATCGAGGACTCCGCCAAGGGCAAGGCCAAGGAGATGAAGGGCCGGATCAAGGACGCGGCCGGCGGGCTCACCGGCGACCGGTCGCTCGAGGCCGAGGGCAAGCTGGATCAGGTGAAGGGCAAGCTGCAGGACGCCCTGGGGAAGGCGGAGCGAAAGCTGGACCGCGAGCCCGACGAGCCCGAGCCGTAGCGCCGGAAGCCGGGCCCGAGGCGCGGCCGCGAGGCGGGGCGGCGGGGCGGGGCAAGCGGCACCCGGACTCGACGCCCCGCCGCCGGCCCGGTCACGAGCCGCGCACCGCGCTGAACCGACCGGTGAGCGACTTCGGGCTGTACTTCGTGGGGCGCGCCTCGTAGGTGCCCACGAGCGAGTCGCCCTTGAAGCGCGCGAGCGTGCGGGTCACGACCTCCTCACGAAGCGTGGGGCTTCGGTGCGGGGCCGAGACATAGATGAACGCCGTGTCCGAGCTCCACACCACGTTGACCGGGTACTCCGGCCCGCCGGCCAGCGACACCGTGCCGGTCGGGTGGCCGTCCTGCGCCTGCCGCCAGCGCATGGTGAATCGCTGGGGCGTGGTCGAGCCCGAGTCGACGCCCTCGCCCCTCCAGGTGCCCGCCAGTCGGGACGCGAGCGCCACGGTATCGGCGGGCGCCCGATCCACGGATCCCGGCCGGGGCGCCGCGGCCCCGCCGGACCTCGACGCGCCGCCCAACGCGAGGGCGGCGCCCAGGGTCGCGCAAAGAACCAGCCGCATCGGAACCTCCCGCGTATGCGTCAACCGGCGAAGCCGAGCAGCCGCGCGGCCAGGGTCGAGCCCCCCACGAGCAGCGCCGCTCCGGCGCTCAGCATCGCGACCAGAGTGAGGGTGAGCGGGCTGTGGCCGGCGAGGGCGAGGATCCCGAGCACCACCAGGCCGGCGCCGATGATGCCCTCCCAGCCGCCGGCCGCATAGACCGCCGTGCCGGACGGACCCGCGACCGTCTCGCCGCGCAGCCCCTGCATCGAGCGCTCGAGCCGGGCCATCGCACCGCCCGAGGCGAGGAGCGCCGCCCCGAGCACGATGGCGGCGACGGCGAGGAGCCCGAGCGGGCTCACGCCCAGGAGCGCGAGGACGCCCAGCACGATGGCGGCGACCCCCGCGAGCGCCTGGAGGCCCAGCGCGCCGCCCACCTCGCGCCGGGCCCGCGCGGCGCGCCCGGCCGGGAGCAGACCCGCGTAGCGGCCGGCCACCGCCCCGCCCCCGATGAGGAGGGCGGCGCCCAGCACGATGGCGGCGACCGCGTCCAGCCTGATCGGCAGCACGCCGATGAGCCCGAGAATGCCGAGGATCACGGCCGCGGCGCCCGCCACGGCCTCTCCGGTGGACCCGACCTCGAGTTCGGTCAGGGCCCGCTCCGCGGGACGGGGAGCCGTCGTGGGCCGATCGGTCAGCACCCCGCGATCGATCTCTACCATAGGAGGACCTCCTTGCTGAACCCGCGGGCCCCGCCCGCGCCGCCGGCCGGCGGCCCGTGAGCGCGGTCCCCGAACGCGCGGCCCCCCTCGACGGGATGGGTACCGGTTCGAGGGGGGCCGTATCGCTCCGAGCTTCTCTTCTGAGCGAGAGGAGCGGCGCCGCCGTTCGGGGCGCACGCGGATACACGGGGAGGGAACCACATCACACCATCGCCAACGGGCCGGGGCCCACCTCGACAATATATGGGTGCCCATATATACGCAAGCGGCACCCGGACTCGACGCCCCGCCGCCGGCCCGGTCAGAGCGCCGCGCTCGGAGCCGCCCCGGCCACCGGCCGGTCGCCCCGCGGCTCGCGGTCGATCGCGACCCGCGCGACGCTCCGGCGGAGCCGCACCGCCACCCGGCCGAGGAGGAGCCCCGCCACCGCCGCAAGGCCCGCCACCAGGCCGTACCACAGGCCCACCGCGCCCAGCGGCGTGTAGAAGCCGAGGCCCACGCTCACCGGGAAGCCGAGCAGCCAGAACCCGAGCAGCGCGATCACGAACGGGGCCCGGGTGTCGGCGAGGCCGCGCAGGATCCCGATCGAGACGACCTGGAGCCCGTCGAACACCTGGAAGGCGCCGGCCACCGGCAGGAGCGCGGCCGCAAGGGCGACCACCGGCGCCTCGCGCGAGTAGATCCCCGCGAGCTCGGCGGGAATCGAGAGCAGGATCAAGGCCATGAGGCCCATGAACCCGGCCCCGGAGACGAGCGCGGCGCGCGCGGCCCTCCGGGCGCCGCGCGGGTCGTTCCGGCCCACCGCGCGGCCGACCAGCACGGTCGCGGCGGCCGAGATGCCGAGCGGCACCATGAAGGTGAGCGAGGCCAGATTGATCGCCACCTGGTGGGCGGCCACGGGGATCGTCCCCAGCCGCCCCATGAGCATCGCGACGGTGCCGAAGATGCCCCACTCCAGCACGAACTGGAGCCCGATGGGGAGGCCGAGCCCCAGCATGCGGCGGAGCGGCTCCGGGTCGAGCACCCCGGGCCGGAGGGGGAGGAGCCGCGGGCGAAGCTCGGCCCAGGCGAGCCCGAGCAGCACCAGCGCGAGCAGCCAGCGGCTCACGGTGGTGGCCCACGCGGCGCCCGCGACCCCGAGGGGCGGCGCGCCCAGATGACCGTAGATCAGGGTCCAGTTGAGCGCGACGTTCGCCAGGTTGCCGGCGACGATCGCGAGCACGATGGGCCGCATCCGCCCGAGCGCCTGCAGGGTCTGCCGGAAGACGATGAAGACGAAGAAGGGCAGCACGCCCGGGATGGTGAGCGTGCAGTAGGTGGCGGCCCACGGCACCACCTCGGCCGGCTGCCCGGCCCAGCGGAGGAACGGGCCCGCGGTGAGGAGCAGGAGCGCGGTCGGCGGGCTCAGGGCCAGGGCGAGCGCCAGCCCGCGCTGGACGCCCCGCGCGATCGCGGGCTCGTCCCGCGCGCCGACCGCCTGCGAGACGACGGGATCGAGCGCGAGCAGGACGCCCATCCCGAAGATGGTGACGCCGAAGTAGTAGAGGTTTCCGAGGGCGACGCTGGCGAGCGCGGTGGCCGACACGTGGCCCACCATGATGGAGTCCACGACGCCCATCGCCATGAGGCCCACCTGCACCACCACGACCGGCAGCGCGAGCCGGAGGAGATCCTCCAGCTCGGCCGCCGCCGGCAGCAGGCGGCGGGCGGACTCGAGACCGCGCCCCAGCTCGCGCATGAGGCGCTCAAGTTAATCCCGAGCCGACCGCCGATCACCCCGCCCGGCCCCGCCGGTGCGTCAGGGGTTGGAGTCCTTCTGCCTGGGCTTCTCCACGTCCACCGTCGGGACCCGGACCTCCTTCTTCTTGGTCTCGACGGTGGGGACGGTGACCGTGTCCTTCCGGGTCCCCACGTCCACGCTCGGCGTGGTGACCGTGTCCTTCTCGGTGCCGATCACCGGCTTGTCCACCTCGTATTGCCCTTCGCCGGTTTTCCGGCAGCCTGCCACGGCGGCGAGCGCCACGGCGAGCACGGCGGCTGTCAGCGCGCGCACTTGCACCTCCTCGGGTCGCATTGGGGGTTGGCCTTCCTCTTGCGTGCTCGAATCTGGCGCCCCGGGCGCCGGGCGCCCGTGTGGTGGGTCACCGCGAGCGCCTCGATCACCCCCGGAACCTTGGTAGGCCGGAACGAAGGAGGAGCAGATGCGTCGAGTCCACGGGTTCTGCTGTGCCGCCGGACTGCTGTTGGCATTCGGGTTGGCGTCGCCGGCCGCGGCCCAATCGCCCGCGCCGGCTCCGAGCGTGGCGGCGGCCGGGGCCCCGTCGCTCGCGCCCACGACCGCGGCCGCGCGGCTCGGGATCGCGCCCGACGTTCAGGAGCAGCCGGCGGCGGTCAACGCGTCCGCGGCCCGGATGAGCCGGCGCGAGGGCCGGGTCATGGCGCTGGTCGGCGCGGCGGCCGTGGTGACCGGCATTCTGGTGGGAGGCGATGCCGGCACCGTGATCGCGATCGGCGGCGCCGGGCTCGGGCTCTACGGGCTGTACGTCTGGCAGCGCTGATCGCCGGACGCGCACGGACGGAGCGGAGCACGAAACGGGGGCGGGTCGGCCCCCGTTTCGGTTTTCAGCCCCGGAGCAGATCGGCCAGCCACGCGACCGCCGTCTCGGGATCCGGCGCGACCCGCCAGTCGCCCCGGCCGAGCGAGCGGACGAACGCCGTCGCCTCGGGGCCGACCCCGAGCAGGACGAGCGGCTTCCCCGCCCCGAGCGCGAGCGCCACCTCCACCGCGGTGCCCGCGCTCATGCCGCAGCAGACCAGCGCGTCGCTCGCGAGCACCACGACCTGATCCCGGGCCTCGCCGAGCCCGGTGGGAATGGCGACCTCCACGTCCGGCGCGGCGTCGGCCGGGCTCGCGCCCGGGAGGATCCCCACGGTGAGGCCGCCCGCCTCCCGCGCGCCGCGCGCCGCCGCCGCCATCACGCCCGCGTTCCGCCCGCCGGTGAGCAGCACCCAGCCCCGCCCGGCGATGAGCGCCCCCAGCCGCTGCGCCCGCTCGCGCTCCTCGGAGGTCGCGCCCTCCCCGGGGCCGATCACGCCCACGACCCGGCGCCGCACGGGGCCTCAGCGGGGGCCGGTGAACCGCCCGATCCAGCGGCGCGGAACCAGCCGCAGCAGCGCGACGATCAGCCGGTAGCGCGCGCCGGGGACGCAGATCACCGGGCCCCCGCGGTCCAGGCACGCCAGGGAGTAGTCCACCACGTCCTTCGCGTCCATCCACATCCAGCCCGGCACGTCGCGCTTGTCGAACCCCATGCGCTGGTGGAACTCGGTGTGGGTGAACCCGGGACAGAGCGCCTGCACCGTGACCCCGGTCCCCTCGAGCTCCCGAGCGAGCCCCTCGCTGAAGACCGTGAGATAGGCCTTGGTCGCGCAGTAGTTCACGTTGCCCGCCGCGTAGATGAACGAGGCGACCGAGGACACGTTGATGACCGCGCCCGACCCGCACCGGATCATCCCGGGGAGCGCGGCGCGGGTGAGGCGCATCGGCGCGAGGGTGTGCAGGTGAAGCATCGCGGCCTGGGGCTCGGGCGGCGCGGTGGCGAGCATCCCCCGCACGCCGAACCCGGCGTTGTTCACCAGCACGGCCAGGTGCGGCAGGGCCGCGATCCGCTCGACCAGGCGGGTCACCTCGTCGTCCCGGGAGAGATCGGCCGCGAACGGTTCGACCCCCACGCCGAACCGCTCGGCCAGCTCGCGCGACACCGCGTCCAGCCGGGCCGCATCGCGCCCGACCAGGAGCAGATCGTACCCTCGCGCCGCGAACCGTTCCGCGAACACGCGGCCGAGCCCGGCGGATGCGCCGGTCACGAGGGCGGGGGGCCGGCTGGAAGCCTGAGACATGAGCGCCGCCGGGGAGCGGGGCGCCGGAATCTGGCCCCCGCTCCCCGGGCCGGCAAGCGCGGCGCGCCGCAGTTTGCGGGGGGTGCGGGCGCGTGCACGCCGCCTCGGCCCGGGGCGGAGCCCGGACTCCTTCCGCCGGCCCGCGCGGCCCCGCGGCGGGCGGACCCAAGTCCTGGCTCGAGCGGAGGTTGCCCGATCCCGCCGGATCGCATCCCCCACCTGCAGCCGGTTGCACCGCGCGGGCGCGGCAAGCATGAAATTCGCGGCGCTCGCTCCCGCCGCCCCGCACCGGCGGGGGACCAGACGGAGCCCTTCATGTACCGGATCGAGCTCGGGCCGAACGACGTCAGCGTGTTCCGCAGCATCGAAGAGCTGGCGGCCGGGATCCGTGCGGGCGTGATCACGGCGCGGGCCCGGATCTACCATCAGGCCAGCGACAAGTGGCTGCCGATCGAGGTCCACCCGCACTACCGCAAGGCGCTCGAGCTGGTCGAATCTGGCGCGGCGCCCGCGGGCGAGGCCGGCGCGCCGGCGCCGTCGCCCGCCGCGTCTCCGCCGGTGGCGGAATCGGCCGCCGGCTCCCCCGGCGGGGTGTCCCCGAGCCCGGCGCCGCGCCCCGCCAAGCCGGCACGCGAGAGCGACGCGCCGGCCGCGCCCCGGCCCACCATCGCGGGCGCGCCCGTGATCGCGCTCCCGCCGGACCTCCCGGACGAGTTCGTGCAGGAGGCGATCGATCCGCCGTCGAGCCATCCCGACCGAGCGAGCCGGTCTCCGGGCGAGCGGACCGAACCGGCGGAGCCGCCCGCCTCGCCCGCGCAGCTCAGCCCGCGCCCGGTGGTGCGCTCGCGCCTCCGGCTCCGGCTCTCGCGGCGGGCCCGCCGCCCGGTGCTGCTGGTGCTGAGCGGGATCGTCCTGGCGCTCTCCACCCACCTGGGGCTCTCGAGCGGCGCCCAGCTCCCGCACGTGGATCTCGGACTCTCCGGGCTCCCGTTCGCGGGCCGGGGCGCGTCGAAGGCGAAGCCGGCCGAGCCCGGTGCGGGTCGCCGCTCGCCGGCCGCGGCCGGCCGGAAGGCGACCGCGGCGCCGGCCCGGCCGCGGGCCGCCGAGCCCGCGGGCACGCCGAGTTTCGGGGGAAGCAGCGCGTTCGCCACGCCGCGCTACACGCCGCCGCTGCCGGAGAGCCTGGTGCCGGCGGCGGATCGGCCCCCGGAGATCGCGCCGCCGCCGCCCGAGTCTCCCGTCGCCCCGCCGCTCGCCAGCGGCCCCGAGGACGCGCTCAGCGCGGCCGCCCTGGTGGCACGGTACCAGGCGGCCTACGCCGCCGCCCGGGCCGACCTCGAGACCGGGCTTCGCACCGCGGGCTTCGCCGACCTCTTCGCGCCCGCCAAGCTGGCCACGCCCGAGGGGGTTCGCCTGGGCCGCCTGAGCGTGGGCACCGCGGCCGCCTACGTCGCCAGATATCGCCAGCGGGAGGGCGAGATCGAGCGGGCCTACGCCGACTCGGTGCGAGCGCTCACGCTCCGCTACGGCTGGTCCGGCGCGCAGCGGCGCCCCTGGGAGACCCGCCGGGTGTTGCAGGAGGGGCCCGACGTCGCCAAGCTCGCGGGCTTCCTGCTCCAGTCGCTCGACAGCCTGTACGGGTTGCTCGCGGCCCAGGAAGGGCGCTACCGGATCGCGGACGGGAGGATCACGTTCGACGACGCCCAGGCCGCGCGCGCCTACGCCGAGCTTCGGCCGTGGCTCGATCGCCGGGCGCACGCCTGGGCCGACACCGCCTCGGGTCCCCCCACCACGGCCGCCCGCATTCTGCGGGCGATGGGAAGCGCGAAGCTGCCGGAGGGCGGCTCGCTCTAGCCCTCGTCCTCCCCCGGCCGCCAGGCCCGGGCGAACGCCACCAGATACAGCACCAGCCCGACCGCCAGGAGCCCGTAGCGGTACGACCGGGGAGGATCCCCGCGGGCGATCGCGCCGGCCTGCTCCAGGAACGAGTACAGAGTCGCGGCGGTCCCGCCCAGCGCGGCGATCCAGGAGAGCGCGCCGGGCCGGAACCGGCGTCCCCGATCCAGCACGATGAGGGCCCCGCCTAGCGTGAGGAGCAGCGCGACCGCGCACGGGGCGACGACGGGCGCGCTCCAGGGGGCCGGGATGAGGAACAACAGGTCCCAGTCGGTGAGGCTCGCCGGCCAGTCCAGCAGCAGCTTGAGCCAGACGTAGTAGAACAGGTCCCAGAGCCCGAAGGCGACGGCGAAGATCCCGAACCGCTCCGCGGCCCGCCGGCCGCCCAGCATCGCGACCGACCCGAGCATCACGATCGTCGCCGCTTCCCGCCCGAGCTCGATGCCGAGGTGGGTGGGGTCGATCGGCTTCACCGGGAAGGCGAATCCTTCGGGGTAGTAGAGCGCCCTGAGGTAAGCCACGACGGCCGCCTCGACGTAGGCGAAGGCGACCGCGAGGGCCGCGGTCCAGCCGAGCCGCTGGGCGGGCGAGCCGGGGAAGCTTTCAGCGCCCACCGTCAGGCTGCCGGGTGCGGCACCGGCGGGCGCGGCGGGACCGGCGCCGGTCGGCGCGCCGGCAATCGGTCGGGCCGGTGCGCCGGAGTAAGTGGCGCGGGGCGACTACCAGCCGCGCCCGCGCAACCCGGGAGGGAAACGCCGGCCTCGGCCCGGCGGGATGCAGCGATCATCCCCGATGATGATGACCCCGCCGTGGCCCAGCACCCGATCCAGCGGGCCGAGGTCCGTCCCGGGGAGCGGGGTGGTGGAGCCGCCGCTCGCCGGGATGGCCGAGGCCGAATCGCCGGGCTCGAGCGGTCGGGCCGCGCCGCCGTGCGCGACCTCGGTCGGCTTGGCGGCCTCCGGCGGGCGCTCCACCGCGCGTGCGGGCGCGGCCACGGGGACAGGAGCGGGGGCGGCGGGGGCGGCGGCACGGGGCGAGGGGCGCGCGGGAACGGCGCGCCGGCGCGCCGGCCTCGGCTCGGGAGCGAGGCGCGCGGCCGGCGCGCCGGCACCGGCGTCCGGCTCCGGCCGCAGGAGCTCGCCGGCCGACGCGACCGCGGGGTCGCGGGCCGGGGTCTCGAGCAGGGTGAGATCGCGGTGGCCGGTGTCCCGCGGCTCGGCGGCGCAGCCGGCAAGGGCGAGGGCGGCGCCGGGCGCGAGGAAGGCCGTGACGACGATTCGCATAGTGCCTCCGAGCCGGAAGGCCGGGCGGGCGCGGGGCCGCGGGCGGGGCCGGTCCAGCGATACCCCGGGGACGTCCGGTGACGCGGGGCTCGCACACCGGGGCGCCCCGGCGGCCCGGGCCTCGCCACCGCTTGACGCCGCCGCCCGAGAATCATACCGTGGACTTTGGCTGAGTTGGACGAGGGCAACCCAGGTGACCGCCGAGCTGCCTCAAGAGCCAGCTCGGCGCTTGTATTTCGCCGTTGTCTCACGCAAGACGGGGGTGACCCATGGAAGCACGCATCACAGCCCACTCGCAACCCTATCGGCTCCGCGAGCGGATGGAGGAGGCCAAGGTCCAGCACGGCTCGGAGATTCGGGCCGATCTCCCCGGCGTCCGCGTCACTGCGTTCGCCGACAGCTGGTTCAGCTCGATCACCGGCGCCCTCTTCAACACCGCCCCCCAGCCCAAGGAAGGGGAGGTGTTCTTCTGCAACATGGGGCCGATCCGCGTGCGGGAGGTCCTTGTCGGCGGAGACACCAAGCCCTTGCCCAACACGGTCGTTCTGGAGGGCCTGCGGGTGGCGGAGTCGGGCAC
>Ga0070741_10015408_pt1 | contig 12959 bp, 12 predicted proteins | sample Coa_R1_4_FD_66440 | JGI IMG/M metagenome (GOLD analysis project Ga0070741, IMG submission 66440) | Surface soil microbial communities from Centralia Pennsylvania, which are recovering from an underground coalmine fire - Coalmine... | ecosystem: Environmental > Terrestrial > Soil > Unclassified ...
TGGGCATGCTCGGCTCGGAGATGTGGTCGGACGAGCTGCGGACGCGGATCGAGCGCGAGCTCGGCATCAGGACCTTCGACATCATCGGGATGACGGAGACGGGCGGCCCGGGACTCGGCATCGACTGCGCGGCGCGCGACGGGATCCACGTGTGGGAGGATCACTATGCGGTCGAGATCGTCGACCCCGTGACCGGCGCGCCGACGCCGGACGGCGTCGAGGGCGAGCTGGTCGTCTCCACCCTGACCCGCGAAGGCCTCCCGCTCATCCGCTATCGCACGCGCGACCTCACGCGCGTCGTCTCGCGCGCGCGCTGCGCGTGCGGCCGGACGTCGCTCCGGCTCGACCGGCTGCGCGGTCGCACCGACGACATGGTCATCTACAAGGGCGTGAACTTCTACCCGAGCCAGGTGGAGCGCCTGGTGCTCGCGCACGCCGGCGTCGGCCCGGAGTACCAGGTGGTGCTCGACGCCGAGGGCGGGGGCGAGCGCATGACCGTGCTGCTGGAGTGCGAGGCGGGCTCCGACTCGTCGGTCGCCGCGCGCATCCGGCGCGCGCTGCACGACGCGCTGGCGCTGAGCCCGGAGCTGCAGCTGTGCGCACCGGGCACCATCGAGCGCCCACAAGGCAAGGCCGTGCGCGTGATCGATCGCCGCCCGCGCCGATGAGCGCGGCCCTCGAGGGCCTCACCGTGCTGTCGCTCGAGCAGGCCACGACGCTGCCGTTCCTCACGTACCGGCTCGCCTGCGACGGCGCGCGCGTCATCCGCGTGGAGCACCGCGAGCGGCCGGACCCCAATCGCTTCGTCGGCCGCGACCTGCTGGGCGAGCCGGACATGCGGGCGTACTTCCTGCCGAACAACTGCGGCAAGGAGGCGATCACGCTCAATCTCGGCGAGGCGGACGGGCGCGCGCTCCTGCGCGAGCTCGTCACACGGCTGTCCGTCGATGTCTTCGCCACGAACCAGCGCCCGCGCAGCTACGCGCGGCTCGGGATCGACGCCGAGACGCTGCGCGCGGCACGGCCCGAGCTGGTCTGGCTCGGCATCAGCGGCTTCGGCCCCACGCACGACGAGGCGGCCTACGATCCGATCCTCCAGGCGCGCGCGGGCTTCATGGCGCTCACCGGCGAGCCGGACGGCCCGCCGACGCCGTTCGGTCTCCCGATGGTGGACCTGGGCGCCGCCGAGCATGCTTACGGCGAGGTCATGAAGGCGCTCTACCGCCGGGCGCGTACCGGGCAGGGCAGCCGGATCGACGTGTCGATGTTCCGCAGCGCCGTGTCGTGGCTGGTGGCGCCGGTGCTGCTCGAGGCCGCCGGCGAGCCGGTGGTGCGCCGGGGCAGCCGGCATCAGTTCTTCGCGCCGGTGGGCGTGCACGCCACGCGCGACGGCCACGTCTACGTCGCCGTCGGCAACGATGCGCAGTGGCAAGCGCTCGCCGCGCTCTCCGCGTTTGCCGGCATCGCGCGCCCCGAGTACGCGCTCAATGCCGGTCGCATCGCGGACGTGGCGCGGCTGGACGCGGCGCTCGCGAGCCGCTTCGCGGCGCTGACGACCGCCCAGGCGCTGGCGCTCCTGCGTGAGGCCGGCGTGCCGATCGCGGCCGTCGCCGCACTGGCGGCCGTGACGGCCGATCCGCTCGTGATCCCCGACCTCGTCCGCGTGCGCGATCCGCGCAGCGGCCTCACCGTCGTGCTGCCGCCACCGCCCACCGGCGCCTCGCCGCCGCTGCGCTTTCCGCCGCGCCTCGGCGAGCACAACGACGTCGTCTACGGCGCCCTCGGCTATTCGGCGACCGAGCGGGCGGAGCTGCGACGCCGCGGCGTGATCTGAGTGACGCTCGCCGACCGCTACCTGCCGTCCTACGACGCGCGCATCCGGCACGCGCGCAACGTCGCCGCCTCCGCCCCGGCTGTGTGGCTGGCCCTCCACCGCGCCGATCTCGGTGACTCGGCGCTGATCCGGGCGTTGCTGACCATACGCGGGCTCCGGTCGCCGCGATCCAGGCGGCGGCTCACGCTCGCCTCGCTGGCGCGAGCCGGCTTCACGCCGCTGGCCGAGTGTCCGGGCCGCGCGCTCGCGCTCGGCCTCGTCGGAAAGTTCTGGACGCCGTCGGGGAGCCGGCTCGCGGTGGCGTCGGACGCCTTTCGTGACTTCGCGCGACCCGGATACGCCAAGGCCGTGTGGACGTTCGCCCTCGAGGAGCTCGGGCCGGACGTCACCCGCATCGTCACCGAGACCCGGGTTGCGTGCGTGGACGCCGGCAGCCGCCGGCGCTTCCGGCTGTACTGGCTCGTCGTCCGGCCGTTCAGCGGGATGCTGCGTGGCGCGATGCTGCGCGCGGTGGCGCGCGAGGCGACGCGGTCACAGGTATAGTATCGGCTGATGCGCGACGCGTTTTACCTCACCGAGGAGCAGCGCATGATCCGCGACCTCGCGCGCACCATCGCGCGGGAGCGCATCGCCCCCCACGCCGCGCACTACGACGAGACGGAGACGTATCCCGAGAAGTCGATGCAGGCGATCATCGACTCGGGGCTCTTCGGTATCTGGGTGCCCGAGGAGTACGGCGGCAGCGCGCTCGGCTGCCTGGCGCTGTCGCTGGTGTCCGAGGAGATCGCGGCCGCGTGTGCGGCGACCGCCACACAGTTCCTCGACCAGCCGCTCGGCGGCCTGCCGATCCTGCTCGCCGGCACCGCGGAGCAGAAGAAGAAGTACCTGCCGCGGCTGGCGACCGGCGAGCTGCTGTCCGCGTACTCGCTGTCCGAGCCCGGCGCGGGCTCCGACGCGGCCGGCCTGCGGACGACCGCCGTGCGCCGCGGCGACCACTACGTGCTGAACGGCTCCAAGCAGTGGTGCACCAACGGTGACCACGCCGACGTCATCACGGTGTTCGCCACCGTCGATCCGGCCCGGCGCGCGAAGGGCGTGACCGCGTTCCTCGTGGACAAGGGGACGCCGGGGTTCACCGTCGGCAAGAAGGAGAAGAAGCTCGGCATCCGCGCCTCGCCCACGGTGGCGCTGCACTTCACCGACTGTGCGGTGCCCGTCGAGCAGCGTCTCGGCGCCGAGGGCGAGGGCTTCACGATCGCCATGAAGACGCTCGACATCACGCGGCCGGCCACGGGCTCGATGGCGGTCGGCATCGCGCAGGCCGCGCTCGACGCGGCCGTCGGCTACGCGCGCGAGCGGCAGCAGTTCGGCCAGCCGATCGCGGCCTTTCAGGGCATCCAGTTCATGCTGGCCGACATGGCCATGGCCGTGCACGGCGCCCGGCTCATGGTGCATCACAGCGCGCGCCAGGTGGACGCCGGCGCCACGGACACCACGCTCGAGGCGTCGATGGCGAAGTGCTTCGCGGCCGACGCCGCGATGAAGGTGACCATCGACGCCGTCCAGGTCTTCGGCGGCTACGGCTACACGCGGGAGTATCCCGTCGAGCGCTACATGCGCGACGCGAAGATCATGCAGATCTACGAAGGCACGAACCAGATCCAGCGCGTGATCGTCGCCAAGGAGCTGCTGGCGGATTGAGCGTGCGACGACCGGCGGCGTGGGCGGCCGGCGTGCTGCTGCTCGCGCTGCTCACCGCGCTCATCCCGGCCGGGCGCCGCCCGTTCTGGTCGTCCGACGAGGCACGCTTCGCGCTGCTCGCGCGGGACGTGCTGGACTCCGGGCGGTGGGTCGTCGCCCAGGTCCGCGGCGAGCCGTACCTGAACAAGCCGCAGCTGTTCTTCTGGACGGTGGCCGTGGTGTCGGCACCGCTCGGCCGCGTCAGCGAGCTCAGCGCCGCCATTCCCGCTGTCCTCGCGTCGGTGGCCAGCGTGGCGGGCGTCGTCGCCATCGGCCGGCTGCTCTGGGGCTGGCCGGCGGGTCTGCTCGCCGGGCTGATCCTGCTCACCACGCCGCTGCGCTTCGAGATGAGCCACCAGGTGCTGCCGGACGTCATGCTCGACGCCTGGCTCGTGTGGGCGCTCTACTGGTTCGTGCGCGCCGGGCGCGAGGGCTGGCCTCGCCGTCCGCTGCTGGCGTTCTACGGCTGCATCGCGGTGGGGCTGCTGTGCAAGGGGCCGCAGGCGCTGGCGGCGCTCGTCGGGGCCGCGGTCGCGGTCATGGCCACCGAGGGCCCGCGCCGACTTCGCGCGCTGCGTCCGCTCCTCGGGGCCGCGATCGTGCTCGCGCTCGCCGCGCTCGTGTGGCTGCTGCCGTATCAGCTCCGCTCGCACGGGGGCTTCGAGCACCGGGTGCTCACCGGCCACTACGTGACCTGGTATTTCCTCGGCTCGCTGCGCGGGCGGCTCGGCGCGCTCTCCGAGCCGCTCGTCGCCTTCATGCCGTGGACGCTGCTGCTCGCGGCGGCGCCGTGGTGGTGGCGCGCGGCGCCCGATGCCGGGCGCAAGCGGCTGGCGATGTGGACGGCGACGCTGTGGCTGCTGTTCGCCCTGTCCGGGAACTACCGGTCGCGGTACATGCTGCCGGTCTTTCCCGGGCTCGCGCTGCTCACGGCCGACGTGCTCACCGCGCCGCTCGCGGGCGCCGCGCGCCGCGCGCGGCAGCTGGCCGTGCTTGCCTGCGCGACGCTGGTGCCGCTGGCCGCGTTCCTGACGCTGCTGCCGCTCCGCCGGCTGCTCGACAACGAGGACGTCGCGTACCTCCCGGCCGGGCGCGTGGAGCAGGCGATCCTCATCGTGCTGGCCTGCGCCGGCGCGGCCGCGCTCGCGCGAAGCGCACGCGGCGACGTGGGCGGCGGCGCCGTCCGACTGGCGCTGGCGCTGACGGCGATCTTCGCGGTGATCGGCGTGACCTACCCGCGTCGCTACGCCGCGGCGTTCGACGTGCGGCCGCTGGCCGCGGCCGCGGCCGCCGCCGTGGCCCCCGACGGCGCGGTGATCGGGTATCCTGATCTGCGCTTGAGCTACGACGTCTATCTCGACCATCGCCGGGTCGCGGAGCTGCGCGACGAGGCGGCGGTGCGCGCCCGGCTGGCCGGGCCGCCTCGCGACGCCGTCATCATGACCGCGAGCCGGTGGCAGACGCTCGCACCCGACGCTCACCCGGGCTGGCGCGTGCTCGCCTCGACCACCGTCGGCGACCGCGCCATGGTCGCCGTGGGACGGAGGGCGCCATGATCGATCTCTCCGTGGTGCTGCCGGTGTTCAACGAGGTCGACAACGTGCCCGTGATCGCGGCCGAGGTGATGGCCGTCCTCGACGAGCTGCGCCTCGACGCCGAGGTCGTCTTCGTCGACGACGGCTCGACGGATGGCAGCACGGAGGCCATCCGCGCCGTCATGCTCAGCGACGCGCGCGTGCGGCTGGTGCGCCTGGACGCGAACAGCGGGCTGACCGCGGCCTTCGACGCCGGCTACGCCGCCGCGCGCGGGCGCATCGTGGTCACCATGGATGCGGATCTTCAAAGCGATCCGTCCGACATCCCGCGGCTGCTCGACGTCCTGCACGACGCCGACGCCGCGGTCGGCTGGCGCGCGCAGCGGCACGACGGCTGGCTCAAGCGCGTGTCGTCGCGGATCGGCAACGGCGTGCGCAATCGCATCACGGGCGACCACGTGCGCGACAGCGCCTGCAGCCTGCGCGCGATGCGCCGCGAGTGTCTCGGCGCGCTGCCGCCTTACAACGGCCTGCATCGCTTCGTTCCGACGCTGCTGCGCACGGCCGGGTTCCGCGTGGTGGAGGTGCCCGTGCACCACCGGGCCCGCCGCTTCGGTCGCTCGAAGTACGGCGTGCGCAACCGCGCGGCGCGCGGCTTCGTCGACCTGCTGGCGGTGACCTGGATGATGCGGCGGGCGCTCCACTACCAGGCGCGCGAGATCGAGGCGAACGTCACCGCGGCCGGGCGCGACGCGCGATGAGACCACGGGCGGAGGTCATCGGCAGCCTGCTGCGCCCCGATGCATTGAAGGCGGCGCGCGCGCGGTTCGAGGCGGGGCTCCTCGACGCGGCGCAGTTCAAGCGCATCGAGGATGCCGCCGTCGACGAGGCCGTGCGCCGCCAGGAAGTGGCGGGCCTCGACGTGGTGACCGATGGCGAGCTCCGTCGCTACGCGTTCTTCGGCCACATGATCGAGGCGCTGGCCGGCTTCGACCGGGAGGGCGGCTGGGCGGTTCCGTTCCGTGACGAGGCGGGCGAGCAGCTCGTGTTCAAGCGCCCGGTCGTCGTCGACAAGCTGCGCTGGCGGCGCAGCATGTGCGGCGAGGAGCTCGCGTACCTTCGTGCGCGCGCGACGGTGCCGACGAAGGTCACGCTGATCAGCACCCAGCAGGCGGCCGCGTACTACGATCCGCGCGTGTCGAGCGGCGCCTACGCCACCCGGGAGGCGTTCCTGGCCGACGTGGTCGACTTCACGCGGCGCGAGGTCGAGGAGCTGGTCCGCCTCGGCTGCACCTACGTGCAGATCGACGCGCCGCAGTATGCGGCGCTGCTCGATCCCGAGCTGCGGGAGGGCTACCGCCAGCGCGGCAGCGATCCCGACCGGCTCATCGACGCGTGCATCGAGATGGACAACAGCGTGATCGGCCGGCATCCGGGCGTGACGTTCGGGCTGCACATCTGCCGCGGCAACAACCAGTCGAAGTTCTACGCGAGCGGCGGCTACGAGCCGATCGCGCGCGTGTTCGAGCGCAGCCGCTTTCAGCGGTTCCTGCTGGAGTACGACGACGACCGCTCGGGCGACTTCGAGCCCCTCCGTCTCGTGCCCGCCGATCGCGACGTCGTGCTCGGCCTGGTGACCACGAAGAAGCCCGGCCTCGAGCCCGTCGACGAGCTGCGCCGCCGCATCGACGCCGCCGCCAAGCACGTTCCGCTCGAGCGCCTGGCGCTGAGCCCGCAGTGCGGCTTCGCGTCGACCCTCGAGGGCAACCGCCTGACCCAAGACGAGCAGTGGGCCAAGCTCGCGCGCGTCGCTGACACGGCGCGCGCGGTGTGGGGCTCGTCACCCAACCGAGGAGACCGATGACACGCCTGGTCCTGCTCCTACCGCTGCTGCTCGCCGTCTGGCCATCGATGGCCGCCGCGCAGACCGTCAAGATCGGCGCCGTGGTTCCGCTCACCGGGCGCTACGGCCCGGGCGGGGCGCAGGTGCGCGCGGGCTACGAGATCGCGGTCGAGCACCTGAACGCGGCCGGCGGCATCACCGTCGGCGGCAAGAAGCTGCCGGTCGAGCTGGTCCTGCTCGACGACGAGTCGGACGCCACCAAGACGGTGGCGCGGCTCGAGACGCTGGCCGCGCAGAACGTGGTCGGCTACCTCGGCGGCTTCGGCTCCGACCTGCACGCGGCGGCCGCCTCGGTGGCGGAGAAGAACAAGATCCCGTACCTCGGCATCGCGTTCGCGCTGAACAAGATTCATCAGCAGGGGTTCAAGTACCTGTTCTCGCCGTTCTGGAAGTCGCCCGACATCGGCAAGCACACCCAGGGCCTGCTGTCGCTGATCCCCGCCGGCGAGCGACCCAAGACGGTGGCCATCTTCCAGGAGAAGACCGACTGGGGCGCCGAGATGGCGGCGGCGTGGACCGAGGCCGGGAAGCTGGCCGGCTACCAGGTCGTCGTCCTGGGCGAGTACGCGCCGGGCGCCAAGGACTTCTCGGATCTCGTGCTGAAGGCGAAGGCCGCCAACGCCGACGCGGTCTTCGGCATCCCGACGCCGCCGGACGGCATGACCATCGTCCGCCAGATGAAGGAGCTCGGCTACACGCCGAAGCTCACCATCCTGATCCGCGCCTCCGACTCGGCGCCGTGGACGAAGAACCTCGGCAAGGACGGCGACTACACGGTGCTCGCGGCCGGCTGGCACCACGCGATGCGCGCGCCCGGCGTGAAGGAGCTGAACGAGAGCCACGAGAAGAAGCTCGGCCGGCCGGCCGATCCCATCGTCGGTCCCGCCTACGCGTGCGTGCAGATCCTCGCGGCCGCCATCGCGCGCGCCGGCGTTCTGGACCACGCGAAGGTCCGCGACGCGGTGGCGGCGACGGACATGACCACCGTGATCGGGCCCGTCAAGTTCCGGCCCGACGGCACGGGCATCGTGCAGGCGGCCTTCGCGCAGTGGATCAATGGCAAGCAGGAGCTGATCTGGCCGAAGGAGTTCGCCACGGCGCAGCTGGCGTACCCGGCGCCGCCGTTCGCCAAGCGTTGAGCGGGCGCTAGCGCGCCGCATGCCGCTGCTCGAGGTGGAGCGCCTGTCGAAGCGCTTCGGCGGCGTCCGCGCGGTTCACGAGGTGAGCTTCGTCCTCGACGAGGGCGAGCTCCTCGGGATCATGGGCCCGAACGGCTCCGGCAAGACCACGCTCTTCAACCTCATCGCGGGCGCGCTGCGGCCCGACGCCGGCCGCGTGCGCCTGGACGGCCGCGACATCGGGGGGCGCGCGGCGCACCGCGTGTGCGCCGCCGGCGTCGCGCGGACGTTCCAGCTGGTGCGCCCCTTCGCCGGCCTCACCGCCCTCGAGAACGTCCTCGTCGGCGCCCTCTATGGGCGCGGGACGGCGCGCGATCCGGTGACGGAGGCGCGCCGACGGCTCGAGCTCGTCGGTCTCGCCGACCGCGCCGACGTGCCGGCGGCCAGCCTCACCCTGATCGACCGCAAGCGGCTCGAGCTGGCGCGCGCGCTCGCCACGGCGCCGCGGCTGCTGCTGCTCGACGAGTTCATGGCCGGGCTGAACCCGTCGGAGACGGCGAGCGCGATGCGGCTCGTCCGCGACCTCGTCGCCGGCGGCCTCACCGTGCTCATGGTCGAGCACATCGTCTGGGCATTGCTCGACCTCTCCCGACGCGTCATCGTCCTGAGCGCCGGCGAGAAGATCGCCGACGCGGCGCCGGCCGTCGTCGCCAGCGATCCAGCCGTGATCGACGTCTACCTGGGGACGAATCCCTGACCCGCGTCCGCTGCGCTCTCGGCGCCGAGATCCTGCCGCGGCTGTCGGCGGCCAGCGACGACCTCAGCGAGAGCGGCCGGGTCCTCACGCCGGCCGCCGCGACGCCCGCGCTGCTCGTACGGGTCGCGATCGGACCGTGGCCGGTCGCCCGGTAGCCACCCCGTTGCTGGCCCTCCATGGCGTCGAGGCGGCGCACGGTGACGTGCGCGCGGTGAGCGACGTCTCGCTGTCGGTGGCGGCGGGAGAGATGGTCGCGCTGCTCGGACCGAACGGGGCGGGCAAGAGCACGCTGCTGGCATGCGCAGCGGGCTTGCTGCGGCCGCGTGCGGGGACCATCCGCTTCGACGGCGAAGATATCGCCGGCGTCTCCGCCCATCGCATCGTCGACCTCGGCCTCGCGCTCGTGCCGGAGGGCCGCCGGCTCTTCGGCGGCATGACCGTCGACGAGAATCTGGAGCTCGGCGCGTTCGCGCCGCGCGCGCGCGCCGGCGCCGCCGCCGCGCTCGAGCGCGTGTTCGCGCTGTTTCCGGTGCTTGCCGAGCGCCGCCGTCAGCCGGTGGGCACGCTGTCGGGCGGCCAGCAGCAGATGGTGGCCGTCGGGCGCGCGCTCATGACCAATCCCCGGCTGCTGATGCTCGACGAGCCCTCGCTCGGCATCGCCCCCCGGCTGGTGACCGCGATCTTCGAAGCCGTGGTGGCCATCAATCGCGCCGGCGTCGGCATCCTGCTCGTCGAGCAGAACGTGCACGCCGCCCTCAGTCTCGCCCACCGCGGCTACGTGCTCGAGAACGGCCGCATCGTGGGGGAGGGCAGCGGTGCGGGCCTGCTCGGCGATCCCCACGTCCGCCGCGCCTACCTCGGACCGCTCGCCGTGCGGGAATGATGATCCTCGCCCAGCAGCTGCTGCTCGGTGTGCTCATCGGCGGGCTCTACGGCCTCGCCGCGGCGGGACTCTCGCTCGTGTTCGGCGTGATGCGGGTGCTCGACGTCGCGCACGGGGAGCTGATCATGCTCGGCGGCTACGGCACCTTCTGGCTCGTCACGCTGCTCGGCGTGGACCCGTTCCTGGCACTCGGGCTCGTCATCCCGGGTGCGCTGGCGCTCGGCGTCGCGCTCTACTGGGGGCTGTTCGCCTTCGTCGTGCGGGCGGACGAGGCGACCCGCGTGAAGAACTCGCTGCTCATCGGCTTCGGGCTGGCGCTGGCGCTGCACGCGCTCGCCGTCCGCCTGTGGACCGCCGACGAGCGCTCGGTGCCGACGCCGTACGGCGGCGCCGTCTTCACCGTCGCCGGCCTGTCGATTCCGGCCGTGCGGCTGCTCAGTCTCGTGCTGGCCTTCGCGCTCATCCTGAGCTTGCAATTGCTGCTGACGCGCTGGCGCTGGGGCAAGGCGATCCGCGCGACGGCGGAGGACTGGCAGGCGGCGCTGCTGACCGGGATCGACGTGCGCCGCGCGTATCTGCTCGCGTTCGCGCTCGGCACGGCGCTGGCCGGGGCGGCCGGCACGCTGGTGACGATCGGCTATGCGGTCAGCCCGTCCATCGGTCTCGAGTGGACGCTGAAGGCGCTGATCGTGGTCGTGCTCGCCGGGCTGGGGTCGATGCCGGGGACCTTCGTCGGCGGTCTGGTTCTCGGCGTCGCCGAGGCGGCCAGCGCGGCGGCGTTCGGTGGTCCGTACCGCGAGGTCGTCGGCCTCGTGATCTTCGTGGTCGTGCTGGTCGTGCGACCGCGCGGGCTGTTCGGCCGGTGAGGCGGCGCTGGGCCGCGGTCAGCGCCGTCGCGCTCGGCGCGCTGGCGCTGCTGCCGCTCGCAACGCCGCGCGAGGACATTCTCAACTTCGTGTTCCTCGTGCTGCTCGGGATCACGCTGGCCGAGTCGTGGAACATCGTGGCCGGCTACGCGGGGCAGGTCAACCTCGGGCACGCCGCGTTCTTCGGCCTGGGCGCCCTGCTCACGCGCAGGCTGTGGACGACCGGCACGCCGATCGTCGCCGCAATGCTGGCCGGCGCCGTGCTCGCCACCGGCTTCGCCGTCGTCATCGGCGTCGCCGCGTTCAGGCTGCGCGGCGCGTATTTCGCCATCGGCACGCTGGCGCTCGGCGAGATCCTCCGGACGACCGTCAGCAACGTGTTGCCGGAGATCTCGACGCTGCCCGCCGCCAGCATCGCCGCCTATCGTCTGACCGATCGCTACTACGCCGCGCTGGTGCTCGCCGCGGTCACGGTGGCGGCGGTGGCGGCGCTCGCATCATCGCGGCTGGGACTCGGCATGCGCGCCATTCGCGAAGACGAGGAGGCGGCGGCGGCGTCCGGCGTGGGCGCGCTGCGGCTCAAGCTCGCGGCGCTGGCGCTGTCGACCGGGCTGGCCGGCCTCGCGGGCGGGCTGTTCGCCTACTACCACATCAGCTACTACGCCTCGCACCCGTTCGGCCCGCAGTGGACGTTCGACGCGCTGCTGATGACCTATATCGGCGGCGTGGGGACGCTCCACGGGCCGCTGCTCGGCGCCGTCCTGTACGTCGTGCTGAAGGAGTACCTGGCCGTCCGGTGGGTGGACCTGCACCTGCTGATCTTCGGCGCGCTGTTCGTCGCGATCGTGCTGCTGCTGCCCGGCGGGCTCGTGCAGGCGGCGGCGCGCGTCCGGCGGCTGCTCCGTCGCCGGCGCTGACGGATTGCTTGGGCGTTCCGCGCGGCGGTCTCCTATGCTGGACGCGATGGACGTCGCGCCGCTGCTCAACGGCCTGCTATGGTTCGCCGCGTTCCTGTTCTCCACGACCGTCCACGAGGCCATGCATGCCCTCGTGGCCTATCGCGGCGGCGATGCCACCGCGTATCTGGGCGGCCAGGTGTCGCTCTCGCCGGTGCCCCACATCCGCCGCGAGCCGATCGGCATGCTGCTGGTGCCGCTGCTGACGGCGTTCACCGCCGGGTGGTCGGTCGGCTGGGCGAGCACGCCGTACGATCCGAGGTGGGCGGCGCGTCACCCGCGCCGGGCGGCCGCGATGGCCGCCGCCGGCCCCGCCGGGAACCTGGCCATCGCCCTGCTCGCGTTCGCCGCCCTGCGGGCGGGCCTGGCGCTCGACGTCTTCGTGGCGCCCGACCGCGTGAGCTTCCACCACCTGGTCGAGGCCGCCGGCCGCAGCGCGGCGCTCACCGCGGTGGGCGACCTGCTCACCGTGCTCCTCGTGCTCAACGTGCTGCTCTTCGTCTTCAACATGCTGCCGGTGCCGCCGCTGGACGGGGCGACCGCCGTCACCGGCATCTTGCCGGAGCGCGCCGCCCGGCTGGTGCGCGCGCTGAACGGCAATCCCGCCGTGTCCATGCTCGGGCTGCTCGTCGCATGGCAGCTCTTTCCCGAGTTCGCGCGGCCGCTCTTCGCGGCGCTGCTGCGGCTGGTGCACCCCGGCGACTTCTACTTCTGAGTCGGCTATCGTAGGCGGCATGGAGCTTCGCGCGCTCGGCCGCACCGGTCTCCGCGTCTCCGCGCTCGGCTTCGGCTGCGGCAACGTGGGCGGCCTCCTCGTGCGGGGCACGCCGGCCGAGCGCGAGCGAGCGGTCGCGCGCGGCCTCGAGCTCGGCATCACGTACTTCGACACCGCGTCGATCTACGGCGATGGCCTGTCGGAGCAGCACCTGGGGCAGGCGCTGCGGGCGCTGGGAGCGGCGCCGCTGGTCGGCACCAAGGTTCGACTCGCGCCGAGCGATCTCGCCGCGATGCCGGCCGCCATCGAGCGCTCCACGGAGGCCAGCCTTCGCCGGCTCGGCATGGAGCGCGTGGACCTGATGCAGTTCCACAATCCAATCGCCGTCGATCGGCGCGGCAGCTCGGTCTCCGCCAAGGACCTGCTGGAGACGATCGTGCCCGCGCTGGCGCGGCTCGTGCAGCAGGGGAAGGCGCGGTTCTTTGGCGTCACCGCGCTCGGCGACACGCGCGCGCTGCTCGACGTCGTCGCCGACGACGGGCGCATCGCGACGGCCCAGGTGTGCCTGAACTTGCTCAATCCGACCGCGGCCGTCGACGTCGCACGTGGCTTTCCGGCCCAGGACTTCGGCCGGCTGCTGCCGCGATGCCGC
>Ga0070741_10015409_pt1 | contig 12959 bp, 15 predicted proteins | sample Coa_R1_4_FD_66440 | JGI IMG/M metagenome (GOLD analysis project Ga0070741, IMG submission 66440) | Surface soil microbial communities from Centralia Pennsylvania, which are recovering from an underground coalmine fire - Coalmine... | ecosystem: Environmental > Terrestrial > Soil > Unclassified ...
TCTTGTCACACGCATGGAGAAAGCTTCTAACAGGTGCATCAGAAACCGGGGACAGACGGGACTGACCCCAATCTCTCGCCAACAAAATTAGGTGAACGTCCCGTCTGTCCCCGGTTTTCTAACTGATCTCCCTGACCGATGAAAATCTCAGCGACATGGCGATTCGTCATGATCCAGCCGTTGTTGTCAACCAGAAACCCGGTTCCGAGAATCACCACCGAGAATTCATCATGTGGATCGGCGATCAACCCCATGCCAACCACAGAGGGGCGGATTGCCGCGACGATGTCTGGGGAAGATCACGATCCTTAATATAATAGGCGGACATGAACACCTTCAGGTGCCAGTGCGGATTCCCACTCTTCCGGCCCCCGTTCGCGCGTGTCTCCATCAGCAACTTGCCAGCGCGTGTCTTTCGCTTAGTACGTTGAGCAGGCTGCGATCAACGCTGCAATATTCTCGAGATCGTCGCCCGCCATGATGGGAAAGTGGGCGAAATCCGCTTGTGGATTCGCGGCGATCTGAACGGTCACGTTGCGCCACATTCTCTGAAACATCCTCGGCATCTCGACGGGCAGAATATCGCCCCAAATTGCGTCACCGAGCGGCCCGTTGGCCCGGACCCAGACGTAGACGCCGTCGCGCATTCGTGGCCAGTTGCGGCTGGGCCGTCCAACTTCCGGGTCCCAGATCACGATTTTTGCTGCGGTGTCCTTCACAGAGTCGCCGTACACGCTGTAGCTGCCATCGTGCCGTTCAACCTGCTTCGGCGGAACGCGCCTGCAGACGAGATCGAAAACATCCTCGGCGACCTGCAGGAAACGCGGCTCGTACTGTCGGAGTTGGCCGGTTTGATAGCTGGGCATTGATGAAATCCTCCGTGCTCGGATCGTTAGTGGGTCCGAAAATCGTTATAGGGTGTCGCCAAGACAACCGCGCAATAGATCTCCAGAAGGGCCTGCCGATTCTGGTCCTGCTCCTCAACGTAGCGGTATTCCATCGCTCTGATTCTTTCCTTGGCTGATTGGAATGCAGCCTTGAATATCGGGTCGAGCATTAGGCCGTCGCGGCTGCCGTCGCCCGCCTTGTATGTCGCTTTGGTTCGCCCGGTCACCTCACGCGCAAGTTGGAATGCAAACGCAGCCTGTTTGTGAGTTGCGCCAGGGCGACAATGGCGACCGTATCGCTTTCGCAGCACGTTGGAACGGCCGACGTAGAGGTGCCGGCCTTTTTCAGTGAACAAGTAAACACCTGAAGTCGGCATGTCACACGGCAGCTCCCCATATCGTAGTGGCCCGCAGGCCCGGAGAGCTTCCAGCTTTGGTGAGAGCGATTCGACCAACGTGGCGAATCTCGGGTCCATCCGGGTCCTCCTTGCGAAACTGCGCGGGGCATCATACACCCCGAAGTGCCTACGCGTCCGTGATGGCGCTGACTTCACGTTCAATTAACCCCTCAGTCAGTAACCACTCCCTTCGCCGATGGATCGCCGCGCTAAGGTGATTCTCATTGCCTTCCACCTTGGGGTGCCCCAACGTTGTCCTCGCAGGCGATTCATTCTGAGGGAGCACCGAAATGGCTACAGCAGCGGTGACGAAGAACGCGAAGGCGAAAGCGGAAAAGAAGGCAGGAGAACAGCGCGAAGTGCAGCGGATGGCGTATCAAGGATACTGCATCGCGGTGGGCTTCGACCGAAGCCTTGCGAAGGCGCAGCAGATGCTCGAAGCAGCGAAGGCACAAAGATAAGGGCGGCACCTACAGGTGGCACCTGTACCTGATCACGTCGAACCGCCCGCACGCGAAGGGTACGAAGCAAGCGAAGCTGGAGGCGGGGAAGTAGAAAAATAATTCCACAGGGCGGGTTGCGGCCGCCTTTTTTTCGTTTCGCTCAGCGGAAGCGAGGTTCAGGCGAGAGAAAGCTGGGCAGCCGAATGAAGGCCCAGTGCGGTAGCAATGGGGTAGCAATGGCCTGCCTTCAGCAGCGAGATCGTTGCGCGGTTGGCTGTAAGTAATTCAAAAGATGGCGCGCCCTGAGAGATTCGAACTCCCGACCTTCTGGTTCGTAGCCAGACGCTCTATCCAACTGAGCTAAGGGCGCAGCTTTTACGGCAGAAAGCGGCGAACAAACTGGCGTTTGCTCCTGACAGCGCTTCCCGGTTGAGCGAAAAAATCATTGTAACGTCATCGGCGGCGCAGCGGCAAGGTGCAGGTCGATCAGGACAGGCGCCGTCCAACCGCGCGCACACAAACGTTCCGTCCGGGACGCGCGATTCCTTTGCTAAACGGAATGTTCTCGCACACAGGCTCTCGCAGAAATGCTCTGACCGGCGGAGCCGCGGCCAGGCGGTAAGACAAAATTCAAGCCCGCAAGCTCCGGGCTTGGACGCCGAACATCGTGCGCGGCAGCCATCCGGGAGCGAAGTTACGGCACAAGTCGAGGCTCACGTCCGTGCGCCTGACTGCTCTACGCAGCGCAAAGACTACTACTCGGATCTCTTATTGTGATTCTGATTTTTTTCCTGGCCTGCGAGTTTCTGCGCGGCCATTTTTCGGAGGCGGCGGTTGTGTTCTGCCAGGGTCTCGCGCAGTTCCGTCAGAATGCCCACAATTTCCGACTCCTCGGCCGCCGTGGCTTTGGCGCACAGTTCACGCACGCGGTCTTCAAGTCGGCGGGAGGGCATGTCGACTCTTACTCGGCTGGGCGGTGCATGGGCATTGCAGAGGTTACATGCCGGAAGTCAGGCGCCGGACCCTCATAGTCAGACTTGCCGGCCGTTCCGTCATGGGTCGCGCTACGGATTGCTTACACTGGATGGGCCCAGATTCCCGGCATATTTGCCGGACAGGAAATCCCTCCGCAAGCGAATTTCCTGATCATCTCCCTTCACGGCCGCCTGCAAGACGGCCACCAACTCCTGCACTTTTTCTGGATCTGTCTCGAGCGTGATTCGTTCACACAGACGCCTGACTAGATCGGCATCGTACACGGCAATTCCTCCCGGGAAGCTGCTTGCGGACATATTTTGTCGCGAAGCCTACCAAGCCGGAATACAGGAAAATCCCGATAGGCATGGCAAGCTGGGACTAGCCCAAAAGTGCACGCGATGACTTTGCTGGTGCGTTATATTCCCGCCAACCGGCTTTTCTGCTAGCCTTTTCTTGCCCTGTTGTTTGGCCTGAAATTTCCCGGCTACTCCGGAGACTGTCCCAGCGCGCCATGTTGAAAGCCACACCCGATCTCTCCGTCCTGGCGGCAGCGAAGCACGGCTTGATATACCTCACCCCTAACGACTGGGCGCTGATCGCGGACAAGGCGGCGCGCCGGCAGTTTCAAGCAGGCGAGATTCTGGTGCAGCGCGAGCGGCGCATTCATGGCATTTTCCTGCTGCTGAAGGGCACCGCCGAGGTGCAGATCGCCGCGCAAGCACCGCGCTATATAGGGCCGGGGGAAGTTTGCGGCGAGATTTCCTTTCTGGACGAGTTACCCGCGACCGCCCATGTCGTGGCCAAAGAGACCGTTGAGGCTTACTATCTGGATCGCGCTACCCTGCAGTCGCTGTTCGAATTGTTTCCCCACCTGGGCTCCCGGTTCTATCATTCCCTGGCAGCAATCCTGTCACGCCGGCTGCGCCAGGTGATCGATCCGGTGCAGAAACAGCCCTAGAACCTTCCTCCCCAGCCCGTTCCCAATGTCCTGCGCGGAAGTGTGCTAGCCTGACAGGTCCCGTTCGATCTGGCGGATTTCGCCGACTTGAATTCGCGCGGATCCGCGCATCCGCGCTTCAGGCAGGGCAATTTCAAGGCATGATGGATCCGGTCAATCTCCGGCTAGCGCTGCTCTCGGCCGCGGTGCTTGGCTTTCGGCATGGGCTGGACTATGACCACATCGCGGCCATCACCGACATCAGCAGCGTGCAAGCCAAGGCGCGCGACGCCATGCGTTATGGGCTGCTTTACGTAGCCGGACACGCGACCACGGTGGCGGTACTGGGATCGGCGGCGGTGGTATTCCGCGTGGCCTTGCCGCCGGCGACCGATCGCTGGGCGGAGCGGCTGGTCGGAGCCACCCTGCTGGTTTTAGGCCTCTATGTGTTGGGCTCGCTGTTCCGGCCTGGGGCTCACAACCATAAGCCGCGAACTCGGGTCACACTGCTGATCAACGGAGCTCTCTGGGTGTACTGGCGCATGAGCCTGATTTTTGGCGGGACGCGCGTGGAGGCTCCGCAAGTTTTCCGGGATGGATATGGCTCAAGTTCCAGTTTCCTGGTAGGCGTGATTCATGGACTCGGAGCCGAAACTCCAACTCAAATCCTGCTTTTCCTGATGGCGGCCAATCTGGGCGGCGTTGGAGCCGGACTGCTGGGGCTACTCATGTTTCTGGCCGGGCTGCTGGCCATGAACACGCTGATGTGTGCCTCGGCAGCGGGGTTGTTCTCCGCGATCCTTTCCCGCCCTAACGCGCTGCACGCCATCACTTTGGCCACCTCGGCGTACAGCATCGTGGTGGGGGCGATTTTCCTGCTGGGATCCTCCGCCAAGCTGCCTTCGCTCACGGGATAAGAGCCAAATCCGCAAATGGGTGTTTCAAGTGTGCAGCAGTTTGCAGTCAGTCAACATCCAAGGATTCAAGAATATCAAATAAGCCCTTGCAGGTCTGCAACTTAACTAATTTCCCCTTTTGGAACCCGGCATGCAGTGAAAGGGTTGGGCACTCTATGTCCCTGTCGGGTAGAACCCAACCAATGCGCGTAACTGAATATTCAGGAGGAAAGAACTCTTTATGAAGAAACTTGTGTTGCTGTTTTTGTTGAGCCTGGCGCTGCCTGTGGCGGCGTTCGCCAATTCCATCGACTTCACTAATTCTGGCGGCACACTGACAGGAACCAGTGCCGGAATGACTCTTTCAGACTCTGCTCTGATTGCCATCAATGGCATGAGCGGCGGCCTGGTCACCGGCGACAATCTTGGAACTCTGTCGTTCTCGACCGGGGCAATGACAAGTGGCGACCTGCAAACCGGGGCAACCTTCGCATCCGGCGGCACCTTCACCATCTGGTCGAACACCATGGGCACCCTGTTCAGCGGAAGCTTCGATGGTCCAGTTTCCTGGAACCTCGTCACGCTGGCTAATGGGACCCACAACTACACTCTGACGGGCAGCATCTCAGGCTCGTGGATGGGCGGCGGCACCGTGTATGGGGCAACCGTACAGCTGACAATCAATACCGGCAAGGGCTTCTTCAACGGCTCGACCTCGATCTCCAGCGGCGACACCAACATCGTGGTGCCGGAACCCGGCAGCCTGACCCTGATGGGAACGGGCCTGGTGGGTCTGGCTGGCGTCCTGCGTCGTAAGCTCAAAAGATAATAGACCTTTTGCTCCTGAATATGAGCCCCGCCCTCCGAGGCGGGGCTTTTTGTTTCCCCGCGCCGTCTACCCCCTTTCCCATCAGTTTGTTACCGCAGTAACGGACCTCGGGGGATTACCATTGACCCGTCCCCGCATGCCTTCTTAAATTGCAGCAGGGGGTAGTATGAAAGACATTCACGAGGTCCTGCGGCAAAAGCAGGCGAAGTATGCCCAATTGGGGAAACAGATTGAGATGCTGCAGCAAGCGGCGGAGAAGCTGCGGGAAGTAGCGCCGTTGCTGGCAGAGAGCGACGAGGAAGATAACGTCGTGCTCACCGAAGTCGACGACACCCAGACGGACTCGATGGCTGCCAAAGCCGGAGCAGGCTCGGGGAGCTCTGCTTCCAAAGCTGCGCGCCCAACCGCTCCTCGCTGGCCCTGATTCCTGCCTGGACGGCAGCGCTTCGCATCTGCATTTATGAACCTGCAAGCTTTATTGGTATCGAGCGATGACTCGGCGGCCGACGTACTGGGGAGAGTTCTGTCCGGCTTCGAGATCGCGATGGATCGCTCCAGCGATCCCGAGACTACTCTGGCGCGCATCCAGCAGCAGAAGTTCGACGCGCTGATCGTGGACTTCGACCAGCCTGCACTGGCCGAAGATGTGCTGCGGGAGATCAAAAGGCTAGGGACGTCTCCCATCAGCGTCGCCCTGGTAGCCGAGCTGGGTAAAGTGCGGGATATTTTGAGCGGCGGCGCTCATTTCGTACTGTACAAGCCGGTTTCCGATGAGGCGGCGCAGGCGGGCTTGCGTCCCGCCGCAGGCCTGCTGGGGCGGGAACGCCGCCGGGCATTTCGCGTTCCGGTGCAGGCTCCAGTCGAGATCACCTTACCGGATACCCGCAAGGTAGACGGAATCCTTCTGGATATCTCCGAAACGGGAATGGATGTGTTGACCGCCGAGCCCCAGGTTTCGGGATCTTTGCTGGCGTTCCGCTTCCAAGTTCCAGACGCCACCTTTGAGATTCAGACGCACGGGCAAGTGGCGTGGGCCAATCCCAACGGCCAAACCGGAGTTCGCTTCCTGGATATGCCGGAGCCGGCGCTGGAAAACTTAAAGCAATGGTTGAAGGCTGCGACGGCCACTGCAGGTGGGCCCGCCGAGGCAGGCGTCCCTCACTGCAAGCTGACCGACTTAAGCACGGGCGGCTGCTACGTAGAAACCGAAGCGCCCTTTCCCGAAGGCGCTCTGATTGATTTCTGCCTGAAGACCCAGGAATTGGAAGTGCATACCGAAGCGATGGTGCGAGTCATGCATCCCGGTCACGGCATGGGAGTGGAATTTCCCTCCCGCACCCCGGAGCAGCGGGCGCAGGTGGGCAACTTGATCGATTTCCTGCGAAACAGCCCGGACGCGATGCCGGAGTTGATCATCTCGCCTCGGGCGTTGGTCGCCGATGTCAAGCAATTCGAAGCGGAAGATTCGGCTGCGCAAGGGGACGAATTCGAGGATCCGCTGCTGGAACTCCTGCGACGCGGGGCGACGCTGCAGCACGAAGAGTTCATGGCGGAATTGCAGCAACAGCGCAATTAGACCCTGGCGATCTAAAGCTCCATCCACTTCTGACATTCTGCTGAATCATTCCTGAGAGAACAATCGGAGACCCCATTTCCGGCGGCTTCTGCCAGCGGAGCGGAAATTTCTCCGCATGCCTCTTAGAATGTACACTTGTGTGGTTCATTCCAATTTTTTCCCGTGAGACGCTGCACTGAGTAAGAGCCACAGTTTCTCTCGCGTCAATGCGCCGGCGAAAAACCCGCTGCTTTGGTCTCCCCTCGCGGCGATCGCAGCCGCCGTGTTTGCGGTAGAAATTCCATTTTTCTTTTTCGGCACTCCTTCCGGCCACGATGTGGAGTTCCATCTGTATTCATGGCTGGACGTTCTGAGCCAGTGGAAGCACGGGATTCTGTATCCGCGCTGGGCGGGGTTGGCGCACTTCGGATTCGGCGAACCGCGGTTCATCTTTTATCCGCCGGCTTCGTGGACCCTGGGCGCGACCCTGAGCGCGCTGCTGCCCTGGACTTTGGCTGCCAGCGTTTACATCTGGGTCGTGCTCGTCGCCGCGGGCGCGTCCATGTTTGTGCTGGCGCGGCGCTGGCTGGAGCGCCGCGACGCGATTTTTGCCGCCGTGCTCTACGCCGTCAATCCCTACCACCTCGTGATCGTGTATTGGCGCAGCGCATTTGCCGAGATGCTGGCCGCCTGCCTGGTTCCCCTGCTCGTCTTATGCGTGCTCAGGGCGGCGGAAGACAACGAACCTATGCTGGTGCCCCTGGGACTTGTATTGGCGGGCTCGTGGCTGACCAACGCTCCGGCCGCGGTGATGATTCACTATTCCCTGGCGCTGCTGCTTGTGTTCTTCGCGGTTAGAGAGCGTTCGCCCCGGTTGCTGCTGGCGGGAGCCGGCGCGGTGGCTGTGGGAGCATGCCTGGCCGGTTTTTACCTGCTCCCGGCAGTGTACGAACAAAGGTGGGTGAACATCGCACAGGCAGTCTCGGCCGGATCGCGTCCGACCGATAACTTTTTGTTCATTCATACTACTGATCCGGATCACGATGCCTTCAACCGGATTATTTCCTGGATTGCGGTGCTGGAAATGTCTCTGTGCGCCACGGGCGCGCTCGCCGCGTGGTTGGGGAGGCGAATGAGCGCCGCCCTGGGGAGCGCGTTGGGCCTGTGGGGCGTCCTTTGCGGCTTGTTGTTATTTTCGCCGTCGCGGATTTTGTGGACAATCCTGCCGAAGCTGCGGTTCATGCAATTTCCCTGGCGATGGCTGCTGTGCCTGAGCGTGATCTTCACCCTTTTTGTGACGCTGGGACTGCGGCGCTGGTGGATGCGGGCCGCCGTCTGCGCGGTATCAGTACTGGTGATTGTGGCGGCTTGGACCCGGGTCCAAGCACCGTGGTGGGACAATGCCGCCGATCTGCGGGAGATGCAGGACAATATGGATTCGGGCGTGGGTTACGAGGGCACGGACGAATACACACCAACCGGCGCGGATGCGGCAGCCGTGGATAAAGAGGCGCGCCATGTGAAAGTGCGGGGGCAGGCACGGGCCGCCATTCATGTCTTGCGCTGGGATGCCGCAGGCAAGGAATTTACCGCGCACATGTCCGCGCCGGATCGTTTGTCCCTGAAACTGTTTCCCTATCCCGCCTGGCGGGTCGAGGTCAATGGGCATCGCGTAGACACTTCGGCAGCGGAAGGAACCGGACAGATGCTCGTACCGGTGCAGGCGGGAATGAATCAGGTGCAGATCCGTTTCGTGCGGACCTGGGACCGCAGCCTGGGGGGATGGATTTCTCTCGCCGCCGGAATCCTGATCGTTGTCTGGTATCTCTGGCCGGCACTCGGACGGCGGGCGGCGGCATGAGACGGGTCCTTATCGCGACTTCAAATCCCGGAAAGCTGCGCGATTTCGGCGGAGCGGCGCGGGCGCATGGGATTGAGATTGCCGGGATTCCGAACTTCTCCTCCTTGCCGACCCCGGTGGAGGACGGGCGTACTTTCGAAGAGAACGCGCGCAAAAAGGCTGAGGAGTACAGCCTGGCCGTCCCGGAAGAAATTGTCGTCGCCGACGACTCGGGACTGGAAGTGGACGCGCTGCAGGGAGCGCCCGGAGTGCATTCGGCCCGGTATGCGGCGGATGAACCACATCTCGCCGGCGCCAACACGGATGATGAGGCGAACAATGCCCGCCTGCTGCGGGAGTTGAAGGACATCCCGCGGGATAAGCGGACCGGGCGGTTCGTGTGCGTGCTGGCGGCCGCGCGGCGCGGCAAGACCCTGGCCACGTTTCGGGGCACTGCGGAGGGCATCATTCTCGATGCGCCGCGCGGGAACCACGGCTTTGGATACGATCCCCTGTTTTATTTCCCCGGGATTCACAAGACCTTCGCCGAACTGACTGCGGAAGAAAAGGCGCGCTACAGCCATCGCGGATCGGCTTTCCGGCAGTTTTTGGACTGGTGCGAGAAACAATTCCCCGGCAACGACATCTAAACGAATCTGTGAAATCTCCCAAGGCGTTAATCTTCGACATGGATGGCGTGCTGGTCGACTCCGAACCTCTGCACAAGCGGGCCAAGGAAATGGCCTTTCACGAAGCCGGAATTCATTTTCCTGAGTCGACGTATGAGAGCTACAAGGGGCGTCCGGACGCCACCATGTTTCACGAGGTTCTGGCGGGAAGGTCGGTGGAAGAGATCGCCGAGTTGCTGCACTGCAAGCATCAGTTCTTCGAGAAGATCGAGCATGAGTTGCAGCCGGTTCCCGGCGCGGCAGAGTTCGTGAAGTGGGCGGCGGGCCGGTACAGGCTGGCGCTGGCAACTTCAGCAACGCCGCGAAACCGCGCGGCGGCGTTGCAGAGCCTGGGGATTGCGCATTGTTTTGAATCCCTGGTGGATACGGCCCGATTTCAGCGTCCCAAGCCTGATCCGGAAATCTTCCAGGTGGCGATGCGCGATTTGAACCTCCCCGCCGGCGATTGCTGGATCATTGAAGATTCGCTCGCCGGAGTTGCGGCGGCGAAAGCGGCGGGATCCTTTACCGTCGCTCTCACAACGACCTTCGAGAGTGCGACCCTGTCCGCCGCCGGGGCTGACATGATCGCCAGTTCTTTCCCTCAGCTTCGCAGTTCGATGGAAACTCTGTGCGAGGAAGCTTCCGGGGATAGTTAACTCCGCGCGGCGGTTGCAGAGCAGGCGACCTGTTCGGAAGCAGATTCTGGGTTCGAACCGTTCCTTGACTTGCCTTCTCTCCGGGCCAGATAATAAAAAGTTATTTTATCGTTGTTGAACTCATAAGGAGCGTTCTGTGGCGTCAGCCAGTTCTACTGCTCCCGTCTATGGAGTTGCACCACTCCGGGCCGGTCAAGGGTCGTCGTTCTTACTGCGGCGGCTGCATTCCCTGACGGGGATTATCCCGGTCGGGGCTTTCCTGTTCGAACACATCCTGGTGTCCAATTCGACTGCGATCAGCGGGCCGGATGCCTACGCGCGGCAGGTAAGCTTCCTGGGCAATCTGCCGCTGGTATTTTTCCTGGAACTATTCGGCATATGGCTGCCCATCGCCTATCACGCCCTGTACGGCTTTTACATCTGGTATCGCGGTGAATCCAATACCGCCTCGTACCCCTGGACCGGCAACTGGATGTACGCGATGCAGCGCTGGACGGGAGGAATCGCCTTCGTTTACATCGTGTGGCATACCTACACCATGCGGTTCACCGGGACTGACTTGCACGAGAATCCGGTAGCATCGTTTGGGAAAGTTGCCGCCGAGGTCCACAATCCCTGGCTGATGGCGTTCTACATCATCGGGCTGATCACCGCTTCATGGCACTTCGCTTACGGCGTTTGGCTGTTCTGCGCAAAATGGGGGATTGTGGTCGGAGATCGGGCACAGAAGCGGTTGCTGGCTTTGTGCCTGGCCTTGTTTGCATTGCTGAGCGTGGTGGGCCTGGCCAGCCTGTACACTTTCCGCTCGCGCTTCCAGAATCTTCCCGGGAATCCCGGCAACATGGCGATGCACCGCTCGACCTTCGACCGAAAGGGGGTGCAATAACATGGCGGCCCCTCGGATTATTGTCGTCGGCGGCGGACTCGCTGGGCTTAGCGCGGTGATCAAGATCGCGGAGATGGGCGGGCAGGTTGACCTCTTCTCAATCGTGCCGGTGAAGCGCTCGCACTCGGTGTGCGCTCAGGGCGGGATCAATGCCGCCAAGAACCTGAAGGGCGAAGGCGATTCCACCTGGAAGCATTTTGACGACACGGTGTACGGCGGAGATTTTCTCGGGAACCAGCCTCCGATCAAGGAGATGTGCGAGGCGGCGCCGGGAATTATCGATCTGCTGGATCGCATGGGTGTGCCCTTCAACCGCACGCCAGAAGGCTTGCTCGATTTCCGCCGCTTTGGCGGGACTCTTTACAACCGCACTGCGTTCGCCGGAGCCACGACCGGCCAGCAGTTGCTGTACGCCCTGGACGAGCAGGTGCGGCGCTACGAGGCCGAAGGCAAGGTCAACAAGTACGAGCACTGGGAATTCCTGTCGGCGGTGCTGGACGGCAACCGGGTATGCCGCGGCATCTGCGCCATGGATCTGCGCAGCATGGAGGTCAAGACTTTCCCGGCCGACGCCATCATCATCGCCACCGGGGGAATTGGGGCAATTTTTGGAAAGTCCACCAACTCCGTAGTGTGCACCGGATCGGCGCAGTCGGCGCTTTACCAGCAGGGCTGTTATTACGCCAATGGCGAGTTCATCCAGGTTCATCCCACTTCCATTCCCGGCGAAGACAAGCTGCGGCTGATGTCGGAGTCGGCGCGCGGCGAGGGCGGGCGTGTCTGGGTTCCAAAAACTCCCGGCGACAAGCGCGATCCGAAATCGATTCCGCAAAGCGAGCGCTGGTACTTCCTGGAAGAGTGGTATCCGAAGTACGGCAACCTGGTGCCGCGCGATGTGGCGACTCGCGCCATCTTCAAGGTCGTCTACGAGCACAACCTCGGCATTGACGGCAAGCCCATGGTCTATCTCGACCTGACTCACATAGACCGCAAGGTGCTTGACCGCAAGCTGGAAGGAATTCTCGAGATTTACGAGAAGTTTGTGGGCGACGATCCGCGCGATACTCCCATGAAGATTTTCCCCGGCATGCACTACACCATGGGCGGCCTGTGGGTGGATTACAAGCAGGCCACGAACATCCCGGGAATTTTTGCGGCAGGCGAGTGCGAGTACCAGTATCACGGCGCCAACCGGTTGGGCGCGAACTCCCTGGTTTCGTGCATCTTTGGCGGAGCTGTCGCCGGGCCGCAGGCGGTCAATTACGCGCGCGGGCTGCAAGCTTCGGCCGACGGGAACGGCCACTTCGCCGCCGAGCAGAAAAGGCAGGAAGAAAGCAACGCCCTGCTGATGAAGAACGGGGGCACTGAGAATCCGGTGAAGTTATGGCGCGAACTCGGCGAGTTGATGACCAAGGATTGCACCGTCATCCGCTACAACAAGAACCTGCAGCAGACCGACGCCAGGCTGGTCGAACTCCTCGAGCGGTACCGCAAGATCAATTTGAGCGATCGCAGTATGTGGGCGAACACCACGGTGGTTTTCGCGCGCCAGCTTTACAACATGCTGCAATTGGCAAGGGTGATTGCCCAGGGCGCTCGCTTGCGCGATGAATCCCGGGGAGCGCATTACAAGCCCGACTTCCCCGAGCGCGACGACAAGAACTGGCTGAAGACTACCAAGGCGTACTTCGCCCCCGATGCGGACGAACCGAAATTCGAGTTCGAGCCAGTGGATGTGTCGCTGATTCCGCCGAGAGCGAGGAAGTACTGATGCGTGATTGTTGTCGTTGACGTTGTGATTGAAATCTACGTCGTTGCTGGCGACCACCGGGAAGGGCACGAGTTCTACTCGTGCCAATTAGGCGCTCTTTGTAAATTCGGCTTTAGCCGCTGGGGGCCAGGGGTCCAGTTTGAATCCGGGGAAAGCGGAGCAGTAGCGGTAGTCTGCGGGATCAACAACCAACCCGCGCTTGACTGGGTTCC
>Ga0070741_10015410_pt1 | contig 12959 bp, 9 predicted proteins | sample Coa_R1_4_FD_66440 | JGI IMG/M metagenome (GOLD analysis project Ga0070741, IMG submission 66440) | Surface soil microbial communities from Centralia Pennsylvania, which are recovering from an underground coalmine fire - Coalmine... | ecosystem: Environmental > Terrestrial > Soil > Unclassified ...
CTGGCCTGCCCCGCCGCCCTGTGGAGAGAGCGCCTCTGGAGCGCACCCGCGGACCGGCCCCTGCCGCCGTGGTTCCCACCGGAGTTCGCGGAGTTCTGGTATATCGCGTATCATACGCTCTTCTGGTTCGATTTGTATCTTTCAGGTTCCCCGGAGGAAGACTTCACTCCGCCCGCGCCCTTTCTCTGGACTGAGAACGATCCCGCCGTGTCGCCCGAACGGCCCTATACGAAGGAGGAGCTGCACGCCTATCTCGTGGCGACGCGCCAAAAGTGCCATGCTCAGCTTTCCGCGCTGACCGACGAGCGAGCGCGCCAGACCGTCTCCTACCCTTGGACCGACGAGCAGGACGTCAGCTTCCTGGAGTTACTCTTATACAACATGCGTCATGTGCAAGAACACGCGGCCCAACTGAGCCTTTTTCTCGGGCAGCATGGCGTCCCGGACGAGGAGCTCGCCTCGGTCGCACGCGCGAAGGATGAAGCTGCATTCAGCTCTGAACATTCCCAACAGGAGCGAGCTTCCTCTTCACCGGACGAGTGAAATTGCCGATCTCGACGTCGGGCGCCTCCCGCTTCACTGTCTCGATCAAGGTGCGCACCCCCAGCGCCTTGCCCATCGAGTCGAGCGCGGGCATGCGCGGCAGGAGCACTTCGGGATCGATATTCAGGTTGCGCAACTGGATCAGCCGCAGGCCGGTCTCTTTGATCAATGAGAGCAACGCTTCTACCTCGCGCTCGCGATCAATCATGCCAGGGAAGCAGAGCAGGTTGATCGAGCTGTACAGACCGGCATCACGGGCGCGCTTGAGTGATTCTTTGACATCTGCAAAGCTGTATCCTATCGGGCGATAGTACGCGGTATAGGTTTCAGGATGGCCGGAGATGGTGCTGACGCGAATGGTATCCAGCCCGGCATCGTAGAGTCGTTGCAACCAGCGCGGATTGCTGGCATTGGTGTTGATATTGATCACGCCTCTATCGGTAGCTGCTCGCAGGCGTTTGATGGCTTGCTCAATACGCCGCCATTGCATCAACGGCTCCCCTTCGCATCCCTGTCCAAAGCTGACAATCGCATCCTCGGCCCCCTCCAGGTGCGGCAGGGCGACTGCTACGATTTCATCGACCGTGGGGATAAAGGTCAGGCGGTCCTGGGGCGAGATCAGATCCTCCTCTTCCTGCTTGGAGATGCAGCCAATACAGCGCGAGTTGCAGCCGGGCGAGACGGCTATCGCCATTTCCCAGCGCGCGAAGAAGAGATTGCTGGCGGTCGGACAGGAGTAATCCAGTGCGCAATGGGCATGCTGGGCAATGATGCGATTAGCGGGATCAGCCGCTTGCTTTTCTTTTACCAGGCGCTCTAATGTGCGACGATTGAAAGCGCGCGGATGCCACTTGCGCGGATCATCCGTTTTTAAAGCTGCTACATACAGCCGTCCATTCAGGCCCGCCACGGCGCTATAACCAAAGAAGGGCAATGGCTCCGTTCCCGGCACCTTCTCGTATGCTGGCAACAGGGTGCGCGTATAGCCGATGGGCAAAAGGGCGGCAACAGCCCAGCCGCGCACTTGCGGCAACACCTGTCGCTCGCCGCTGCGCTTTCGCCCCACAGCCAGGCGATCAGGCATCATCGAGAGCGTAACGCCGTCAGGCAGCGGGATCAGGTCAGCGGCATCCAGGAAATGATCGCCGAAGGACAGAGCCTGCAAACGCGGCTCCTCGCGTATCTCCCCATCGGAGGTACTATAGATTACATATGGCGTTGGCATGAGTATCCTTTGTGAGTCGAACGCATCCTAGTGCATGGGGGGAGGCGTTGCCGGAACTCGCGGGCTGGTGGGGCGCTCATCGGCATACTCTTCATCAAAAAAGCGCGGGAAACCGCCAGTGATCCCCGTCTGAGCCTGAGCCGCTATACGTTGCTCCAGTTCGCGCGTATCCTCGTACACGAAGCAGAGCAAAATATGGTCGCCGCGCATACTCTGGCACATATGACGAATGCGTGGGTGCTCCCCCTCCATCCAGGCATTGACCATTGCCTCCAGGGCAGATAGACTATCGCCGCATTGCGCACTATCAAAGCCTTTAAACCTGTACACCGTTCTTTATATCCTTTCGAGCAAACATCTTCAAACCACGCATCAGCAGCTATCTTCCGTTATAGCCGCTGGCTATTGTATCATTCCAGTAACGAATTTACCAGCATTCCAAAGAAAAGAGAGGCAGAATATGCAACAAGATTACCCTATCTTGGAATATGATAACACACCAGAAGCAATAATTGAACCTAAGCATCTGCTCAAACCCATTGATATCCCGGAGCATGCCGTCGTCTGTTTTTTTCAAGATATTATCACGCAGTTGTCACAGCAGCATACTATGCATGTCGTTAAACGTCTACGGAGCGAGATCGGCACGAACCCGGTTTACGAGGTCGAATTTCAGGGTCGGCGTCTGACCGTTTTTCACCCGGGAGTAGGAGGGCCGCTGACAGCAGCAGTGCTTGAAGAGGTTATCGCGCTGGGGTGCCGCAAATTTATTGCCTGTGGCGGCGCAGGCGTGCTCAATGGCGATCTTGCCCTCGGGCATATTGTCGTGCCAACAGCCGCCATCAGGGACGAGGGCACATCCTATCACTATCTGCCACCAGCCAGGGAGGTCCCTGCCAGCTCGGAAGGCGTAGCAGCCATTGAACGCGTGCTGCAAGAGCATCACTGCGATTATGTCCTCGGCAAGACCTGGACCACCGACGCCATTTATCGCGAAACGGCGCCGAAAGTGCAGCGGCGCAGAGCGGAAGGCTGCCTGACCGTTGAGATGGAAGCGGCCTCCTTTTTCGCCGTCGCGCAATTTCGCAACGTGCAGTTCGCGCAAATGCTCTATGGAGGTGATGATCTGAGCGGCGAGCAATGGGACTCGCGCCACTGGGATAAGCATACCTCCGTCCGCGAAAAGCTCTTCTGGCTCGCGGCGGAGGCATGTTTGTTGTTATAACTTACAGCGTAATTGCTATTACGCCGTAACTCGCTTTACTTCGATCTGACCATCGCGCACGCGCGTCTCATAATGGGGCGCGTTTACCGTCGCTGGGCCGGTAAGCACGCGCCCATTGCGCACGCAGAAGCGAGCTCCATGCCAGGGGCATTGCACCACATCGCCCGTTAGCGTGCCTTCGTCCAGGGGTCCGCCAGCGTGCGGGCAGGTCGCGCCCATCGCATAGATGTTCTCGCCCTGGCGCAGTAAGATGAGCGGGACATTCGCAGCAACTACGCGATGGAGCTTATTCTCCTCCAGGCTCGCCAGCGGCAATACTGCCTCAAATTCTTCAGCGCCGTGCTCCCACGCGGCATGATTGACGGCGGTGCCCTTCACAAAAACCATATCGCCGCCAAAATACGCTGCCGATAAGACCGCGAGCAGCCCGACAAAGCCCAGGATGGCCGCAGCCACGCTTTCGTTCGAGCCGTTGAGCAGGCGCAAGATCAGCGAAACGATATACAGCACTGTTGCCGCCACATTCAGTAACGCGTGATAGAGTCCCACGCGTCGCTCAGCCCCATAGGTATCGCTCCAGTCAGCAAAGCCGGTTATCGCCGATGCCAGCGCGCCCACCAGACCAATAATCACGCTCACCAGGGCGGCGTGCGCGGCCCAGGTCGACGCGACAGGCGAGATCAGCCAGATAATATCAAAAATAGCCGCCATCAACCATGCGCCCAGCGGCACATCGGTTATCGCGGGATGCAGCGGATGCCCAAGCCATGTGCCATTGAGGAAGCTTCTGAAGCGGCGCGGGGGCTTGCGCTGCGAGCCTATTATCACCTGGATACCATGCTGCAACCCATCACTCAGCCGCTCCACAAAAGGCTGAGGCGGCGCGGGCGCGACGGGCTCACTCGTTGAAACAGCGACAACGTTTCCCTGACAACCACAGGTCTCACACATTATGTAGCTCCTTTACTATGCGCTCTGTATCGCTCTTACTAACATCTTCACCAGGCATGCATGCGGCAGAAAAAGAATTGGGAGCTTCATCCCCCCGGCAGCTCCCAATCCATGACGGTATCGATCCGGCACTGTGACGATACTCTACTGGTTATATACCCTATAAATTGCAGAAAGTCAATAATTTACTTGACTTTCTTGACATTGGAGCGTATTGTTGATTATACTACCCTCGAATTTACAGGAGGTTATGGAATGGCCACAAACTGGAATCAGCGTTTTTTTGCCAGCACGCGGGGGCGCATCATCACCTTGCTGCGTCGTGCCAGCCGCACGGTGGATGAGCTGGCTCAGGCGCTTGGCCTCACCGACAACGCCGTGCGCGCTCATCTCAACACGCTTGAGCGCGATGGCTTTGTGCAACAACGAGGCGCGCGGCGCGGAAACAGCAAACCCTCCTATGTCTACGATCTCACTCCCGCCGCCGAACAACTCTATCCGAAAGCGTATGGGGCGGTGCTGCAACAGTTGCTGGCGGTGCTTTCCAGCTCTCTGCCACCAGAGGAGTTGGAAACGATCTTGCGGCAAACGGGCCGTAACATCGCTGCCAGATGGAGTAACCCATCTGATGATCTGCGGGAGAGGCTGCAAGTTGCCGTCAACGTGCTCAATGAGTTGGGAGGGATGGCGGAACTTGAACGCTCTAATGGCGATTACTGCATCCAGGGGTATAAGTGCCCCCTGGCCATCGCCGCCCAGGAGCATCCAGAGGTATGCCGCCTCGCCGAGTCGCTGCTCACGGAACTGGTGGGGGTTCCGCTGCAAGAGCAGTGCGAACACGGCGAGACGCTCCATTGTCGTTTCGTCGTTTCCGGTCACGAACCGTAGGGACCCGCTTTAGCGCGTCCGCCGCGCGATTTATCGCGTTCCCCGTAGGGAGGGACCCGATTTATTGCGTCCGCCCACTTTGGCGACCTGAAGTGAGCGGCTAGACATCTCGCATGTCCGCGCCCAGCCGTCGTAATTCCTCGAAAAAATGGGGATAGCTTTTAGCGATATGCTCGCTTCCGGTCAGAGTCAGCCCACGGGAGCTTCTCATTGCCACAATCGCCAGAGCCATCAGCAGGCGGTGATCGTTGTGCCCATCGACAACGACGCCGCCCTCGACGCCTTGAGGCCGCCCCTGCACAATGATGGCATCCTGTCGCGGCAACACGGCGCAACCGGCCCGCCGCAGTTCAGTACAAAGATCGTTAATGCGGTCGGATTCTTTATAGTGCAGGTTCTCAATATTATAGAAGACGCTCTCACCTTCGGCAAAGCAAGCCAGAGCCACCAGCACAGGAATACAATCGATGACCGGATCGCCGTTTAGCTCGATACCATGCAAGCGCCGCCCTCCGCGCAATATCACCGTCTCACCATCGCGCCGCAGATCGCATCCCAGCGCCTGAAAAGCTGCCAGTAACGCCTCGCCTACTTCATCGCCAGGGCGCAGACGCTCCAGCCGGATCTGGCTCGCCGGATCATTGGCAGCCGCGCAGATAGCGAGCAGGGCCGCCGCCGATGGATAGTCGCCGGGGATGCTATAGGTGCCGGGACGATATTGCTGTCCAGCCGCGATAGTAAAGTGGCGCAGCGCCGGATCATGATCCACCACAATACCCGCCTCTTGCAGCACAGCAAGCGTCGCGCGTACCAGCGGCTGCGACTTCAACTCATCCACCACCTCGATCTCTAGCGGTTCTCCAATCAAGGGAGCGAGGAAGAGCAGGGAGCTGAGATATTGCGAACTACGCGCACCCGAAATGGCGACTTCGCCACCATGCAATCTCCCACCATGAATCGTGATAGGAAGATAACCATCCGCTCCCGTCCCTTCGCAGGTTGCTCCCAGACTGGTAAGCGCCTCTAACAGCTCGCGATTCGGGCGCTTGCCCAGCGATTGTGGATGATCGGTCACAAACGTCGCCTGCCGTAATAATGCTCCCAGGCCGAGCAGCAGGCGAAAGACCGCGCCGGCATTGCCAACATTGATGGTAATCGGCTCTGGACTATGTGGACGCCCCACGCCGCGTACCTGCAAGACCTTTCGCGACTCATCCTCCCACGCCAGCCTGGCCCCTAGCGCCTCGCAGCCACGAAAAAGCGCCTCGCTATCATCGCTCTCCGCCGGAAAGAGCACGCGGCTCTCGCCCTCCGCTAAAGCCGCGGCGAGCAAGTAGCGCAGAGTATAATACTTGGAAGATGGCACTTCAGGCGCACCATAGACGCGGCTAAACGGCGCAAGGTATAATTTTTTCATCGTCCACGGCATATCTTCTCGCATACGCTTCCTTCCAATATTACATGTTCGCGCCAGTATCTCACAACGGTTTCAAGATAATGCAAAGCTGTTCCTCATTGTAAGCTATTTGATCCCTGACAACAAGGCTTGCGCGGAGAAAATCAGGGCTTCTCAAAAGTCGCTGCGCGCTCTGACTCCTCGCGCCTTCGGCGCTCACAGGGGAGAGGAAGGTGCTGGCTGTGGGCTGTGCCCACAGCCAGCACCTTCCTCTCCAGAACGGCTCGCATGCGAGCCGTTCTGTATGAAAAAACAACGTTTGAGAAGCCCTGCGGAGAAAATAGCCTTTACTTTTTAAAATTTTCCAACACGAAAAATACATCTGCTTACTTATGTGCTGTCTATTGTTCATTTTTGCTATTACAGCGCAGCATACAAAGATATTACACTGTAGTAACAAATTGCTTCATAGAAAGTACATTAAAAATATTATAGTTTCTCGATAAGAAAACATAAATTCGCTTGAAGTTCTCTGAATATTTTGCTATACTTGAATTTATTCCCTAAAAATAGCTTGACAGGAGGCAATTAGTATCGTGAAGCAAGAACAAATAATCATTGTAGGAGCAGGCATTATCGGGCTATCAACGGCTTATGCGCTCTTAAAACAAGGGATGAAACATGTCACGGTGCTCGAACAGGCGTCAGTTGACCATCAGCGAGGGACTTCAAGCGGGCTCTCGCGGCTCCTGCGCTTTGAGTATGGTGCTGACCTGTTCTACTCTGAAATGGTCCGGCTGAGCCTGGAACGCTGGCAGGCGCTGGAGCTGCTCTCAGGGCAGTCGCTTTATACCCCGACGGGGCTGCTTGTACTGGGAAATGAAGATGACAGCTTTACCAGGGCCAGTCACCACCTTCTCCAGGATATGGGCCTTCCAATCGAACGTCTCTCTCGCCAACATTGTACAGCGCACTTTCCACAGTTTAATACGCAGCCATACAACTTTCTTACTTATAACCCCAATGCCGGTATGCTCCACGCCTCTACCTGTCTGCGAACGCTTAAAAAGCTCGTCGTTGATCTTGGCGGTCATATTTATGAGAAGAGCCGCGTCACCCATCTGACATGCGATAAACAACATCAACCTGTACGCCTGCACCTGACCGGCGGCGAACAGATGGCGGACCGCGTCGTACTGGCAACGGGTCCGTGGGTCCACAAATTGCTGGCCGAGCTTTGTCTGCCCATCAGCATTACACGTCAGCATCTGCTCTACTTCGCCAATCTCCCGTCTTCATCATTCGCATTACACGCATTTCCAGCTTTTATGGCTGGTGAGCTCTACGGCTTTCCTATTCACAATACCTGCGTAGGCACCGGCCCGAGCTGGCTTAAAGTCGCATCGCATATTTTTGGCAGCCCCATCGATCCAGACGAGACCCCTGTGGCAGATAACTATATGATTATGCGCATTACTGAGAAATTAAGCACGATCCTGCCTGCACTCCAGAAAGCTGTATTGGCCCATGTGGACGTTTGCATGTATGATGTGAGCCTCGACGAAGATTTTATCGTGGATCACCATCCCGCCGACTCCCGTATTGTTTTTGCAACCGGGCTGACCGGTCATGGTTTCAAGTTCGGTCCAGTTCTGGGTGAACTGCTCAGCAGCTTGCTCTGTGACACAGATCCGGTTGTGCCACTGGACCGCTTCCGCTTAGCACGTTTCACCCAGCCAATAGCTACACGAACAGGCTCCGCAGCCTGAAGACGAGTGCGAGGGGATGCTTCTCCGGCTCTCCTCGCGCTCCCCTTACCCGCCAGCGCCCCAAAGGTATGTGCTGAAATAGAGGCCAGTGGTAATCACAATGTTCACAATGGTAAACACCAGCCCGATAATTGAAAGGCCAATCCCCCAGAGCACTACGGTCCGTAAAGCTGTGATATGTCGATTAGAAAAACCGATGAACAGGCCTGCGACCGCAAAGGGCAGGCCACAGACGGGGAAAAACGCCGTGATGATACTAAACACCCCCAGGATAAAGCCCGTCACCACATGCCTTCTCTGACTCTCCGTCAAAGGGACCGCCACCAGTGGCGCAGCAATTTTCTCCAGCACGCTGCCCTGAGACGCTTTACGGAACAACATTGGCTGAAGCCGTAACCGCAACTGGTCACTCTGCATACCCTTGCTACCATGCTCCCGTGACGATTGCATTCTCCACCTCCATCTCATCCTCTGCTCAGTTCTCTTTTTGAACCATATATTCCGTGCCACATGATATGAGCCAGTAACACGCGATGGGTTCAAATAGATAGATACCTGAATAGAGGTTCTTCCTCCAAAGGAAAACATCGTCTCTAAATAAAGTATAATCGCGCCATCTAATCTACTTTCTGTGTCAGTCCGCATTCAAGCGCAACACCTGACCCATCGAGGAGCGAGCGACCACGCGCACAACAAGGCTCAGTGTTACTATACAGAGTGCAACCAGCGCCGCCAGGGCTATCCCCAATGACGAGGGAACGACTATCTGAATCGGCGGCACGCTCTGCGCCAGATAGAATGCCGCGGTGCTCATATCGCCGGTAATTGTATTTTGCGTCACGCTCGTGAAAACCAACTCCGGGACAACCATCGCCGTAAAAATGGCCCCAAACACCATACTGAGAATGACTGCGGTGGTATAGGTGATGCACTGCTCCCACATGACGGTCAGGGCAATCTGTCCCTGTGACGCGCCGATGGCCCGCAGCACGGTGAAGTTGAGCAGGCGACTTCTCACATTCAGCCAGGAGACCAGCACGCTGCCAATGAGAGCTAAAAGGAGCGCGGCGATAGCGCCCGCTGCCAGCACGCCCACAAGCGTGAGGTAAAGTGGCTCCTGGTAGAGATTAGCCAGGATCGAGCGACGATCAAACATTGTCTCCAGGCTCAAGCTACCTGTGCTCAACGCCTTGCGCACGCTCCTCAACGAAGCGGGATCGTCTAGCGTGCGCAACCAGACAGCGTTAATCGGTATCAGCCACTGGCTATTAACATCGTGGAGCGCGGTGTAAATGGCGGCGTAGCTCTGATAATCCACCAGTACGCCCGAACCCAGGTCGCTATTTGGACTTGGGATATGCGCCACTTCAGCGACCGCCACAAATTTTACCGGGTCGGAAAGACTATTCGTGGCGCTGCTAACTGAGAAGTCAAGCGTAAAGCTGGCGCCGGGAGTCAGATGCAACGTGTCCCACACGGTAGCATCAACAATAGCCGGCACGACCTTACTGCTAAGCGCCGCAGCCCGCCGCGCCACCAGTTGCTGCATCAGCGTGTCAAGCGGCTGAGACGAATCTCGCGTGGTCCAGAGCGCGGTGCGGCCAAATGTGCTGGCATCAACGGCTTTGAAGTCGATGGGGAGCGTCGTGGCCCTTGATCCTATAAAAGCATTGGCAAACGCGACGTAGCCGACTGTTGCCGAAGTCACCCCGGGAATATGATGGTACTGAGCGGTCGCATCCGCGAGATGAGAGGCGGGAAAGATATCAGCCTCGGGAAGAGTGCCGCTAAAGTCGGCGCCGCTCTGATAGGCTGCAACATCAACGACGCGCTGCGACTGTGAAGAGATACAAATCAGCGTGAAGATGGCGAAGGCAGACGCCAGGGTGAGTAACATACTCATGCGTACATACTGGCGAGGCGAGCGCGCCATCTGAGCAACGGCTAGCAGCGAAGCCGCTCCCCGGCTGCGCGTCGCCAATCCCGTACACCACTGAAGCAGCAAGGGGAAAAAACGCAGCAGCAGCAGGATACCGCCGATGAAGAAAAAGATGGCCCCCAATAGCGTTAAAGGGGTAAATAGCAGCAAGGCCGAACGTACATCCAGGATGCGCGCATTCGTGACGTACGTCGAGAAGCCAAAGCCGACCAGCGCAATTACTGCCGCGACAACATCCAGATTCAAACGTTGCCAGAGCGGACGATGGGTGGAGCGTGCCGCCTCGCGCCTCACTATCAGCACGTCAAGGCGCAGGGTCCGCATTACCGCGATCACCATTGTGACAACGGCAACCGCAGTCGCTAATAGGGCAAAGCCCAGCAGCCCGACGACGACCTGCCCGGGATTGTTTGTAATGAGATTGAGCGCGCCCTGTGCCTCCAGTGAGAGGGTATGCTGAGCGAAGAAATAGACAACGGGAACGGCGAGCAACGGCCCGATGATCAGGGCTATCAGCCCCAGCCCGATGCTCTGCACCACCAGCGCACCGAAGATCTGGCGTCCGCTGGCTCCGCGACTGCGCAACAAGGCAATTACATCCGCCTGCCGGTCAATCAGCAGATCCGCCATCAGGCTGACGAAGAAGAGAATCAGCCCGAGAATAAGTACAAGTAGACAGGTCACGGGCAATTGAGCTATGGCAATACGATCATTATAGTGCTCCAGGGTGGTTGATGGCAGGTATGTCTGGGTCTGCTCAATCAATGGAGATTGCTCGAAGGTGGGATTATCAGAGTTATTGGCCTCCACAGCCTGAATCCCTGAGAGGATCGTGGGCAAATTGTATATAGAGATATGAGAAGGGTTAAGGCGATAATACCAGATGAGCGAGGGCAACTGCTGAAAGACATAGCCATCTAATGCTGGTTGACTGCCGATCTGCGCGAAAAGCGAGAGGACGCCCTGGTTGGAGGCCAGCCCTTTATAGATTGTAAAGAAGTCGCTGGGCGCCTCGCGCTGAAAATCATTGCCATGCCAAAACGGATCATCGGCCCCGGTCAACTTGAAGATGCCGACGACGGGTAGCGATAGCGTGCGTGAGACAGGTACCTGAAAGCCATTGATAAGCACGATGCTGACAGTCAGGGTCGAGCCAGGATGAACTTGCAACAGTTCGGCGGAATCCTGGGGAAGAGCTATCTCCAGCGCGTTGCCGCCATCCTGAGGGAGCCGCCCCTCGATCAACTTGAGATGCGATACAGCCTGGGCCGCCGAGGCGCTTATCAACTCTATGGAGGCTTTATCGGCCCCTGGATGATAGATGTCGTTCCCCTGCGGTCCCCGGGCAATGGAGGAAATTGACAATAGCTGCGTCTCGACAGAGAACTGGGCCGGGCCGTTTAAAAAAGGGCCGAGGTTTCTGGAGAGCGTCTGGTCCATCTGTCGCGTGGCCTGACTGATTGTGGGTAGCGATATTCTCCTGGAAACGCTGCGTACCACAATATCCGAATTTTGCGAAGATACCGACAGGACGCCACGCAGACCCGCGCTCATCGCCACTTCCGCATAGAGCGGCACCACACAGGCCAGCGTTACCGCAACCACCACGCCCAATCCGGTAATAAATAGTAGCCCCCTCACACGCTGCAATTGCCAGAAAGATAATGTGAACGAGGAAAGAGCAAGTTTCAGCCGCATAGGTTTTGCAGAGGTTCTCGAAACATATGCCATCAATAGCTCCTTTTTTATCAGCTACCATTTACAATCAGTATGTTACTATAACCCCTGATAACAATCAAACTGCAATAATATACGCTTACCAGTTGTCAAGCTTCACGCCAGCCTATCTCAAATGCAGGGCTAACGGCCTTTTCATACAGAACAGCTTGCAAGCGAGCCATTTGGGGAGGAAGGCCTGGTTGTGGGCTACGCCCACAACCAGGCCTTCCTCCCCAAATGTGAGCGCCTTCGGCGCGAGGAGTCAGAGTGTGCAGCAACGTTTGAGAAGCCCTATCTCAAATGTGCCTTGTCTATATTCCTCACGCGCAAGTAGGATATATTTAGGAGCTTCTTTGAAAGAAGCTATATACCAGTGAGTCTTTTTTTAAAGCCGGTGAGTATCAGGAATGGTGAGCAAGGGCAAGCGCAAGGCGTTGCCCCTACAGAAATCTGGTTGATTGCGGTCAGGTATGGGACATTTGTATAGGTTTTATAGCATAGGAGGAGCAATACGTGGACAAATCAGGTGTGCAAACGACACTTGTGAACGTGGGGCTTTCGCAGCTCACAAAGTCTATTGATCTATTATCACAACCATCGATTCGCCTGTATACCACTTCTGCTGAAGCAGCGGCTTTAGGTGTAGGAGCATCCAGAATTGGCGGCGTCCCTGACCTGCCTGCCGGGGTGAACTGGCCCGAGTGGAAAGGGAGGCCACAGTCTTTTATTGCGCAAATCCGCCTCGACGAGGTTCACCAGTATGATACAAACGGCTTATTACCTCCTCACGGCATGCTCTGGTTCTTCTACGACGCATCCCAGCAAACATTCGGAGATTCACCCGCTGATTCCGGTGGCTGGCGCGTTCTTTTTATAGATGGCGACCTGAGCAAATTGCAGCAGGCGAGCGCCCCGGCGCAACTGCCGACCGAGAGTCGCTTCAAGCCATGTTCCATCAAGTTTGCCAGTGAGATGACGCTCACGCAGCAACCGGAGCTTGAAATTCCGCATCTGAACTGGAGCGAGGCGCAGCAGAAACAATACGATGCGCTGCTCTCGACCTTTCCCAGTGCGGATGACCGGACAAAGGCCCATCACCGCTTGCTAGGCTTTCCCGATACTATCCAGGACGATATGCGTGTGCAATGCCAGCTCGTCTCCAACGGAGTAACGAATTCCGATGATCCGCGCGCAGCGGCGCTGACGAAGGGAGCAACGGACTGGCAGCTTCTCCTTCAGATCGACTCTGATGAGCAGGCTGGAATGCGCTGGGGCAACAGCGGGATGCTCTACTACTGGCTGAA
>Ga0070741_10015411_pt1 | contig 12958 bp, 11 predicted proteins | sample Coa_R1_4_FD_66440 | JGI IMG/M metagenome (GOLD analysis project Ga0070741, IMG submission 66440) | Surface soil microbial communities from Centralia Pennsylvania, which are recovering from an underground coalmine fire - Coalmine... | ecosystem: Environmental > Terrestrial > Soil > Unclassified ...
GAGGCATTTTCCGTCTGGAAGAGACCGAAACCGCTACAACAGTCTGAAGCGACGATTTCAGGGCTGCTTTTACGGCAGCCCTGCTCTCAAGATAGACAGTTATATACACAGCCCGAGCACGGTGGTTAGCAGTAAAATCTCTGCTCCAGTATCCAGATCGTGGTTCTCTACCACAGCTTCCGCCGCTTTGCGCAGCAACAGGAGCGCCTCAGGCGTATTGAGATCTGTTTCCATCGCGGCCTTGAAGCGGTTCCGCAGCGTCGTATTCTCTCCGACGAGCTCGCGCCCAACCAGGGAGCGCACATGCTGGAACAGCTCAACGGTTTCGGCTGCCACTTGCAGATCATCGGGGAAACATTCCCAGGGATAGCGGTACTGGTGGTTCTGCAACACCACGCGAATGGCATCGGGGGTGTACGTTTTCAACAAATCGCTGACGAGCGTGAGGTTGCCGAGCGACTTGCTCATCTTGACGCCATCCTGATGCACCATGCCGGTATGCACCCAGAAGCGGGAGAACGGAATCTTGCCGGTGTAACGTTCGGATTGAGCAATTTCGCAGGTGTGATGCGGGAACGTCAGATCTTCACCGCCGCCATGAATATCCAACTGCGGCCCCAGATAGTGCATCGACATGGCGCTACACTCGATATGCCAGCCAGGCCGACCTGGACCCCAGGGACTCTCCCACGCAGGCTCGCCGGGCGCCTGTGCCTGCCAGAGCACAAAATCGAGCGGATCTTTCTTACGCGGATCATCGGGATAATTGCCGCGCTCGTTGGCGACCTCCAGCATCGCTTTATAATCGTTCAGCCCGACTGCGCGTCCCAACATGCCAAAATCGGGATCGCTTTTCACACTATAGAAGACACAGCCCTGACTGACATACGCATAGCCCTTGTCAACTAAGCCCTTCACAATCTCGATAATACCTGCAATCTCGTCGGTGGCGCGCGCGTAGACATCGGGACGGCGCACATTAAGCGCATCCATATCGCGCAAAAAGCGTTCGGTCTCTCGTCTCCCCAGCTCGTCCCAGCCCATGCCCAGCTCGCGGGCCTTACGCAAAATATCATCATCGATATCGGTCACGTTCTGGACATACCGGACCGTATAGCCGCAATACTCCAGATAGCGGATCAGCGTATCGAACGAGACATAGGTGAAGGCATGACCCAGGTGGGTTGTGTCATATGGAGTCACGCCACAGACATAGATCCGCACAGTGTTATCGACAGGCGTAAATGTTTCTAACGACTGGGTGAGGGTATTAAACAGCTTCATTCTCTTCTCCTAAGAGCACTTGCACGCGACGTCGGAACCAGATTTACCGTGTCCGGCGCCTATATTGTTCCTCAAGGGTGGCAGCGTGAGCCTATAGCTATCTCGACCCGCTTGAGGGTACTGCAAGTAGACCGAACAGACGAACAGCGTTTGCAGAAGTAACCTGGGCAATCTCAGCCAGGGTCATCCCGCGAATCTCGGCCAGTTTTTCCGCGACGTGCTTCACAAAAAGCGGCTCATTGCGCCTCGCCTGTAGCGGCTTCGGTACCAGGTACGGGCTATCAGTTTCAACCAGCACGCGATCCAGCGGGACCATACGCGCCACCTCTGGGAGGGCGTTCCCCTGGCGCGTCAGCGGGCCAGCAAACGAGAGCAAAAAGCCATCGAAAGAGAGGCATTCCTCCGCCTGGGCGACGTCGCCAGAGAAGCAATGAAAGACACCTCGTAAGCCCTGACCGTGTGCGCGCAGGAGTTCTATCACATCATCATGAGAATCGCGCACATGAATAATGCAGGGCAGATCGCATTCACGAGCGAGCTGGAGATGGGCGCAAAAGACGGCGCGCTGCACATCGCGCGGCGAGAGCATCCGGTAATAATCGAGTCCAAACTCTCCGATTGCTACGACCTCCGGTTCCTGTGCCATCGCACGAAATTGCAGACCCACTTCGTCGCTATAGGTGGTTGCGTCATGAGGATGTACCCCGACACCCGCAAAAATAGTGCCAGGATGGCTTTTTGCCAACGCGACGGCAGAGCGGCTTGAAGCCAGATCAATGCCAGGATCAACGATACGCGTCACGCCTCCCGCAATAGCGGCCTGAATAACAGCTTCGCGATCAGCTTGAAAGCGGGAGGTATCCATATGTGCGTGGCTATCAACGAGCACTACACAATCCTTTCGAATAAACAGGTCAAAATAAAGAGAGAGTCAACTCATAGATGCCTCTCCCTCATTACTTCATTCATTGTAGTATAGTAGATGGCTTGTAGGAGTGTCAAATTGTAGCGGACGGATCTCAGGGCTTTTCCGTTGTCGTCATGCTCGCAGGGCCAAGCCCTGCTCCTGCGCCCCGTTTGGGGCGCGAACCCAGGCGGCAGGGGTCAGAGGAGAGGAACACGGAAAAGTCCTGGGACGGACCTGGCGAGAATCATCAAGGAAAATCACAAGAGCCTTTGTACCCGCTTTCACACGAAAAAAATTACTTATCATCTCATACTCTAATGGCAAGGTTACAAAAACGACTTGGGGGAGAACTAGAGCCAGACGAGCTTCGCCTTATGGCTCTTGACTAATCCTGACATAATAACCGGGTGCTGGAAGATCCTTACCGGACCTCCCGGCACCCGTTCCTTCTCCGAATACAATTTTCGTCTATACGCTTACGTCCGAGAGCTAGCGATACTGCCCGATGCGAGACTGGGTTTCGCGCAATTCTGCTAGTGTGGCGTCAAGCTCTGTCTGAAGATCCTGCATCTGCTGGCGGCTAGATTGAAGCTGCTGTTCCCGCTCTCGGGCCGTCTGTAGATGAGTCTCATGCTCTTTGGCCGACTGAAGCTGGGCCTTCGCCTCCTCAAGCTTCTGCTGTAGCGAGCGGATCTGGGCCTGTAACTGCTGAAGCTCGTCCTCATGCCCCGAGGCAACGCCGTTCGCCTGTGACGCTTGATAGGCAGGATTATACTCGGGAGTGGCTCCATCTGATCGAGCCTGCTGATAATTGGTATCCTGCTCAGGCGACATATCGTTTGCGCGCACAGCAGACATCTCTGGATGCTCGCCCGCCGGACCCACTGGCGGCTCCTGCTCAGATCCAACAGCATCGTGTTCTTCATTATGAACAGGATGTTCTTCGGCGGTTCGAGGCAGCCGCTGCGTCTCCCAATCTTCGATGTCAGTCTCCTGCCCTGGAGCCGGATCGTGATCTTGTCGCGTATAGTCTGCGGGCTGCTGTTCGTTGACGTTTGTTTCGCTAAAGGCCCCGGGACTCACGCGCGAGTTATAGGCTCCATGCTGATGGAGAATGCTCAAAGCCTCTTGCTCGCGGTTCGCCGCCTGGACGGTAAGAATCGTGTTGCCATTGTTATACTCATCCGTGTAATACCGAGCTTCTTCATCCGACAGACCCATTCCTGTCAGGTCGTCAGCTAGATGGTCTCCGTTCGTATCGGTGGAGCTGGCTCCTGTGAACATATTCTTGAGGTCTTCAAAAAAACCGCCGGCATTCCCTGGCATGGAGTATCGGATCTGCTCACGCTGGAAGCCCGCGTCATATAGGGCCTCGATAGCATCCTCTGCCATCGCGCGGTCCCTAAAAATGCCTACCACAGTGGAAGATGGCGTCACTGACATATAATTGCTCCTTTGCTGACCACTCCATCATAGAGGGTCAAAAGAAAATCAGCACGACAATCAAGAGTTGCAAAATTTTTATATATTCCATAGTTTCACGAGATTGGTTCTTAAAAAGATGCACGCCAGGGGTATTCACCTCTGGCGTGCATTTATAGCAGAGTTTTATTGCGGCATACTGATCGTCGTTTGCACTTCAGCAAACAGAGGGAACAGGGCCAGGTCATTGGCAGGGCTGTGCAGGTTGATCGCAATGGTCTCCATCCCGGGCGCGGTACGCAGTGCCACCAGGGATTTTGTCAGCCGGCTGGCTTCACTCGTTGCGCACATGATCTCCATTTTAGCATGCCCATTGCCCGCCTGGACCTCAACCTGTTCCAGCGTGGCCCCCGCCTCCATGCAGATATCATAAACTCGACTCAAGAGCCCTTCCTCTGCCGTGACTTTGATGCGAAGCTGATGCACCTCTGGCAGGCGACGAATGCGGCGGCGCAATGGCTGTAACAGGGTGAGTACGGCAATCGTAAAGATGGTGGTGAAGATGGCTTCAAGGAGCATACCCGCGCCGCAGGCCAGCCCGATGGCGGCAACGACCCAGATTGCCGCCGCCGTTGTCAATCCTTTGACGATCTCTTTGCGTAACAAAATGGCTCCAGCTCCCAGGAAGCCGATGCCGCTGACCACCTGCGCCGCGACGCGCGAAGGATCAAGCGAAACATTGCGCATGCCCAGCACATCCCCGAAGCCAAACGCGGAGACGATCATCACCAGGCAAGCTCCAAGCGCGACCAGCGCATGGGTGCGTAGACCTGCCGCCCTATCTCCCCGCTCCCGTTCAAATCCCACGCAAGCCCCAAGCAAAAGAGCCAGACCGAGTCGCAGCAGCGATGTCTGGATCGAAATCATGTCACTTCCCTCCTCGCTCCCATTAAGGTGACGCTCATGAAAAATGTTAAGTGAATGTTAACAGAATATTAAGCGTATGTTAAATCAAACTATACCATCTCTTCCCGTTCGATGACAAGGGGGAGTAAGTATTTATCTCAACCTTTATGGTAACACAGAAAACAGGCCAAATACGCGCTTATACCTTTAGTAATGGGTGATCGGGAAATATAAGCAATTTTAAATGTGTTGGTTTACACTCATATATGATGGTGATATTACCAGGAAAATTGGCAAGGGGGAGAAATGACATACGAGCTTACAAAGCGTCACCTGGGGCAACAAGTAGGAAATTATCGCCTCACGCGCTGGCTGGGACAGGGTGGGTTCGCAGATGTATATCTAGGTGAGCATATTTATCTGAAAACACTAAGCGCCATCAAAATGCTACATGTTCAGCTATCCGAGAAGATGTTACAAAATTTTCTGCAAGAGGCGCAGGTTCTTGCTGCATTGGATCATCCCAATATTGTACGCATCCTCGATTATGGACTCGAAAAGGGAAACCCTTATCTTGTCATGAGTTATGCTCCTAATGGTTCAATACGGCACGTTGCTCCTCGCGGGACACGCTTACAGCCTGAACGGATTGTGCCCATTGTGCAACAAGCAGGCTCTGCTTTAGATTATGCGCATCAGCACAAATTGATTCACCGCGATGTCAAACCGGAAAATATGCTCATGGAACTGCATGAACGGGTTTTGCTGAGTGATTTCGGCCTGGTTATCGTAGCTCAAAGCGGTAATTCGCAGGCGGAGCACAAATTGGCCGGGACGATCCCTTACACAGCCCCAGAACAGCTACAGGGACGAGTACGTTTTGCCAGCGATCAGTACTCGCTCGGCGTCGTCACCTATGAATGGATCTGCGGCGAGCATCCATTCACCGGCACTTTTGCCGAAATTGCCAGCCAGCACCTGCTAAACCCTCCTCCCTCGCTGGGCTGTAAAGTGCCAGGGCTTCCTCCTGCGGTGGAGCAAGTTGTATTCAAAGCTCTTGCTAAAGACCCGACCCAACGTTATGAGAACGTTACAGCTTTCGCGAACGCTTTGCGGGATGCCTACAGCCAAACGGGGAATCCTGCGGTGCTGGCCGATATCTCCACAGGGCACCCAGGTTCAGCGCAGCAAATAACCCCATCTTCTGATAGCTCCCTGGCCCCCGTTACTTCTGCCAACCTTCCACAGCATCTTCCCCTGTCTGGCACCATCCCGCAACGACTAGAAACTCCAGAAGAGACCAGCACACCTTCCGCTCCGATTACTACCAATCCTTTCCTGGCATCCCTCGCTTCCTCAGCAAGGCGACGCCAGCAACCGGCCAATCGCTCTGTAGGGCGTAGGCTCGCGGTGCCTTTGATTATTCTGCTGGCCTTGATGATTGGCGTTGGAATATGGTATAGCAATCTACTCGCTTTTGGACACAGGCCAGATCAGAGACAGCTTACAACTCCTATTGCAGGACGATCTACTACTCCCACTCCCGCGCCTCAAGCAACGGTACGCGTTATACCAACAGGGATTGCTAAAGGGAGCAAACTAGTTCCAACCACGAGTGTCCCTGGTACACCTGCGCCTACTCCGACAGCCGGACAAACGCCGACGCCTGATGTGGATTGCCTCAATAGCTCTCAGTCAAAGCTGTCATTTACCTCCGTACTCGGGATGGGTAATCCCTCGCCTAAGGCCGTGACGTTGACCAATTGCGGGGGAAGCACCGGAAGCTGGACTGCCTCCGCAGTAACGAATGGCGGAGGCTCCTGGTTGAGTTCTCATCCATCGGGAGGAACAATCGCCGCAAACGGCAATGCGACCGTGCAGATTCAGGCGATGAGCAGCGGCTTGCAGCTCGGCTTATATAATGGCTCGATCACTTTTCATAAAGGTTCCGCCACCTGGACTGTAACCGTTTCCTATACGATTGTGAGCGTGTAATCCTGTGAGGAGACGGCGACGCTCAAAAACCTAACGCGCCAACTGCTCGCTGTCCAGCATGATTGTTACCGGCCCGTCGTTAATTAACGAAACATCCATATGGGCACCAAAAATGCCGCTTGCGACTTCGATTCCATAAGCGCCGAGAGCGGCTTTGAAGCGTTCAACCAGCTCTTCGGCGCGAGCTGGTGGCGCGGCTTCGCTAAAGCTGGGGCGGCGTCCCTTGCGCGCGTCAGCATAGAGGGTAAACTGGGAGACGACCAGGGCCTGTCCGCCGACATCGAGCAGCGACCGATTCATTTTGCCCTCGTCATCGCCAAAGATACGCAGGTGGATGATTTTCTCGACCAGGGCCTTTACCTGGGTCTCGCCATCACCCTGCCCCACACCAAGCAATACCAGTAACCCCTGCCCTATTCGACCAACAATCTGCCCATCCACGGTAACGCTCGCCAAACTCACTCGCTGCAACAATGCTTTCATATGCTCCCTTTCTCAATTTACTTGTCGTGGGGCCAGTATAGCATACAGATGGTAGTCATCTTATATTGAGCAGCCAGCGTCCGCTTACTAAAAAATGCACGGCAATACCCTCTATACACTCCCAACAAATTTTACTATACTAAGTCATCACAACGAATACCAGATAACATAGGAGTTGTTTGAGGGTATGGGTGCCACAGGAGATTTTGCTGCTTTTCTCGCAAGTTTTACCAACCCATGTCACCTTGAGCAGGATATCGCCGCTAATCTCAACGATTGGCCGATGCACGCGTTGCCGTTGAGAGCTGAAGATGAGCACGATATGGTCATCTCGCTGCAAACGCTTGTACAGGAACTACAACAGGACGCACGCCGCCTGCTTGACGACCACCTGAGGAGCTACAATATTTATAGAGAGAGTACGTCGCGTCTCTCCGATATAGAGCCAATATCAGCATCACGGTACGACTATCGCAAAGATATCGAAGTATACGATGACTATGCTACCTGGAAGTCACTCGTACAAGAAACAATGCTTGGTAAGCTCGACGAAGCAGAACGGAGAGACGAATTCGCGCTCCAGGCTGCGTACGTCGTTTTTATTCGGCTCCTGTTAATCCGTGTGTGCGAAGACAAAGGTGTCTTCAAACACCGCTTTCTCTCTGATGGCGGTCTGCAACACTGGCAAGAAGATATTCAGCGATACTACATTTTTGCGCGCGGCAATCGCTATTCACCTTTGCTAAACATGGCTTACGATAATGCCCAGAATGTCTATGCTCACTTTTTTACCGGGCGCGAACTTTTCAACTGGTACGAGTTGAACGAGGAGCGTTTCATTAAAACGCTCTACCAGTTAAGCCGCTTCAACTTCTCACATGTCGATTCTGATATTATCGGTACCATCTACAATACCTACGTCAATCGCGAGGAAAAGCGTAACAAAGGCCAATATTATACCCCTCCCAAGATCATCGACTATATTCTTGATCAAGTTGGTTATACCGGTATCAATGTGATCGGCGCGAATAAGCGCCTGATCGATCCCGCCTGCGGTAGTGGCTCATTTCTCGTCACAGCCGCTAAACGTCTGATTGCAACTTACCGAACACGGCAGGGAGCTGCAAGTGATGCGCAATCAATACTCACTCGTGTTCAGCAAAGCCTTTATGGCTTTGATCTCAACCCCTTCGCCTGTTATCTTGCCGAGATGAACTTGCTTATACAGGTACTCGACCTGATAAAAGAGATCAATGAGTCGAAAAAAGTATTTCAGCTTGACCGCTTTAACATCTACAATGTCGATGCCCTTGCTCGTCCAAGCGGCGCTTATTGTACCATGAGCATTTTGCAGGTAGAAGAGAGCGATCAGGTTAATAAAATTAAAAGCCGCGCGGCTAAAACTCCTTATGAGCAAGGTTTCGCCTTTGTGGTCGCCAATCCACCTTACGGGGCAAAGTTAAGCGATACCTACAAAAAGACTTTGCGTGATAACTGGGCCGATGTGTTTTATGGACAACCTGATACCTACACGTTTTTCCTTAAACTCGGCATTGATCTTCTGGCTAATAACGGTAGGCTTGGCTTTATTACGCCTAACACGTATCTGATGGGGCGCGACACAGCAAAACTCCGTCATAAAATACTCACATCCACCTGTATCGAGCAAATTGTTGACTTGCCACGGGGGATCTGGCGTGACGCAACGGTAGATTGCGTCTTACTTTTCCTCTCTGCTGAGAAACAAGAAGAGAAGCGCAAAAATCAGATGACGCAGATTTACCTTCTCAATTCCCATGATCCATTAGATAAATTGACATCGCAGCAATGGGCGGAAGCGCTAGTACAACGACAGGCAGCCTGGATGAGCGAGCCTTCTTCTCAAATAAACATTCGTAGGACGCCGCTTTTGCAGAAAATAGAGGACGCATGCCGCATTCCGATTGAGAACAGTATATTGACAAGGGTGCAGCGATTAGGCGATGTTACAGATAGCAGCCAGGGGATCATTCCTTATTACACTAGGGAAGAAGGGCAGGCAAATGTCTATATCAAGCCTGAACGGGACGTTCCTGTCGATGAACCTGAGTGGAAGCCGCTACTGGATGGAAATAGTTACGTCGGACGCTACGAAGTGCGCTGGGGAAGGATGCGTCTCTACCTCAAATACGGAAAATGGCTCTATACGCCAAATGTGCCAAAGTACTACGAGTCTCCCAAAATACTGCTTGTCAGGCTAAGAAATAAAGCATTGAAAAGAAGGCTCGTAGGGACCTATGACGCAACAGGCTTTTTTAATCGCGACAACTATAACAATATTATTGCGAAAGACCCCAACTACGATCTGAAATACATTCTGGCGCTTTTTAACTCATCTTTGCTCAACTACTGGTACGGGCGAACTTTTGATAATGTTAACATTAACCCCACAACGTTTCGCCAGCTCCCCATCCATCCTGCCGATAAAGATACACAGACCATATTCGTCACATTAGTCGATGAAATTCTGGCCGGGCATGCCGAACTTAACCGACTAAGAGAGCAGGGATACAGCATCAAACATAGACAAGATGGCAGCACTGCCATAGCAATTCCATACGATACGCTCATCCAGGAGCTACAGCAAGCTGATCCTGGTTATCCCCTCATTCCGCTTTTTGAAGCTGAGCAGCAAAAAAAGCGGACAATCGCACAACTTCTGGATCAGATTCGACGTATTGACGCAGAAATCGATGAGCGGGTGCTTGACCTCTACCAGATTAAAGATGAGGCGGAGAGGAAAAAAATCCTGGGGCATGCATCGTTTTGAACACGTTGTAGGGACCCGGTTTACCACGTCCGGTTCACCGCCATCCGCCCCAAAATCGTGTCAACCCGCAGCAGGGCAAGCGCGAGGCCCCCACCCCCCTCCACACCACCCCTTGCCCCTACCCCTCCGGCCCAACATCATGCATACCGTTCGGATTCATTTTGCGGGAAGATGCAACGTTGGGGGTACGGTAGGGGCAAGGGGCGGGGCGGGGATTGGGCGGGGGCCTCGCGCTTGCCCTGCTGCGGGATGGGATAGTCCCCGGTTCCTTCTGAAAAATAACCCCGACTGATTGCAAGCCTGCTAGCAGGTCCACTCCCTTTTCGACTCGGCAATAGTCCTGGCCACGATTCGCCGAGAGGTCCGTTTCAAGCCTGCTAGCAGGTCCACTCCCTTTTCGATGGAGGAGGTGGATGACCTTGAGATACCCCTGCCGTTGTTTCAAGCCTGCAAGCAGGTCAACTCCCTTTTCGACGGCTGTGTTGTTAGTATAGCATGAGAAGCCAATGCATGCAAGCAGAATCGCGATGCGATAATTCCCAACAAGGGCAAGCGCAAGGCCCCCACCCCTCTCCACACCGCCCCTTGCCCCTACGCCTCCGGCCCAACATCATGCATACCGTTCGGATTCATTTTGCGGGAAGATGCAACATTGGGGGTACGGTAGGGGCAAGGGGCGGGGCAGGGATTGGGCGGGGGCCTCGCGCTTGCCCTGCTTCGGGATATCGTAGGGACTCACATCACCGCCAAAAGCGTGCTATAATCACTTTATGGCTATAAAAAATAAAGTTGCTATTATTACGGGAGCGGGGCGGGGCGTGGGGCGCGCTACTGCCCAATTGTTCGCACGGGAAGGGGCGCAGGTGGTCCTCTTCAGTCGCACGCGGGCACAGCTCGACGAAAGCCTGCAAGCGATTACCAGCGTGGGGGGGCAAGGGCTTGCCATTGTTGGCGATGTCGCGCAAGAAGCAGACGTACAGGAGCTCTTTCGACAGACGCGAGAAAGCTATGGGCGGGTCGATATTCTGGTTAATTGCGCGGGAATAGTCGCCGTCCGCCCGTTTGTTGAAATGGATACAGCCACCTGGGATCAGGTGATGAGCGTGAACCTGCGCGGCACATTTCTCTGCTGCCGCGAAGCATTCCGTATGATGGTAGCGCAGCAGCAGGGAGTAATTGTCAACATTTCCTCTCTTTCAGGCGTAAAAGGAGTGGAGAAATTCCCCGGATTGAGCGTGTACAACGTCTCAAAATCGGGGGTGGTGGGATTGACGGAGATACTCGCGGTCGAGGGGAAGCCGCACAATATCCGCGTCTGCGCCGTCAGCCCCGGCGCTATCGATACCGAGATGCTGCGCCAGGCCGCTCCACACCTGAAAGCAGGCATGACGCCCGAAGATCTGGCCGAGATACTGCTGTTTCTGGCAGATGACTCTGGAAGGATGCTGAGTGGCAGTAATATCGAGCTATTCACGAACGCGTAGCCAAACGTATAGCTATTGAGGAGATAGCCAGTCATGGTCTACCTGACACGACGCGCCACCTTTAGCGCCGCCCATCGTCTCTGGAACGCCCATCTTTCCGAACAAGAAAATTTTGCCCTGTACGACAAATGCGCGAATCCCAACGGACACGGACATAACTACACGCTGGAAGTGACTATCCAGGGCCGGCCCGATCCGCAGACGGGGATGGTAATCAACCTGACCGATCTGAAAAAGATTACCAAAGAGCAGGTAATCGACTGGGTTGACCATAAAAATTTGAATTACGACGTTCCCTGGCTGGAAGGGGTGGTTCCAACGGCAGAGATGCTGGCCGTCAAGTTCTGGGAACGCCTGGAACGCTGCTTTCCCCGCGGCATGCTCTACGAAGTCAAGCTTCACGAGACTGAAAATAATATCGCGATCTACCGAGGAGACGCATGAGGATCGCGCTGGTGGCGCCTCTGGTCACGCCCATCGCTCAGCCCTACGTCGGCGGCGCTCAAGCCCTGGTAGCCGATCTTGCCCAGGGCCTGTTGCATCGTCAGCATAGCGTGACCCTCTTCGCCAGAGCTGGCTCGTCGATACCGGGGGTCGCTATTGAGCAAATTTCTGTCCCGTCATCGGTGCAGCCTGCCAGCTTTTCCGCTCCGTCGCAGGAGCGAGCCGCCGACCCGGGCTTTTTCGCTCAGGCCAATCTCTTCTTAGAGCTTTTCCTCCACCTTCAGCAGCGCCACCATGAATTTGATCTTGTCCACGCCCACGCCTTTGACTGGCCTGCCTTCGCCTGTAGCAGGCTGCTCCACGATCTTCCGGTGGTTCATACCATCCACCTGCCAGCGGTCTCACCGGAAATCAACCAGGCGCTACGCGTCCTGCACCATCAAAACCATCCCCTCACACTGATTACGGTCTCGCACGCCTGCGCCCGGAGCTACGCTGACTACACGCCGTTCGATCATGTCATCTATAACGGGCTGGATCTTGTCGCCATCCCTTTTTCCGCAGAGGTACCGCCGGATGCGCCTCTGCTCTTCGCTGGCCGCATTGCTCCTGAAAAAGGCGTTGATGCCGCCATTGAGATTGCCGAACGAGCGGGCCGCCGGTTGTTGATCGCGGGCGGCATCTATGACCAGGATTACTACGAGCAGCAGATCGCTCCCCAGATCAAACAAGCAAGGGAGCGCGCCACCTATCTGGGACAACTGGAGCATGCGGAGTTGTGGCAGGTGATGGGGCAAGCGTCAGGGCTGCTCTTCCCGATTGCCTGGGACGAGCCGTTTGGCCTGGCTGCGGTCGAAGCAATGGCGAGCGGAACGCCCGTGATCGCGTTCCGGCGTGGAGCTGCGCAGGAGATTATCCGCCACGGAGAGACCGGCTTTCTCGTCACACCAGGAGATTGCACAGAAGCAGCAATGAGGGTCAACGAACTCGCCGCCCTCTCTCGTACGCAATGCCGCGCTCATGTAGAGCGCAACTTCTCGCTCGCCCACATGCTGGATGAGTACGAGCGAGTATTCGCGTCGCTGATCCGCCCATCAAAAGACTGAAAGGTAGCGGTCGATCTCCCAGCGATGTACCTGCTGGCGATATTCGATCCATTCGAGACTTTTGGCATCGATGAAGCCCTCGTAAATGGAATCGCCCAGGATTTCCCGAATCAGCGCA
>Ga0070741_10015412_pt1 | contig 12958 bp, 7 predicted proteins | sample Coa_R1_4_FD_66440 | JGI IMG/M metagenome (GOLD analysis project Ga0070741, IMG submission 66440) | Surface soil microbial communities from Centralia Pennsylvania, which are recovering from an underground coalmine fire - Coalmine... | ecosystem: Environmental > Terrestrial > Soil > Unclassified ...
GTTGAGCGCGGCGGGCGTGCCGTTGTCCTGCGTGCCTCCCAACACCCAATCCGGGCTGGTCGGATGCGCCGCCAGTCCGTAGAACTGGATGACGCCCAGGTTGGCATTGAGGCTCTGATAGCTCCAGGTGTCCGCGCCGGGAGTGTAGGTCAGGCGATAGACGCCGCCATCGTTGCCGATAAGCAGTTCGTTGGGATCGTTGGGATTGATGGCGATGGCGTGCTGATCCACGTGCGTCAGCGCCGCATCGGTGTAGGCGGGGCCGCCTATCGAGCGCCAGGTCTGGCCGCCATTTATGGACTGCGCCAGGTCTACCAGGCCCACATAGAGGACGTCCTGCGGCTGGTTCTGCGCATCCTTGCGGGTCGAGCAGGCGAGAGTGATGTCATAGAAGTACTGGCCCCAGTTATAGTTTGCGCCGACCGTCGCATTGCCGTTGGGAAAGTTGCCGGTGATGTTCGTCCAGTGCGCGCCCGCGTCCGTGCTTTTCCATAGCTTTCTGTCGAATCCGCCGAGCAGATAGAGCGTTTTCGGATCGGTGGGCGAGGTGGCGACTTTGACGCCATCCTGATCGAAGAAGGTGTTGTTGCTGGTGCTGGGAGTCAGAGGCGTCGAGAGCTCTGTCCAGGTCGCGCCCCGGTCTTCCGAACGCAGCACATAGCCGCCGCCCCAGAGGCCGCTCGCATAGTAGTAGCGTTTGCCGGTGTTATCGGGCGCGCTGACGGCCAGGCCACTCCAGGCCGCGTTCGTGATGTCGGTGACGGAAGTCCAGGTCTGGCCGCCGTTGGTGGACTGCCAGATCGAGCCGTAGCCGTAGCCGCCGCGTCCTGTGGTGATCGTGATGCGGTCGTGGTCGTCCGGGTCTATCAGGATCGCGCTGACCGCAAGAAAATCTATATCGTTGTTGGAGTAGATGAACCAGGTCTTGCCGCCATCAGTGGACTTGGCGATGCCGAACGCATAGACCTCAAAGCCGTCGAAATCGCCGGTCCCGGCATAGATGATGTTGGAGTCGGTCGGGTCTACGGCCAGCGACGAGACCTGCAAAAACGGGAAGTCATCGGCGAGAGGAGTCCAGGTGGCTCCGCCATCGGTGGTCTTCCAGATGCCGCCGCCGGCAGCGCCGAGGTAGTAGGTTCCGGGGTGGTTCGGATCGAAGGCGACGGCGTTGACCCTGCCGCTGGCCGGGCCGGGGCCGTTGAATCGCGGAAAGGCGGTCGTCAGATTGTTCGGGCCGAGATACTGCCAGGCGGCGCTGTTGTCCAGCGCGCCAATCCCCTGCCTTCGAAAGCGTCCGATGGGAGCGGCAGGCATCCGCGCGCGATGGGCGGCGGCGACCTGGTAGGCGCGTGGGTCTATCCGGTCGTTCGGATAGGCGCGCACGCGCAGACGGTAGAGAAGGGCATCCAGATAGTCGGTTCCGGCCTCTGCCCCTTCTTCCTCCCTGTCGGCGTGCGGGCGACGGGCCAGTTTGTGTTTTACCTGCGCGCGTTCTCGCTGCTCTTTGCGCGCCTCCTCACGTCTGGCTCTGGCGCGTTCTTGCCGTTCGGCTTCCTTGCTATGCGCTTTGCGCGCTCTGGCTTTCATGTCGGCGATCGTGCGCGTCAGGGCGTCAACCGAGGCAAAGGGCGGCGTCAAAGCGGGACGGTCTGCGCGCCGCGCCGGGCGTTCGGGCGATTGGGAAGCCGGGGCCGTTGGGCTGTTCTGCGCCGGAGCGGGCGTCCTCCCATATCCGACAAGGAGCAGCGCGATCGTCAGGCAGAGCAGCCGGGGCCACAGGGAAACGGCAGGGTGGCGAGGGTGCAGTGCGGGGATGATGGATTGGTACATGCGAGTAGTTCCTCTGGGGGCCGGGTACTCTCAGGCCATGCCTGTTTCACAGGCGCATTACGGGTCGGAATGATTCTCTAATTCGCGCGGGCGGGGAAAAGAATCCTGCCTGATGGGCCGTCGTGCGCTGTTAATTTTGCGCGTCAGGGACGCTGTGGGTGAGAACCCACTGCAGATCGTTCTGCGCGGCCTCGTTGATAGCGCGGCTGGCGGCGGCATCCAGGCGCAGCGTGCGGCTGAGAACGAGCAGGTAGGCGAAGGCGAGGCAGGCGACGGCAGGCAGCGCCAGGCGGCGCGCGCCGACCAGCGCGCCTGCCAGAGGGGAGAGCCGCCGGAGGAGCGCCCAGAGGCTGGCGGTCAACAGGGCCGCCAGAGGAAGCGCGTAGCCGAGCAGCGCGATCTGAATCGCGCCCTGCGCCGTCAGCGTTCGCACGCCGCCCATCAGGCTGGTCAGCAGCGCGGCGACCGGATGCAGGTTGCTCAGGGCAGGGCGCAGCAGGTAGAGCGTGATGAGGCCGGGAATCAGCAGCAGCGCGAGCATCCAGGCCGTCGTGTCGCCGCTCCAGCGCGCCTCCACCTCGGCCATCTCTGCCGGAAGGCTTTCGTCTGCCGCCTGCCCCTTGCGAACGGCGCGGCGCCACCCTCGGAACAGCGCGTTCAGCAGGAGAATGGCGAAGAGGATGGTTCCGGCCAGGAAGCCGAGCGCCAGCCGAACGGAGGGCGCTCCCAGAAACAGCAGGACGCCGAAGGTCAGCGTCAGGCCGAAGAAGCTGCCGAAACCCACGAGCCGCGCCAGCGTTGCCGGCGAACTGCGGGCGCGATAACGGCAGATCGCGGCTGCCAGCGTCGCGGCCAGCGCCATCCCAAGCGCCTGCTGCATCAGGAAGATGCCCACCATCCAGTTGCCGAACAGAGGCACGAGCGGGATGCCCGGCGGCGTGCCGGGATAGGAGGCGTCGAAGCGGGCCACATCCACCCGCTGCCGCAGTTCGCAGCAGGCCCGCACCTGCTGCCGGATCGTGGGAAGCTCGGAGCGCTGCCCGGCGCGGCGCAGCGCCGCCAGGAAATGCGGGGCCTGCTCCTCCCAGTCGCGCACGTTGCGAATCACGCCCTGCGCCAGCGTCGAGCCGCTATCGGTCGTGGCGATGAGAAACAGGTCGGTTCCATAGAGGGCTTCGATGGCCCATCGCGCCGAATCCCGCAGGAGGAGGCTCAGCCGCGCGATGTTCCGACGGATCCGCACGGCGTCCTTATCGCGGCCCTGCGCGGCGGCGCGCTCGGCGCGCATCCGCGCCATCTCCGCCAGATGCCGCATCTCTCGCAGATAGCGCAGGTCTACCAGGGAGAGCGGGCCGATCTTCTGCGTCGCGCCGTTATCGCCGTAGGCGGTGGAGTAGAGCCGCCACTGCCCCAGTATCTCCTCATAGATGTAGGCATCCCAGGCGTGTTTATGGCTGGCGCGGGCCAGCGCGCGCAGCGCCTCGTCGTCCCGCATCGCCGAGAAATAGGTGATGGCGAGCATCGCGGACCAGAAGGCGTTGTTGGGGTCGCGCCGCTCGCCCGCCTGGAGCGCCCACTCCATCAGGCGCACATCTTTGTGGCGGGCCGGGATCGAGCGCAGCGTGGGATCGTCCGGCGGGGCGCTGGCCGTCTGCGTTCCTGCCAGGGAGACGGCCAGCGAGGAGGGCGCATCCAGCTCCGCGCGCTGGATACGCACGCGATCCGCGATCATGTAGCGGGCCAGATGCGCATAGGCGCCGGGGGTCGAAGGGAAATCGCGGGCGACGATGGCGAGGCGTACAAGCGTGCGGTCGTCCGTATCGGGGCCGCTGCCCGATAGAGGAAACGGGGTCTCACGCCCGACGCCGCTATCGGCGAGGGCGGTGGCGCGGCCCACCTGCATCAGGTAGTCGCTGGGGGCCGAGGCTGCGGCGGCATCCAGGCGCGGGAGCTCCCGCGCGCTGCGCTGGGCATCCATCGCGCGCACCCACGGGACGCTATCGCTGACGAGCGCTAACTGCAACTGGGAGACGAGCGTCGAGCGCACCAGAGGGAAGGCCCAGAGGCCCGCCAGCACGCCCAGCACGATGCCGACGAGCCAGCCGGAAAGAGCGGAACGCTTTCCTTCGGGCGCGGCGCGGGAAGCCGTGTCGAAGTCCATCGGCGGCAGATCAGCCCATTTGCAGATCGGTCCCGCGGGAGCCGCTCTGCGACGCGGGCGGAACCGCTGGGCGCGGCGGTGCGGGCCGGGCGTGCGGGCCGTAGGTCGGCAGCGCCGCCGGTCTGGAGGCCGAGGCATCCGCCTTGCGCGGGGAGGGCGTCGTCCAGAGCAGCGCCGCGCGCGGCGACGGGCTGCGCAGCAGCGACTCCAGCGGAACCGGCAGTTCGTTATGCTCCGGGGCGAGCAGCGCGTGCCGCGCCGCTTTCTCCCCGGCGGCAGCCGGGAAACCGTTCGGCTGAAGCGCGGAGAGCAGGCACAGCGCCGTGACGGCGGCGGCGACCAGCGCGCCGCCCATGATCTGGCTCAGAAAATCGAAAGACGTCTGCCGCCGCGCGCGCAACCCCGCAGGAGAGGTGAAGTAGGAGAGAAGTGCAGGCCGGGCTGCGGGCTGCTGGCGCAGAGTCGCCAGTATCTGGTTATCGAAACGCCGCGCCGATGCGGAGTCGAGCATTCCGGTATGTTCGCGCAGCACGCTTTCCCGAATACGATCCGCTTCGGCGGCGGCCTGGCAGCGCGGGCAGTGGGCCAGATGGTCTTCCAGCGCGCCCCATTGCGCCATCGGCAACACACCGTCGGCCCGGCGGGAAAGCAGCCCCCGCCAGCGCCGACAACGGTCAAACATGATCGGCCTCCTCTTGTAGGGCCATCCAACGCCGCCGAAACTGTTCCCGAGCCGAGTTGAGCCGGGAACGCACCGTGCCTACCGGTATCTGTAGGACGGCGGCGATTTCGGCGTATTCCAGTCCCTCCACCTCGCGCAGCACCAGCGCCGCGCGCATCGGCGGAGTCAGCGAGTCGAGTATCTGGGTCACGGCCAGACACTTATCTATATCCGGCGACTGGGCGACCAGCGTCGGCAGCGCGCCGTCTTCCAGCGGCATCTCCGCCGTGACGCATTTGCGCCGCATCCGGTCCAGACAGAGGTTGACGACGATGCGATAGAGCCAGGCATAGAAGCCCGATTCGCCCCGGAACTGTCCGATCTGGCGGAAGGCTTTGACAAACGCCTCCTGCGCCACGTCCTCGGCCTCGCGCGAGTTATGCAGCACATGCGCCGCCAGGCGCACCACGCGGTCACGATAGCGGTGCAAGACCCATCGTATAGCGCGCTCGTCCCCCTCTGCGCAGCGATCCAACCAGGCGCGTTCTTCCTGACGTTCCTCGCTGTCTGCTGTCCCGGCGGCCATGCCGGGCGCCATCAATGTCTCTGCGAGTTTCCATACGTTCGCGGTCATATCTGCGTGCCTCTGCCTCTCATTTGATACCGACGCGCCAAGCAGGAACATTCGTTCGGCGCGCGCGGCCCTCTCTTTATCGAGCAAGGATATTCTTAACTGGATCATCTTTTTGCTAATACGAGCGAAAGCGTTGCTACTGTTAGCGAATAGGGGCGTGCAAGGAGGGTTTCGACGGGATACGCAGAGATTCCTCCTTGCCGCGCTTGTCCCAAATCTGTCACGCCATCGTCAGCGGATCCATGTCAATGCTGAGGCCGAGGCGGTCGGCGGGAGAGAGGCGGGCGAGGGCGGCGCGCACCATGTCCGAGAGCGGCGCGGCGACGGGAGCGCGCAGGGCGACATGAAAGCGGTACTGGTTCTTCAGGCGGGAGAGCGGCGCGGCGGCGGGGCCGATGACCTCGACCTCTTTCGTCACGACGCGATCCAGCGCGGCGGCCAGTGCCATCGCCCGCGCCTGCGCCTTCTCTTCGCGCTCATCGGCGCAGATCAGGTTGGCAAAGCGGGAGAAGGGCGGATAGTTCAACTCCTGCCGGAACAGGATCTCCTGCCGGTAGAATGCCTCGTAGTCCTGCCGCAGCGCCGCCTGCACCGCGTAGTGGTCGGGGCTGAAGGTCTGAATGATGACCTCGCCGGGCGTTTTGCCGCGCCCGGCCCGGCCCGCCACCTGGGTCAGCAGTTGGAAGGTGCGTTCCGCCGCGCGGAAGTCCGGCATATTGATGGCCGTGTCCGCGCTGACCACGCCGACGAGCGTGACGTTCGGGAAGTCCAGCCCCTTCGCCACCATCTGCGTGCCGATGAGTATCTGCGCCTCGCCCTGCCGGAAGTCGCGCAGGATGCGGGAGTGCGCGCCCTTGCGGGCCGTCGTATCGCGATCCATGCGGGCCGCGCGCGCCGAGGGAAAGATACGCAGCACCTCCTCCTCGACCTTTTCCGTGCCGATGCCGAACGCCTTGATCTTCGCGCCGCCGCAGTCCGGGCAGGTCTGGGGCGCGCGGCCCGCGTATTCGCAGTGGTGGCACTTGAGGGTGCGGTCGTAGGCGTGGAAGGCCAGCGAGACGGCGCAGTGCGGGCAGCGCGCCACGTAGCCGCAGTCGCGGCAGAGAACGAACTGCGCATAGCCGCGTCGGTTCAGAAAGAGGATACACTGCTGCTTGTGCGCCAGCCGCTCCGCCATCGCGTCCACGAGCCGTTGCGAGAAGAGCGCGCGCCGCTGCTTGAACTCCTCCCGCAAGTCCACGACCTCCACGCGCGGCAGCGGGCGGTTGTCAATGCGCTCGCGCATCTCGATGCGGAGGAAGCCCACCCCCTGTCCCCCTCCCCGTTCGCTCGTGCCTCGCTGGGGAGGGGGAGCCAGTGTGGAGGCGTCTACCCTCAACCCTGTTACCACAGGGCGTTGCGCCCCTGCCTCTCCCTGCAAGGGAGAGGGGAGAATGTCATGGGAGGCTTTTCTATTTCGTGGAGAGGGGGATAAATCGGCAGCGCGGATGTCTGGCTCCCCCTCCCCGTTCGCTCGTGCCTCGCTGGGGAGGGGGAAGGGGGGTGGGTTCTCGCTGGCGAAATAGCTCTCCAACGAAGGCGTCGCGCTGCCGAGAACGAGCGTGGCCCCGCTAAGGCGGGCGCGTTCGGCGGCCAGGTCTTTGGCGTTGTAGCGCGGCGTATTCTCCTGCTTGTAGGAGGCTTCATGCTCCTCATCCACGACGATGAGGCCGACATTCTCGACCGGCGCGAAGATGGCGGAGCGCGCCCCGACGACGATGCGCGCCTGCCCCGCCTGCATCCGACGCCACTCGTCGTGCCGCTCGCCTTCGGAGAGTTTCGAGTGCAGCACGGCGACCTGCTCTCCGAAGCGCCCGGTGAACACATCCACGACCTGCGCGGTCAGCGCGATCTCTGGCACGAGGACGATGGCGCTACGCCCGGCGGCAAGCGTGTGCGCGATGGCATCCAGATAGACCTCCGTTTTGCCGCTGGCCGTAACGCCGAAGAGCAGCACAGTCTGCGGTGCGCCGCTCGCGACGCACCGACGCAGCGCCTCGGCGGCGCGCTGCTGCGCGGGCGTCAGGATGGGCGCGACTGTGCGCTGTTCCGGCGCGGCGACCGGGGCGCGGCGTACTGTGATCTCGTGCGCCTGCACAAGTCCTTTATCCACAAGGCCGCGCAGGGAGGCGGGAGAGGCTTGCGCTGTCCGCAGCAGTTCGTCGGCGGGCATGGGGTCGGCGCTGCGCCGTGACCAGGCCACCAGTTCGTTCAGAAGGCGCTGCTGCTGGGGACTGCGCCGCGCGCCGCTGCCCAGCACCTCCGCCGCCGCGCCGAGCGTGTAGGCTTTCATCGTCTTCTCGACGGTCTTGGCCCGCGCTATCGTGCGTGTCTCCACAAGCAACCCCTTGCGGAGCAGCGCGGCGTAGGCGCTGCTGAACTGCGGGATATTGGCGGCCTCGCGCAGGGCGTCCAGTTCGGCCTCGCCGCCCAGGGAGCGCAGAGTCTCGATAACGTGCGCCTGCGGCATGGAACTGCGCGCATCACTGGCCCGGATGCCGGGGTCTTTCAGCTTCGCCACCGTCGCCACGCGCGCCCCCAGCGTCGCCGGAGCGACGCACCGGATGGCGGAGAGCAGATCGCAGACGTACCGTTCACTCATCCACCGGACGAGTTGTAGTTGCTCCGCGTTGATGGTAATCGCATCGGCGACGACGGCGAGGATGTCTTTCAGCTTGCGGCAGAGCGGGTCGTCGAGGGACAGCTTGCGCCGCGCCAGGACGTAGCCGAGCGTCTCCCGGCCTGCGAAGGGGACATGCACGCACGCGCCGACGGTCAGCGTGTTCTGCAAGCGTTCCGGGACGCGATAGGAATAGGAGGGCTGGAGGTCGGGCGCGTCAATGTCCACGACGACATCGGCGATGTCCACCTCCGCAAACTCCTCCCAGAGACTATCGGTATAGCCAGCGTCACTGGGAGGCATGAGCGTGCGGTTCTTTCTCCGGCAAATCTACCCTCACCCCCGACCCCTCTCCCACGCTGCGGGAGAGGGGGGACTCTGGCGCGGGTGTGTCCCTCTCTTTTTCCTTCTGTTGGAGTGTGGAAGAAGGGGAAGACCCTTGTTGAGCCTCTCCCCTCTCCCGCAGCGTGGGAGAGGGGACGGGGGTGAGGGTAGATTTGCGCCAGGGCAGGCGGACCTTCGGCTCTGTGCGATTGCGAAGACGCTGAATGTTGGCGCGGTGCTTGTAGAGGGCCAGCAGGCAGGCGGCCACGCCGAACGCCAGGCGGCAGTCGTCGCCGGGATAGAAGAGGGGCATCAGAACGGGCAGCGAGAGCGCGCCGAGAATTGAGCCGAGCGAGACGTAGCCGACGGTCAGCACCTCGATGCCGAAGAGGGCGAAAGCCGTCAGTCCGACCTTCGGGGCGATGCCGAGCAGCGCGCCGAGGCTGGTCGCGATGCCTTTGCCGCCCTTGAAACCGAGGAAAACCGAGTAGTTATGGCCCAGGATGGCGAGCAGCGCGGCGAGAATCTGCCAGGGCGAGGCGAAATGCAGCGCGGCAAGAACAAGCGGAGGCAGCAGCCCTTTCAGCACGTCGAGCAGGAAGACGAGGCCGCCCGCGATCGGCCCGCAGACGCGCCCGACGTTCGTGCTGCCGATGTTGCCGCTGCCCATCGTGCGGATGTCCACGCCTCTCCAGCGCCAGGCGATCCACAGCCCGAACGGCAGGGAGCCAAGCAGATAGCTGCCCACCAGCAGGGCCGTCAGCTTCAAAGCATCCATCCCTTCGTTCCCCTTCTCTCGCGTCCTGAAGAGCGCGGCGTCTCATAGAACCGCTGCTCGAAAATGCGCCGCACCTCGGCCCTATGGGCCTGAATATCTTCCCACAGCCGCGCCTCTGCCCGCGTTTCGCCCTCGTCCATATAGCCGAACAGCCGCGCCAGCGCGCGGCGGCGCAGGGGAGCGTCGGGCAGGGCGTCCTGCGGCGTTCCCGTCTGCAAAAACATCGCGTTGCGCAGGCGCGTCAAAAGACAGTACGTGGCCGACAGCACATCCGCTTCGGCGTTATCCAGCAGCCGGAGCGTCGCCAGCGCGGAGAGGGCGCGCAATGTGTTCGAGACGCGCAGGCTGGGATGGCGCGGGCCATGTCGCAGTTGCAAACGCTGGGCCAGCCATTCGATGTCGCTCAGGCCGCCGTAGCCGAGTTTCAGGTCGGTCTCGCGCTCGGAAGGTTTCAGGCGTTCCGCTTCGATGCGCCGTTTCATGGCCTGCACTGCCGCATCTTCCTCCTTCGAGAGGCCATGCCCGAAACTGACCGCGTGCAGTATCCGCTCGAACCGCCGTCCGACCGCAGGATTTCCCGCGACGGCACGGACTTTCAGCGCGGCCTGCCGCTCCCACATCTCGGCGGTCGTGCGATAGTACTCGATGAACCCTTGCAGCGTATGGATCAGCGCGCCCTTCCGTCCCCAGGGCCGCAGCCGCAGATCAATTTCGATGTTCGCGCCGCGCGGAGCCAGTTCCTTGCTGGCCGCAATGACCTTCTGAACGAGCGTATTGACCAGGTCAAACCGTTCTCCGCTGCGCGCCGCGTCTCCCCGCTGACGCTCCTCGTCATAGACGAACAGCACGTCCCAATCGCTGCTGTAGCCGAGTTCCGCGCCACCGAGCTTGCCCAGGCCCACGACGGCCACGCGCGCCAGGACTCGCCGCGCGAACTCCGGCTCCGAATGGGCGGCGATCAGCGGCTCCGCGCAGACATCCAGTAGGGTCTGCAGCATCGCATCGGCCAGATGGCTGAGCGCGGTCATCGTCGCGACGACATCGGCTTCATCCCACACGTCCCGCGCGCCGATTCGCAGCGTCTCGCGCTGATAGAACCGCGCCATCGCCTCTAGTTTCGACTCGTGCCGCTTCGCTCCCTGCACCCGTTCGGAGAGTTCACCTAACCCCCCGTCCCCCTTCCCTGAATCGCTCGCAGGCTCGCTGGGAAGGGGGGGCCTATTTTGCAAGCTGGTACGTTTCCCTGCGGGCTGCTCGGAACTGGCTACAACGGTAGACGCCTCCTCTTGAAGCTCCCCCTTCCCAGCGGAGCGGTTCAGGGAAGGGGGACGGGGGGTTAGGTCTTCCTCCGAGGCGAAGAGCGTCTCCATCCATTCGAGATGGCGGGTAAGGCGTTTGAGCAGAGGCGGCGCGGCAGCGGCAAGCTGCACCAGGCGCTCCATGAACTGCGGGCTGTCGTCGAAGGAGGCGTAGAGTTGGGCGCGATTGGGAACAGCGGTCGCGATGGCTTCGATGCCTTCTAATCCGGCGTCCGGGTCGGGGGCGTGCGCCAGCAGCGTCAGCAGGCGCGGCGCGATGGCTTTGAATTCGACCGGCGTATCGGGCGGCATCTCCCCGAACTCGTTGCCGCGCATCGGCAGTTGCAGGGCGCGGAGGGCGTTCGGCAAGTCCCGAAAGCCTGCCGCCTGAAGCCGCTCCCTCAAACGCTCCTGCGCGGCGGGCGTCTCGATATTGTCCAGCAGTTCGTCGAGGTCTCTCCATTCGCCGGGCGGGTTTTCAAGAAGAGCCGTCGGTTCGGAAGTCGGAACCGCGTTATAGAACAGGCGGTCGAGATAGGCATGAACGCGCTGGCGGCGAAAATCCAGTTCAGCCTCGAACGCTTCCGCGTCCAGGAAACTCATGCGGCGCGCGACGCGCAGGCGTTCGGCCTTGTCCTCTGGGGGCGGAAGGGTCTGCGTCTGGAAACCGTGCAGCAGTTGCAGGCGGTGTTCCAGCGTGCGGAGGAACTGATAGTCCTCAGCCAGTTCGCGCGCTTCGCTGTCGGTCAGAAAGCGAGCGTGGCGCAGACGCTGGATCGCGGCAAGCGTGTTCGGCGTGCGCAGCCCTGGGCGCGCCCCACCGAACTGAAGCTGGAGAAGCTGCACCAGGAACTCGATGTCCCGAATGCCTCCATAGCCCGTCTTGACATTGGTGAGCGTCTGTCCCTCCATCGCGCACTTCTGCTCGATGCGGCGTTTGTTGGCCCGGATGTCTTCCAGAAAATCTACGGTCACGTAACGGCGATAGACGAAGGGCGTGACCATCTCCATGAACGCCTCGCCGAGCGCGCGGTCGCCTGCGACGAAGCGCGCCTTGAGCAGGGCTTGCCGCTCCCAGTTCTCGGCCCAGCTTTCGTAGTAGGCCCGGAAGCTGGAAAGCGAGCGCGTCAAGGCTCCGAAACGTCCTTCCGGGCGCAGCCGCATATCTACACGGAAGACATGGCCGTTGACGGTATCTTCGGAGAGCGCCTTGACCAGCGTCTCCGCCAGTCGCCCCAGGTAGGCCGTCGTGTCCAGTTTCCGCCCGTCCGCCAGTTCGACTCGTTCCGGCAGCGTGTCGCCATGCACGAACATCAGATCAATATCGCTGCTGTAGTTGAGTTCCTGCCCTCCAAGTTTGCCCATGCCGATGACGGCGAAGGGGAGGGAAGGCGTTGGGTGTTGGGTGTTAGGTGTTGGGGAGTCAGGGAAGGAGGCGGCGAGTGGATGGGTCGCCAGAGCGATGTCGTAGGCTTTCTGAACACAGGCGTCGGCCAGGTTGGAGAACTCGCGGGCCGTCGCGGGCATGTCGGCCAGGCCGATCAGGTCGCGCACGCCGATCCGCAGCATCTCCCGCGCTTTCCATCGGCGCAGGGCGTCGCGCTTGAGGCCGGGCTGCTGGCAGATGTCCACGATGCCGGAGACTTCGCGGTAGAGCGTGGCTGCCGATTTTGTGCCGCCGCGCACGCCGGGATTGGCGATGATCTCGAAGCACTCCGGCTGTCGCACGAGCAGGTCGGCGAAGTACTGGCTGCATCCCGTAACCAGGCAGAAGATGTCGAGCGCGATGGGATGACGCAGGAGGGTTTGCAGGTGGGAGTAGCGTCCGCTGACGGCGGCGAACCAGCGCGCGAAGCTGCTCAGGGCGCGGTCGGGGTCGGGACTGCCGCGCAGCGCCTTTAACAGGAGCGGGATCAGAGGCGCAAGGTCATCGTCGGTGACGCCCTGCCCGGCCATTTCCTGCACGAACTGAAGCGCCTTCGCCGCATCCTCAAGACCGATGGCGCGCAGGTCGTCTTCCGTTATTTGATCGGGTGCGAGCGAAGAATCGGTCACTGCTGTTTATCCTTGTGGGCGATGCTGTAAAGGAGGGTAGGATAGCCGAGGGAACCACTTCCGTACTCTGCGTCTATAGGCAAGATAGGTCTCTCCATGCATCGCTGCCAACTGGCGCTCTTCCCAGGGGCCGGCCAGTCCTTCAGCATAATCAACCAACCACCGCCGATGAGGAGCATATACAGGATCGCGCGCAGCCAGATCGCCATGATATGAAGCTAAAAAGACCGGGAGGCGACTGCCTCCCGGCCTGAATGGTGACTTTTCCCTTGCTAGTCAGATAGGGACGACTTATGTGGACCCTGCCTCCTGTCGCAGCGCCCTGCCTCCAGCCTGCTTCCTGCTGCCAAGCCAGGTACCGACCTAGACCGGCCGCTCTTTGCTCAAGGCTGCCCTCTGTCGCCAGAAGCAGTCCTCCTTGAGACCGCGCCGACACCGGATCCTTAGAAAGGAGGTGATCCAGCCGCACCTTCCGATACGGCTACCTTGTTACGACTTCGTCCCCCTCGCTCCCCACACCTTCGGCGGCTGGCTCCCCCATCTCAGGCTCTCCCAGCC
>Ga0070741_10015413_pt1 | contig 12956 bp, 11 predicted proteins | sample Coa_R1_4_FD_66440 | JGI IMG/M metagenome (GOLD analysis project Ga0070741, IMG submission 66440) | Surface soil microbial communities from Centralia Pennsylvania, which are recovering from an underground coalmine fire - Coalmine... | ecosystem: Environmental > Terrestrial > Soil > Unclassified ...
GAAACACATTTACGGGGCCCGGCTTCGTGGAAGTGGACATGTCATTGTCAAAACAGTTCGCGATTACGGAGCGCATAAAGCTGGCAATCCGCGCTGAGGCCTACAACGTCTTTAACCATGTCAATCTGAACCCGCCGAGCATGGATTTATCGAGTGCTACATTCGGACAATCGACCTCCACTCTGAGTCCGCGACAATTTCAATTGGGAGCGCGGTTGAGTTTTTGAATTCGTCCAAATGAACCGGAGACAATTCTTGGCATCGAGCGCCAGCTTATCCGGCGCTTTTCTTCTCGGCCAGAGCAATCCGGTAACTGTACACGTTACGGTGGACCCCAACCGCCAACTGGGACGAACTCCGGATGATTTCTTGGGGTTTGGTTACGAGATCTCCTCTGTAGCGGTGAAGGGTTTACTCGCAGCGAACAATCACAAGCTCCTACGGTATTACGGCAACCTTGGACCTCACGGTGTGGTTCGGATTGGGGGAAACACGGCCGATTTTTCAACTTGGTCGCCCAATGGTCAAGCGGTCTCTGCGCCGAAAGCGACCGTGACAAATCGGGACGTCATTGCAGATTTGGGCGCCTTTTTACGCGCGAGCCGGTGGAAACTGATCTGGAACCTGAATCTTGGGTCCGGAACCGCGGAATCGGCGGCAGATCAAGCCGTCGCAATCGCCGACGCCGCCAAAGATCGCCTTCTCTGTTTTCAAATCGGAAACGAGCCAGATCTTTTTGCGCGCAGCGGCCATCGTGCAGGTGGATTTGACTACGCTGCATACCATCAAGAGTTTTCTCACTTTGCTTCCGTGCTTCGCAAGCGATTACCCGACGCACCGTTAGCGGGCCCGGACGTGGCCACTGCGACTGCCTGGGTTTCTTCGTTCGCCAACGATGAAGGCAAAAACATCAAATTGCTCACGGAGCACTACTATCGTGCCGGACAGCGACAGCCCGCGGCGACGATTGAGAACCTACTCCATACAGATTCGCGTTTTGTGAATATGCTCGAGGCGCTACGCGCAGCATCCCATCGTTTTGGGACTCCATATCGCTTGGTCGAGCTTAATTCTTTTTCCGGAGGCGGAAAGCCTGGAGTGAGCGATACCTTCGCGTCTGCTCTCTGGGCCTTAGATCTCCTATTCACTCTGTCTTCTTATGACGGAGCTGGGCTAAATCTAGAGACAGGGTTGAATCAACTTGGCTTCGTAAGCCCGTACAGTCCCATTTTCGATGATGAGCACGGGAATCTGAGCGCACGTCCGTCTTACTACGCTATGTTGGCCTTTTCAATGGCGGGCATTGGAACGCGCGTGCAAACGGATACGACATCACCCGGCATAAACCTGACCAGCTACGGAGTTTCGGATGGCAAAGGCCATACGTGGATTACCTTAATCAACAAGGATGTTGACCAAAAAGCGCGAGTGACCATAAACAGCCTATCTAAAGTCAAATCCGCTGAGCTGATAGGTCTCAAGGCCCCAAGTTTCGATGCGAAAGCCGGCGTGACGCTAGCTGGCGCCGAGGTATCGCCCGATGGACATTGGAGAGCAAAAGATATAGAGAAGCTGAAACTTGTCGCGAACGGCGAAATAACTGTCGAAGTCCAGCCAGCGAGCGTTTCCTTGGTGCGTTTAATTTTACGTTAGTGATGATGTTCGTGTTCGTGGCTGTGGTCGTGCGAGGCGGTCATTTGGCAGCCATTGTCGGAAACCACACAGGGCACATGTTCGAACTGAATCGTGGTGTGGTGAATACCGAAGCCAGATAGCACATTGTTGATCTGCTTGAGTATGGCGTCACTTGAAGATGGCGGCATGTCTTCAATGAGGACATGAGAGCTTAGGGCGTGAGTGCTGGAACCCAGACTCCAGATATGGAGATCGTGAACGTCGAGCACGCCTTTCACGCCGCCCATTGCGCGAGTGACATCGTTAAGCTGAATGCCACGGGGAAGCCCTTCAAGAAGAATATTCAAAGACTCGCGGATGATGTCCCAACCGGTGTAAATAATGAACAGCCCAAGGATGATGGACAGAATCGGATCGATGTAGGTCAAGCCGGTATAGCGGATTGCTAGTGCCCCGGCGATGATTGCAAGAGCGCCCACGGCATCGCCCATCATATGGATAACGGCGGCGCGAATATTGATGTCGCCCTTGCCGCCGCTGTTCAGCGCGAAAACTATTCCGGTATTCAAGACCAGCGCGGCGGCGGCCACCCACAGCATCATCCGGTCATTGATCGGTTCGGGATGGATTATTCGGGTGATCGCTTCCCAAAAGATGATCAGAGAAATAACGACGAGAGTGGTAGCATTCAGAAACGCGCAAACGACGCCGGCACGCTGATAGCCGTACGTTTTGATATGGTCTGGAGGCTTGCTTTGCAGATAAAGACCAATTGAAGCCAACAGCAACGCAAGGGCGTCGGTAAAATTGTGGCCGGCGTCGGAAAGTAGCGCCAAGCTATGCGCGCGAAGACCCGCAAAGACTTCAAATGCGGTGAATAAAAGGGTAGCAGCTAAAGAAAGCTGCAAGATCCACCCGGTCTTTACCGGATGAGGATGGTGATGCGCCAAATGGAGTAGTCTCTCACCTTCAATTTACGACAGCAAGCTCACATCTTGCGGAGGCAAGTCTAATCTTCCCTACTGCGGAGGCTTAGTATCCTTCTTTTCGCCGGGTCGATAAAGAGAGGGAATTGACTTCTTTTGTGTATCTTCGCTTTGTGCCTGCGCGTCTTTCTTACGCGCGGCCACTTCCTTCGACGGCATCATTGCTTCTCGCTCTTTTTTCTCCTTGGCGTCGCCGGCCGCCAACTCGGTGCTGCGTTTCTGCGAATCCTCCAGCCCCAGGTCGCGGCTATCGCTGGTAGTGTCGATGGCGGACTGCAGAACGAATTGATAGCGGTCGAGATCCTTGGGTTGAGCGTCCTGAATCTTGTTTAGCTGGGCAAGAAAGTCTTTTTCAGCATTGAGTACAGCTTGAGTGCCTTTATCGATGGGGCGATTGTGGCGAAGTGCGTCGTCGGAGACAGAGTCGATAGCTTCGATGATGTGGCTGTAATCCTCCAGCGTGTTGTGGATGAAAACGGAGCGGCCAGGTTTTTCCTTCGACAGATATTGCTGCAGCAAATCCATTCGTTGCTTCGCAAAATGAACATAGAGCGTCAGGCGATCGTTTGGATCTTGCGCCTCACGAATTTGATCCACTTCGTTAGGCGTAAGGAAATCACGATCTTGCTGCGCCACCAGGAGGGAAGCTGCGGTCAGCGCCACGGACAAAAACAAAATACGCTTCATTTGCGCACCACTCCATCAGTTTTCATTTACGCATGACTCCATCGAGCAGCTTATCGTGAAGTTCATCAAGCTTCCGCTGCGTGTACTCAGCCCAGCCGCGCTGCTGAAGCGCGATGTCGTCCAGAAGACCTTTTAAGCGACGTTGCAGCAGCGCCACATTCATCTCCGCCTTTTTGTAGTTCCGAGCTTTGTGGGCAGCGTCGAGAGACGACAGGCATTCTTCAAGCGCGGACATCATATTTTCGAGATCGGCATCGCCTTTGTTGATCTGGCCCTTGTTATAGTCCTCACGCGCATTGTCAAACGCCGCATCTGCAAAGCTCAGGGCCTTCTCAGAACGCTTTGTCGGATCACGTTCGGCTTTAATCTCGGTTAGCAGAGATTGCGCCCCCATCCGCATCCCGACAGTCGAAAGAACACAGGTAACCTGGAGCAGTCTTCGAAGGGCTGCGCCGCTCATCGAGATGCCTCCCTCTCCAGAAGTTTGCTTCGCTGCCGGGCTTGAAATTCCTGGTTGGGGAATTTTCCGCCACTCGTTGCGAGAAATTTCTGGTAATTCTCCAAAGCGGGTTTTATTTGGTGCAGCTTGTCATACACGATTGCTCGATAAAAGTAATCGCCGGCCGTCTCCGCATTTAATGTATGAATTTTATCCAGCGCCGCCAACGCCTGTGGATACAGTTCGGCCAACACAAAAACACTGGCCGCCTCATTCCACGCCTCAACTGAATCGGGCTTTAGTTGGCCAGCAACCACAAACTGTGCGCCCGCTTTAGCGAAATCACGGCGGTCCCGGTAAATCCTGCCGACCGCCATCCGCAGATCGTAATCGTTGGGGTGAGCCGTGAGTTCCTGCTCCAAAATCGGAGCGGCCAAATCAGACTGGCTGTTTTTGAGATAGGCTGTCGCCAGCGCAAGGCGGTTAGCCGAGGTAGGGGAAGCTGCGACCGCTGCCTGAAACTGTTTCACTGCCTCTGCGGGCTGATTGTCCGCGAGATAAAGGCGGCCCAGTTCTTCACAGACGCCCGGATCGCTGGGGAACTCGCTAAGCAAGGGAATCGCTTCTTTGGGGCGATTAGCTTTTGAGAAAGCGATAGCGATCTCTAAAAGATAGGACTTGAGATTGGTGTCTAGAGCGACAGCTTGCCGATAGTGCGGCAGAGCCGCATCCAACTTCCCTTCTCTTGCCAGGCTTTGGCCGAGTCCGAGCTCGGCGACGGCCTGCTTCGGATCGGCTGCTAATGCCGCTTGAAACGCGCTCGCGGCGCCCGCTGTATCTCCCGTTGCCAGTAAGGCATCGCCTAAATAGCGTTGGGGTCGCGGCTGTGCCGGCTTTTGTTTTGCGGCATCCTGCAAGAGTGGAACGGCTTCGGCCGCGTGATGATTGCGAACATCCAGAATCCCTAGATTTAGTTCTGCTTCATACAGACCGGGTTTGAGCGCCAGGACCTGTTTGTAGTGCTCAACGGCTTGCTCGTCCTGTTTCAGTGCCGACTCGGCAAGCGCGAGATTGAACAGCGCAGAATAATCTTTAGGATCGTCAGCGGCCAGTTTGGAGAAAATCTGTTCCGCTTGGTGATAATCCTGACGATCTAACGCCTGAAGACCTGCCGCCGCCTGCGAATTTGCCTGTCCACTATCAACGAAGAGCCACGCAAAAACCAGCAGCGTGAACAAGAGTGCACCTCACTGCGGTCGGCGACCGCTGCGACGCGGTGACAACAATTCCGACTCCGACAATGTCGCACGCCGTCTCATGACGACCGCCCTTTTGTTTCATTTTATCCCTCACGATTGCGATTTTGAGCGGCGGCTGTCGCTTCTCTGTGGAGGTGGCTCATATTGATGCCTTCCAAGGCAAGCGCAATGAATCCAATGACGATCAGCGGTATAGTTAGCACCGCCCATAGGATCAGCGAGAACCGTTTCGCGTGACCGGCGGCGAGCCCGAACATCACTAGAGTGCGGAACGTAACCCATTGGAATGACCCCAAGTTGCCGGGCGCCTGCGGCACAACACTGCTTAAGCGCAGCAGCACCATCATCATGAACGAGGCCGTCCAGGGAACGTCCAGTTTGTTGGCTTGCACTAAAGCATAAATAGGCAACATCTGCGCCAAGATGTAAATGCCGCTGATAACGAACGCGTAATAGAGATAGCGCGAGTGACCGATGAGATGCAGATCTTCAATCAACGTGTTGAACCAGCGTGGCCAGGACATGCCGAAAAACAAATCCATCGATTGTTTTTTGGCGTACATCGCGTATCCCAAAACGCACGAGCAGATCACGATTAGCACGCCTAAGATGTAGCCGCCTTTGACTAAGACGCCGGGCAGCCGGCCCATATGAAGGGTGAAGAAAAAGCAAGCCATTAGCCACACGCCATCGAAAATACGTTCAATCACCGCGGAAGCGAACGTCACCGAGAGCGGTATCTTGGTCGATTTAGAAAGCAGGAAACAGCGGATTAACTCACCGGCGCGAAGCGGTATCACTTCGTTCGCGAACAAGCCGACATAGATTGCTTCTACGGTTTGCAAATACGGTACGCGCCCGATGGGCGCAAGCATAGTCTTCCATCGCCACCCGTGAAGAAGGTAAACGCAGATATCGCAGGCAATCGCGGCGGCAACCCAACCCCAGTGCATATGCCGTACTTCGCTCCAGATGTGAGTGAGCCCGGCGCCACTCAGAACGAAGAACATGCACGTGATTGAGATCACGTTCGTGAGAATGATGATTGCCCACGACCGTAGTTTTCCGCTGCGCTCGGCTTGCGGCGGCGCGACTTGCGTGCTCAAGCACCCCCATAATAGCGCCAGAACGGCAATAGGGCTGCCGCGCGCTAGAGGAGATACTTACGTGTACAACCCCATTGCGCGTTTGGTCTTCCACACTGTCTCTTCAGCAATAGGAAAGACATGTTCACGGCCACGAGCGAGAGTAGATTCGAGATAACCGGGATCGGCTATTACCTCGCGGAAGCGGCGCTGTATCGGCTCCAGACGAGCAATTACCGCGGCAGCGACTCGTTTCTTGAAATCGCCGTAGCGCATACCGGCCACTGATTCTTTGTTGATGGATGAATCGCAGGCTTCAGCGATAGTCAACAAATTGGCAATGCCCGCGCCCATGTTTGCCGGATCGACGGCGGGTTCCGAATCCGTTGTCGCACGCAGGATCTTCTTCTCAATGACCTTCGGCTCATCCAGCAACGCGATCGCGTGACCGGATCCCTTTGCCGATTTGCTCATTTTTTGCGTTGGATCATCTAGCCCCATAATGCGCGCGCCCACAGCCGGCAGATGCGTTGCGGGCATAACAAACGTTTCGCCGTACATCGAATTGAATCGCTGTGCAACATCGCGGGCAAGTTCAAGATGTTGTGATTGGTCTTCGCCGACGGGAACAATCGCGGCCTGATATATGAGGATATCTGCCGCCATTAGCACCGGATACTGTAGCAGACCATCGCCTACTGTCTCCTGTTGGGCTGCTTTGGTCTTGAATTGCGTCATTCGATACAGCCAACCTAGCGGCGTAACGCACGTGAGCATCCAGGCCAGTTCGGAATGCCCTGGAACGCTCGACTGAACCACAATGGAAGATTGCTCTGGATCGATTCCGGCGGCAATAAACAATGCTGCAGTTTCGCGAATTTTAGCCGAAAGTTCTTCCGGCTTTTGATACACCGTGATAGCGTGCAGATCCACGATGCAGAAAATGCTTTCGTATTGGCTCTGAATCTCAGCCCAGTTTTTCAGCGCTCCGAGATAATTACCAATGTGCAGTTGACCGCTGGGCTGAACGCCCGAAAGAACACGTGCTTTCATTCGTCAGGAATCTTCATGGTAAGTGATGGCCGAAGAAAATCTTAACCGGATGTCCGACACCTCTGCCGAAGTGCAAATCGAAAAGCTGGTGTATGGCGGCGAAGGATTGGGCCGCATCGACGGTCAAGTTGTGTTGACGCCTTTTGTCCTGCCGGACGAACTAATCTCGCTTCGCGCGGAACGGGTGAAGACCGGTTTGTTGCGCGGCTCGGAAGTAAAGATTGTGCAGCCGTCGCCGCGGCGCATTCCACCACATTGCGAATATTTCGGTATTTGCGGTGGTTGTCACTATCAGCACGCTGAGTATTCGTATCAGCTTGCACAAAAACAAGGTATCCTTCGTGAGACGCTGCGGCGGCTTGCAGGCATCGATTATCAAGAAGAGATCCCGATTATGAGCGGGCCGCCATGGCAATACCGAAATCGCGTTCAATTGCACGTCGCGGATGGCCACGTTGGATTTCATCGAGCGGGATCGCACGAATTGTGCGCGATCGATCATTGTCCGATCTCTTCGCCAAAGCTGAACGAATCCATCGCCAAGCTCGCCTGGGCCGTGAAGCAACCGCAGTGGCCTGTCTTCCTGCGCTCGCTGGAGCTTTTTACGAATGAATCGGAAATTCAGTTGAATATTGTGGATTCGCTGCGGCCGGTTGCAGCGCGCTTTTTTGAATGGTGCGGGACGTTTTTGCCCGACTTAGCGGAGGGTGCGCTTCGATATCAGGCTGGCGGATACAGCTTTCGAATTAGTCGCGGCTCCTTCTTTCAGGTGAATCGATTTTTAGCTGATCAGTTGGTGAACGAAGTAATTGGCGAAGCGCGCGGGAATAGGGCTGTCGATTTGTACGCGGGAGTTGGATTGTTCTCGCTCCCGCTGGTCAAGCGATTCAGCGCCGTTCATGCCGTGGAGCGCGGGGGTTCGGCATATCGCGATTTGGAGGCAAATGCGGCAGCGAGCGGAACGGAATTGCGCACACAAAAAACTTCAGCCGAAGCATTTTTGGCTGGCATCGAAAGCACTCCAGACCTGATTGTTGCGGACCCGCCCAGAGCAGGGTTGGGCAAAGAAGCAACGGGACATTTGTTGCGTATCACGTCACCCTTTCTGACGCTCGTTAGTTGTGATCCTGCCACACTAGCGAGGGACATTCGAAAGTTGCTCGAAGAATACCGAATTGAACGACTGACGATGGTGGATCTATTTCCGCAAACCTATCACTTCGAAGTGGTCGTACATCTAACAAGGAAATGATTAAGCGGTTTTTCGAAACCGCCCCGCCAAACCGCTCCACTTCCGAACTATCAGTTCAGCAATGTTGAGAGCGATGGCAAGTCCCAACAGCGCCGGCCAGAGTTGCCACGTTGTATAAATTGTGCGGCCGCCCGAATCGAACATGGCGTTGGGTGATGGACGGAATCGGCCACCTGTAAATGCCGAAATCTGCGCCAGCAGCGCTTCATTTGATCCATAATCCTGTAGTTCTTCCTGCTGTCGATAGAGACCGACTTCAGGGAAAGAGCCAGTCTCATTCACGGGACGAATGCGAAACAGTCCACGAACTTGACCGATGTGCAAGCGCCCGCGATAAAGACCCGGCGCTGCTCGTTCAATTGCAATCGGTTTTTGAAAGCCGTTTGGACCCAACACAAAAATGGCAGGAACTGTCGGCGGTTCAGCGACACCAGGCCCGAGACGATACGTGACCAAAATGTCGTCGTTAGCTGTATCAAATTGAGCACTCGCTTCGCTTCGATCAGCATGCGTCAAAAGATCGCGAGAGACATTGATCCAAAATTTATCGAATCCCGGCCAAGCAACCCAGTTTTCCGCCCACCGGCTTTTTGCGTCAGATGTAAAGACGGCGGCGCGCCCTAAGCCGTATTGCCAACGCACATACAACGGGTCTTTTTTCTCGTCATCAATGCTTAAAATCGTGTCCGCCTCCGGCTTTGCGACATAGCGCGCGTAACCTTTAAGTGGCGGCGCAGTGTCCATGCCGACCTCGCGAAGAATTTCTGCTTCGTGATCGACCTTCGCCGTCAGAGGCTTTTCCACTGCGGTCGAGCCGCTATATTCCTGAACGTCTTTAAGCAGAATCTGCTCCAATCCCTGTGGTTCATTCAGAAAATAGCTTTTGCCTCCGGCGATGGTCGCCACCTTTTCCAGATACGAGCGATTGACATCCTGTCCTAAGCCAACAGTAGAAATCGTTATTTGATGCTGGAGAGCTTCTCTGGCAAGGTCCATGCTGTCGCCTTCCTCCGAAATGCCGTCAGTGAGTAAGACGATGTGCTTGTACATTGCCTTCGAAGGCAGAACGCGCTTATAGGCTTCGGTCAATGCAGGCGCGATTTGGGTTCCGCCATCGGGCGTGATACCGGAAATCAAACGCTTAATAAGAGGCTTATCCTCGGCACGACGCATGGGGACCGCCCATTGAAAGGAATTGTCGAAGATAAGGACGCCGATACTATCAATAGGACGAAGGTGATCGACGACGCCGATCGCAGACAACCGCGCCAACTCAATTTTCCGGCCTTCCATGGATGAAGACTTGTCGATGATGAGAGCGACACACGTGCCTTCCGGCGTCTTCGGGGGCGCGAGTTTTGCCGGCAGAACGTTATCAAGAGCGTCCATCTGCTTGTCTTCCTTATAGACCTGGCGTTCGCCGCCAATCAGCAGCAAGCCGCCGCCATTTTTCACGTATTGATCCAAACGAGTTTTTTGACCTGCGCTCAAAAGATTCAAATCCAGATTGTTGAGAATGACAAGTTGAATGCCGCTCAGATCCTTATCGATGAGAGAGGTGTCTCGAGTGATGTCGAAGTCCGCTTCGGCGAAAGCTTGCATGAGATTGGCTTCCGTGCCCGGCGGATCTTGCGAAAGGTAGAGGATTTTCGCGCGCCGAAGCTGGATGGCTTGTTCGAATGGTATGTCGCCTAGCTGCGGTGCGGAGACCGTTCCTGAAATAGAAGTTGCGCCGCTTGAGTTCACGCGCGCGTGAATACGAACGACGTTCGGACCTGTCTTGAGATCGACTGAATTGCTTCCCAGATCCTTGCCTTCGGCGGCGACAGAAATCGTGCTCCGAGTCTCGCGCGGCGAATCGATTGTGAGGTCAATTGGGATCTGCTCCCCCGCGTAGGCTTCCCGCGGTATCGACAGCGATTCCAGGCGTAAACCTGTATTGCGGCGTCCGGCAAGCGGAATTGTGTCCACTGGGACGCGAAGACGCTGCAGTTCGGCGATGGCGCGGGCCGTACTGCCTTCATTCTCATTTCCATCACTCAACAAAATAAGCCGAGGAATGTAGCCGCTGGGGATTGCGGACATGCTGCCCGTAAGCGCCGCTTCGATATTAGTGCTGTTACCGGATTCATGCGCGGTGTTGACCAGGTGAAATGTACCTGCAATTTCCTCGGACGAAAGAGCCCGTGGTTGGCCGGCAAACGGAACTACCTTCATCCAGTTGCCGTGCTTGTGACGCTGCATGTCGACGATGAGCGAACCGGCGCGATTAAGATCTTCACGCGTGATGCTGTCCGAGGTATCGACCAGAACAACGGCGCCAGTATGCGTTTGAGGTAGGGTCGTGGTGGGCTCTGCCAACGCGATGACGATCGCAATCAGAGACAGACCTTTCAAAACCAGACCATGGTGACGCACCGATGAACGCCATAGGGAGAACATCCACCCTAATGGAAGAAGCAAGAGTACAAGGACGGCAGGATGAGCGAAGGTCATCGCGATACCAACTCTTCCTTAGCTCTCCCCCGACCGGATGTTGCAGTCGAGTCGGGAATGCCAGTTGACGTTCGAATCGGCGCAAGTCTTCGCAGCCTGCTGACACGCCGCCGGCCAAATAGCATCCACTCTGCGAGCAGCCCCAGGGCGCCTAAAATCGCAAGCCACTGCCAAAGGCCTACGGAACTTGCAGCCCAAACATCAACGGGCGGTAAACCAGAGGCCGAAGCCTTCGGCGGACGCCATTCGTGTTCGGCAACGCTAGGAAGCGTCAGCGACAAAAGTATTTCCCGTTGTGACGAAGCGATCCGAATGATTCCGGGATGGCCGGTGAAGAGCTGCAGGGTTTGATCGCGAACGGTAAACGGGACTGCCTCGCCCGCCGACGTGTTAACGCGAACCTTGTTGACAGGTTCATTGGGATCAAGCGTTACCGTGGCGGAGCCTACGCGGGCCGCGGACAGCTCAAATATTCGCAGTGACTCCGGTGATAGCCAGTGAAAAAGGTTGGCAAAGAGCAGAGGAGTCGTAACCGCAAATTTCATCTGGCCTTCCAGCGGATCGAAGCCGATTACAGCGAGCTTAGGTCGCCCCGACGCTGCGGGTCGAGCTACGACGGCCGGGCCTTCAGTGAGGCTGCCGACGAGTATGTCGTCATCAAAAGTCTGAAAAACCTCCGCCGTTACCAGGCGCGATTCTTTTGCGCGCAAGCCGCTGCCAATGGCACTATTTGCATTCCACTTGTCCATGACGGCGTTCTCAACAACGGTCTTCACCGGTAGCGGAGAAGAATCTCTCGGCGGTTGAATCCAGAGGCTTGCTATCGCCGGAGCTTGACGTGGCGCTATCTGATCCAGCAGCATGACATCCGCAGGTGGATTTGGCTGGTATTGCGACGGAGCGTAAAACGTTGCCGAAAACCGGCGATTCGCTTCGAGCAGTGGCCGTAGCACTTCAGGTCGGGCTGTGTAGACCGCCAATCGGAGTGCCCCATTCTGGGGAAGCGCGAGCGCAACTGAGTTATCCGTCATCAACGTATCGGGCGGATCGATTTCGGCAACCAACTGGCCGCTGGTGTTCGTCACGAAGTCGTATTCCGCTACAGTTTCCTGCTGCGGCGCAAGGTAAAGCATGCGAGGAGCAAATACCGTTGTGTTAAAACGCGTCTTTAGGCGCACAGCGCGGCGCTGTAGTCCGTAGTTTTTGACAGTGATGTTAGCCTGCCATTCGTCAGCGGCGTCGTCGCTGCGTTTCACAGTCATCCGCAAAATGCCCGCATTTTCCCGGTTGAACGGAACGCTAAGAACACGCAGATTCGGAATGTTCAGTGGGCCGGCATCCTCGGAGTCTACCTGTCCCGGTCCGATATAAACAATTTCTCCGAGCTGACCACCCGACCAGTTCTGTGCCTGCTGCGCATAGGAGAGCGCTTGCCGGATATTCAGCGCCGCCCACCCCGGAGTCGCGTCGCGTATCGCTGTGCTAACCTGCCGCCGATTCACGGTAAACGGAGTAACCGGTGTAGCCAAAGCATCAGCGTTTACAACCATGGCCCGATCGTGAGCCGGAAGACCAGCGATGTAAGCAAGCGCCAAGCTTTTCTCGCGGTCAATAAGCCGCGTGCCATCCTGAACTGCAGCCGACCATGCGGAGGTGTCGAGCAACAGCACGTGATCACGACCTGCGCGCTCACGCTTACCCCACTGCAACTGCGCTATCGCAAGCAGTAATAGAACAAGACTGATCAGTTGCAGAATTAATGACCAAGGCTCGCGCACACGTCGACGCGCTTGTTTTTCTTCCGCGCTGGCCGCGGAAGTCCAGAATCGCAGCGTTGAGACTACTTTTTTGCGCTTGGCGCGATCCAGCAGATACAGGGCGGCAATAAGGCCACCCAACGCGCCCAGCAGTGCTAGAAATTCGCCTGCTGTGAGATTTAAGAAAAACATGTTGCGCTCAGTTGACTTGGGCGACAGTCATCGGACCGAACATTGCGTCTTCTATCGTCAAATGGGTTGAGAAGCCGGCATAGCGGCCGCCATTGCGCAACGCCAACTTCTTCAG
>Ga0070741_10015414_pt1 | contig 12954 bp, 8 predicted proteins | sample Coa_R1_4_FD_66440 | JGI IMG/M metagenome (GOLD analysis project Ga0070741, IMG submission 66440) | Surface soil microbial communities from Centralia Pennsylvania, which are recovering from an underground coalmine fire - Coalmine... | ecosystem: Environmental > Terrestrial > Soil > Unclassified ...
GTCGACGGCTCGAGCTGCGCGATCGCCGACTCATTCGTCTGCCTCTCGGGCAACCAGACCACGACGCTGCTCGCTTCCGATATGGACCCCGGCGTCCGCGGCTATGTCGTGGCCGTCGCCGTTGACCCGAACGGCTGCCCGATCAGGTGGAACTTCCTGATCGGCGACGAGTACGTCAAGCTCGCCTCGGGCCAGCAGGCCAACCTCGGCGCCGAGGCCTTCGCCGCCATCTCACCCGACCCGACCGGCTGCACACAGGCGACCTCGGAGGCGACGCTCCGGTTCGACGGCGTGAGCTACAACCTCGCCCCGCGCGTCCTCGCGCTCGACAACTTCGCGAGCAACCTCGATGGCAACCAGACGCTGCTCGTCATCAACCGCGTGGGCGGCGACCTGAGCAGCACGGCGGCGACCATCGGCGGGCTGTTCGGGATCCTGTTTGACGACCTGGAGAAGCCGTTCAGCTTCCAGTTCAGCGCCGGGTGTCAGTTCTTCGGGATGCTCTCGGGGAGTTTCCCGCGGACGACGCCGCGGGTCGACACGGTGATCTCGGCGGGGCGGTCCGGGTGGTTGAAGTTCTGGGCGACTGCGGACGAGGGGCTGCTGGGAGCGGCGCTGGTCTTCAACCGTGGCGCCGGGACGACGAGCAGCGCGTATAACCAGGGGCACAACCTGCACAAGCTGCGGCTGACGGCGGCGGCGCAGTTGACGATGCCCGTCTTCCCGCCGGGGGTGCCATAACAGTGGTGCCTGGCTCTCTCGGCTGGCTGAATCGGGGAGGACGGGAGCCGCGCGGCTCCCGTCCTCCCACACCACCGGACGTACGGTTCCGTATCCGGCGGTTCGTGAAGCTGTCACCTCACAGGAGTTGAAACAGTCATCCCATCATTTCTGATGTGTGATCGAGACGGTAACAGACTCTATGATGCTGGATTGAGGAATCTCTCCCTGCCGTGACCTTTGACGCACCTGTTTCTTACCCTCGCCGCTTCCGGCGGCTACTCTCAGAGCAGGATTCGGGCATCTCAGCCATACTGTCTGCATCTGCTTCGTCAGCGAAATTCAAGTTCTCTTTCCGGACTTCACGTTCGGGCCTTCAGTCCGATCACCAGATCTGCTATTCCCTCGGCTGACCTCTGCCAGATCTTCGCGCCCCCTCTCGGCGACGCTGGCACAAGGCAAGCTGACAGATCTCCCTGGGTAATGCGTATTCACCTTCTCGCTTGCGGCCCGCCGCATCTACGTCAGGACTTTCCGTGCAGGTATCGGACTTTGAAGATCATTGCCTTCTGATTCAGCCTTGCCGCCTCGTATGCGATTCCTGTTCGTCAGGCCAGCGCTTTGCCTGCGGCTTCCTTCAGGTTCCACCTCGCGGTGAACACCCTTGCCGTCCGGCTGACGATTCCCCCTGCCGGGTTCGTAGAGGACTTGCACCTCCAGGTGAATACGTCCTGCCGGGCGCCCAGTAGAAAAGGTCAGGGCATTATTGCCCTGACCTTTCTTTTTGCTACAGGCAGGATGGCAGCTGGATGAACGCGGTGACTACAGGAAGACAGCACCGGGTCAAAGCAGTCAGAGGAAGGATAATCCCTTCCCCCGACTGGTGCTGCCGGCCGAAAAATCAGCTGACGCGAACTAGCCTGAAGTTATCCACCGTCGCCCAGCAGTACAGAGACGAGGTGGTGTTGGCTTTGAAGTAGAGACAGACACGGCCATTATCACTCGGGACTGTAAAGCGGAGCTTCACAGTGTGATTGGTTGAACCGTTGACATATGTCTGCGCCGGGCCTTCGACATAGGTTGTCCACTTCACGCCGACAATGCCATTTGCACGCCCGTCGGTAAAGACGTCGGAAGAAACCTCATAGGTCGCGCCGGGTGTCAGCTGTACCCACTGGAAGATCGAGCCGTCCAGCCCTATTTTCGTCGTGAACCTCGCAGCATAACTGCCACTGGTCGCATAGTAGCTGCTGCTGGTACTGACGTAGCCGCCCGTCGTCCAGCTCGACAGACCGTTCTCAAAGCTCGGATTGAGAATGGTGACGTCAGCTGGCGGTGTTGTCGGAGTAGGCGTCGGAGTAGGCGTTGGCGTCGGAGTAGGAGTTGGTGTTGGCGTCGGTGTTGGATTCGGGGTCGGCGTTGGCGTCGGGGTCGAAACCGGTGTGGGCGTCGGAGTCGGGCTCGTAATGCTATCCACATAACCGCCGAAGTCTGCCGTCCAGTAATAGCCGTAAGTGGAAGTCGCGGTGTATGCCCGCCCGAGGCCGATGGCCTTGAAATTCGGGTTGAGCAGGTTCGCGTTATGCGGCGGCGAGTTCCTCCATTGCAGGAAAGTGTAGTAACCAGATGCGTACCCTGCCGCGATATTCTCACCCCACCAGGTGTTGTAGTTGTAGCCGAAAACCGCCAGCCGCTGCTGGGTAGTCTGGCCCAGACTATCGGTGTGGCTGAAGTAGTTCTTCCACGCCATGTCCGCGCTCATCCACTTCGCCGCGCGGCTCAGGGTCACCGACAGTTGCAACTGCGGGAGCCCGTTTTGCGCGCGGTAATTGTTGATGAAATTCAGAAGTGACTGTTCATCGGAGTCCAGCACCACCTGCGACTGCGCCTGATGGGCCGGCGGGAAACTGAGGTAAAAAGCGGATGAGACAAGTGTCAGCAGCAATAACACGTAGAGACTGCGTGATTGAAAACCGGGGGAACGAAGGGGTGATTGAATAAGCCACGGGCGACGGGGGTGATGGGGATGATTTCTCATGGGCACAATACTCCTTGGATCTGGTTCAGGCACACGACTACTTACACCGCACCAGTCTTTACCAGTGACCGGCGCACGAACAGCGGTCTGGCACTGAAACTTCAGTAACCTGCCTCCTCCGGCATCGGGTTTAAGTCACCGCAGGCACAGGACAATACTAGTTACCGCAGGGCCAGAAGACCCTCCGATTGTTTTTATGAGGATGACTTGATAGGGCAATCAATAATTGAGTCATCGAAGCGGGGCGGACTTTCATCATTCGTGATCTCGTGTCTTTTGTAGTGAGGACCGCAACCGCTCGTGAGGTGATTCGTTACAGAAAACTTTTTAGCATGATTGAAATGACTTTGTAAACCTTATTCTGGCCGGCCGGCAACTTTTTAGAATAAAAATGATGATGACGCGACAATCCCAGTCAATCTGACCTGAATCCCCTGTTCCGTGCCGCGCAATAGCGCGCATTCGCCGCGCGTCAGCAACGCCACAGCTGAATGCAAAAGAAAAACCGACACGATCGGCCACCCGTGTCGGTTTTCAGAACAGGCAATGATTTCAGCCGGCGAGCTATTCCGGCCTGATCCCGATCCCGGCGATCTTTCCGTCCTCGGCCAGCATGAAATTGCAGCGCATCGCCGTCGTGCCAAAGACCGCTTTGTAACCGCGCACCTTGTTTTTGTCTCTCACCGTCTCTTCCATCAGCTCGAACGATTTCAGTGCGCCGAGTGCGCCGAGCATCTGTTTGCCCTCCTTGATCCGATTCGGGAAGAAGAATTTCTGCGCCTCCTGTGTAAACCAGTTCGGGTCGCCGGTGCCGCCGGCCAGACTGGTGATGACTTCCTTCAGAAACTGCGTGGTCTTCGGGTCACTGTCGGCGACGGGTTTGGGCGCGTTCTCTTTCAGCGCCGGGATGTAGAATTCGGCGATGCCATTGGCCAGTGCGGCTGCCGCGCCGCCTTCCTGATTGACCAGCACAATGACCGTCAGCTTGTCATCCACGAAGCGCGTGATAAAGGTGGAGAAGCCCTGAATGCCCCCGCCGTGACTCAGGCGTTTGCGCGTGCGGTAAACATCAACTCCCCAGCCGAAACCGTAATCCTGAGTCTTGCCGTCATTGAGCTTCGTCGGCGTCCACATCTGGTCGAGGCTCGCGCGCCTGAGCAGCTTTTCCGTGTAGAGCGCGGCATCCCACTTCGCCAGATCGAGAACAGTCGAGACCAGAGCCCCGGCTGAAAATGGCTGCGTCGGGCTCAGGTATTCGCCGTTCCGCAGTCTGCCGTTATTCCACGTATACCCTTGCGCGCGATTTTTGATGACTTCGGTCAGGTCGTTGACTCTGGTTGAAGTCATGCCGAGCGGTTGAAAGATTCTTTCACTGAGGAACGCGCCGTACTCCTTACCTGACACTTTCTCGATGATCATGCCGAGCAGGAAGTAACCGGTGTTATTGTAATTCCACTTCTCACCCGGCGCGAATTCCATCGGCGCGTCGGTCACAAGTTTGATGATCTCTTCCTTCTTGTAATCCTTCCGCGCGGTCTTGAAAAAGTCGGGGACGCTCGTGTAACTCCTGATGCCCGAAGTGTGATTGAGCAGGTGCCGCACCGTGACCCCGTCCCACGCCGCCGGCAACCCGTCGAGGATCTTTGTGAGCTTGTCATCGAGCGAAATTTTCCCATCCTCGACGAGCATCATAATCGCCGTCGCAGTGAACTGCTTGGTGACCGAGGCCAGTTGATAGACGGTATTTTCAGTGGCCGGCGATGACAACTCCACATTCGCCATGCCGTAGCCTTTCGCCAGAACGACTTTGCCGTCCTGCACGACGGCGACCGACACGCCGGGGATGTGGCGCGCCTCCATCTGCTTCTGAACGAATTCGTCCACGCCGTTGGCCCGCGCCGCCGCCAGCGCTGAAACCAGCAGCAGGGCGGCGCAGACGCTCGTGAACAATCTGCCCCTCACAATATTCCCGTTGGCTTTCATAGAGACTCTCCTGACTGTTAATGGTTCTTTGTCCGATGACTGCAAACTTAGTTACGCAATCTAATCCGGAAAGTTTCGGGCGGGCAGTAAATCCTGATCGTCTGTGGCGAGCCGAAAGGTCGTTACCCGGGATAATGTTCCGCCGGCACTTCGCGCAGGCGCGCCGCGGCCATTTCCGCCGTGATGTCGCGCTGCGGCGTCCCGAGCATTTCGTAACCGACCATGAACTTGCGCACCGTCGCCGAACGCAGCAGCGGCGGGTAGAAATGCGCGTGCAGGTGAAATTCGGGGTGCGCCGCGCCGTCGGTCGGCCGCTGGTGGAAGCCCATCGTGTAAGGGAAAGAGACCTCGAAGAGGTTGTCGTAACGGGTCGTGATCTGTTTGAGAATGTCGGCCAGCGCGTCGCGTTCGGCTTCGTTCAGTTCATCCAGCGCCGTGACGTGCCTCCGGCTGACGAGCAGCGTCTCGAACGGCCAGACGGCCCAGAACGGGACCAGCACGACGAAATGCTCGTTCGCGCACACGAGGCGTTCGGACTTCTGCTGCTCAAGCTCAAGATAAGCGCCGAGCAGGCCGGTCTGATGATTCGCGCCGTAATCGCGAAAGGCCGATAACTCTTTGACCAGTTCGTTCGGCAGAGTTTCATTGGCCCAGATCTGCCCGTGCGGGTGAGGATTGCTCGCGCCCATCATCGCGCCGCGATTCTCAAAGATCTGGACGGCGTTGATCAGGGGATCAGAGCCAAGCTCAAGGTACTGCCCGACCCAGGTATCAACCACGCGGCGCAGGTCGGCGACCTCCATGCGCGCGAGCGTCAGGTCGTGGCGCGGCGAAAAACAGACGACCTGGCACCGGCCCCTTTCGCTCCTCGCGATCAACAAATCCCGGTCATTGAATTCACCCGCGGGCGTGTCGGGCTTGAGCGCGGCGAAATCATTCTCAAAGACGAACGTGCTGGTGTAATTCGGATTCCGCACCCCGCCGGCGCGCGCATTGCCGGGGCAGAGGTAACACTTCGGGTCGTAGGCGGGCTGACTTTCCGGCGCGGCCTCTTCGACCTGCCCCTGCCACGGGCGCTCGGTGCGGTGCGGTGAGACCAGCACCCATTCGCGCGTCAGCTGATTGAAGCGGCGGTGCGGGTGTTCTTTAAGGTTGAATTCCGTGCTGCTCATTTCTCGCCTCTGTCCGCGTACCCGCCGGGATGTCTGCGGTGCCATTCCCAGGCGCTCGCGACGATGGTTTCGAGGTCGGGGAATTTCGGGCGCCAGTTGAGTTCGCGCTGAATCTTCGCCGAGCTGGCGATCAGGATCGCCGGGTCGCCCAGGCGGCGCGGCGACTCGATGACCGGGATCGGGTGCCCGGTGACTTTGCGCGCGACCTCGACCACCTCGCGCACGCTGAAGCCCTGCCCGTTGCCGAGGTTGTAGATCAGCCGGTCGTGACTTTCGAGCGCGTCGAGCGCCAGCAGGTGCGCCGAGGCCAGATCAACCACGTGGATGTAATCGCGGATGCACGTGCCGTCGGGCGTGGGGTAGTCGGTGCCGAAGATGTTGACGTGTTCGATCTCGCCGAGCGCGACTTTCAGGATGCGCGGGATGAGGTGAGTTTCGGGCTGATGGTCTTCGCCCTTATCGGGGCTCATCGCGCCCGCCGCGTTGAAATACCTCAGGCTGGCGTACCGCAGCCCGTGAATCTGATTCAGCCACGCGAGCATCCGCTCCACGAGCAGCTTCGATTCGCCGTAGGCGTTGGTGGGCCGGAGCGTGTCGTCTTCTTCAATCGGCGTGCGCTCGGGGTTGCCGAAGAGCGCGGCGGTCGAGGAGAAGACGAATTTCCCGACGCCGTGCGTGAGCATCGCTTCAAGCAGCACAAGCGCGTTCGCCGTGTTGTTGCGGAAGAACTGCTCGGGGACTTTCATTGACTCGCCGGCTTCGATCAGCGCGGCGAAGTGCATGACGGCGTCCACCGGTTGCCTGCCGAACAGGTGATCGAGCTTGTCACGATCAGCCAGTTCCCCGCTGACAAACTCCGCCCCCTCGGGCACCGCCGCGCGATGCCCGTGACTTAGATTGTCGTAAACGGTGACTCCGTGACCGGCTTTCAATAACTCGGTAGCCACCACGCTGCCGATGTAACCTGCCCCGCCTGTAACTAAAACTTTCATGCTCTCCTCTTTGCTGACTACTCACTCACCTGCTCCGCGCCCTCGGCGGCGGTGCAGACGTAAATCTCCGGCTTACGACCGGTCTTCTGTCGGTAACGCTCTGCAACAGTCCGTTTGAATTGCGCGACGCTTCCGGCGCTGACCAGATTGATCGTGCAGCCGCCGAAGCCGCCGCCCGTCATGCGCGCGCCGTAAACGCCTTCAACCTCTCCGGCCAGCTCAACCATCAAATCGAGTTCATTGCAACTGACTTCATAGTCATCGCGCAGGCTGCGGTGCGATTCACCCATTAACTGGCCGAAGGCGGCGAGGTCACCGCGTTCAAGCGCTGTGGCTGCGGCAGGCACGCGCGCATTTTCGCTGACCACGTGACGGCAGCGGCGATAAACCACCTCGGGCAGATCGCGCCCATGCTGTTCCAGTTGTTCAATCGTCACGTCGCGCAGTGCGGCAATGCCGGGGATGAACTGCGACAGGTGACGCACGCCCGCTTCGCACTCGGCGCGACGCTTGTTGTATTCGCCGCCCGCGAGCTGGTGTTTGACCATCGTGTTGCAGATCACGAGCCGCGCCTCATCCGACAGTGGCAGCAATTTGTAATCGAGCGAGCGACAATCAAGCATCAGCGCGTGCCCGGCGTGGCCGCAGCACGAGACGAACTGATCCATGATCCCGCACCGCATCCCGACAAATTCGTTCTCGGCGCGCTGGCAGATTTTCGCGAGCGTCACCCGATCCACACTAAGGCCCGCCGTGTCCGCGAGCGCCAGACCGGTCGCCACCTCAATGGCTGCCGATGAACTCAGGCCCGATCCAATCGGCACTTCGCCGCGGATGAACAGGTTCGCGCCGCGCAGGTGGTAACCTGTCTCCTCCAGCTTCACTGCGACCCCACGCACGTAATCGCTCCAGTGATGACCGGCCCGCGCCCCTGACTCGTCGAGGTCGAATTCGACGCCTGCGGAAAAATTCTCCGAATGGATTGCGATCCGGCGATCATCGCGTGGGGCGATGGCCACCCACGTGGAAAAGCCGATGGCGGCGGGCATCACAAAACCGTCGTTGTAATCGGTGTGTTCGCCGATCAGATTGACGCGCCCCGGTGCGCGATAGACTTTCGCCTCGCCGCCATACAGCCGGCTGAATTTCCGTTTCAGCTCGCTCACCTGTTTCATCGTTCCACCCCGGGCGCCTTATCGCTGATTGAAAATCTTCGCAAACTCCGCCGGATCGGCTTTCGGCTTGCGGTCGTAAGTCATCAGCCCGTTGATCTCCTGCTCGACATCGGTCAGCTGCGTGTAGCAGTAACCGGCAAAGACCGGATTCGCGCGCAGGGCTCTGACCAGCCCGTCAAGACGGCTCAGCATCGCCTCTCTGGTCGGCTCGATGCCGGAATAGCCCCATTCATTCGGAGCAACTGGCGTGCCGATGCGGTAGGCGATGCCGCCGAATTCGGTCATCAGGATCGGCGTGCCGTTGTACTGGTAGCCGAACGCCAGAGCTTCTTTCCCGTTGCGCGGGATGCGGCTGCGGTCGGTTTCGAGGTGTTTGTATTTCGCGGCCATCTCCTCGCCCGTGCGCGCGTAATCGTGCAGCGCGAACAGATCAGTCGCGTCGGTGTGTTCCCAGCCGTCGTTGTCAATCACCAGCCGGGTCTGATCGAGCGAGCGGATCAGGTGATACATCGTCTTCGCATGCTCCTGCTGCGCGCGGCTGGTCAGGATGTCGCGGACGCCCCAGCTCTCGTTGATCGGAACCCAGACAATGATTGAAGGGTGGTTGTAATCGCGCGCGATGATCTGCTGCCATTCATCCGTGAAGCGCGATACGTATTCGTCGCTGTAATCCTGCGCGTTCGCCATCTCACCCCAGACGATCAGGCCCATTTTGTCCGCCCAGTAAAGCCAGCGCGGGTCTTCGACCTTCTGGTGCTTGCGCGCGCCGTTCAGGCCGAAGGCTTTGGTCATTCGGATGTCGTACTGAATCGCTTCATCGCTCGGCGGCGTGAGCAGGCTCTCGGGCCAGTAGCCCTGATCCAGCACGAGTTTCAAATAGTACGGCGAGTTATTGAGATAGATTTTTCCGTCGTGAACCCCGACCTTGCGCTGGCCGAAATAACTCTCGACGCGATCCAGCACCCGGCCGTCCGCGCCGACCAGTTCAACCGTCAGGTCATAGAGCGTTGGCCGCTCGGGGCTCCACAGTTGCTGTCCGCTCAGCTTCAGGATCGCCGTCGGTCTGGTCTGAGTGCAGGCGACTTCCGATTGGGCCTGAAGGTTGTTGCTCAGCCGGATCGTCGTGCGGAGTTTGAGGTCAGGCACAGTCCGGCTGAGGACAGCTTCTACGCCAACCTGCGACTGATCCACGTCGGGCGTCACGCGGAGGCGGCTGACATGCACGGCGTCAACGGCTTCGAGCCACACCGGCTGCCAGATCCCAGTGGTGCGCGTGTACCAGATGGTTTCTGATTTCGGGCGCCAGTACTGCTTGCCGCGCGGCAGCGTGCGGTCAGTCGAAGGGTCCCACGCGCGCACGACGATCACGTTATCGCCGGCCTTCAGGTAATCGGTGATGTCGAGCGCGAACGCGACGTGGCCGCCGCGGTGGCTGCCCGCCTGATCGCCGTTGACCCAGACGGTGGCTTCGTAATCAACCGCGCCGAAATGCAGCACGACGCGCCGCCCTCGGCGGAAGCCGTCGGGGATCTGCACCGCGCGGCGGTACCAGACGACGTCGTGAAAGGCCGTGTCGGCGATCCCGCTCAGCCTGCTCTGAAAGGCGTAAGGGACCTGGATGGTTTTCGCAAACCGCCTGCCGCCCGCAAACCAGCGTTCCGCGATGCCCTGTTCCTTATCATCAAACTCGAACTCCCAGGGGCCGTTGAGCGTCTGCCAGTCGGCGCGCGCGAAGATCGGGTTGGGGTGTTCGGAGCGTGGGACGCGAGCCGTCTGCGCCCCCGCCTGCACCAGAGCGCAGAGAAAGAGGGCGAGCAGCGTCAGACTGATGCCGAATAGTTTTGATGTTTTCATAGCTTTTCAGCGCGAGATCGTAATCCCTTGGCTGAAAATGAACAAGCCCGGGGCCCCGGGCTGCCCCGGCGTTCACCCGCCCTTAAATTGAATTATCCTTCAGCATCATGCGATGAACAGGGCGTTCGAGCTTTACTTCCCCAGCTGAGGCTTCTGGTCTTCGCTGTTCATGGTTTCATTTTCCCGGATTCTCCGGGAAATTCGCCGGACATTTGAAAGCTGCCATGTGGCGGCCTGAATCTCCATGCACACCCTGACCCTCGCCGGCACGGGCAGCGCATCCCCTTCCGCGGCAGCGCCTCAAGAATTCCTCAAGTCTGATTTGCCAGTCTGACGCTCGCCTTCGCCATCGGCGCCGGGACGCCGGACGGGCGCCGATCAAGACCGCCGACCAGCCCCTGTCAGTGAACGGTATGTCAACGGATTGGGAAGAGATCAAGGGAGATATTTCGGTGAGCATAAAAAAAGAGGAGGATCGAAACGCATTCTCCGAAGAGCAGAATTGAAGCCATTGAAAATAGTCGAGCGGCGGGTTTATAGTGTGTGCCGCTTTCCAAGCGCACAGACACCAGCCCCACCGGAGTCTGGAGATAACTTTGTTCCTCTCCCCTTTCTGCTCCAGGAATGTGGCTCCATCAATCCATATCGCATCTCCCCACTGATGGCAGCGGCATTCTCATAAAGTAAGCGTCAGCATTTCAGGCAGAGGCAAAAAGCTATGGCAAGAACCCGGGAGTTCCTGACCGTCGGTCATCTCTTCGATCAGGTCTGCCTGGGTGATCGAAGGGCGCCCACGGTCTTCCGGGTCGTCAGCCATGTCCTCAACCTGGTGATTGATCTTACAGCCATGAAGGAGTGCCTTTTCTGCTCCGTTCACGACGCAGGCTGACCGGCCTGCCCCCTGATCCCTGTCCGACTCTGGCTCCCGAAGGCGGCCTGATCTCGCGGAATTTATTCCCCGGTGAACGCTTATGAAGACGCTTTCCGGTTTTAGAACATTGCGGGCTGATCTCTGGAGGCGCCGGCGGTTCGTGACCCACTGTCTCGCGGCGACCTGCCCGGTGATGCTCCTGATTGCGCTCTCACCCGGCCCGACGACCGCGCAAACCGGCGGCCAGGTCGGGTCGCCCGGCCGGCTCAAGAAACTGAGTCTTGAAGAGCTGATGGATCTGGAGATCACTTCCGTCTCCCGGAAGGCGGAGCCGGTTTTCAAGGCGGCCAGCGCCATCCGGGTAATCACGCGCGACGAGATTCGCCGCTCCGGTGCCACGAGCATTCCCGAAGCGCTGCGGCTGGCCTCCAATCTGGAGGTGGCGCAGGTTGATTCGCGCCAGTGGGGCATCAGTGCCCGCGGCTTCAACAACACGCTCGCCAACAAACTGCTCGTTATGATTGACGGGCGGACTATCTACACGCCGCTCTTCGCCGGCGTCTTCTGGGACGCACAGGACACGCTGCTTGAGGACATCGAACGGATTGAAGTCATCAGCGGCCCCGGCGGAACAGTGTGGGGCGCCAATGCGGTCAACGGCGTGATCAATATCATCACGAGGAGCGCGAAAGAGACCGAAGGGCTATACCTCAGCGGCGGCGGCGGGAATGAGTTACTCGGGGTTGGCAGATTCCGCTACGGCGGCAGGGCGGCAAAAAATCTCTATTACCGGGTCTACGGCAAATATTTCGCCCGCGACAGCACCGTCTTCGCCACGGGCAGGGACGGCGGTAATCAATGGCGGATGGGGCAGGGCGGCTTCCGCGCCGACTGGGAGGCGTCGCCGGCCAGCCTCTTCACGCTGCAGGGGGATTATTACGACGGCGGCATTGCCCAGCCGGGCGCCAGAAATATCGCCACCTCCGGCGGCAATCTGCTCGGCCGCTGGTCGCACACATTCACGAAAGATTCCAGCCTGAGCCTCCAGTTTTACTACGACCGGACCCGGCGCCTGATTCCCGGAGTGTTCGCGGAACACCTCGACACCTGGGATCTCGATTCACAACACCGGTTTCATGCAGCCGGGCGCCACGACATCGTCTGGGGGCTCGGCTACCGCGTGACCAGAGATAACGTCACCAACATTACCAGCCTCGCGTTCCTGCCGCCGCGCCTCGTGCGGCAACTCTTCAGCGCGTTCGTGCAGGATGAAATCACGCTGGCGCCGGACAGAGTGCATCTGATACTCGGGTCGAAGTTCGAACGCAACGATTACACCGGCTTTGAATACCAGCCCAGCGTCAGACTGAGCTGGACTCCGAACGAGCGGCACGCCCTGTGGGCGGCAGTTTCGCGGGCGGTCAGATCACCCAGCCGGATTGACAAGACCGTCTTTCCCATCACCCCTCCCTTCATTTTGCAAAGCAGTCCCGATTACAAGTCCGAGGAACTGATCGCTTATGAGCTGGGCTACCGCACGCAGGTTCGCAAAAACACCTCGCTCGATCTGGCCGCGTTTTACAACGACTACGACAATATCAGGAGTCTCGAACCGCTCCCCCGCCCGCCGGGTTACCCGCCCGCCTTCCCGGGCCCGTTCGTGATCGCCAACGGCCTCGAAGGGAAAACTTACGGGGTGGAGCTGACGGCCAGCCATCAGGTGCGCGAGTGGTGGCGCTTCCGCGCCGGGTATACTTACTTTCAGAAGCACCTCTCGCTGAAACCAGGCGGCAATGACGTGAATAAAGGGACGGCCGAGGGGAACGATCCGAAACATCAGTTCTCATTACGCTCTTCAATGGATCTGCCGGGTAATCTGGAACTGGACGCGGGGCTCCGTTACGTGAGCCCCCTGCCCGCTCCGCCAGTCCCCGGCTATACGGAACTGGATATGCGTCTGGGGTGGAGGCCGGGCAAACACCTGGAACTGTCCGTGACGGGACAGAACCTGCTTCATGACCGACACCCTGAATTCGGGGCGCAGCTCAATCGGCAGGAGATCAAGCGCAGCGTTTACGGAATGATCGCATGGCGATTTTAAGCTGGTCAGATGACAACAGGTCGCTCACCGCAGAGGCGCGGAGAAGGC
>Ga0070741_10015416_pt1 | contig 12953 bp, 18 predicted proteins | sample Coa_R1_4_FD_66440 | JGI IMG/M metagenome (GOLD analysis project Ga0070741, IMG submission 66440) | Surface soil microbial communities from Centralia Pennsylvania, which are recovering from an underground coalmine fire - Coalmine... | ecosystem: Environmental > Terrestrial > Soil > Unclassified ...
GCATGACTCTAGTGCCCGAAGTTTCGCTTGCAAGGGAAGCCGAGATTTGCTATCTGTCGATATCCACTGTCACTGATTATGACGTGTGGGCAGACAAACCTGTCAGCTCGGCAGAGATAATCGAGACGCTGTCAAAGAACGTGGAAAAAACGAAAAAGCTGATAGCGGATCTCGTGCCTGCAATCCCAAACAAGCGCGCAAAATGCGCCTGCGGAAAAGCGCTTGAAGGCTCCCTACTCTGATGGCGGCTTTATCCCTTCCGGCAGCACAACGTCGCCTTCGATCAGTTTGCGCTGTATTGTCAACTGCAATTGCTCGGGGTCGATTCCCATTTTTGCTATTTTTGCAAGTGTGGTTTTTGGCACCTTGACGCTTGCGTTGTGGCCGCCGATTCTGCCAAACGCGATTGCCGTAAAGCGGAATTCCTGCCCCTTGACTACAAAATATCCCGACAGCTTGCTCGCCACTTCGCTACCGCTTGCGCTTTTCACAAACACAGTAACTGCAAAGTCATCGTCGTCTTTATGCATCATTTCTTTGGCCCATCCGCCACTTCCATGTTGCGGTTCACATTCTCTTCAACCAAAAAGCTCCACCACTCTGAATCGGTTATCTTGAAATCCTTGGAATTTACCTCGACTGTCTTGTCATCAGCGTCAAGGAACGTGAACTTGCCCTCCTTTACTAGCTTTACCAGCCTCCAGCGCAGGTGGCCCTTTCTGTTCTTGCTTATCGCGACTGCCCATTTCTTGTCCTTGTCTATCTTTGGCATGCCGATATAGTCGACTATTTCCTCGATTCCAAGACGCTTTTCCTCGCAAAACTTTTCCTTTGTCAGTAGGCTGCGCCAGACATCCACAGAGCCTATTGTCCTGCCATTCTCGTTGATATTGATTACCCCGAAGTAGACTACCTTGTCGCCGCCAGTCGGGTCTGAAGTCGTCATGCGATATTCCTGTTGCAAGGCGCCACTTATTTAGTTCTTGCATCCTCGTAAGGCTTTTCCAGAACGATCCCGATGTTGTCCACCTTCAGGTTCTTCTTGAACGGGATGCCGTCTTCCTCGCATCGCCTCCGGTAGCGGTTTGTGATTGCAAAGCGCGGGTGGAGCGACTCAAATTCCGTTTTTGTTATCTCTATCGCCATGCCCCTGCCGACCAGCGACTTTGCCGCCTGTAATGCGCGCTGCTCGTCATTCCATTTCAGCGCGACAGAAATCCTTGCCGGATCCATCTTGCCGTTCTTGACTATTGTCAGAAATGCTTTGGCTTCATCCTGGCTAATCTTGAGCTCTGAAACTATCGCTTCTTCGGCGTTTGAAAGATTGACTGCCATGTTACTTTACTTCTAGCGACTTTAGTATGTCTTCTGTGTGCTGCTCGTCCTTTACTTCATCAGCGAGGATTGTAGTTGCAAGGTTATACGTCACGAAATCCCCCAGCTCGAGCGCCTTTTTTGCCAAGCTATTGTAGTTCTCTACAGCTTTTCCCTCAAACTGCGTCGCTCGCTCTAGTGCAGCACGGAGTGTAAGGTGCTTTGCAGGGTCAAGCTCGCCTATCGTGCTGTACTTTGGCCATTCTGCAGGGTCGCTTGGCGCCCTGCCCCCAAGCTCTGAAATCCTGTTTGACAAAAGCTCGGCATGCATGAGCTCGCCGGTGGCCTGTGTCTTTAATGCTGTTGCATAGGTCACAAGGCCGATACCTTCCATGTTTATGCTGACGTACCAAAAGTAGTGAAAGATGTGCATTTCATCGCAGTAGGCTTTTTTCAAAATCTCGATAATTACGTCGGCGTTCTTGCCAAGGAGTTTTTTCTCTGTTCTTCCCATGCAGACAATTAGGCGGGCAACTATTTATTTTATGTTAGAACTGCACCAAGTTGCGGTACTTGCGGTAGCGCTCCTCGACATCATCCTTTGTTATAGACAGCAGACGCTTTACTCCAAAATCTTCTACTGCAAACGAGCCCATGACGTTTCCGTATATCACGGCCTCTTTCATGGCAGCAAAGTCCGATCTGCCCTTGTGGGCAAGATGCCCCAAAAATCCGCCGGCAAACGAGTCGCCGGCACCAGTTGGGTCGACTATTTCGTCAAGGAAAAATGCGGCCGAGGGAAATACCAGACCTTCGTTTGTGAAAAGGACAGCGCCATGTTCGCCCTTTTTGATTATCACGAATTTTGATCCCCAAGACATTATCTTCTTTGCGCACTTTGCCAAGTTGGCCTCCTTGCAGAGGAGCCTTGCCTCGTTGTCGTTTATCACGACGCCATCTGTCATGCCAATCATCTTCTCAACATCTTGCCGACTCCCATTTATCCAGAATTCTATCGTGTCGCACATCACCATCTTTGGGCTGTCGAAATGCTGCAGGATCTTGATGTTCTGTTTCGGGTCGTTGTTTGCAAGGTACACATACTCTGATTTTGCATACTCGTGCGGGATCATGGGGTTAAAGCCTGCAATCACGCCAAGTTCTGTCTTGTTCGTGATCCTGTTTGACAGGTCGTAATCAAAGGACGAATCATAGTGGAACGTCCTGCCTCCTTCGACTGTGACAACGCCTTTTGTGTCTATGCCCTTTGCCTGAAGGGCCTGAACATGCTCGGTTGGCAGGTCTGATCCGACCACCGCGACTATGGACGTTTGCGTGAAAACACTTGATGAAAGCGAAGCAAAGGTGGCGGCGCCACCAAGTATTCTAGTCTCTGTCCGAAACGGAGTGCGGGTAGTGTCAAGGGCGACCGTGCCAAAGACCGTCAGCAATGCAGGAAAATCGTTCATGTTTCTTAAATAAATGCTTGCCAGCACCATTAAATAGCGAGCAGAAGGATTCATGCATAATTGCGGTTAGTTGTGGCGATCACCGGCGCTTCCGGAGTGATATACGGCATAAGGTTACTCGAGGCGCTCTCGAAACTAAAAGTAGAGACGCACCTTGTGATGAGCGAGTGGGGAGCCAAGAACATCAAGATAGAGACCGACAAGACCGTCGAATATGCCAAGGCGCTTGCCACGAAATACTACGAAGACGACAACATGGCGGCGCCCATATCCAGCGGCTCGTTCAGGACAGACGGCATGGCGATTGCCCCTTGCAGCATGAAGACCCTTGCAAGCATAGCAAACGCCTTTGACGACAGCCTTGTTTCCAGAGCCGCTAGCGTGTGCATCAAGGAGCATCGCAGGCTTGTTGTAGTTCCAAGGGAAACCCCCTTGTCAAAAATCCACCTCGAAAACATGACCAAGCTTGCCGATGCCGGCGCAGTCATACTTCCTGCGATGCCAGGCTTTTACCATAGGCCGGAGACGCTGGATGACCTGATAAATCATGTTGTGGGCAAGGTTCTGGATCAGTTTGGGATCGAGCACCGCATGTTCAAGCGCTGGGGCGGCGACTGAAAAATGTGCGTATAAGGATTTATAATCTCGCTGTGCTACTTTAATCTAGAAATGCCGGCTCTGGGTGACCCTGAATAGCCCGATACAAGAAAAAATACGCGAGCAAATCGGTGGATTTCATAGTTCCACTCCTTGCGCTATTGTTTATCGGGATAATGTTTGTCATGCTCGCGCGCTCCCAAGGAGGCATTGGCTTTATCTTCCTTGCAGCCGGCTCTGGGCTTCTCATCTACTGGGTCAGGGAGGTTAGGATCATGGCAAGGTCTAATGAAGAAAAGATGATGAGAGATGCCGAGCAAAAAGACTGGGTCTACGATCTGATAAAGAACAACGGCGAAGTGGTTTTTGTAGCAGAGGTTCCCGGCCCGGAGGACCAGATAAACGTCCGGCTGACAAACGGGCTGCTCCACATAAAGGGTGGGCAGAATTTTGCACGCGATGTCCCGCTCGACCAGGCGCAGGAAATGGGAATATCAGACTACAAGTACAGAAACGGCGTGCTCACCATCAAGATTCAGAGGGTATGACTTTTTCATCGTCCTTGTCGTAGCTGTCTTCCCACAGCCGCATTTTGTCAAGCTTGTCCCGTCTCCGGGCATCCTGCAGCATGTTGTAGACGCCCTTGTGCATGCTGCCTTTGGCTAGCATGACTATAGCGTCAGTTGCGAGCTTTATTTCCTTGTATTCTCCGATAAAGCCGACCATATGGCCGTACACGGAAACCGAAGCGCCGCTCAGCTCTTCAATCATCCTGCGGGCCTTGCCTCCTTCGCCTATTATCCTGCCCTTGATCCTCTCCAGTGCGTTTGGTGACCTGCCGGCGTAGTCATGCAGGTCAATCTGTTGGAACATTACCTCTTCGCTGTCAAGCAGCCTATACGCGCGCTCTGGCGAAAACCCTCTTCCAATGGCTGTTATCACTTCGACAGCTCTGAACGCATCCATCTGTTCCGCTGGCTTGGTGCTTGAGACCGTTGTGTTGCCACTCTCGCTGTCGATTTCAATTTCGACCCCGCACCTCTTTTCTATCTGCTGCTTTACCTTGCCGCGCTTGCCTATAAGCGCCCCTATCCTTTCCCGCGGGATTTTGGTCGTGTGTTGGAAGCTCATTTTGTTTCTCCTGTTATCTTTTCTACTGCCCGCGCGGTGTCCATAACGTCTATCCCGCGCTTTGCAAAGAACCTGTTTACATTGATGACATCGCGGACTAAAAATTGTTTTGAATTTGGGTGCTGAATGTCTACTGCTGAGCCAAAGTCAAAGAGCATGATGCCCTTGTCAGTCTTGAACACGTTGTATTCGGACAGGTCGGCGTGCACCAGCCTAGCTTTCTGGTAAAGCAATGACATCTGTCCTATCAGCTGCAGGTAGTCATCTCTAGTGACGTCGGACTGTACCAATGAAGGCGTAGAATTGCCTTCGCTATCTCCGATAAACTCCATTGCAAGCACATTCTTTTGCACTGATATTGGGGCTGGAACCGTCACGCCGGCCGCGTGCGCCGCCTGCATGTTCTTGAACTCCTTTTTGGCCCACAAAGTCATCAGGTTGCGCGATCCCTTCTTTATATCTGAAAACCGCGGGTCGCCAGCGATATATTGCATCCGCTTTTTGAACTCGGCGCTTACCGTGAGGTATACTTTCAATATGCGAAGAGACCCGTCAGGTGCCTCTGCGATATAGACCTTGGACTCTTTTCCTGCCGCAAGCGAGCCCCTGACATGTTTAATAATGCCGTCGTCCACCATCTGGTTGATGGTCATGAGAGTCGGCACGTCAAAGACGTTGTCAAAAACCTGGTAATCTTCAGATCGCTTGACAAGGAAACGGCTTTCCCGCTCGCCTTGCGAAAGCCGCCTGTCGGCTCTGGCCATTGCCTTGTGTCCCTTTTCCTCCGGCAGTTCCGGCTCTCTGTCGTCCTCTTCCAACGTAGAAAATTTAGCTGACATTTGTTATTATGTGTAGTGCTACCTATGCTGGAACTTGTAGATCATCAAAAATGGCACGCCAGAGATTTTTCGTATGCTGACCTCTTTTGCCAGCTTTAGCTCAAGTGCCTGTATGACTATCCTGTCGCCCACTAGGTTTGCGATGTCGCACTTTAGCAGCAGCTCCCGGGCGTACGAGTGCTCTATCACTTCCTGCTGGTAGTACTCCCTTGTGAGGTTGATCACGAGGCCATCCTGTTCCAGCTTGGTCCCTATCAGGTCAAGATCGCAAATGTCTACCATCACTGCGCCCTGATAGCGGGTTGTCCTCGCGGCGTACTGCTCTGACAATTGCGGGTCTATTGGCAGGACAGCATAATGAGCATTGCTATCCGTACGTCTCTATCTTGATGTCAAACGACCCGTCCTTTCTCTTGCTCCTGTTTGTTACAAAGCCAAGCGGACCGAGTATCGACGTTACTGTATCAATGGTGCCCTGGTAGCCGCAGATGTGGAAGGACGAGTTCTCCGGCGTCACCTTTTCGCCTATCGCCTTTTCCAGAGCCGAGCCGCCATTTTTGTCGACAAGCAGGCTCTCAACCCTGCCTACGCTGCCCTGCCAGCCTCTTGAAAGCTCGTGGTCCGGCCTGCTTACAGTTGGCATGTACATAAAGTTTGGATCGTCTGCAGCCATCTTTTCCAAGATGTCTCGGTAGCCAAGCTCCTGCGCGTATTTTGCGCCGTGCAAGAGCACGACTCTTCTTTTCGACCCGATGTTTTTGAGGTGCAGGACATAGCTGATAAAAGGCGCAAGGCCTGTACCTGACGCGACCAGAATGAGGCGCCGGGTGTCCGGCGTCCCGTCAGCCTTTTTATCCTCAATCGTGAATGCGCCGGCGGGCTTGCGCCAGTAGAGTGTGTCGCCGTCCTTCATGTTGAAAAGCGCGCTCGTGAACTTGCCCATCACCGGTTCTGTCGCCCATTTCACGTAGAACTCAAAGTGCCGCTTCTCTTCCGGCGGCGATGACAAGGAATATGCCCGATAAGTCACCCTGTCTTCGCCCTGGAACTGCAGCCCAAGGGCCACGAACTGCCCCGCCTTGAAATCCGGTACCGGGCTTCCGTCTGCTGGCTGCATCTTCAGTATCGCAAGGTCCGGCGTCAGGTTTTCGCGATAGGTCAGCCTGCCTATGTTTGGCTGCGCTTGTCCGCTTGAACTCATTTGCCATCTGTGAAAATGCTTTGGGTATATGTTGATTATCCTTTTATTAGAGTGCTCAAAAGCTATGCTGGGTTTGGCAAGCAAGAAAGGTATAGCCGTAACCGCAGGGATCGCTGCCGCCATAGTCGGCGCGAGTTTTCTAATATGGCTGGTGCCCCAGAGCAGCCCCGGCACGCTCATCACGCCGCCCCGCACAGAATTAGAAATCATGAACGACGTGTATTCCCGGCACAACAACACTGCCACAATTATTGAGTCAAAGTTTGAACAGTGGAAGCAAGGCAACGTGACGACGGTAGATATGGTGAACGAGATCAGCCGCGACCAGACTGACGTGCAGAACATGGGCAACGAGCTCGCAAACGCCAAGCCGGCGCAAGAGTGGCAGGAGAGCTTCAACACATACACCAAGGCCCTTGACAGCTACACGAAATACCTGAGCGCGATGGTGACAAAGGTGCAGAGCGGAGACAAGTCCGATTCGCAAGAGCTCGACAGTCTAAGGCATGAATGGCAGGGCTACGTTGATAGCGCAGTATCAGCAATGCCAGTTGGCAAGTAATTATTTGCAGCGCGGACTGGAATGATCTGGAATATTATTCCATCTTTGGAATAATTTGAGCGTGAAAGTGCATAATTGGAAAAAACACTATGCAAAATTATATCAGCTGTAGTCATGTCAGTGACTGATGCAGCTGCATTTAGTATTAAAGAAGTAATTTCAGGTTGAGTTTGCACAACTGATGATAACAATAGTCAGTCGATCTAGCGCGGGATTAATAGATACGTCATTGCCGCAAACACGCCGGTCAATCCTATCAATGCAATAGTCAGCTTCTCTACTCTTTGTGAAGTGTTGAAGAGCCTCAAGCATTATTGGATGTGTGTCGAATTCCGTGCTAAAGCCTAGTAACTTGTCATTGCTAAAGGTAGACATGACATTAAAAGAAGTTGAAAAGGTAGAGGTCACCTGCCTTGTTGACAATAATGTAGACGTGCTTTTGCCAAGTACCGGGGTAGCTCGCCGGCCATCCATAGCAAAAAACTGGTATGACAAACCATTGGTAGCAGAGCATGGTTTCTGTGCCGCTTTGACATTACATAAAGATGGGATGAAACGCAGGCTGCTGCTAGATTCCGGCCTAGATCCCATGGCCGCTTCTCACAACGTGGATGCACTTGGGTTGGACCTATCTTCCTGCGAGTGTTTGATTTCAAGCCACGGGCATGTCGACCATGCAGGCGGCCTGCTCAACCTCCGAAACAAGCTGGATCAAAAACAGAAAATTCCGCTCGTCCTTCATGAATATGCCTTTAGAAACAGGCTGGTAAAGTTCCAAGACGGCAGGACGATAGATTTGCCGGCACCAGACAAGTCGCTTTTAGCCAAAGCACGGTACGAGATTGTCGAAAAGAATTCCCATATCTTATGGATCGATGACAGAGTCCTTGTCAGCGGGGAAATCCCAAGAACCAACGACTTTGAAAAGGGATTTCCCAATCACTATTCAGAGCTTGATGGTGAACTGGAAGCTGATCCATTGATCAAAGATGATCAGGCTGCCATTGTGAATGTCAAGGACAAGGGGCTGGGGGTTATCACGGGATGCGGGCACGCTGGAATAATAAACACCCTGCGTTATGCCAAAGAATTGACCGGGGAAAACAGGATATACGCTGTACTTGGAGGAATGCACCTGTCCGGCGGATTGTTTAAACCGATAATTTCCAGAACTATTGAAGAATTGCAAAAATTAAAGCCAAGCTTCGTCGTGCCCTGCCATTGCTCTGGCTTTAAAGCTACCAGTGAAATAGCTAGAAAAATGCCGGATGCCTTTATTCAAAATAGCGTTGGAACTAATTACATATTCTGATTGATTATTTCCTCAGGACATCCAGAATCTGGGTGATCTTTGCGTCAGTCTTGAACGCGCTCGTGTTAAGCGGTGTCCTTGACGCGGCAAAACCGGCCGACTGCAACTTTTCAATTATCTTTTGTACAGAATGCGGGTTTGTCTTTAGCTTTGAAGAGATTTCGTCTGCCTTGAAGTAGTACGGCACTTCGCTTATCTCCTCTAGCGAGGCGTCAAGCACCTTCTTGCACCGCGTGTCAGGGTTCTGCGCGAGCATTTTTTTCACAAACTCTTTGTCGTGGAACGGCCCGGTCCAGAGCTGGCCGCCGACGCGGAGGCCGGTTTTGCACAGCTCGCACTTACTCTTGCCGTCATATTCCTTGGACGCAAAGCGGTGGCCGCAGTTGAAGCAGTGCATGATGTATCCGATGTTGCTGTACACGTCGTTTGCCTCGCTGCTGCTCACTGAAACGGTAGCATAGACTCGCAGGTAGTGCATCGTGGCGTGGACAAACACCGGCCTGATTGCCAGCTCGAGCCTTGAAGCGGTGAGCGCCAAAAGCGAGAGCAGCAGTCGCAGCGCGACTTCGTTCCCGTAGTCGTTGTTGAGCGGTCGCCCATAGTAGCGCCGAACGCATACTTCGGGGTACACCCCGCACAGCACAGCAGTATCGGTCGCGGTTATTGATACTAGCCCGCCGTCCAGCACTGCGCGAAGCACGCAGTCGATGTGCCTTGCAGGAGTGCCGAAAGGATCGAGGTCGACTATGCCAAATCGCTCGCCTTCGGCGTCGCCGTGCAGCAGGAACTTGCACACTTCATCGATTGAAAAGTGGCACTTTTCTGAAACAGAGTTTAGCCCTGCCGCCTCCTTTGCAGCCTCTATCGCGATAGAGTTGATGTCATTGCCGTAGACCTGCTCTATTTCCGGAATTTCTGTTGCCACCCGGAGCGCCCTCGCGCCGACGCCGGCGAATGAATCGGCAAATGTCTTGGCCGGAAGCGATAGCGCAATAGCCCGATATGCCAGCATCGACAGGTCGCGGTTGAGCCTGGCTGCAGGGTTGAAAAATGCAGGCGTCTTTGGCGGGACCTTGGCGGTAAGCGACAGTTCCGGGACGAGGAGCGTCGTCCTGCCCTCCACCGCCTTGACAAAGCCTACTGCCACTTGGCAGCATTGATTGATGCGATATTTATAGCAGAAACAGGTATCCCCTATTTACAAGCGCAATTGATAATAAATACCCCGCAAACAGCATACCTGGCAATAATTTGCGATTGCAGGACGACGGCATTCTAGTAGGCGGGGTTGACGAAGCAGGCAGAGGCTCCATCATTGGCCCGCTGGTGGTTGCAGGCATCAGCGTGCGGGAGACGAAAATCGCGCAGCTGAGGGAGATGGGCGTAAAGGATTCAAAGATGCTGACTCCAAGGGCCCGGGCCAGACTTTTTGGCGAGATAATTAAAGTGGCAGACTCTGTCTGCATACGCAAGATAACCCCTGTAGAGGTGGACGGCAGCGTGTTCCTCAGGGGCCTCAACAGGCTGGAGGCAAAGGTCATGGCCAACGTGATAAACAACATCGGCGCCGAAGAGGTCTATGTGGACTGCTGCGACATCAACCCGGACAGGTACAAGAGCTACATGGAGAGCCACCTGACATGCAAGCCAAAGCTCCATTCGATGCATCACGCAGACTCGATAAACGTTGTTGTGTCTGCCGCGTCAATAGTCGCCAAGATAACAAGAGACCATGAAATTCAAGAGTTGCGCAGCAAGCACCGAAACATCGGCAGCGGCTACCCGTCAGATGAAAAAACGATGAGTTTCATCAAGAGGTGGGTCGCCAAGAACGGCAGCGCTCCCGAGTTTGCCAGAAAATCGTGGAAGCCGCTGAGGCTCATGCTAGAGCAAGTGGCACAGTGCAAGCTTTAAGGTTTGTAGACGCAATAAATCATGCCGTGGTCCTTGTCAAAAGGATCAAGGTTGATTATCTGGTCTACCTGAAACCCGCTTTTTTCAAGCTTCGCCGCTTCCTGCATAATTACTGCGCGTGGCTCCATCGTCACGTCAATGCTCCGCGTCTTTATCACTAGCAGCATCACACCTCCCTGCTTCAGGTAAGCAACACAGTTGGCAATCGCGATGTCTGTCTGGTCTGGCTGCGCGATGTCGCAGTAGACGACGTCGACCTTGCCAAACACCGAGAAATATGACTGCGGCCTCCTTGCGTCTTCCAGTATCGGCATCACGTTCTTGCGCTTTGACGCAACGTTTTCGATGAGCTCCCTTGCAACCCGCGTCGCCGGCTCGACTGCGAAGACGATGCCGCCCGGGCCGACGATGTCAGAGACGTGGCTCACGGTCGTGCCAGTCGACGCGCCAAGGTACAGCACCTTGGTCCTGTTTTTTATCGGCATGTTTTTCATGCCTTTTTTCAGGGAAGCAGCAAGCTTGCTCCTGAATGGGTCCCACAGCCGGTATTCCTCGCCGTCTTGCTTCACCAGTTTTTCTCCGTAGACGTTGTCCCCCTTCACGAGGTTGAGAGTGGCGGCGTTTTTCTCGCCGTTGATTGAAATCCACCTAATAGCGTCGTCTTCCAAATCTCTTTCTTCTGTCCTTCTTCTTTCTAGTATCACGTTTATCTCTATCTCCGCCACCAAAGCTGCGACCGCGTTCGCTGCTGCCGCGGTAGCGGCGCTCACCACTGCCTCCATATTCTTGCTGGCGCTGCGTGTGCTCCCTGTATTTCCTGTCCCTTTCCTTCTCCGGCACTGGCTCCTTGTACTTCTCCCTGATCTCGGCGATGCGGGTGTTCAGCTTGTCAGAAATGCCACTATCCTTGCCCTCGTGGCGGTAGTAGTCAATCCTTGCGGCTATCGCTACCTTTGACGCGATTGCCCTTGCGATCTTGCCCCGCTGCCACTTTGGCGCGGAATGAATGAGAGGATGCTGGAAGAGGAGGCCGTGCTTTGGCGGGCGCGCCCCTGTCTTGAGCGCGCGGAACAGCGCCTTTTCAGCGCCCAGTACTTGAATTGTGCTGGCAGGTAGCATTGCAAGCCTTGCCAGGCTACCGGCCTTGGCGATTATCCTTGCGCCTACAGACGCAGTCAACAGCTCCTTTACGTTTGGAGCGACGGTTTCCATCGCGACTTCAATATGATCTGACAAGACCCTTCTAAGATCGGACTGCACGATCACCTGATCCGCAAGTCGCTTGACAATTGCAAGGTTCTCCGGCGTCATGTCGCCTCCCCGGCTCCTCTTTGCCCCGTCAAGGATTATCTCTACTTTCTTGTCCTGCATCCCGGCGCTCTGCAGGACTTCTGCGGTGATGTTCTCCCGTAAGCCCGCCCTGCTTGCAATCTCGGCGTACGCCACCAGGCTCTGCACAAGGTTGTCAAGTTCTGGGAAATGCAGACCGTACCACTCTCTCATCCTCGCGCCCACCGTGTTGATTATCTTGTCCAGCTCGTCCAGCGCGTTTATCGACTGGATGATGTGAAGATCGAGCTTCTCTGAAGCTTCCTTTACCCGGGACGACGAAAGCTGGATGGCAAACTCGCGCAGCGACTGCATCGCCTCTGCTTCATTGGCGGCAAAGCCGGCCTTGACAATATAATCCGGCTTGGTTCCCTGGATTGATTGCTGCTGGTCCTCGGGCATGGTCTGGCTGTTCAATCCTGCTTGACGGAGAACGGCTGCCACGCTTGCGTCGCTTGCAGATACGGAATCAAATGAGCGCAACTTTTCGATAAACGGCTTGATCTCTTCAGGCGTCGCGCCGCTCTTTAGCAGCCTGTATGACCTTATCGCGTTGTCAAACCTCTTTGACGCCACCAAGCTGCCGCTCTGGTCAAACGCGGCTATGCCAGGCTCTAGGAGGACTACTGAGCAGGAGTTGTTTGCCATTCTCAGAACCACCTACAATACAGCCATTAAAAAAGATAGCATTACCCAAACGAATGAATACTTGCATTCCTATGGCATCACGATGGGCCTCGCAGGCAGCGACAGAAAAGAGCTGGAATCACTCATCAAGGCCGCAGTGCACGAAGCAAAGACCCCGGTCGGCCTTGCGCGCAGGATGATGCCGACCCAGGGAAACATCGAGGACTTTGCGTACGGCCTTGCCTCCGGCATGGTGATAGGCAATTTTATCGCGCTCTTCCAGAGCAGGAACGGGAGGCAGCCGGATAAGGACGAAATCGCGGACCTGTTTTCCATAATGATGGTCAGGATGCCGCGCCTTAGGATGGCTATAATGAAGGAGCTCGACCTGCGCTGATAATGTGTAAACATTTATCTAACGAATGGCATAAAATGCACACGCATTGCTGAATAAAAAGTCCAGCCTGCCCTTCGCCATGAAGGATCTCATAATTGTCATCGCGGGCGTTTTAATCGTCATTTTCAGCATCTGGATCGCGCTTGGCACCCTGAACCCGTTCTACGTGGTTTCAAGCGAAAGCATGGTGCCGGTTCTAAAGGTCAATGACGTGCTTGTCGTGAGGGACGGCGGGACGTTTGACCAGCTCAAGGTGGGCGA
>Ga0070741_10015417_pt1 | contig 12953 bp, 4 predicted proteins | sample Coa_R1_4_FD_66440 | JGI IMG/M metagenome (GOLD analysis project Ga0070741, IMG submission 66440) | Surface soil microbial communities from Centralia Pennsylvania, which are recovering from an underground coalmine fire - Coalmine... | ecosystem: Environmental > Terrestrial > Soil > Unclassified ...
GAGCTCCACGGCAGGATCCCATTGCGCGAGATGCAGCCCGGCGATGGTGAGCGCGTTCTCGAGCGAGCGACAGGCCTGCATGCTCGCTTCCCATTGCGGCCCGCGCTGCGCAAGCGCCGGTGCGAGATGATCCCAGGCGTGCCGCGCTGCGGTGGTCCAGTCGGAATAAAGCGATTCCGCCTGTCGTGGCACGCGACGCAGTCGTGGACGCGTGGTCGTCACCTCGCGTCCCGCCACCGTGGCGAGGCGCAGGCCTGCATCGCCATTGGGATCGAATGCAGTGCGGCGCAGGCGGGGAATGTTGTCATCGGCACACCCCAGGATGATGTAAGGCACGTTCGCCACCTGTGGCGCGAGCTCGTAGCCGCAAACGCCATCTTCGACAATCGCGCACACGTCGATCGCCGGGCCGGGCAGATCGCGCGGCGCACGCGCATCGCCGAGCAACTCGCGACGGATCGCCGGCAGTACCGCGGATGCGACCGAAAGCGGAGGCCAGGGCAACGGCTCCATCGAGAGTCCCATTCGGCGAGAGTTAGCGGGTCCGCGGATCGGAAAGACTTGCGCCGCCACGTTATAAGCATGCGCCCGTACGTTATTGTGCGGCCTTTACTGCAGTGTCGATACTGTCCAAACGGTCAATCAAACGGCACCAGACGGTGAGTGTCGACGACAGCCGGACTTGCGCGCGATATTTCGCGTGTCGCATCAGCTGGCGCACACATCAGGTGACAAGTGAGCTTCTGCCGTGCAACGTATTGACGCGTCATCGAATGCGGTTGCCCGAATGCCGACGCGGGCCGGCATTGGCCAGCGCACGAGCCGCCACGTTGGATGTTCATGAACGCGTGCCATTCGTCCGCGGGCCGCAGTACGTGCCGTCGCTCATGCAAAAGGGGGCGCGGGTCGAACCCGACGGCCTGTTCTGCCTGCGCTGTGCGTACTTTACATAATACAAATTATGCGACATTAGGACCACACCCGGTCGGCATCAATAGCCGTGTAAGAACCCCGCAGGCTCACTAACCAGTGGCCGTAGGGTCACTAACCGTTCAATCTAATTTCGCCAACGGTAACGCGAACATGAACGGACTTCAGCCATCCTGGACCAGGTGCGTCTGAACGCCGCGTGGACAGTTCTCCGCACAGCTCAACTAACTCGATTCGCCAGGTCTGCCCGCCGATACACCTGCGTGTTCAAACCTTCTCAAGCGGAACTCAATTCACGGTATCGTTTAGTCCCAACTCCCGCAGAGCCGCCCGCGTTTCCTCTAGCTTCTGATTTGCAACACCCCCCTCAGGCGCGACTTCGACTTTCACCGTGAGCCGCAAGCCGCCCCCGGTTACGAACTTGGATAGGACGCGGGTATAGAAATTCATCCATTTCTGAGCTGGAACGTCTCCAGTCCAGGTCATCGACGAGACTACTGCCGCACTAAGCGGAAGCAGCGAGGCTGTTACGGGCGTTCCGGCCTCGTTAGGTTCTGCACTCCTTGAGGTGGAAGTTTGGTCGATATACGGCGTCGCTGGCGTTTGCTGAGCTGTCCGCGCCAGCTGTTGTTCTCGGAACGCCAAAGCGGTCTCCCGCGTGATGATGAACACCTCATCCGAAAGCTCAACGTCTTCGGGCTGGATGCTGCGCTCGAACGCAAACGGTTGGTACCTTCCATCGTGCGTCTTGCTTACATATGCTAGAACTCCGTCTTGCACGCCACGGGCCACGGTCTGCTTGATGGCATCCGGGTTCACGAGGCGTGGGAACAGCGGCGACGCATAAAACGCATCTCGTACGGCCTTGGTGCTCCACTCCTTGAACGCCGGCGGCCAATTGCGAACCAAAAAGTTGGGGCTTATGCCCGATTGAATTTCATCAGCCTGCCGTAGGTGATTCACAACGAACTGAACGAGCGATTCTGCTGCGCTGCTGTGCACCAAGCCCAAATCGACTGTCCGTACCTGATTGTCTTTGCCGAGAAACATCACGTTCTTGTACGTCCTCCAGACCGCCTCCTTAAGGTCGCGTTGCGACTTCTTAAGATTCTCTGCTAATTGGGCCCGCTGACCTTCGTCTACGCTCATGGTGGGGAGGTCGTCCTGTATATCCTCCCACGCGAGTAGTCGTCGAGCGTCATCCTTCAGCTGCGCTGCCGCTTGGGCCACTGCGAAGACAAGCGCACTTTTAAACGTGCGAGCGGACGCTCCACATTCCCGGATGAGGGACTCAACCAATGTTTGAGTGTTCGCCGCATCTTCCAGGGCCAGCTCAGGCGCAAGGACGACGAGCGTTAGCGCTGCTCGGTCCGGGACCTGATTGCTTCGGTCGGGAAAATATATGCGCTCGATTGAAGCTGGACCACCAAATACCTTCTGAATTTCGGAGCGGATGCGCTCACCAATAGCGTCTGCTTTGATACTTGCACGACGGTCGGCGTATCGCTTGTTGAGGTTCTCATTGAAGCTGAAGTGGTAGCGATTTCGCTCGACGGTCAGGTAGTAACAAGCTTCCGTAAGAGCTTCTAACGCCGTTTCGATGTTTCCGATATCCATTTCAGGCTCCGCAACATCAAGCCTGACTTCCGGGATTGACGCGTCCGCTTTTGCTATTCCACCATTCGACTCGAAAAAAATGGCTGTTGCGGCTTTGCGGTGGATGCGGCCGACCCTGATTGCCTCGCTGGCCTCGTTGTCGAGACGAACAGCGTGGCTTTCCTTCTTCCCGCAAATATCGGTCGTAACCGCGGCCTCCAATCTGTGCTCGCCGAGTTGCTCAAACAGGGCCGCTCGAAATTGCGAGTCGTCTAGCGGTGCCGTTCCGAGCCCAATGAGCGCATCCCGATGCGCTCCTTTGAAGCCCGCCTGGTACGCCTTGCTCACCCACAGAGCCAAAAGTCGCAAGATGCCTCGAGTTTGCTGGAACCTCGGAAGAGCTTGCCACTTTCGTTCGAACACCGATAGCACTGTAGGATGGAATGGATAGGTTGCGGCGAACGCTTCGCGTGAGGAGTCAACGGGAAACCAATCCGGTACCTGATGTTTGTGGTCCCGCACCCAATCACCGAATTCATTGCACGTCGAAATGGCATCTCGCGTGAGCATCACCCGGCCGTCTGGCAACAGTTGCGTTTCATCCCATTCGAACAGCCGGCGGCGAATTATCTCGGTCGTCTCGGCGTCGGCTGACATCATCACTGCTTTGCCGACTCGGTCGAGCATCTTCTTGAATCGTTCGTAATCCGAAGCGTCCTCCGCATTCATCTCTAGCTCGGAAGCCGGTATGGAAACTGCGAGCACGAGGTTGTCACGACCGCGCGCTTCTTCGGAGAGGTTGTGAAGAAAGGTGTAGAGCTGTGCGGACAGGCCACTTTTCCGGCTTCTGCTCACGAAGTTCATCAGCTCGTCCATCAAAATCAAGACGGGTCGGTCTTTCGGGAGGAATTGTCGGATGACGTCCCCGCCTGGTGCGATACCTTGCCTCTCGTGCTCCGTCAAGAAAGCGAGCGCGGTCTCACCTCCTAACTGATAAGCAATTTCTCCCCATGGTGTTCGCCGGAGTGGTGTGCCGTCTGCGCCACCGCGGCCACTGATTGGGTCGAACTCGGTTCCAACAAACACCGCGACGTGCGCGTGCGGCACCGTTTTGAGGCCTGCAAGCTCAAGCAATCGCGGAACACCTTGCCAATTCTTGGCGGCATCGCCGCAACTTGCGAGGTGATACAGGAGAAGCAGGGAGTGCGTCTTCCCGCCGCCAAATTGCGTCGACATGTTGAAGACTGCGGACGTCTCCGTCTTGATGCCGGAGAGTCGGCGCATTACCTCTACGGCGAGGCCGCCTAGATTTTTGGTAAGGAAGGTTCGTTCAAAAAAGCGCGCCGGACTTTGGTAGACCTCGGGCGCTCGCTTGTCGCGCACCTGGTCCAAATGCACGGCAAACTCCGAGGCGTCGAGCGGCCGGTCCTCACGCAAGTCCTCACGGGGGGTGACTACCTTGTACCAAGGCTTGAGCGCCATCACTGAACCTCTATGCGCTTAATGCTTGGACGAACTCCGTCCGGAGTTTCCAGCGCGCCGCGCCGCTAGAGATAAGTCCCATGTATTCGAGGCTAGGCCTGATGAGGTCGGAGGATTTCGTGGCGACCTCATATGTAACAGTCGAAAGCATCTTTCCCTCCTGCGTTTGAACCATCACAGCCATCCGGCGATAGGCTGTCGGTACTAGCGCTGCACCTTCATAGCGCTCCCGTTCGCCACAATCTTCATTCGAAAGGTCAAACACTGCACCCCAAACCGCGTCACCAGTTGCCGGCGACTAAGTCCGCTAACCCACATGCGCGCTTCGGTGACCACCGGGTAAATGCCAGCGCAGAGGCTGGAGGGCCCGCAACCGTGACGAATCGCATGCTCGGGCACCTGCCTGCAATTTGCTTGGTGTCCAAATTCGAGCCGTAAGAAAAAGAGTGCGGCATTAGAATCCGAGTGACTTTTTCCGCGCCAGAACTCCATCTACCCAACGCTTCTCGTCCGTCCGTGGTGGATAAAGCGCAGAGAGCGCTTGCGCCAAGCTCCAAAAACGGTGGTCGCGGCCGACTCCGTCGTCGACGAGGAATCGCTTGAGCGCTTCACCTCGACCCGCAGCAAAGAGCAGCATGCCTTGGTGAATTCGGTCTAAGACGGACTCGCCAAGGCGCGCCACTTTTGTCGCTCCGCGTTTCGCTCCGTCCTCGTCGAAGTCTCCAAATACGCTGAAGAGGTCAAGTTGAGGTGCTCGCTTCTTTCGTTGGGCGACAATCTCCCCCTCGTCCTTGCCGAACAGGGATTGGGCTCGTTCAGCCACAGGTAATAATTTCGCGGTCTCGCCGGACACTTCTACGAGGCTTCGCAAGTCCTCCAAGTGCGCACCAAGTCCTTGCGCAATCTTTCGCGCGGCATCGTATTCCAGAGTAAAGCCGGGACTCTTGTCCTTCTTGGAGTCACTTTCGTTCTCGGCGGTCACGCTTTCTTCATCGAGATAGTCCCGAGCATCCGGCTCAGCGTCGCCTGCTTTTAACGTCCAAAGCCACATAGCCGTTAGTCGAGCATCCGCTTCCAATCCCAAAGCATCGGCATCTTTGAAGACCAGCGCGAGTGCCTCATTAGCTACCGCACCCCAGACCTGCTCCAAGTACTCTTTAAGCGTAACTGTTTCGCCGTTAGCTCTCTCCACGCGCGAATACCGAGAGAAGATTTCGAGCGCAGGGCCGAGGCAGGCAAAGATTGCGTCGGCACCAGCGATGCCCTCCTCTGCTAGTCGAGGCATCCATTCATGGATTCGGCCTGGTAGTTCCTGCAGCACATCGCGCCAATCTCCGATGTCGGACTCATCAACTGAGCCATCCGCCGTTTCGCGCGGACGGCATACCAAGTGAACGGAGGATGCCAGCACGGCCGAATTCTGTGCGCGCAATCGGTTGCCCATTTCCGTGTCAATGGGCCAGGACGCAGTAACGACCCATGAGGCACTTATCAACGCCTTCAGCATTGCCTCCCAGCCGGCAGTCTCCTTATTCGCAAAGACGAACACTGCCGCGGCGGTGGGCTTCGCAATTCGCCTAGCCTCCTCACACGCCTCCGTCATCTTCCGCTCAAACCATGCGTTGTCTTTTTGTCGGTACATCGCGGCACGATGCGCCAGCGACACGCATTCATCGTCCTTTGGACTTAATTCTTCCCGAAACAAATCAGTGTGAACGTCGCCGATGCTGCGCTTGAGCCACGAATAGAAGAAATCTGAAAGGTCTGCGTATGGAATGGCGGCGTAGTAAGGCGGGTCGGTAACGATTGCATCCGCCGTATCACTAGGAAGAGGGTGGCCCGTCGCGGAAGCTGCAACAGCGGTGCCCGGTTCCAGGCATGCGGCCACGTTTGCATGCAATACTTTCAGCACCCATTCGAGCGCCCCATCCCATCCGTTGTCTGAGAGGAGATTCACCTCCGCAAAGTCCCAAATCATGGGCAAGGCTTGGCGGCCGAATACATGCGTGGCCATATCACGGGTGTTATCCCAGACAACCAGACTCGCACATTTATCCGCGCACCTGTCAACGGTCAAGGCAAGGCAGGTCTGCACCGCGACCTTCAGTCCTGAATCGTCCAGTTTCAAAGGCAGTTCGCGTACCAACTTGGCAAGTAGCGTGAGCCCGAGTGCTTGGCGATGGGTGAACAAGTCTCCCCATGTTGTCATGCCGTATAGGACGACGTTGAAAAAGCCGCGTAAATGATGAAGCTCTCCGTCCGGCACCAACGACAACTTCCCGCGATGGTTGCGAATCCGCTTCTTTAGCTCCTCCTTTGCATGTTCCGCTGATTCGACGTCTTGTCTATTGGGCGCTAAGTACGACTTGCCGGGCGCATTCTGCTTAGTCGTTACTACGCATATAAGACGCGCATCGAGGCCACCGCCCTTGCGTTCCGTTAGCTGACGGCGCACGGACTCGACCGACGTAGTGAATCCGGTAACTGGGCATGTTGCGGCGCCACCCGAAGACGTGCCGGACTCAACGTTAGCAAGTGTGGTCGGTTCCGTGATTTCCAGAAGCGGACGTCGAACCTTTCGCGACGTCCCATCTGCATACTCAACTAAGACGACTTCCGTCTTGACCTGACCGTCCTTGTCGCGCTTCCACCTGAGAACTCTATATCGCCCCTTCTTCTTTAGGAGCAACATTGACCTAAGAAGCGGAACCTCTATTGGCGTTTCGCACTCTCCTGGGGCCTCAGAGAGAATTGTTCTTGCCCAGATATATGCATTGGAGTCACCGCGTTCCTTGCTTTTTGGATAGAACGGCTCGAGCTCCCTCTCGAGCTGGGACCGTATCCATGCGCCACTCTTTTCAACCTCCTTTGCCAGCCTCTGACCGTACTTGGGGACGTACTCGAGTACAACCTTGTTTAGAAGCACGGGCACTGGATTAAGGTCGCTGGCGAAGGCTTCCGCACCTACGCGCAGGGCTTCGAGTGGAATCGAGCCGCCTCCCGCGAATGGGTCTACCACCAAGGGACGTGTCCCAGGGGTCCCGCCAAGTGCCAAGTGGGCGGCGTGTGTCAGTGCTCGGCTTGTCTCCAAATACTCGCGGTCAGTCGAACTATCCCAGTTAGCGAAATCCGCAATAAAATCGAGCAACGCGCCCCGGAGTTCCAGATTGTTGTCCAAAACGCGAGAATCTCTTTGGCAAGCAATGAACCGCGTATAGCTCTCTGGACTGACCTTTCCCAAATTCGTCGTAGCCCACTTGAGCATTAGGGCCCTAGCCTCTGAGCGAAATGGTTCCGGGCAATCGGAGTCGGCCGGGTCCGGCCAAAGTGCAGCGCAAATGACCGCACGGCATGCAGCTAGTGGGCGTCGCGCCCACCAAATATGCAGAGTCGAAATGTGCCCATGTCGAATGGCTTTCTCACGGCGCGCGTGCGCAGATATACGACGGATTGGGAGGTCGACCTCGATTAGTCGCTTCGGGTAACTGGGTTTCAATGAAGACTTCCCATTAGGCGCAGCCGATTGCTGATGCGGTGCGTGGTCAAGCGGCGAATTAGCGTGCAGACGATGGCAGTGTTTGAGATTACTCGGCCGATTCTAAAATCGACCGTGCGTTTACATGGTAGTGCTCAATTTTTACTATCGGCTGCCAGGCAAGCTGTGCTGGGTCTCGAACAATCTTCACTTCGGGCGCCGCACCGCAATTGAAAACAACGTAGAGCCAGTAGTCTTGCTTAAGGCGCTGAGCTGTCTTGAGTTCGTTTGTAGTCAGGGCAATCTCGCCCACTTCGGCGCGACCCTTAACCTCGATGAAGCGAATTTCAATTGCCGTCTTCGCGTCCTCCGGATGCGGACGCCGAGAAATAAGGTCGAATCCGCGATTTTCGGATTCGACGCTCTCAACCTCTCGACCTTGTGCACGCTCGTAGGCAATTACCGCGTCTACCGCAAGGCGCTCAATTTCGTCGTCCCGCACAAAAGGCGCCATCTTCGGCGACAGGCGCTCCGGGTGAGGCAGTAGCCAGGCGGCGCCCACTCGCCGGATGTCGCTAATCGTGCAATGGCGCTCTTGCTGCAGTTCGGACCGGCGCCGTTCAAGTCGGCCATTGAGCTCATCAAGACGGTCCTCTGTTGTCTTGATGTTTGCCGCCACGGGAGAACTGGTATCGCCTGCGGCCTGCTGCTCGTACAGGTCCGCCATCCTCAGATTCTGACGGTTAATGAGCTCGTTCAGGCTTATCTCCATGTGCCGGGAGATAGTCTCGATTTCCTTCATTCGCTGGCTGCGGATTTCTTGAAGGAAGGGTTGCAGCGCTTCGGTCACGAGAAAGCGCTCAGCCGCGCCATCGTCGAGGACCTGGTGGTCCGGAACCGCAACGCCCTGCCCCGCGGGAACCAAGTCCAAAACATAGGTCGGCTGACGAAGCTCCATAGAACCGTCGGCGTTTTGCTGAACTATGAAGAGACGTTTATGTAATTCGCTTCCCCTTCCGTCCCGGATGGCGGCCGAGAAGACGCTGATACGAGCGGGCTTATCTCGATGCAAGTCGTAAAACACCGTGCCGCGTGCGAGGTCGCCACGCACGTGCTCGCCCAAGTCCTCCCTGACCGCCTCAAACAGGGGATGTCCCGGGGTCACCCAATCGGCGGTGGACTCGGTCTTCAGTCGCTCTTTGTCGAACACGACCTGTTTGTACTCGCGACCTAGCCGTCCAAACCGAGGCTCCAGTCTTTCGCCGATGGGCCACAGATGCCGCGGGATGCGGCCAACACGAAAAACGTTTGTTCCCTTCTGCGGCTCTGTCACCATCACACCGGTGATTGGAGATGCTTGTAAGAAAAAATCCTGTATCACCTCTGGGACAAGGCGACGTTCGCGGGCTTCGACTGACTTTCCGATGATGGCTGCAAGATTGAGTTCCTTCTTCGCCAGGCCTTCCAGCGTGGAACTCGTAATGCTCTTGAATCGTGCTGTATCAACTTCTGCGACAATCCGCTGCTTGATGAGCTCCTCGGTCATATTGTTGTGCGCATACATGTCGCGCAACATTTTCTCCAGACCATTGGCGGGGAAGACGTCACCGAGAACATTGAAGACTTTGCCTGTCTGGTTCGGGTCGAGGTCGAGCTCTATCTGTTGAATGCGCTCGAAGAGCTTTTGGAGGACACGCCCCTCACGCGTGTTGGTAGTTACGAAGTTGAAGATTAGGCAATCCTTCTCCTGACCGTACCGATGTATCCGACCCATTCGCTGTTCCAGCCTCACGGGGGACCACGGAACATCGAAGTTGACCATCAGCCAGCAAAACTGCAGGTTGATGCCCTCCCCGGCTGCTTCAGTCGCAACGAGCACCTGGCAGTTCTCGCGAAATTCCCGCTCGGCACAGATACGGGTACCTGGCGTATCGCGGTCACCGATTTGCATTCCCCCGTGAATCTGGGTAACGGATAGGCCCCAGCCTCGCAGTTTTCCGAGCGGCCGGCCATCTCGTCCATCGCCTACGAGGAAATCTAGGGTGTCCTTGTGCTCGGTGAAGAGGAGAAGCTTCATCGTCGGGTCGGCAAACAGCCCCTTGTCGGTAAGGAGCTGCCTGAGGTGTCGAATCTTGACCTCAGTTTCCTTTGCTTCTAGGGTCTTCGCCTGCGAGATAAGCACCGCGAGCTCGGCAATCTCTTCCCGCAGGTCGCCGGGGTTGTACGAGACGACCACGTCTTCGAGCTCGGCGATAATTTCCTGTTGTTCCTCTTCAGGAAGGTCGTCGAATTCTTCCGGTAGGTGCTTGGCGAGTTGCTCTTGACGGAACTTCTCCGGATTCTCCAGGATGCGCTGCCGCTTCTCTTGCATTCGTTCGAGGCTGCGGCGCACCGCATAGATGCTTGAAGCGAAGCGACGCTGCAGCATTGCCATCGTGAATCCCACCGCACGCCCGCGTGCGCCACCTTCGCCGGCAGCCCTTATGGATTGGTTCTCGACGTAGCGAGTAAGGTGGTCGTAAAGGTCGTACTCGTCATCGCTGATAGCAAACTCGCTCGTCTTAACGACGCGTTTCGTGAACAGCGCCTTAACCTGACCCGTATCCGGGTCGGGAAACGAAACAAGGGCTTCCTTGGTTCGTCGCAGATAGAACGGCGCCTCGTGCCGAAGCATTGCTTCCTCGAGGCTCTTCACGTCGCCGTATACGTCCTTGTCGAGCAGTGACAGGAAGAGGCAAAAGTTCTCGGGGTCGCCTTTATGCGGAGTCGCCGTCATCAACAGGTAGTGGTCGGTCATCTGCGAGAGCGACTCACCCAGTTGATACGCCAGGGTCTTTTTGTCCGCGCTATACGCAGCCATCTTGTGAGCCTCATCGACGATGATGAGGTCCCAGTGGCTTCGCAACAGCGACTCTCGGGCATCTTCGATGCGAGAAACCCACGAGACGGACGTAATGACCTGGTTCTTCTCCTGCCAAGGGTTAGTTCCGTAGTTGGCCCGGAGCACGTCACTGCGAATGACCTCGAATTGCTCGCGGAATTTGTCTTTGAGTTCTCGCTGCCATTGGAAGGAAAGATTGGCCGGCGTGACGATTAGGGTGCGCTGAACTAACCCGCGAATCTTCAGCTCCTTGATTAGGAGCCCAGCCATGATGGTCTTCCCGGCGCCTGGGTCATCCGCCAACAGAAAGCGAATACGTGGAAGCTTCAGGAAATATTCGTACACCGCCTCGAGCTGGTGTGGCAGCGGGTCGACGCGTGCAATAGAAAGGGCGAAATAGGGGTCGTACTCGTAGGCCAAGCCCAGCCGCATGGCCTCAACGCCAAGGCGAAAGCGAATGGGGTCGCCGTCGTACGGTTCTTTCTCCGGAGTGGCCGAAAGCGTCGCGAGCTGTTCCTCGTTGAGGATGGGGTCGTAGAATTTCTCTGTGCGCGAGCCTTTGCCTACGAGCTTTACCGAGCTCCCCAAATCGTTAACCAGAATCACGTGAACCGGTTCCGGAAACAACGGACCCGACACCGTGATGTTCGCTTTGAGTTCTTCTTTCCTCACCTGGATTTCCCGACAAGAGAATGTTCCGCGCAATATGAACCACTTGGGCGCTTGCTTGTGTACGCGATGGCTTCGCCGAGACCTTTGATGAGCGGTCGCGAGGCTAATGGCTTCTTCAGCACGCCTTTGCGTTGTGGCCTCATGCTGCCGCAACGGGACCGTTTGCTTTGGCCGTAACCACCAATCCCATGTGAGCGGCCGGCGTACCGTTGGACGAAGCGGCCTCGGCTGCGTGGACCCAGGACTGTATCGTCGCCACGCAATCATCCATTCTGTCGCGGATTTCGTAGACCCAGAACCGCTTCACTTCCCACCCGAGTTCGATGAGACGCTGATTACGTAGCTGGTCGCGCAGGCATAGTTCACCCGTCCAGCTACGGTGATATCGCTCTCCATCGACTTCCACATTCAAATGTCGGTCGCCAACGATGACCGCAAAATCGAGGTCGTACTGCTCAACACTGTATTGCGGGATGGGCTTCAGGCCCGCTTTATAAAGCGCGCGGTACAACGTCCGCTCCCAATCGGAGACCCGTTCGGGGTGCGAGACAGCCGGATAATCGGGCCCGAGCTCAGTGACGTCAGAACCTGGTGGTCTCGTATGCGCGAGTGTTCCCACGTACGCCGCGAAATTAGCAAGGTAGTCGACACCGCAGTGACTTGCCGCCGCACGGTCCCCGATTACGTGCAGCAGTCCGCGGGCGCGTGTAATTGCGACATTGAACAGGTTCCCATTGCTTCGAAGAAATGACAAAGCACCCGGCGAAACGCCCTCCGAAATGACGGGCGAGAAAAACATGACGTCACGTTCGTCACCTTGAAACCGATGTACGGTGTCGATGAGCAACTCGGTCCGGGATGTCACCTCGAGCAAGTCCGACCGCTCCGCTATCATGGACTGGAGTAACTGTGCCTGCGCGCGAAATGGAGTGACCACGCCCACCGTCCCTGGGTAACCGCGCACGCACAGAAGGTCCACGAGGGCTGCCAGCACTGCCTTTGCTTCCTGCAGATTCTCGGCGCCACCGTTTCTCGGCCTTATGCAGTTGCCTCTAACGTCTTGCCATATGACGCCGGGGGCCTTGAGGTGCGGTCTCTTCAAATCTGTATAACGGGTCGCAACCCGCAATTTTCCCCCATAGAACTCCCTATTTGAAAACTCGATAATGTCGCCGTGCGAACGATGGTGGTCCCGGAGGTTGATAATGTCTTCAGGCCTCGCAACTCCTGCTGCGAGGTCGAAAAGAGAGTTCACTGAGTACATCCAGGACGCGCGCGTTTCAACGTGCCCGTACTTCTGCTGGAGTTCACTCTCTTTTTGGCGGGTCACGGTGCTGATATGGCGCAGCTGCATCGGGTCCCCGATGATGACGGCGCGCTTCGCGCGGTAGAGAAGCGGGAGCGCTGAGGCAATGTCACATTGACTTGCCTCGTCGATGACGACTAAGTCGAAGAAGCCCGCCTCAAAAGGCAGCTTGCCTCTGGCTGAGAGTGAAGTGACCGCCCAGCAGGAAAAAAGCGCCGTGACTTGCTGCTGTAGTGCCTTGGCGCGATTTCTTACCGCTGACGTCACGGTGTGCCCATCCGGCGCGGTTATTAGCTGCAGTACGGCTGCGTAATCTGCGATATCTCGGCGTTGCTTGGGTGTAAGTCGGCTCGGCGAAAGCTGTACCCAATCACGCCATAAGCCCGCGGAGTTGTGGGCCAGCTGTTTGGTTATCTCCTGCCGTTGACGAGCGAGTTCCTCTAATGGTGTGTGTACACGTAGCTGTTCCAATGCCTGCTGATAGGCAAGCACCTTCTTCGACGCCTTCGCACGTTGTATCAAATCCGCGGCGAATGCTCGGAGGGCTGCAATATCTGGGTCGCCTGCAGTCCCTGGTATCCGTACGCCGAGATGTTCGGCCACAGGCCGTA
>Ga0070741_10015418_pt1 | contig 12953 bp, 9 predicted proteins | sample Coa_R1_4_FD_66440 | JGI IMG/M metagenome (GOLD analysis project Ga0070741, IMG submission 66440) | Surface soil microbial communities from Centralia Pennsylvania, which are recovering from an underground coalmine fire - Coalmine... | ecosystem: Environmental > Terrestrial > Soil > Unclassified ...
AGTCCGAGCGCAAGCATCAACACCGGGAGCGACGAACTCGAGAGTGCCGGGCGCAGCACGATCGAAGCATACAGGCCCGAATCGGGCTCGGAGTGCCAGTAACGGCCATAGCGTCCCTGACCGGCAGTCTGCTCGCCGGCTACGACGATGGTTCCGGGCCCGCATCCCGCGGCGGCCAGGCGCGCGGCTTCCGGCATGGTGGAATCGATGCTCGGGAAGTAGGAAATGACGCGGCCGGGAAGCCGCCGGCGCACATACTCGATGTCGAAGGACATGCCTAAGCCGATTCCAGTTCCAGGCGAAAACTGATATCCGTCGCCTGCGCCGAGTGTGTAATAGCCCCGGACGACACAAAATCGGCTCCCGTCTCGGCGTACGCGCGCACATTATCGAGATCGATTCCGCCCGAGAGTTCCACTTTAGCGCGGCCCGCGATCCAGCGCACCTCGGCGGCGGCTTCGGCGGGCGTGAGATTATCGAGCAAAATGTGGGTCGCGCCGGCGGCCAGCGCTTCTTCGAGTTCGGCGCGCGTGCGGACCTCGACTTCGATCTCCAGGCCGCTCGCCCGCACGCGCTCGATCGCCTGCCGGACGCCGCCGGCCGCCGCGATGTGGTTGTTCTTGATCAGCGCCGCGTCGAAGAGGCCCATGCGGTGATTGGTAATGCCGCCGGCCGCAGCCGCCATCTTTTCGAGGCGCCGCAGACCGGGCGTAGTCTTGCGCGTGTCCAGCACACGGCAACCGGTGCCCGCGACGCGATCGGCGAACTGGCGGGCGAGCGTCGCGATACCGCTCAGCCGCTGCAGAAAATTCAAGGCGACGCGCTCGCATTCCAACAGCGTGCGGGCGTGGCCGCGCACCAGGGCCAGGGTCTCGCCCGGTTCCACGAACTGTCCGCTGGTTTTGAGCGGCAACAGTTCGTCGAGCGTGCCCCGCTCGGCATAGATGAACGGCAGCAGTTCCAGGCCGGCGATCACCTGCCGGCTCCTGGCGAGAAAGCGACCGCTCGCCATCTGGCCGGCGGGGACGCAAGCCGCGGTAGTCACATCGCCGGAGCCGATGTCCTCTTCGAGCGCGCGCCGGATGACATCCCGAATTTCCGGGTGGTCGATCATTCCAGACCCGCGAACGACTTTTTCACTTTTGCCAGCTGCGCCTTGTACTCTTCCAGCTTGGTCCGGATGGAGTCCTTCACGTGTGCCGGCGCGCGGCTCAGGAACGCTTCATCGGCCAATTGCCGTTCGGAGTTGGCGATGTTCTTTTCGAGCTGTTCCAGTTCCTTCAGCAAGCGTTTGCGTACCACTTCCGCCTGGACCTTCGGCACCTGCAGCACCAGGTCGAAAAGCGCCGTGGATCGCATCGCGGCCGCCCTTACCGGCGCGCCGTCCTCGCGAAAATCCAACTTCACGTTGGCGAGCCTCCGGATCGCTTCGTCGTGCGCGCGGCCAATCCTCAAGGCGTCGCCGCGCGAGTACAGCGTCCCTTCCAGCGCCAGTTTGGGATCGAGTTGCATCTCCGTGCGCATCGTGCGAGCCAGGGTAACGATATCCTGCAACACCTGGATCTCGCGCTCCGCCCGCAGGTCGCTCTGCGCGCGATTGTACTGCGGATATTGCGCCACCGCGATTGACGGCGGCCGGCTGGCATGCCCTTTCGCCAGGCGCTGCCACAACTCTTCGGTCAGGAACGGCATCGCCGGATGGAGCAGCCGCAGCGCCGTTTCGAATGCGGCCAGCAGATTGCGCCAGTCGGCATTTATTCCCGAGTTCTCACGAAAACGAAGCTTTTTCAACTCCAGGTACCAGTCGCAGAACTCGTGCCAGAAGAAGTGCCAGAGCACCTGCGCGGCCTCATGATAGCGATACTGCTGGATCGCGCGGTTCGCAGTTTCCGCCGTCTCGTTCAGCCGGCTGAAGATCCAGCGGTCTTCGACAGGAATTTCGAGATTGTCGCAGGCCTCGGGATGAAATGCTTCGAGCGACTCCGGCAGCCACGGCTCGACGCGCGAACGCTCCATGTTCATGAACAGGAGGCGGGCCGCGTTCCAGATCTTATTCGCAAACGCGCGCGCGCTTTCCATGCGGTCTTCGGAAAGCACGATATCGGTCCCGGGTGCCGCGCCGAGCAGGAGCGCCAGGCGCACGGCGTCGGTGCCGTATTTCTCCGTCACCACCAGCGGATCGATCGTATTGCCGCGCGTCTTCGACATTTTCTGCCGCTCGGCGTCGCGCACCAGGCCGTGAATGTACACTTGGCGGAACGGCACTTCGCCCATGAATTCGCAGCCCATCATGATCATGCGGGCCACCCAGAAGAACAGGATGTCGAAACCGGTGATGAGCAGCGAGGTTGGATAGAACGTCTTCAGGTCGATCGTCTCGTCGGGCCAGCCGAGCGTGGAGAACGGCCAAAGAGCGGAACTGAACCAGGTGTCGAGCACGTCGGTGTCCTGCTCGAGTTCGCCACCGCCGCAGCGGGTACACATTGCGGGCGCCTCGCGCGCCACAATCGTCTCCTCGCATCCTTTACAATGCCACGCGGGGATGCGATGCCCCCACCACAACTGGCGCGAGATGCACCAGTCGCGGATGTTGTACATCCACTCGAAGTAAGTTTTGCTCCAGTTTTCGGGGATGAACTCGATTTTCTTGTTTTCGACCGCGTCGATGGCTTTCTCGGCCAGCGGCTTGATCTTAACAAACCACTGCGTGGAGACCAGCGGTTCGACCGCCGTTTTACAGCGCTGGCAGCGCGAAATGCTGAGCGGATAATCCTCGGTCTTCTCCAGCAGACCGAGCGCTTGCAGATCGGCCACCACGCGCCGGCGCGCTTCGAAGCGATCGAGACCGGCGTACTTGCCGGCGGCCTCGGTCATCTGCCCGTTCTCGTCAATCACCTTCACGTGCGGCAGATTGTGACGCCGGCCGGCCTGGAAATCGTTAGGGTCGTGGGCAGGCGTGACCTTCACCACGCCGGTGCCGAACTCGGGATCTGCGAGATCGTCGAAGATTACCGGAATTTCGCGATTCATCAGCGGCAGCAGGACCCTGGAGTCGCGCAGATCGGCGTAACGCTGGTCGCGCGCGTTGACGGCCACGGCGGTATCGCCCAGCATGGTCTCGGGACGCGTGGTGGCCACGGTCAGGAAGCGGTCGCTGCCGACCACCGGGTAGCGGATGTGCCAAAGATGTCCCTGCGTCTCGTGGTGATCGACCTCGAGATCCGAGATGGCGGTGTGACAGCGCGGGCACCAGTTCACCATGTAGGCGCCGCGATAGATGAATCCTTTTTCGTAGAGGCGGACGAAGACCTCGCGCACGGCTCGGCTCAGCCCGGGGTCGAGAGTAAAACGCTCGCGGCTCCAGTCGCAGCTTGCGCCAAGCCGTACCATCTGACGCTTGATGGTGTCGCCGTATTGCGCCTTCCATTCCCAGACACGTTTTTCGAACTCCTCGCGGCCGATCTGGCGGCGGTCGATGCCTTCTTCGGCGAGTTTGCGCTCGACCACCATCTGGGTGGCGATGCCCGCATGATCGGTGCCCGGCAGCCACAGCGTGTTGTCGCCTGTCATGCGATGCCAACGAATAGTGACATCGATTTCCGTATGCTCCAGCATGTGACCGATGTGGAGCGAGCCGGTGACGTTCGGCGGCGGAATCACGAGCGAAAATACGCGGGCAGAGCTCTTCGTCGAGGCGCGGAAGATCCCGGAATCGATCCACCACTGCGCCCAATGCGGCTCGAACCGCTGAGGCTCGTAGACTTTCTCAATTTGCATGGGGAAATATCATCATAACAGGTAGGCCGGGGGATTCATCCGTCGCGCCCTCGGGTGGTCTTTCCCTCAAATTGCCTAAACGCACGAGCGCCAGGCGTTTCGCAGCAAGGCCAGCAGATTGTCAGCAAACAAGTCACCGTTGCCCAGCGGAGAACTGGCGACGCGTTCCCGGAGTCCGGCCCGCAATTCGGCCAGCCTTGCGCCACCGCCGGCCAGGTCGCGCGCTATGCTCAAGTATTCTTCCGGCGTCGCCGCCACCAGATCCGCGAGTCCCACATTACTCAGATGGCTGGCACTGTGCCTGGATGCCAGTCTGTCACCCGCCAGCGTGACAACGGGCACGCCCATCCACAGCGCTTCGCAGGTCGTCAAGCCCCCCGAGTAAGGAAATGGATCGAGCGCAACATCGATAGCCCGGTATGCGGCCAGTAGTTCCTGGTGCGGGCAGGCATCGAGCAGGTCGAGGCGGGACGGATCCACCCCTTCACTGGAGAACATCTTCTTATAACGGCGGATGACCGCCTGGTCACCGAGCCCGTGAGAGCGCAACACGAGGCGCGATCCGTTGCACTCGCGCAAAAGCCGCGCCCAAAGAATGACGGTCTCGGTGTTGATCTTGGCCAGGCGATTGAAGCAGCCGAACGTCACGTGCCCGTTGTGCGCGCACGGCGATGGGCCGGCCGGCGGGGTATAATCGGGCGCTAAATAAGAGACATAGCCGTCGGGCATGCGCAGGATCTTCTCCACAAACCATTTTTCGCTGCCTGCGGGCGTCTGCCAGCGGTCGGTGATCAGATAGTCCATTTGCGGCAGGCCGGTCGTATCGGGATAACCGGCCCAGGTGATTTGGACGGGTGCGCATTTGCGTGCGAAAACGGGCAGGCGGTTGCGGCGGGTGTGGCCTGCCAGGTCGATCAGAATATCGATTCCGTCGTGAAGGATGATCTCGGTGAGAGCATCATCCGTGAGCGAAAACGTGGAGCGCCATCTATCGCCGCCTTCCGACAGCCGCTCGGTCGTGACGTCGGGAACGGCCACGTCGGAATAGCAGATAAATTCGAAGCCCTCGCGCCGGCGGCAGCCCAGCACCGGCAACAGGAAAAACCCGACCGGATGGCGGCGGAAATCGGGCGACACAAAGCCGATGCGCAGCGGGCGGTCCGGATCGCGATCCCTGCCCGGGAGCTTCGCGCGTGGAACTTGGCCATGGCGAGCGGCCCATTCGTGGTGCGCATCCAGGATCTCCTGCGCGGACGGCTGCGGGTCATAATGCAGATGCAGCAGGAGATTGCTATGCAGCACGGGATTATCCGGAGCGAGTTCGATCGCCTTACGATACGTGGCGGTGGCGCGTTCCGCGCGCCCCTGGTCCTGCATGACACCGGCGGCCCCACTGTAGGCGACAGCGGAATCAGGCCGGAACCCGATGGCCGTCTGGTACATGCGCGCGGCCTCTTCCAGCCGGCCGGCTTCTTCCAAAGAATCGGCCAGGTTCAGGTGTGCCTCGAATGATCTGGGACGTAACTTGATCGCCCGGCGAAAGCGCTCGACCGCCTCGGCCGGCCTGCCCAGGTATCGCAAGGCCGTACCCAGGTTGTTCAGAGCTTCGCCGGCGTAATCTCCGCCAGGCGTAATGGCCCGTTCGTAGTGATTGACCGCTTCGGCAAAGTTGCCGACTTTCTTGAGCAGGTTGGCGAGGGTGAAATGCGCATCACCGTAGGCGGGATTGATTTCCAGAGCTCGCAGATAGCAGAGTGACGCGTCTTCGAGATTGCCTCCCTCTTCCATCAGAGCGCCCAGGTTGGTCAGCACCTCCACGGAGCGGGGATTCAGCGACAGAGCGTGCTCGTAAGTGGCTGCCGCCGCGCGCAAATCGCCCTGCGCGCGCAGGGCGTTGCCAAGGCTGTTGTGATACTCCAGCCGGACCGGCTGGATTGCAATGGCCTGACGGATCAGTTCAGCTCCGGCCTTAGGATCGCCCATCTGATTCTTCAGTACTCCCAACAGATGTAGTGTTTCCGGCTGAGCGGGTTCGCGATCGAGGACCTGCTGGTAGAGTGGCTCGGCCTTCCCCCAGCACCCTTTGCGGTGGCAATCGAATGCGTCGCGCAGCAACTGTTTGGTCTCGGCGGTCAGGGCCATGAAACCTCCTTCGCTCTGGCAATAGTTCGGCGGAACCGGTCCCGTCCGGTAGGGTAGGCGCGCAGAGGCCTCGCGAAAATTTCTCAAGAATCCGCGCGGCCTCCCGAAAAGTGGGTTGAGTATATGATTTCGCGGCAAATGGCGAATGAAACCCAGGGCACCGGAAGGGGTGAAAAGCGCGTGTTTGCGGCAAACGTAGGCAGGCTCCTGGCTTCAGGAGCTTCAACGCAGGAAGAATTCCTGTTGATTTCCCAGAAAAGGAGTCACAAGTATGGCATTTGATATTTCCTTAACGGCCGGCATGCGGGCGGACCTGATCAGTTTACAGGGCACCGCGCAATTGCTGAACCGAACCCAGGGGCGGTTGAGTTCGGGTAAGCAGGTGAACTCGGCTGTGGACGATCCATCCAAGTACTTCGCGGCCCAGGACCACCTGAACCACGCCAGCGATCTTTCGGCGCGGAAGTCAGATATGGGAGAAGCGATTCAGTCGGTGAAGATGGCCAACCAGGGCATCACCGGCATTACCAGCCTCATCAACCAGGCACAAGGTTTGGTGAACTCAGCCCAGAGCGCCAATACCACTACGCGCGCATCGCTTGCTGCCCAATTCAACACCCTACGTAACCAGATCGATCAATTGGCGTCTGATTCGGGGTACAACGGCAAGAACTTTCTGCAGGGGGACTCGCTCAATGTCTTATTCAATGAGAGCGGGAGTTCGAAGCTGGTAGTTACGGGTTTCCAGGGCAGTTCGACCGGTCTGGGAATCACGACCGCGACGCACTCGACTGGCGCGGCTTATACCGATGAGACTCTCAATGCGGCCGGCGTTTCGGCCCAGTCTACGGTAAACCTTGCGCATTCGGGCATTGTGCTCAAAGCCGACGTCACGGTCACCCGGGCCGCCGCTTATACGGCAGAATCTCTGGTAGGAACGGGCTCGGCAGGGTCGGTCAACGGCAAATTCGTCACACTCGACCATACCGGCGCTGCCGTGAACGTAACCGTCTATGAGACAGTGGGGTTCAGTGCTACGTCCGCGATCGCAACTGCAGCCGCCAAAACCGGAGGTACCGTTACGCTGTCGCCGTCGATGGTGGATCGTCCGGCATCCTTCACTGTCAAGGCTGGCGCAAGCACTCTGACCTCCGGGACAGACTACACCGCAACCTTTGCAGCCGGAAAGGTGACGATCGAAATTCTGACCACCCAGTCCGATTCCATCGACATCCAGTGCAATTACGACAAAGCCCTGCAGGGCACTGACTACACCATTTCGACGGGGAGTGACATTTCGGCCGCGAAGATCACGTTCAGCAAAAACCTGAGCGGCCCGGTGAGCGTGAACTACAAGGCCAAGACGACGGTGGCGTCCGCCGATTATTCGATCGGCGCCAGTGGCAGCACGAAAACAGCGGGGACCTTGACTTTTAGCGCAAAAATCAGCGGAGAAGTGCAGGTTACCTACAAAGTGAACCACACGATGTGGGGCAATAATGATGCGCTTCAGACCGATATGGATAATCTGAACAACGCCATTACGAAGTTGCGCACGGAGGCATCCACCATGGCGGCGAACCTCAGCGTCATCACCACCCGGCAGGACTGGTCGGCGGGCATGATCTCCAACCTGCAGACCGGTTCCGACAACCTGACTCTGGCCGACATGAACGAGGAGGGCGCCAACATGCTGGCTCTGCAGACCCGGCAGCAGCTCGGCATTCAGGCCCTGAGTCTGGCTTCGCAGGCGAACCAGTCGATCATGAGGCTGTTCGGGTAGTCCGTAACCGATGCACCAAGTCGATAGGGGCGGGCTCTAATGCCCGCCCCTTTTTTCGTCGATAGGAAACCAGATGTCTACGGTTACCGGTGCAGTCCAACAATCCCTGCGGGATGTCGGCAGGGCCAGCAAGGCGGCCAGCAAACTCGGCCAGCAGTTGATTACCGGCAAGAAGGTGGATAGCGCGCAGGACGGTCCGTCGGCGTGGTTGGAGTCATCCCGGGCCCAATCTACCGCCGGTCTGCTCGATGCCATCCACACCGGCCTGAACGAGTTAGCCACGAACATCTCGGTGGCAGGCACGGCCATGCAGGCCATCGGCAAGCTCCTCACCACCATGCAGGGACAGATCGAGCATGCCCAGAAGTATCCGGCCGGCGATCCCACCCGTCAGGCTTTGATCTCGGGCGCCAACGGAACGCGCCAGCAGATCGACGATATCGTATACACAACGACGCCCGCCGGTGCCCGCGACCTTATGGCTGATCCTGCGCAGGACTCAAGTGCCGGCGCCATACAGGCCCTGGTTGGTGTCAACGGCGAAGTAAAAGTCGTCCGCGGACAGCAGGTTGACGTGGGGCAGAACGGCTTGAACATTTCGCTGGTGCCGGTCAACGCAAGCGATGCCCAACTGCAGGCAGCGCTGCAGAATCTGGACTCGGCACAGACTACGCTTGACGCCCGCAGCAACGGCTTGGGCGCCGATGCTACCGATATCAGCCGCTATATCTCGCAGAGTTCGTCGACTCTCACTCTCTACGAAGGAGAGTCCGAATCCCTGACGGGGGTGGACGAAACCGAAGCCGCGCTGGAGTTGCAGAGCGTGAACATGCAGCAGTCCCTGGCCGTGCAGTCGCTGGTGAGCATCAGCAGCAGCCGAAACGCCATTCTAAACCTGCTGCATTAGAGGATTTATGCCGCTGAAAATCACATTGAAACCACGCGAGCGTCTGATCCTCGGAGGAGCGGTAGTGCGCAATGGCGATGTCGGGGCGCGGCTGACCGTGGAAAACGAGGTCCCCATCCTGCGCGGACACGACATTCTGAGCCAGCGCGAAGCCGATACGCCCTGCCGTCGGATTTACTTCGTGGTGCAGCTTATGTACGTGGACGAGCGGAATCTCGATGAGCATCTGAAGTTGTACTGGCCCTTGGTGCAAGACGTAGCAACTGCCGCACCGAGCACGGCGAGCTACACCAGCGAGATCAGCCGGCTGGTGGTGGCAAGAAAGTATTACCAGGCGCTCAAGGTTGCGCGCCGATTGGTCGATTACGAACAGGAGCTGTTCCAGCATATATGACTCCCTACGACGCGTACGTAAACACCGCGAACATGAGCATGTCCGACCGTGAGATCGAGGCTGAGGCCCTGACGCGGGCGGCGCTGCTGCTGCAAGTGTGCCAGCAGAACTGGGACGCGCCGGATCGCGCCGGCAAACTCGCGGAGGCGCTCGAATTTAACCAGAAGCTGTGGAGCATATTCCAGGGCGCGCTCGCCGAACCCGATCATCCCATGCCTGTGGAACTGCGCACCAATATTCTGCGTCTGGGCAGGTTCATCGACGGCCGCATCTTCGACATGATGGCTTATCCGACGCCGGAGAAGCTGGACGTGATCGTCCGCATCAATCAGAACCTGGCCGCCGGGCTGCGGACGGGTGCGGACACTACGCCGGCCTGGCAGCCGGTCGATGTCGAGACCGGCAGTCTTCAGGATGAAGTCTGGGCGTGATTCTCTCTATCGCTTGCCGGCCCGTCCGCCGATAGCTCCTTTGAGATGGGCAGATTTCGCTACAAGGACCGGTCCTCGAAAATCCGCCGGTCGCTCGACCTGGCAATTGCCAGCCATCAGGCCGGACGGCTGGATGAAACCGAACGGCTGAGCCGCCGCATCCTCGAAGTTCAACCCGAGCACCCGCAGGCATTGTTTTTGCTGTCCGTAGCTCTCTCCGCCCAGGACCGGCCGCAGCAGGCGGAAGCACTGCTGACCCGCGCCGTTTCCATCGCGCCCTCCACACCCGCTTTCCATGGGCAACTGGGAAACGTCCTGGCGGCCCAGGGCAAGAATCAGGAGGCAGTCGAAAGCTTCCGGCGGGCACTCGGGCTCGATCCAAATGATCCGAACACCTACATCGGGCTGGGCAACGCACTCCATGCCGTTGGCAGAACGGCGGAGGCGATCGAAATCTTTCGTAAGGGAATCGAGCTTCCAGGCCGGTTCCCCGGATTGCTGATGAATCTGGCTATCCTGCTCCACGAGCAGGGAGAGGTGGGAGAGGCGATTACGGCCTACCGCGGGGTTCTTGCCATGGACCCGTATGCGACCGACGCCATGCAGAACCTCGCCCACATTTTCAGGCAGCAGGGACGGCTGCCGGAAGCACTGGACTTGTACGAAAAGCTCCTGACCTTGAAGCCGGACCTGGTCATGGCGCACCTGAATCTGGGCATCTCGCTCCAGAATGAAGACAAGTTCGAGGACGCCTGCCGGTGCTACGACAAAGTTATAGAACTGCGTCCGCACCAGGCGGCGGCGCATAACAACCGGGGCAGCGCGCTGCGCGTTCTCGGTAAATACCCGGAAGCTCTTGCCTCGCTGGAAAAAGCCATCGAGCTCGATCCCAAGCTCACAATCGCCTATAACAACAAGAGCCTTGTCCTGCAGGCCCAAAAGAAGTATGCCGAGGCGCGCGCAGTCTTAGAGCATGCCTTAACCGTCGCCCCGAACGACATTGAAGTCTACAACAACCTCGGCAATCTGGCCGCCGCGGAAGAAAAGTTCGACGAAGCGCTGGAGTGGTTTGCCAAAGCGCAGGGGCTCGAACAGGATTGCGCCGAAGTTCATAACAATATGGCGAATGCGTTGCGGGAGGTGGGTAAGCTCGATCAGGCCGCCGCACATTACCGCCGCGCGCTCGAACTGAAGCCGGCTTTCGCGGACGCCTGGAGCAACCTGGGCAATGCCTTGCGGGAACAGGGTCTGTTCGACGAATCGCTGGCGGTGTATCGGCAGGCAGTCGAAAAGAAGCCGGACAATGCAGGATTCCGCTGGAATCTGTCGTTGGCACTGTTAAGCAGCGGACACCTGGAGGAAGGCTGGGCTGGATACGACTGGGGATTCGACTGCAAGCAACGCCAGCCGGTGCGTCCCTTTAAGCATCCGCGATGGGAAGGCAAGAGCCTGACGGGAAAAACCGTTCTGATCTGGGGTGAACAGGGCGTCGGCGACGAGCTTCTCTTCGCCAATTGCATTCCCGACTTGGCGGACGCGGCGGACAAATGCATCGTGGAATGCGACGGCAGGTTGGTGCCGTTGTTCGCACGATCGTTTCCCGACTGTGAGGTGATCGCTCGCACGAATCCGCCGAACCCGCGCACTGCCTGGCCCGATATCGACGTGCACTCGCCGATCGGATCGCTGCCCCGCTGGTTCCGTTCGACATTCGACGATTTTCCGAAGCACGGTGGATATCTGCGGGCCGACCCGGGGCGCGTGGATTACTGGAAGAACCGCTTGGCGGAACTCGGCCCAGGGCTGAAAGTCGGGATCAGTTGGCGGAGCCGGCTTATGACGGCGGCTCGTACGCGGCATTACGTTCCGCTGCCTGAGTGGACGCCGATTCTGACCACTCCAGGGGTCTGTTTCGTCAATCTGCAGTATTGCGACTACGCCGACGACATCTCCGAAGCGCAGCGCACCCTGGGGGTAACCATCCACCATTTCAAAGACCTGGACCTGCGCGATGCTCTCGACGACGTGGCGGCTCTCATTACGGCTCTCGACCTGATCGTTTCCATCGGCAACATCAATATGCCTCTTGGCGGCGCGATCGGTACCGAAACGTGGCTCTTCGCGTTTCGGCACGCGATGACCTGGGCGGCGTTGGGGTGCGATCACACACCTTGGTTTCCGAGCATACGGTTGTTCTCGCGCAATTGGGACCAGCCGTGGGACGGAGTTGTCGAGAGCATCGCCGCCGAGTTGCGACGGCGCTCCGGCGCTTAGATTAGAGCTGTGGTGAAAATCGAAGACAGACGGAAATGGCCACCGTACGCCGATCCTTACCACTCGCTGTTACGGCCACTCGCCCCGACGCATTTTTCGGATCCCCGGCCCGTGCAGGTTGCGGACGTCCTCGAGCGGGTTCTTCGGCAGCATCCACAAGTCCGCGAATTTGCCGGGCGTGAGCGTGCCCAAATCAGCTGTTTTTCGCACCACGGAGGCGCCGATGCGAGTTGCGGCCACGATTACATCTCCGGGCGACATACCGGTCTCGACCAGCAACTCCATTTCGCGTCCGTCAAGGCAGCAGACGGCGATGGGGACGCCGGCGGACGCCAATTGCATCGTGTTCCGTTTCGCCATCTCCAGCGAGGCCGCCGGCTGATGCGACAGATTGGGGATCCAGACAACGCGCAGATCTCGCATTTTTGCGACGAATGCGCGGTCGATATTACCGGTATCCGTTATCATTCCAACAAATCCGGCTGCACCGGCGGCGACCAGCCTCTGCGCGTCCGCGAGTTTTGATACCTGCGCGAAAACAGGGAGTTGGTTGCGGCGGCCCGCTTCCAGCGCCGCCTCCTCGGTCGCACGCGGAACGTCGTCGAGCACCGCGATATAACGATGTGCCGCCCCGAATTCGCCCATCTGACGGTGAGCGTCGGCCGGAGTGGTGTTGGCCGTGATCACGCCAGCCGATAGAGTCTCGCCCCCGGCCGTGGCCGTGACCGAGTTGCCTGTACGCATGTAGACACCGATCGGCGCCGGAACGACAAATTTACCGGAACCGTCGATCTCCTCCGTATTCTGAGGAATCACGAAGGCGGTTCGCGGTCCGGCGGCGGCGATCCGGGATCCGGAGATCATCAGGATGGAGTTGGAGACAGGCGGTCCGCCGGCGCCATCCACCAGAACGGCGCCCACAATCGCCTTGACGCTTGCTTGTTCGGAGGGTTTACATCCAAAACAGAAGAGGACCGGCAGCAGAACCAAAGGAAGGACGGAGCAGGCTTCCGGCCCGCTCCGTTTCGAGCCTGACACCGCGACGCTACTTAGCCTCGCGGTAGACACACATCTTGGCAATCAACTGCGTCTTGTCGTTATACGTGCCGGAGCAATTGATGAAATAGCCCTCTTTTACCTGGTCCACCGAGCCAGGCTTATTGCTCTTGCTGGACCCCATGTTGAATTTCGTGTCTCCGCTGTACAGCACCTGACGCCTGAGTCCGCCTTTTTGCTCTACGGTGA
>Ga0070741_10015419_pt1 | contig 12953 bp, 11 predicted proteins | sample Coa_R1_4_FD_66440 | JGI IMG/M metagenome (GOLD analysis project Ga0070741, IMG submission 66440) | Surface soil microbial communities from Centralia Pennsylvania, which are recovering from an underground coalmine fire - Coalmine... | ecosystem: Environmental > Terrestrial > Soil > Unclassified ...
TACCACAGCAAAGGGGCGCGCAGCATTGGCTTCTGCGCTTGAGCGAGAAGACTGGACCACGCACCGCGAGCGCCCGCCGTTCCTTACCTGGATGGCGCTTTCCTGGCAAGCGCCTCCTGCTGTGGTTCGCGAACAGCTCAAGCGCCGAAAAGAATTTTTACAGGAAGAGCTTGCACGCGAAGAAGAAACGCTGCGCGCAGTCGAGCAGGAAGTTGGACACAAATTTCACGAGGCCTTTTGGATGATCAGCCTCGTGATCGAGCAATTCCGTACTGAACTGCGCTGGTTGGATCAGGTTGCGGTTGAGCTTGACCGGCGAGCCCCGGCCAGGCATCCGGCCCATATCGGGAAAGATGTTCAATGAATTGCCATTACATCTCTAAAAGCTATTTACTAGCAAACGCGTTTAGGTGTAGCTTATTCGCGGACAATCTTTTCTTAGCCACGCAAAACTGAGTTTTCAACTTCGGTTTTCGCGACGGCTGCCATTGCTAGCCGGTTATGTCACATAAAACCTGTAAGTGATAGGGCGAAGCCACAACTACATCTCAAGCCGCTTCTTCTGACGAAGAGCTCTGCCTGCAACCCTGCAGCGCAATTCTCTCTTGCGCACTTTGATCGATGCGCTGAGGCTCGGCTGGTTTTTGAGTAGACCAGCGAAACAGTTTCTGACCTTCCAAAAAGGTGAATGACAAACAATGCGATCCTTTCTTTGGCTCAAACATCATCTCAAAGAGCTCTCTGCGGTTTTGATTCTTGCTGGTCTCTACTTCGCGACGCAGCTGCCGGATGTCTCCGCGCGAGAGCGGAATACCCTGACCAGCCACTTCCAATTTCAGCGGAGTGTGTTACCACAAGTTCCCGGATATCCGCAAAAAACAATTCGCTCAGTGAATCCCCATCTGGCAAGAATCTCCGCCTGGATTTCGTCCGTGGGCGCCTCTGTGGCAATGAATGACCTTGATGGTGACGGGCTGCCCAACGATCTTTGCTATGTAGACACCCGGACAGACCAGGTGATTGTTGCTCCCGTCCCCGGCACGCCGCCGCGATACAAGCCTTTTGTGTTGAATCTGGCGCCTCTGACTTATGACTCCAACACCATGGCGCCTATGGGGTGCCTTCCGCTCGATGCGAACGAGGACGGGCTCATGGACATTGTGGTCTATTACTGGGGCCGTTCCCCCGTGGTCTTCCTGCAGCACCCGCAGCAGCATCCGGGAGAACTGAAAAGCGCCAGCTTTAAAGCCCAGGAGCTATTGCCGTCCATTGAGGACTGGTACACCAATGCTGCAGTTGCAGCAGACCTTGATGGCGATGGCCACATTGATCTGCTATTTGGAAACTACTTTGCTGATGGCTCGCGCCTTCTGGACGCTCACTCTACGCACATTCCCGAAATGCAGGATTCCATGTCTCGCGCTTACAACGGAGGCAGTAAGCATTTTCTTCTGTGGCAGAGTGCTGCCGGCGGCGATTCTCCGCGAGTAGAGTTCTCTGAGCAAAAGAATGTGTTGGAAGGCCCTGCTCAATCAGGATGGACGCTGGCCCTGGCTGCGTGTGATCTTGATGGTGACCTGCTGCCCGAGGTCTATATTGCCAACGACTTTGGCCCCGATGTACTCCTGCACAATCTTTCCACACCGGGACGCCTGCGCTTTCAACGCTTGTTTGGCAAGCGAACCCTGATGACTCCGGCTTCTAAAGTCCTTGGCCACGATTCTTTCAAAGGGATGGGAGTTGATTGCGGCGATCTCAACCACGACGGCATACCCGACTTGGCGGTCAGCAATATCACCTCAGAGTTCGCGCTGGAAGAGAGCAATCTCGTATTCCTGAGCACCGGCAAATTCGATCTCATGCGCGCCGGGATTGCGCCCTATCGCGAGGCAAGCGAGCCGCTGGGCCTCTCGCGCAACGGCTGGTCCTGGGACATCCGTTTTGGCGACTTCGATAATGAAAGTTCGCTGCAAATCATCCAGGCTGCAGGGTTTGTGAAAGGCAATACCGACCGCTGGCCGGAACTGCACGAACTGGCAATGGGCAATGACAATCTGGTTCGCCATCCTGCAAGCTGGCCGCGCGTTCACGCTGGCGATGACCTGAGCGGCCACGATCACAACCATTTCTTTGTTCCCACCGCAACTGGCCGCTACGTTGATCTTTCCCATGATTTAGGGCTCGATAATCCTCAAGTAACGCGCGGCATTTCCACTGCGGACGCAGATGGAGATGGGTTGCTGGACTTCGCGGTCGCCAATCAATGGGAAGATTCTTTCTTCTTTCACAATCAAACCGCGACGCCGAACAGCTTCCTGCAACTTTATCTGCTTCTGCCCATAAACGGTGACGCAGCGCCTGATACCCGAGTCTTTTCCGGCCATCCATCGCAGGATATTCATGGTCGTTATGCCATCGGCGCTACTGCCCGTCTCCACTTGCCGGATGGCAGGCTGATGGTCCAGCAGGTGGATGTGAGCAATGGGCATTCAGGAAAGCGCAGCCCGGAATTGCACTTCGGCCTGGGGCAGCTACCCCAATCGGCAACGGTTGCTGTTGATCTTTCCTGGCGCGACGTGAACGGAACCGTTCATCGCCAAACCGTACAACTGACTCCGGGCTTGCACACAATCTTGCTGGCTTCGCCGGGAAGGAGGAACTTGTGACATCGCAAATAAAGGCAAACGCACCCAATCGCCTGGGAGGATTGCGCCGGTTTGCCATTGCCATTACTGTCTTCAACCTCCTTGGCCACACGGTCTTCGGCTTTGAACAAGCCTGGATTCAGCCTCTGGTGAGCATATTCACCGCTTATGTCTGCGAGATATGGTTTGAGCTTGTGGATTGTTATATCCACGGGCGCAAGCCGAGATTTTCAGGCGGCTGGCAAAACAAAGTGGACTTTCTCTTGTCCGCGCATATCACCGGCATTGCCTGCGCCATGCTGCTCTACTCCAATTCGCGACTGATGCCGATTGTGTTTGCCTCGGCATCAGCCATTTGCTCCAAGGCGCTGTTGCGAGTGGCAGTACAAAACGGCAAACGCCATTTTTTGAATCCGTCGAATTTTGGCATCACTCTGGTACTGCTGCTCTTTCCCTGGGTAGGCATTGCGCCACCCTACCATTTCAGTGAAAACATTCACGGATGGGGAAGCTGGATTCTACCTGCAATCATTGTGATGAGCGGCAGCCTTCTCAACGTCAAGTTCACCAAGCGGATCTGTGTCGCTTTTGGATGGGTTGGAGGTTTCCTGGTCCAGGGCCTGGTTCGTAATCTGGTCTTCGACGTTCCACTGAGTGCCACACTGCTACCCATGACGGGAGTAGCGTTCGTGCTATTTACGTTTTATATGGTCACGGACCCAGCCACGAGCCCGTGCACGCGCCGGGGCCAGTTGCTCTTCGGCATTCTGGTAAGCGCAACCTACGGATTGCTGGTAACTGCGCATGTGGTTTTCGGCTTCTTCTTCGCGCTCACGCTGGTATCTCTATCCCGCGGAATCACTCTTTATGCCCAGAACTATTTGAACGCGAGATCCAGGCAGGGAGTCGCTGCGCAGGCCGCAACGGCACTGGCGCGCGAAATGGCGTAGAGTTTTTGGCCCAACCGCGAAACCAACACTTCATATTTCATTCGGCGAAATTTTTTAAAGGAGGACGAATGGCTGCCACAAATCCAACTCTTCAAGGAGTCAATTCAAAATTACATTCCAGGGCGAGCATTTACAAGAAGCTAAATGTGCAATGGCACGAGCGCGCCCTGCAGTTATTCATGATCGTTGTTCTTGCCCACTGGTCCGAGCATCTTGCCCAGGCAGTGCAGATATGGGTGCTGCATTGGCCTCGGCCCAAAGCGGCAGGCGTGCTGGGTCTCTGGTTCCCCTGGCTGGTGACTTCTGAAGTCTTGCATTATGGTTACGCACTGATCATGCTGGTGGGCATCTGGGTGCTTCGCAAGGGTTTTGTCGGCACCTCGCGTAAATGGTGGACCGTCGCGTTGATCATACAATTCTGGCACCATATCGAACATTTGCTGCTCATTGGACAGGCCACTTTTCACCATAACCTGTTTAGCTCGCCCGTGCCCGCCAGTATCCTGCAACTGTTTGCTCCGCGAGTCGAGTTGCATCTGTTTTACAACACGATAGTTTTCATCCCCATGATTATCGGAATGTATTACCACATGTTTCCTGCAAAGCAGGACGCGGAAAGGGCCCTATGCACATGCGCATGGCAATCACGCCCGGCATACACATCTTGAATATGATGAATTCTGGCTTCACGCAGAGGCGAGCTGCATCTCTCGGACAACTTTTTTGTTGCCTTGTGAGCTTCTTGCTACTGTGCAGCATAAGCGCGCTTGCCCATGACCACCATGCGCCGCCTGTCCGCATTATTACTGATGAGCAGGTTGGCCCTTGGACGATTTCTTTATGGGCACAGCAGCACATGGATACTGGAAGATTTTTTGTTAAGGTGCGTCCATCTTCCGGAACAACGGTGCCCACGGTATTGGATGATTTGAAGGTTGAAATAGGAGTTCAGCCTGCAAGCCAAAATTCGCCTGAAATTTTTTATCCTGCGAATCGTGAAGCTCCAGATCAGTACACGGCTGAGGCGTCATTTGACAGCGAGAAATCCTGGCAAGTAAGGGTCCGCCTGCAAAGCCCGCGCGGTGTGAGCGAGATTACAACCTACATAGGGGCCGCTCCTCCAGGCTCTAGACAGTGGCAGTTGCTGCTTTATTCATTGCCCTTCCTTTCTGTCGTAGGGCTCTGGCTCCGAGTTTATTGGCTCCGGCGTGGTCTTAAACGCAGCTTGGCCCTCGCATGAGATAACGTCTTGTCAGTTGTACCGCTATCGGCAAACTTTGAAAGTTAATGTGACAGCACCCCTTCTATGTCTGCCTTGATATCCCGGCGGAATCTGTAGCCTTGTAGTCTTCTGTCTTCTTCCTTGTTTGACATTTTTTCCTTCTGCCTTCCTCGCTACAAAAGCTCTCTGAATATCCGCCTTCCAATCTACAATCCTGGCACTGGTAAAGCTCAGCTTATCTCTCCGATGGACTTCTATATACTTTTGTTCGGAGAATGCCTCGGAGAACCATGAGAACTCGCACCAGCCTGCTTGCACTCTTTGTATCTTTTTGTCTTGCTCTGCCCATCCTGGCGCAGCAACCCGCACATGCCAGCCACGATGCTGCCGAGATTCGCGGCGCGATGGAATTTCTTGCCAGTGATGTACTGCAAGGCCGGGGCAGCGGCACACGCGATGAATTGCTGACCGCAACATATCTCGGTTCGCAGTTGCGCCAGATTGGAATTGAACCGTTGGGCGATAACGGCGGCTATGTTCAGGACGTCAACTCCTTTCGCGAAGGCAACAAGCAATGGGATACGCGTAACGTAATTGGCATAATCCACGGTAGCGATGAAAAATTAAAGGATGAGGTGGTCCTGCTTACGGCCCACATGGACCATGTGGGCATTGGCGCGGCCGTGAATGGTGACAAAATTTATAACGGCGCGGATGACGATGCTTCCGGCTGTGTTGCGGTGCTGCAGTTGGCGCGTGCCTTGGTGGCACGACATGCGCCCAAACGTACCGTACTTTTTGTGTTTTTTGGCAGCGAAGAAGCCGGCAAAGAAGGTAATCGTTATTTTCTCCTGCATCCGCCGGTGCCGCTCAAAAACATTGTTGCCAATCTGGAATTTGAGATGATCGGACGTCCCGACTCAGCGGTTAAGCCGGACGAACTCTGGCTTACCGGCTACGATCGCAGCAATCTCGGCCCAGAATTGGCCAAACACGGCGCCAAGCTGGTGGCTGATCCGCATCCTCGAGAGGATTTCTTTGAACGCTCTGATAATTATGCCCTGGCGAAAAAGGGTATTATCGCCCACACCGTTTCCAGCTTCGGCCTGCATAAGGATTACCACCAGCCCAGCGACGACCTGGCGCACATCGACTTCAACCATATGGAAGAGGCGATTTACTCCATGCTTGGTCCGGTGGAATGGCTGGCCGATTCAGATTTCAAACCGGAATGGGTAGAAGGAAAGAAACCGTAAGGAGGCTTTTTCAGGGGCAGAGGTTGTACCGGGGATTCGTTTAGTTCGGCTTTTCCCTCTTCTTGCCGCCTAGAATTCGCTCGTCGATAGGTTTACGGCCACGAAATCCTTCTTCCATGCCGTGCCAGAACTGGATTTTTTCTTCCCCATACTTCCAGCACAGTAAGACAATTTCGTCATCCACCACGCAGGGAAAATCCAGCAGGCCAATATCCAGGTCTTTTACCTGCACGCCGATAGCGGCTATCTCCGCCAAAGCATCTTTTATGTCCTGCAGAGCTTTATCGCACTCAGCCCGGCGGCGCGCCATTTCTGGAATGTCGATCAGCAACCCGCCACTCAGCAGAATTCGATGCTTTAAGTCCTGCAGCTCTTTTTCCACGTCCTCAATCAGACGTTTGCCTTCCATGGCGCGCTTCAGCAATGCGCGCAAGACTGGAAGAAGCGTGGTGGCTTCATTGAGCGTAAAAGTTTTTGGCTTGGACATACTTCGGCTTCGCTCCAACCAACTAAGACTATTGTGCTGCCATTGACCTGGCGCTACCGATCTCCAGCATCCTGTCCAGCGCTACGCGAGACCAGTGCTTAACCTCATCCGGCACCTGGATGCGATTGACCACTTCGCCTTCCACCAGGTTTTCCAGCGCCCAGCACAGGTGTTGTGGCGAGATGCGGAACATGGTGGTACAGAGACAGCCGGATTCATCCAAGGTGACCACCATTTTACCCTCGCGAGCAAATTCTTTGCCCATACGATTTACCAGATGAATTTCCGTGCCCACGGCGAACTTGCTGCCTGCCGGAGCATCAGCAATCATCTTGATTAGGTTCTCCGTGGAGCCGATGCCATCCGCTTTCTGGCAGACTTCCCAGCGGCATTCCGGATGCACAATAACTTTTATGTCTGGAAAACGGGAGCGAACTCTATCGACGTGCTCAGGCAGAAAGCGCTGATGCACGGAGCAGTGTCCTTTCCACAGAATCACGCGGGCGCTGCGCAGCCTTTCAGGATCGACGCCGCCCTGCAGCATGAACGGATCCCACACTACACATTGGTCCAGCGGAATTCCCATGGCAAACGCGGTATTGCGGCCAAGATGCTGGTCAGGAAGGAAGAGGATTTTTTTATTGCGGGCAAACGCCCATTTGAACGCAGCCGGCGCATTCGATGATGTGCAGACCAGGCCGCCGCGCTCGCCGCAAAAAGCTTTGATCGCAGCCGTGGAGTTCATATAAGTCAGCGGCGTAATGCCGTGGCCTTCGTCATCGGTCAGTCCCAAGTCAACAAATTGTTCCCAACAGCTTTCCACCTGGCCAATCTCGGCCATATCAGCCATGGAGCAGCCGGCGTTGAGATCAGGCAAGATCACCTGCTGGCTTTCATGGGCCAGAACATCGGCGCTTTCCGCCATGAAGTGAACGCCGCAGAACACAATATATTCAGCGCTGGTGCGTGCAGCTTCCTGGGCAAGCTTGTAAGAGTCGCCGCGATAATCGGCAAAGCAGATGACTTCATCACGCTGGTAATGATGGCCAAGGATCACCGCGCGCGAGCCAAGTTCGCGCCGCGCTGCGCCAATACGCGCGTCCATCGTATGGTCGGGGAGAACTAAGTAGTTATCAAGCGAGCAACTGACGCCTCGCTCTTCAATTGGAGCAACAGTAGTCGACATTGATCCGCCTTCAGTCCCGCACATTTGTGTTCGGAACGGAGATGTTGAAAGCATCCGCAGGCTCCAGTAGATCCACTGCGCTGGTATGCGCCCGACCTACGGGGTTGTTGAAGCCCGCAGCCTTACAGGTATTGATGACTTAACACCCTTCTGCGACGCAAAAATCCTTTGTCTTAGAGGCATGAAAAGTCTGGAGATATTGTGCCACTAGACCCATCTTTGGTGCAAATTCCAGAAGTCTTCTGAGCACAAATTGAATTTCATCTGGTAGGCTACTTTACGCCATGCGCCTCAAACAGACCTTCTTTTTCCTAGTTGCGGTAGCCGTTTCCACCTTCGCTCAAAATTCCAAGCCCGTGGCTGACCGGCTTGCCGCTCAGAATGCACTTTTCGACCAATATTACGAAAATGAGCTGCGCACTTTTCCGGAACGCGCCACCGCTTTTGGCGACTATCGCTACAATGACCAGCTTGGCGATTACTCACTGGCCGGCGTTGCCAAACGCCATAAGAGCGACCAGGACTTTCTGCGGCGAATTGAGGCCATCCCTACAGCCGGTTTTTCTGACCAGGACCAACTCTCTCACGATCTGCTGATTCGCGTGCTGCAACAACGCGGCGCGGACTACGACCTTAAGGAATACGAGATGCCGGTAAACCAGATGAACGGCATCCATACCGGCCTGGCTGATTTGCCGCTTTCTGTGCCCTTTGATTCCGTCAAACATTATGAAGACTACATTGCGCGTCTTCACCAAGTCCCGCGCGTCCTGAGCCAGACCAGTGAAGTAATGCGCGCCGGCATGAAGGACAAGCTGATGCCAGTTAAGTTCCTAATGGAGAAAGTTCCTGTTCAGTGCCAGGGCATCATCGATGCCAATCCGTTTTTATTGCCGACCAAAAAATTTCCGGCCAGCATCTCCGCAGAAGACCAGAAGCGCCTGACGCAGCAGATTACCGACGCTATTAATAACGACGTTTTCCCTGCTTACAAAAAGTTTGCCGAGTTCGTCAGCAAAGAATACGCTCCGCAGGGCCGCACCACGCTTGCGGTCAGCTCTTTGCCAGACGGCGAGAAGCGCTACCAAAACGATATCTACGGCCGCACCACCACGCACATGACGCCGGATGAGATTCACCAGCTCGGCCTGCGTGAGATTGACCGCATTGAGGCGGAGATGCTGGCGATCGCCAAGAAAGAAGGCTTTTCTGACCTGGCTTCCTTCCGCGCTTCGCTCAAGACCAACAAGAAATATATCCCTACCTCGTCTGAGCAGATCCTTGATGATTTCCGCCATTACATTGCACAGATGGAGCCAAAGCTGCCGGAATTATTCACCCTGCTGCCCAAGTCACCAGTCACCGTGGAAGCTATACCGCCTTTTCAGGCCGCCTCGGCAACTCACTACGTTACCGGCACTCCAGACGGCAAGCGTCCGGGTCGCGTAGTAGTGGCTACTTCCAACTTTGCTGAGCGCTCACTCATCGACGATGAAGCCATCGCGTATCACGAAGGCGTTCCCGGACATCACATGCAGCTTTCGGTGCAGCAGCAGCTCACCGGACTACCAAAGTTCCGGCTGCATAATCTTGGCTTTAACGCGTACACAGAAGGCTGGGCGCTGTATGCGGAGCAATTGGGCAAAGAAGTTGGTTTTTATCAGGATCCCGTCTCCGATTACGGCCGTCTCTCTTCTGAACTCTTTCGCGCCGTGCGCCTGGTTGTGGATACCGGAATCCACTCAAAGGGATGGTCGCGCGATCAGGTAGTGGATTTCTTCCGTAAGTCCGGCGCCGTGGACGAGCCGACGATCCAGTCTGAAACCGATCGCTACATTGCATGGCCGGCTCAGGCCCTCAGCTACAAGCTTGGCCAGCTCAAAATCCGCGAGCTACGAGAACATGCCAAGAAGGAATTAGGGCCCAAGTTCGACATCCGCACCTTCCATGATGAGATTTTGAGCGGCGGAGCGCTGCCACTGGATATGCTTGAGGCGCGCACCAACAAGTGGATCGCCGAACAAAAATCTAAAGCGGCGGCAAAGTAAGCCGCGCCACAATCTCTTCCGCCACCGCATCAGCTCGCGCAGCAACCTGCTGCGGCGTCTGGTCTTGAATGGGGTGCTGCACGTAAACCGCATCAAAGTCCGGACGGCCAAGAGCGCTGGCCTGCAGGCGAGCAGGCGCGGTGAATTCAGTGGTGGCGACAGGAACTGCGAGAATGCCCTGGTTTTCCAGATGGATCGTATCGTGCAAACTGCACGTTGTGCACGACCCTCAATCCGCAAGACCTTCTATCACCGCGTCCAAGGAGCGGAGTTGTTCGATGATTTGCGGCGGGGCATTCTTCGTGTAAGTAGGTTTGCGTGCGCGTATAACTTCGGCTGCTCCGTAGCGGCTGCGCAAAATCTCTTCCAGACGATCAAGAAAAAAGCTGCCGCCCGGCTTGCTTATGTCAAGCAGACCGATCTTCTTGCCGGTCAGGCTGGCCAGTCTCTGTGGCGGCGTTGCCGCCTTAGGGATATTTTCATTGCCGGGATGAACAATTGTTACCGCCATGCTCTTGCTCCTTTATTTATCCGGAATCGGGTAAGTCACCATCTGGCTTCCTGTAGGTCCGGTGGCCCAGCTGCCGATTACCGCAGAAAACTTTCCCGCCGTTCCGCCGGCGACAAAGATGCTGATGGCCTCAGGCGAACGAAACTTCTGGTAACATTTTTCTCCGCGAATAGTGATCTCTTTATAGTGCGCCGTAAGCTGCGTTCCTTCCGCTCGTTCGGCTGCGGAGTAATGCCGAATCGGAATGCCAGTATTCTCGAAAAGATATTGCCGCACCTGCTCTTTAGTAAATCCATCACGATGAATGGTCTTCACGTGCTCCGGACAGAGCACCACAATCGCTTCAGGCATCAGGCACATGCGATAGCTCCAGACCGTAGCCAGCGCGAATGAAATGGTATCGAGCACGGTCTTTCCCTGAGGAGCATTGTGCTCGCTCACGCCGCGCGGCGGCTCGGCGGCAAAAAGCGAAACCGCGCTCTGCTTACCTTTGAAGCCACGAGTTACATGGAATGGCTCCCAGGGATTCTCTTCTTCATTCTCCGCAATGCAGAAAGAAAATTTTCCCGGATTGCCAAGCGCGGACATATCAATCCCGTCCGGCCTTCCGCCGCCGATGTTCAGCAGGATCAGTTGGAAGGCGCGGCCGAGGCTGCTGTTTGCTCGCGCGACATTGGAGAAAACGTTCTGCTTTGACCAGAATCCAAGCTCATGCCGCACCGGCCCGTTAATCATGATTAGCGGCGCAGCAAAATGCGTGGTTGCCTGGACCCCATGCAGATTGAAACGTTCATCACAGGCGGCCCGCACCAGCGGGAGCAGCACCCGCATCATCTCCGGCCCGCAACCGGCCATCACTGCGTTGGCGGCAATTTTTTCAACCGTGGCTTCACCATACATCGGCGGAATTCGAGCAATTACCGCCTGCGGGGACAAGCCAGAGGCCGCAACCATGGCCTCAACCTTTTCTACAGTCGGCGGAACAACAGGCAGCGCATCACCAAATTTACTGCGGCAATATTCAAACGGATCATCGCTTTCGTTAAGCTTGATGCGCGAGGCAGGCTCAGCCGTGCGGCGCAGAAATCGAATGCCGTTCTCTTGCTCGTTGCCGCCCGCCTTCTGTTCTGGTCCCAAATGGCGCGAACTGCATCCGGGCTTCCATGCTGGCGCGCCGTCATCAAGAGGCGCGATTGGGGCATGGCCAAGCGTGCTGGCAAGTTCATTCAATCCCTTCTTATCGAAACCAGCCAGCGTGCGCTGTACCTGCATTTTTTCATCGAGCAGATAGAATGTCGGGACCGACTGCGGATCAAAAGCGCGGGTCATCTCCAGTCCTCGATCAAGCTCAACTCGAAAACTTATATTCAACTGCCGGACAAATTCATGCGTAGAAGCTTCATTATCCTGGGAAAGGCCGACAACCTGGGCCGAGTCGCTTCCCAGATTATTCAGATATGGCAACGCAAGCTGGCAGGTGGGACAATCCGTCTCAAAGAAAACCAGCAGGGCCTTTTTCCCCGGCTGGAGTCCCGGAATGGCAGACGCTTTTGCAATCTGCTGCGGCATGACACTCTAAAGATAGATTCGGACCTCGAATCCTACAAGCTCCCTAAACGCTCAATTAACGTGTATGCTACTAAGCATGGAAAAGAAGCCCGCCGACGATTCAAAGAACCGGTTTGCCGAAGTCATCCGCAAATCGCAGCAGCGCCGCCAGGAGTTGAACAACCAGGCGAGACAGAAGCAGGCAGAGCAGATGGACCCGCCTCCGCGCGATGAAGAAACATCTGACCCGGGAGATGAAGGGCCGGGAATTTAAAAAGCGCCTCGGTCATTGCATCATTGCGACTAGCTATCAAGGATCGCCGCGCAAATCTTTTTATCTGCCTTCAACAGTGCAACCACCTACCAGATCGTAAGCCCCTTTCAAAAGCCCACTGCCAATAATCCTGCAATTTGCGCATTGATCGAACCTGACGTTGTGGTTCGCGCAAGCGGTAGCTTGCCTGCTAGTACTTCGGCACCTTTGGATCGATTCGGTCTGCCCAGGCCAGAATTCCGCCGGCAAGATTTTTTGCTTTGCTGAATCCAGCCTGGCGCAGGAATCCAACAGCACGCGCACTGCGTTGGCCGGAGCGGCAGTGGACCACCATTTCCTTGCTCGGATCAAGCTCATTGACTCGCCGAGGCAGATCGTTCAACGGGATTAGGTGGCCATTCAGGTTGCAGATCTGGTATTCGTGCGGTTCGCGGACATCAAGAATAAATAGGTCTTCTTTTGCGTCCAGGCGCTGCTTTAACTCTTCTACGCTGATTTCAGGAACTCCGGTGCTCACAGGTTTCTCTTGTCCTCGCAATCCGCAGAACTCTTCGTAATCAATGAGTTTAGTCACAGTGGGATGTTTCCCGCAAACCACGCAATCAGGATTTTTGCGCAGCTTGAGTTCGCGGAACTTCATGCCTAGGGCATCCACCAGCAGCAACCGGCCGATGAGCGGCTGGCCGCTGCCGAGAATAAGCTTGATCACCTCTGTAGCCTGGATCAGGCCGACCAGCCCCGGCAAAATGCCCAGCACTCCGCCTTCAGCACATGAAGGAACAAGACCCGGTGGTGGCGGCTCAGGATACAGGCAGCGATAGCACGG
>Ga0070741_10015420_pt1 | contig 12953 bp, 15 predicted proteins | sample Coa_R1_4_FD_66440 | JGI IMG/M metagenome (GOLD analysis project Ga0070741, IMG submission 66440) | Surface soil microbial communities from Centralia Pennsylvania, which are recovering from an underground coalmine fire - Coalmine... | ecosystem: Environmental > Terrestrial > Soil > Unclassified ...
AGCATCATCGGCAGGAACACGCGGGTGCACAGCATCACCCCCAAGACGTTCACGCGCACCACCCGCTCGATCGTGGACGGGGACAGGCTCTCGATCGGCCCGCCGCCCGCCACCCCAGCATTGTTGACGAGCACGTCGCACCGGCCGAAGGCCTCGTCGACTCGGTCGCGGAGCTCCTCGAGATCGGCCAGGCTGGTGACGTCACAGCCGACGACGAGCGAGCGGCCACCCCGCGATCCGATGTGCTCGGCGACTCCCTCCAGGCGCTCCACACGCCGAGCCGCGAGAACGACCGTCGCCCCCCGCCGCGCCAGGCGCTTGGCGGTGAGCTCCCCGAACCCCGACGAGGCGCCCGTCACGACCGCCACGGCGCCCTTGAGCTCCACCTCACACCTCCTGGAAGGCAGGGGAGGCCGGAGGCCCTTCCCGTGGCCTCGCGGCACGAGCCGAGGCGTCGTACGAGACGTTCGCGGAGACCTCGTCCATGGGGAACCTCGCTACGATGGCTGGGTGGACGTTATCGAATCACATGCCGCCCGGCTCCCGCGGATCGACGACCGCTGGGAACCGCGAGCCTTGGATCGCCGCGAGCTGGTCGAGGGGCTCCTTCGCGGCCGGATCGCGGGCCCGGCGGTCAGCCACCCGATGGACAACGTGCTTCGGAACATCCGGCTCCTCTGCGACGGCGACCCGGACAAGCAGTTCGGCCTGCACGGGGTTTGTGACGCGATGCGTCCTTCCGACGTGCTCGAGCTCGTCGCTCGCGCCAGTGGGTTTCCGGCGGACCCGCACACCACCTCGGGGCCTGTGCCGGTCGATCCGGAGCTCGTGCTCCGCGCGTGCGAGGAGGTGGGGGACCGGCTCGCGCTCGCCTGCCGTCGCGGCGAGCGGGTGATCCTCGCAACCGGGCACCCCGTGGGGCTCGCCCACCTCTACATCGAGGTCGGCCGTCAGCTCGCGCGGCGGGGTGTCGAGCTGCTGCATCCGTATGAGGGAATCCCCTGGTCGGAGAACGGGCGTGCCCACCCCTGGGAGATCAGGTATCTGGAGGGCGTCGCGATGCTGACCGACGGGGCCTCGATGCGTCATACCCACAGCGGCGAGCCGATGGTCCGAATGCTCTTGGAGTCCCGGCCCGACCTCGTCTTCGCCGATCATGGGTTCGCCGGCGCGGCGATCCAGGCCGAGGTGGAGACCCTCTCCATCGCCGATGTGAACGATCCGGCGCTGCTGGTGGCACAAGCGCAGGGCCGGACGCAGACCGTCGTCGTGATGGACGACAACGTCCAGCCGGAGGACTACTGGCCCTGCTTCCAGGCGATCTGCGCACGCCTGCCCTGATCCGACTCGGTTGCCCCGGGTAGAATCGGCCCACAGTGAACGACACACGCTGCTCCGAGGCACGGTTCGTACGGGTGACCGGGGTCGCAGACCCCGTGAGAGAGTCCATGTCGGTCGATCTACCCACCGATCGGGGGGATCCGCCAGCGGACTGAGTCCGACCACGCACGGAACGGGCCTCCTGGAGGGCTGACCTGCCCACAGGGAGGCAAGGGTGAACGAGCACGAGGCGCTCGTCGGTCGAGCGGTGCGCGAGAAGCACACGGTGTTGCTGATCGGCGGGCTGGATACCGGCAAGTCCACGCTGGCGAAGCTCCTGTTACGGACCGCGGTGGAGGGGGGGCGCCGGTGCGCCTTCGTGGACGCGGACGTCGGGCAGAAGTCGGTCGGCCCGCCGGCAACCATCACCATGCGGCTGATCCGGACGGCTTCCGACCTGGAGCCGGAGTCCCTGGCGCGGGCCGACGCCCTGTCGTTCGTCGGATCGACCTCGCCCGAGGGTCACCTGCTCCAAGTGGTGACCGGGGTCGCCAACCTCGCCGCTCGCGCGCGGGAGCTCGGTGCCGATTTCGTCGTGGTGGACACGAGCGGGCTCGTGTCGGGGATCTACGGCCAGATCCTGAAATATCACAAGGTGGAGATGCTGCGGCCCGACCTCGTCGTGGGGCTCCAGCGCGGGGAGGAGCTACAGCCGCTGCTCGGTGTCATCCAGCGGTTCTTCCGAACGGAGGTCGTGCCGCTCGGTGTCCACCCCGACGTCGTGCCCACCACCGTCGAGGAGCGGGCGCAGAACCGCGAGGCCGCCATGGCCAGGTACTTCTCCGGCGAGCTGCACCGATGGCGGGTCAAGCCCACGGTGTTCATGCCCGCGCTGCCCCCGCTGTTCGACCTCGCCCAGCTCGACCGTCTCCTGGTCGGACTCTCGGACGGAGCCGGCGCCTACCTGGGGGTCGGGTTTCTCGAGTACGCATCCGACGAGGGGGTCCTCCGCCTGATCTCGCCTGTGGCAGAAGGGCCCAAGGCGCTTAGACTGGGCTCCGTTCGCCTGGAGGACAGCTATCGCGCCAAGCGCGTTGACCTCCGCAACCTGTTCGGGTCGGAATAGCGGAAAGGGACTCCGTGCCGTCGCTGATCAAGAAGCGTCGCAAGAAGATGCGCAAGAAGAAGCACAAGAAGCTCTTGAAAAGGACCCGCTGGCAGCGTCGTCAGCAGGGCCGCTAGCCGGCCCGAGCCCCGAGCCATGAGGACGACGGGGTGTCGCTTCGGACGGGTTTGCTCCGCTGGGCTCGCCCTCCTCGTCCTGGCGACTCTGGCTTCCTCGTGCGGCTCGGGTGCCACGGGCTCGCTGCAGGCCGACCTGGCCGCCTCACGGGCCGTCACCTTCCGTTCGGCTGACGGCGTGACCCTCTCGGGTCGCCTGTTCGGCGAAGGCACCGAGGGCGTGGTGCTCTCGCACATGCTCCCCGCCGACCAGACCTCGTGGTGGGACTTCGCGAGGAAGCTCGCGGACCGAGGCTACCTGGTGCTCACCTACGACTTTCGCGGATACTGCCCCGGCGGCGAGGCGGGCTGCTCGCAAGGCGTCAAGGACGTCTCGGCCATCTGGCAGGACGTCCTGGGGGCGATCCGTTTCCTGCGGACCCAGGGGGCGCGCCGGATCGAGCTCGTGGGCGCGAGCATGGGCGGGACGGCCTCGCTGGTGGCCGCGTCGAGGCTGGGATTGGATGTGTCGGCGGTCGTCACGCTCTCGGCGCCCACCTCGATCGAGGGGTTGACGGCAAGTGAGGATGTGCTGGCAAGCGTGTCTGCGGCCAAGCTGTTCGTGGCGGGAAACGCCGACCCGACCGGCTCGGCCCAGGCCGCCCAGCAGCTCTACGACGAGTCGCCGCCCCCCAAGCGTCTCGAGATCGTCACCTCACGAGACCACGGAACGGATCTGCTCTCGGGCAATCAGGCCGGCGTCGTCCAGACCCTGGTCTTCAACTACCTCGACCAGTACTCGGGACTCTGAGTGCGCCCCATCGTCTTCCTCACCGACTACGGGCTCGCCGACGAGTTCGTCGGCGTGTGCCATGCGGTGATCGCCCGCATCGCACCGCAGGTCCGGGTGATCGATCTCACGCATGCCGTCCCCCGTCAGGACGTGCTCCAGGGAGCCGTGACCCTCGGGAGGTCCGTGCGGTTCGCGCCGGAGGACTCCGTCTTCCTCGCCGTGGTCGACCCGGGGGTTGGGTCGGAGCGCAGGCCGATCGCCGTCGAGACCTCCTCGGGAGCCCTTCTGGTGGGTCCGGACAACGGTCTGCTGTCGATGGCCTGGGACGCCCTCGGCGGCGCGGCGCGCGCGGTCCTGATCTCCTCCGAAGAGGTGCTGCTCCATCCGGTGTCGCGGACCTTTCACGGACGCGACCTGTTCGCGCCCGCCGCCGCCCACCTCGCCTCCGGGATGCCGCTCGAGCGCCTGGGTCCGGACGTGGAGATCGAGTCGCTCCATCGGTTGGACCTGGCCGGACCGATGGTGACCCCCGGAGCGATCGGCGCCCGCGTTGTGGCCATCGACGGATTCGGAAACGTCCAGCTGAACGCCACTCCGGAGGACCTGGTCACGGCGGGGCTCACCGGCCCGATCTCGGTGGGGCGCTGGACGATCCCTCGGGCCTCCGCCTTCGCGGATGTTCCTCGGGGGGCGCTGGCGGCGATCGTGGACTCTCAGGGGTTCATCGCCCTCGTCGTGAACCACGGGAGCGCGGCGAAGGTGCTGGGCCTCGAGCGGGGGGCGACCCTCACGCTGACGCGGGCGGCGGATCCATCCTCGCCCGACGGGCGCTAAGGGGTCCCGGTCAGGCTCGGGTAGGGAGTTCCGCGGACCGGTCCCGGGTAGGGTGGTCTGTCCCTGCTCGCGATCACGTACTGCCACGCGGCCGCCGCGGCGAGCAACAGGAAGAGGCATATGAGCGTGATGAGCGTGACGCGTCGCACGGATCCGAGGCTAGCAGGCGCCGGGCCGGGACCTTTAGGGGTCCCGGCCCGGCGCGCGTGCTACGAGACGATCTTCACCTCGAAGGAGCCCTTCCCCTTGACGATGATGTCCTGGGCCTTGGTGAGCCTGGCTCCAAACCCGGTCGCGATGAGGTCGTTCGGGTGGTCCCCGCCGTTCAGGAGGACGACGAGCTGCTCGAAGGAGCGAACGCGGCCCCGAACCCTGGTACGAGCGGTACCGCCCCGGAGCATGACGGTCTGGAGCCCGCGGGCCCCGGCCGGAACCCGCATCTGCATCGTGGCGACGACGTTGGGGCCGCCATCCTCTGGGGCGAGCGTGGTCTCGATCGTGATCCGACTGCCGGGCCTGGCACGCAGCACCCTCCGCTCTGCGAGCTTGGGCTGAAGCGAGCTCGCGGTTCGGATCCTCGTGATGGTCCCCTCGAGCCTGCGTGCGGAGATCTCCCCCTCCGCGTGGACGCTCGTGAACGTCACAGGCTCGAACCTGTTGAAGGCCAGCTGGTACATGGCGTCGACCATCTTGTAGGCGGCCGAGGTGGCATCGTACGCGGAATAGGCCATGTTGCGGTTCTGCACGGTGAACGGCGTTCCGTCCGCCGTCTCGCCATCGATCGTGTATCGGATGTTCAAGGTGCCCGCCCCGTACTGGTCGAACACCAGCTGAAGGTTCGCGAAGACGTGGCTTCCCGCGATCTCGGCGCCCCAAAAGCCCTTCTGGTACAAGATGTCGGTCTCGCCGCTCCGCGAGCGTCCCGTGTCGAGATTCCTGAAGGACGTCGTGACCGGGGCGGCGGGAGGCAGGTCACCCACCTGCCCGACGATGCCCGCCAGGCGATCCTGGACGATCGTGCCGTGCGCCTCGGTCAGGTTGCCGAACTTCGTGGGTCCGTACAGCCCGCTCGGATCGTCGAGCACGGTGATGATGTCCGCGTTGTTCATGCCGAAGGTCACCGGGCCGTTGAAGAAGAATGGGTGGCCCCATCCCACGTCAAGGCTCCCGCAGGCGAAGGTGGCGGTCGCCAGGCCGAAATAGCTCACATCCCCGTACGAGAGGGCCGCGGCCATCGGCTGCCCCGGAGCAAGCGGCGTCGGCACGACGCTGGTGGCGTCGGGCGCGGCTCCGGCGGCGTAGGCCACGAAGGGCAGATGTCTGCGATCGAGCAGGTTCTGCAGGTGCTGAAGCCGCGTCCCGGTCACTCCCGTGACGCCGAGCGGGATCGCGAGCCGCTGGGCCGTCGACGGCGTTTCGGTGGCCGGGATCCCGGCGATTCGAGCGACCGATGCCCGGATCGAGCGGTTCACGTGGACGGATCGGGGGAGGGATGGGGCCGAGGACGATCCCTCGACGAGGTCCACCATGTACTGCGCGGGTGTGAAGGCGCCCACCGCCGGACCCGAAGGGAAGTACTTGTAGGAGGTGGCTCCGGCGAGGCGCCCCTGAATGTAGACGGGCGACCCCGACATGCCGGCCGCGAACCCGTGGGAGGCATCGAGGAAGGACTGTGGACCGGTGATCTCGAAGAACACGAGGTCGAACCCAGGCGCGATCGCGCTCGGCGCGACCCCGATGACCCGAATGTCGAACGGCACCGGGGTATCCCCCGAGATGGTCGTCAGCCCGCTACCGGTCATGCCGGGCCGGATCTGACCCACGGGGAAGACGGTCGGTGGGCTGGCGCAACTGGTCGCGGCGGGCGCCGGGGCAGTCGGGAGCATCAGCGGGAGCAGCATCAGCGGGAGCAGCACGGCCCGGACGATGCCGCGACGCGAAGAGGGAAGGACCTTGCGCACGAGGGCTACCTCCTTGTCGATCCGATCCTACGCCTGAGACGAGTGCCGCGTGTGCGCTGTTCCCAACGCCGGCCGACGCCGAGGGGTCAGGCGAGAAAGGAGAGTCGGGCTTCGCAGAGCTCGCGGTTGTGGGCCAGCACGTCGCGGAGCGCGTGTCCGTCGTCGAGGTACGGTCGGAGATCGAGCTCGAGCGTAATCGATCCGCTGAACCCTTCCGTCGCAAGGTGTTGCAAGAATTCGTCGACGGCCAGGACACCCTGCCCGAGCGGCAGGTGCGAGTCCCACCCTCGCCCGGCGTTGTCGGACAGATGGATGTGAACGAGCCGGTCGCCCAGGAGGTCTCGGACCTGCGAAGGGTCGAGTCCCGCAACGGCGGCGTGACTCGTGTCGAGCACCACGTGCGGGAAGCGTTCGATCTCGTCGAGGGTTTGCCCGGCGTGGAACGAGATACCGCGCCGCCCCGGAACGCGCAGCGGGAACATGTTCTCCACGGCGACGATGACCCCCGTCCGCTCGGCCAGACCCGGGAGCTGCTCGGCGAGCCATCGCCGATAGCCGGTCTGCCAGCGAAACGGGGGGTGCACGACGACGAGCGGCGCGCCGAGGTCCTGGGCGAGCTCGATCGAGCGGTAGATCTTGCCGACGGGGTCGGTGCCCCAGACCCTCCGTGTCATGAGGAGGAACGGGGCGTGGATCGCCCGGATCTCGAGCTCGTGGTCCTCGGCCAGTGCCCGAAGGCGTCGTGGCTGCTGCGTATCTGGGTCCCGGGTGACCATCACCTCGACCCCGTCGAACCCCGCACCCCGAATACGCTCGAAGGCCTCCCGCAGGGGCCTGGCGAAGAACGCGCCCGTGGAGCAGGACAGCGTCGGTCCGGGGAAGAGGGCATCGGGCGCCACGGGGCGATTGTACCGACGAAGCCCGAGCCGGCGCGTATGCTGACGTGCCGCGATGTGGATCTTCCCGCTCGGCGCCGCTCTGGTCGCCCTGGTGTTCGCCGCGTCCCTTGCGCGGCAGTGGATCTCCAGGCGCCGTCCCTACCAGGTCGTCTGGGCTGCGGCGCTCCTCATGTACGCGGCGGCCTCCTTCGCGCTCTTCCTTGGCGTCCTCGATGGATGGTCGAGCGCCGAGTACCGGATCTACTGGGTCTTCGGAGCGGTTCTGAACGTTCCCTACCTGCTCCTCGGCGAGCTGTACCTGCTGGTGAGGCGGCGCGCCGTCGTCGATGGAATGCTCGTCGTCCTGCTGTTCCTGACCGCGTTCGCGGTGTCCGAGGTCCGTACGGCCTCGATCTCGGGCCGGCTCGCCAAGGACCTCCCGCTTGGTAAGGACGTGTTCGGGGACGGCGCGCTTCCGTACCGGCTTGCCCAGTACTACGCGTATCCCGCGTACGTGCTGCTGGTCGCGGCGTGCGCTTGGTCCGCGTGGCGCATGCGAGGGCGGCCCGAGCTCCGCGCCCGGTTCGCCGGTACCCTGCTGATTGCGGTCGGGGCGACGATCGTGGCGATCGGGTCGGGCGTGGGGGCCGGGCTGGACGTCGTGCCGGTCTTTTCGATCGGTCTGCTCGCGGGCGTCGCCGTCATGTTCTGGGGTTTCCTCCGTGCATCCGGCCCTCATCCGCGGCCCGGAAGCGGGTCGCCGGCGGCCTGAAAGGGTTGTGGCGCCGAGCCGCAGGCGTCGCCTACGCGGCCGCTGTGAGGCTCGCGTGCCACACGTGACCACCTCGTGAAGGGGAGGTCGCGCGGGACCCGATCGCCTCTTCGGTGATCAGAATCTCGTCGTAGGGGCTCGGGTCGAAGGTGAGGCGGATGTACACGAGCCCGTCATCGGGTAGGAACATGTCGCCCACCGGAACGAACGTCCCGCCGCTTCCCAGCCAGAGCTGATAGGCGTGCCCGGGCGCCGGCTCGGGGACGTCGCGCCCCACGATGTACATGCGCTCGAAGCCCGGGCCCGAGACCTCCACCATGCCGGGGCTCGACCGATCCATCGACTCGAGGCTCACCGAGCTCGCGCCCGGCTGTTGGAGCGTCCCGACGACGTCGTACAGCTGCACCTTCGTGTGCTCGGCCTTGGAGGCACGGCTGGCGAGGGACATCGAGAGCCCGCTCAGGGTGACCAACGCGATGACGCCGGCGGCCACGGCGGCGATGGTCGCGCGACGCCTCCGGCCCGAGACCCGGTCGAGCTCGCGTCGAAGGCGGGGGAGCAGCAGGTCCGGAGGGGCGACCGGCGTCGGTGCCAGGGCAAGCTCGCCGGCGACCGCCCCGAACCCCGCCAGCGTGTCGCGGCACATGGGGCACGAGGGGACGTGCTCGGACAGGAGGCGGTCGGCCTCGATCGCGTCCTCACCGGACAGGGCGAGGAGCACGTACCCGGCGAGGAGCTCCTCGATCCGGTCGTGCTCTCCGTTCACCGTCGTCCTCCCGTTGCCCTCGGCACCTCAGTCCTCTCGGTACAGAGCCCGTCGAAGCTTGCGCATGGCGGCAAGCGTCCTGGTCTTCACCGTTCCGACGGGGATCCCCAGCTCCTCGGCGATCCTCGCCTGCGTGTAACCCCCGAAGTAGGCCAGCTCCACCACCCTCCGCTGGTCGGGAGGGAGCGTCTGGAGCGCCTCCCTGATCTCGCGTCGCCGCTCGACGAGGTAGGCATCCTCGACGATCTCTTCCGCTACATCTTCGCCGGTGCGGGGCTCGAGGTTCGAGACGCGCTCGGCCCGTTTTCGGAGGCGCTCCTCCCTGCGGACGGCGTCCACCGCTCGGTGATGGACCAAGGACAGGAAGAAGGTGCGGAACGGGCCCCGCGTGGGATCGTAGGCCTCCGGCGCCCTCCACAGGGCGAGGAAGGAGTCGTGGACCACCTCTTGCGCGAGCGCGTCCTGCCCGGTGACCCGAAGCGCGAGGGCGTAAGCGGGCTGAGCGTAGCGACGATAGAGGTCCTCAAACGCCGCCCGGTCGCCAGATCCGACCCGGCGGTGGAGCTCGAGGTCGAGACGCTCCTCCTCGTGCATCACCTCGTTGTATCACTCGGCACGGCGGCCCACGAGGTCGCGGGAGTCGGATCCACCGGTAGGATGACCGCCGTTGGAAACGCGTGTGCTCATGTACTCGAGGCCGGGGTGCGGGCTGTGCGACGAGGCCCGCGAGGTGATCCTGGCCGAGCGGACCCGGACGAGCTTTGCGTTCGAGGAGATCGACATCTCCGGCGACGACGACCTCGAGCTCGAGTACGGGATACGAATCCCCGTGGTGCTCGTGGACGGGGAAGAGCGCTTCGAGATCCGCGTGGACCCTGCGGCCTTCGCCCGGACCGTCCGCCGGACGATCTCCCGCTCGTGATCCTTCCGTTGCAGGCCTTGCGCATTTGTGCACGACCCCTCCGAGTGGGGTAGGATGCGGCGGTGAGCGCACGCCCCATCCCCGAGGCCACCGTGGGGCGCCTTCCCGTCTACCTTCGCGCCCTGGTGGAGATGGCCGAGAGCGGGGCCTCCACGACCTCCTCGGAGGAGCTGGCCGCCGCGGCGGGCGTGAACTCGGCGAAGGTCCGCAAGGACCTCTCCCACCTCGGCTCCTATGGGACGCGCGGGGTCGGGTACGACGTCGCGTACCTGATCCACCAGGTCCGCCGGGAGCTCGGCCTCACGCAGGACTGGCCCATCGTGATCGTGGGCGTCGGGAACCTGGGTCACGCGCTCGCCAACTACCGGGGATTCGCCGAGCGTGGGTTCCGAACGGCCGCGCTCGTGGATGCCGATCCGAGGAAGATCGGCGAGATCGTCGGTGGGCTCCCGGTCCGGTCGGTGGACGAGCTGCCGGAGATCGTACGCGAGAACCCGGGCGCGATGGGGGTCATCTGCACCCCCGCGTCCGAGGCGCAGAAGGTCGCCGACCTCTTGATGAGGGCCGGGGTCCGCTCGATCCTGAACTTCGCGCCGATCGTGATCCAGGCGCCGTCGGGGGTCTCGGTCCGGAAGGTCGACCTGGCGGTCGAGCTGCAGATCCTCGCCTTCTACGAGCAACGGAAGGCTGCGCTCGCGACCGTCAAGCGCCGCGGTCGGACCGTCGCCGACCTCGCCCGAGTCTGACGAGGGCGGTCGGCTACTTGGCGATGGTGAACCAGAGCGTGATGAACACGGCGAGAACCATCACGCCGAACAGGATGAACTGCACGACGCCTTGGTCGAGCAGCGGAACGCTTTGCTGTGCCAGCATGCCGGATCCCTCCTAGGCGGGTCCGTACCAGGGCGGCGCGGTCCCGCCCGTCAGGATTTCCTTGCGCTTGCGCTCGGCGCGATCCAGGAACGGCAGGTGGAGCAGGAAGCCGAGGGTGGAGCCAATCAGGAACATCCACGAGTAGCGGGGCACGCTCCCGCTGTCGTGGCGAAGAAAGACCGTGATCTGTGGGCCGCCGCCGTTGTAGTAGGCCTGGGCGGCCGCGAGCGAGACCTTTCCGTCGGCGGCGAACCGGATGTTCTGAACCGTGAAGTCGGTGGTCTGGAACGCGCCCGGCTCGAACTGCGTCTTGCCGGCCTTGGCGTTCGCCTGCTCCGCAAGGTAGGCCTGCACGGCTCCGGTCACCGACTGCACCGACGCCGAGAGCCCGGGCGAGGGAGTGATCCACTCGCCCCCCGACGGATAGTTCTGATACTGCGGGTACGGGAAGCTCGTGACGTTTTGGCCCGCCGCTTCGATCACCCAGCCCGGCTCGGCGCCGCGCGGCCCGAGGTCGACCGGAGTGGTGGGACCCTGGGACCAGAATCCGAAGGTCCAGAGCGCCGAGTAGAGCATCATCCAGCCGAAGAAGCAGACGGCGAGGACCAGATAGCCCATCTTCCGGCCGAACACGGCGGAGAGCAGGAGCAGCACGCTGCCGACGAACAGCGTGAACCCCATGGCCACGCCCAGGACGCCCTTGACCAGGGTTCCGCAGTCGACGTGGATCCCGATGCAGGCGGGGTTCGTGAGCTCGGCGATCACGGCCCCGTCCCGGTCGGCGAGGGCTGGTTGGGGAAGTCCTTGTCGGCGGCCGCCTGGGCCGCCGGATTGATGCAAACGTTGTGCTTGAACGGGACCTGCGACGTGTCTTGGATCGAGACGATGTAGTTGACGATGTCGTTGATCTGCTGGTCGTCGAGTGCGCCGGCGTACCGGATGCTCCAGGACGGCATCGGCGTGCCTGCGCGGCCCTGCTGGATCGTCGCGTAGATGTCGTCGAGCCCGTGGATGGCCGGATGCCCGGTCCATGGGCCGCCGCAGACGGTCGTCAGGTTCGGGGTCGGGATCGGCGTGTTGGTCGTCGTGTTCAGGATGACGGACCCCTTGAGCCCCTGGCCGTGGCAGCGGACGCAGCCGACCCCGCCCTGGTTCTCCTCGCTGAAGAGCTGAACGGCGTCTGCCCCTCTGGCAATCGAGTCGGTGAGCAGCGCCCGCTCCTGGTCGAGGTTGCGCGACGGCTCGAAGAGCCAGGTCATCGGGACCCAGATCACGAAGAACACGATGAGCAGCACGCCCCACCCCTGAAGCTTCTGGAGCAGGGGTGTCTCGAGGTCGGGGTCGGACGGCCCGGGTCGCATCGCGCGCGGGATCTCTGGAGGGCGGGCCTCGGCGCGTCGGACCCCGCCGCGCGCGAGCAGGACCGAGCCCGCGATGAGCAGGAAGACGGCCCCGCCCACGGCGAGGATCACGCCCTGGGCTCGGGACAGCGCCAGCATCACGTCCGTCGCCTCGCTCATCCCGGCGCCACGCAGAACGGCCCCTGGGGGGGCTCGTCGATGGTGTTGGTCCCGCGAGGCGGCCCGAGCAGGATCTGCGACGTGTCGACCATCACGTCGCCCGCGTCGGTGATGGTCACCTTGAACCGGTCCAGGCCGCGCGGTGCCGGGCCGAGCTGGTATTCACCAGCGTAGTTGTACTTCGAGCCGTGGCAGGGGCACTCGAACCACTGCGATTGCTGACAGAACGGGACCCTGCAGCCGAGGTGCACGCACCGCTGATACAAAGGCATGATCCCCTGGGTGGTCACGCCCTCAGTCACGTAGTCCACGTTGCCCGAGCGGTGGCCGTTCCAGGGGACGATGTAGAAGCGGCCGGCGCCGTAGTAGTACGGCTGCTGGTTCGAGTCGATGAAGCTCTTGATGTCGCTCAGCTTGCCCGCGTTGATGACCGAGCCGAAACCGCCCTTGAGGTTCGGCCACAAGAACGCGATGGTGGCACCTCCGAACTGGGCCCCGAACACCAGGAGGGACGACACCAGCGATCGACGAAAGAACTCCCGGCGTGAGACGGGTTTCGGCGCGGGCTTGGCCGCCGGGCCACCGGGAAGGGTGATCCCCGGCGCCTCGGCGGCGCGCTGGGCACGGCGGCCCCTGGCGAACGAGAGGCCGAAGACGATCGCGAACAGGTCGACGACGCCGATCACGACCAGAGCGGCGATCGTGCCCGAGGACAGCGCGAGCGCTCGGGTCATAGCTCGAAGAACACTCCCTGCGCCCACGGCCACACCCAGTTGTAACCGGTGCCCCGGAAGAAGGAGCCGGCGATCGTGAGGGTGGCGCCGAACATGAACAGCATCGTGAACAGGGTGATCGCGAGCTTGCGGTCGCCAGGCTTGGTGCTGGGATTTCGATCGATGTAGGGGACGGCCGCGAGGCCGACGAGGATGAACGTCGGAATCGTGATGCCGGCGACGAGCGGGTGGAAGTAGCGCAGGAGCTCCTGGAGGCCGAGGAAGTACCACGGTGCCTTCGAGGGGTTGGGCGTGAGGTTGGGGTTCGCGAGCTCGCGGAGCGGCGCGTTCACGAAGGTCGAGAAGATGACCATCCCGGC
>Ga0070741_10015421_pt1 | contig 12953 bp, 9 predicted proteins | sample Coa_R1_4_FD_66440 | JGI IMG/M metagenome (GOLD analysis project Ga0070741, IMG submission 66440) | Surface soil microbial communities from Centralia Pennsylvania, which are recovering from an underground coalmine fire - Coalmine... | ecosystem: Environmental > Terrestrial > Soil > Unclassified ...
CCGCGAGCGGAGGCGGCTCCTCCTTCAGCGACGTCAACGCCGGTGGCACGGACCTGCGTGTCCTCACCGAGGCGCTTCCGGGCGGCGGCGCGATCCAGCTCGCCCGCTCCCTCGAGGACACCAATCACACCCTCAACACCCTGGTGATCATCCTCGCGCTGGTCAGCGCGGGCGGCATCGGCCTCGCGGCGGCGCTCGGGCCGGTGGTCGCCCGCACCGCGCTGGCGCCGGCCGGGGAGGTCTCGGACGCGGCGGAGGAGGTCGCCCGCACCCACGACCTCTCCCACCGAATCGAGGTGCGCGGCGGCGACGAGCTCGGCCGCCTCGCGGCCAGCTTCAACGAGATGATGGCCGCGCTGGAGCGCTCGGAGGCCGCGCAGCGCCGCCTGGTCGCCGATGCGTCGCACGAGCTGCGGACGCCGCTCGCGACCCTGCGCACCAACATCGAGACGCTCGGCCGCTCCGACCGACTCGACCCGGCCGAGCGCAAGCGGCTGGTCGGGGACCTCACCCAGGAGCTCGAGGAGATGACCGACCTGGTCGGGGACGTGGTCGAGCTGGCTCGCGCCCCCGGCCAGGACGCGGTGCAGCGCCAGGACGTCGCGCTCGACGAGCTCGCCCGCGACGCGATCGAGCGGGCCAGGCGCCGCGCCCGGGGACTGAGCTTCGCCGCGGACCTCCACCCCACCCTGGTCCACGCGGACGCCCAGCGGCTCGGGCGCGCGATCTCGAACATGCTCGACAACGCCTGCAAGTGGAGCCCGGCCGGCGGGACCGTCGAGGTCGCGGTGGAGGCCGGCAGGGTGACCGTCCGCGACCACGGCCCGGGCTTCCCCGCGGGCGACCTCGACAAGGTCTTCGACCGCTTCTGGCGCGCGGACGAGGCGCGCGGCAAGCCCGGATCCGGCCTCGGGCTGGCGATCGTCCAGCGGGTCGCCGAGGAGCACGGCGGCTCCGCGAGCGCCTCGAACGCGCCGGACGGCGGGGCGGTGGTCAGCCTCGAGCTGCCGGAGCTCGAGTCGCCGAACGGGCCCTGAGAGCGAGCTCGAGCTCGAACCGTCCCTGCGGGTCGGCGAGCGAGTCGCCGAGCAGCTCCCGCAGCCGGTTGAGCCGGTAGCGCACCGTCTGCGGATGCAGGTGGAGGGCGCGTGCCATCGCGGCCGCGTTGCCGCCGTGCTGGACGAAGGCGAGCGCCGTCTCCTCCATCCGGTTCCGGCCGGCCGGGGTGAGCTCGGCGAGCGGGGCGAGCCGGCGCTCGGCGAGCCGCTCGGCCAGAGCGCCACCCTCGAAGACGATCAGGTCGGCGAGATGGTCCTCGGCGGCGACCAGGCCCTCGCCCGGGATCGCGCCCGACTCCGCGGCCCGCAGCGCCGCGCGGGCGAGCGACCAAGCCGCCGGGAGCTCGGAGCGCGGCACGGCGGGGCCGAGCGCAGCCGTGACCCCCTCGGTCGCCCGCTCGAGCTCGGCGCGGCGGCTCGGGCTGCCGGCGCCGGGGACGAGTGCGCAGCCGAGCCCGTCGGCCGTCCCGGTCAGCGCGTCGACGGAGAGCCGCCGCCCCACCCCCGCGAGCTCGGCCTCGGCGAGGGCCATCGGCGCGGCGCTCCTCGGCAGCCGCCAGCCGGCGTCGTGCGCCGCGCCTCTCACCTCGCGATCCTCCGCCGGAGGATCGTGGAGCAGCAGGGCGAGCAGCTCGCGGCGGCGGCGCTGGCGCTCGCCCTCCTGCTCGCGCTGCGCCTGGGCGTAGCCCTCGACCGAGTCCGCCGAGAGCTCGTCGATGTAGGCGAAGATCGCCTCGGCGAGGAGGCTGAGCTGGTCCGCGTCGGCGCCCTGGCCCCGGGCGGCCGCCGAGACGCGCCGCCAGGCAACCCGGGCGCCGACCCGGTAGGCGGACTGGAGGGCGTCGAGCGTGCGGCCCTCCCGGAGCTCCCCGCGGCCGAGGCCGACGTAGACGTCGCGGCCCGGCTCGCGGCCCGCGTCGGGATCGCGGATCAGGTCGATGAACTGGCGGAGGGCCTCGCTGACGCCGGTGCGGATCGCGACGCCGAAGCCGCCCTCCAGCGGCCGCGCGTACTCCGGCACCTCCCGCGCGATCGTCTCCAGGATCTCCTCGGTGGCTGCGGGCAGCTCGGGCTCGATCGCGTCGGCGATCTCCGCTGGGAGCGCCCGCCACGGTTCGGGAGGGCGAGAATTCATAACTTAGATGACAAGAATTGACTGCAAGAGTTGGGATTGAGCCTAACTCTTATTGGGCGGCTCAGCCTAGCCTTGCCCCATGACGCGTGCGGGCAAGCTCGTCAACCTCGGCGCCGTGGTCGTCCCGTTCCTGGCGACGATCGCGGCGATCGTGCTGCTCTGGGACCGGCTGGTGAGCTGGCACGACCTCGCCCTGCTCGCCGTCATGTACCTGGTGACCGCGGCCGGGATCACGATCGGCTTCCACCGCCTGCTCACCCACCGCTCCTTCCGCACGCACAAGGCGACCGAGTACCTGTTCGCGGCGCTCGGCTCGATGGCGGTCCAGGGGTCGGTGATCGCCTGGGTCGCCGACCACCGCAAGCACCACGCTCACACCGACGTCGAGGGCGATCCCCACAGCCCCCACGTCGGGCACGGCGAGGGGGTGGCGGGAGTGCTGCGGGGGCTCTGGCACGCGCACACGGGCTGGCTGCTCTCCGAGCACGGGCGCGCGGAGTGGCGGAAGTACGCGCCCGACCTCTGCGAGGACCCCGGCATGCGGCTGATCAACCGCCGCTTCGTCAGCCTGGTCGTGCTCGGGCTGGCGATCCCCGCGGTCGCCGGCTATCTGCTCACCGGCACCTTGCCGGGGGCGGCCACCGGCCTGCTCTGGGGCGGCCTGGTCCGGGTCTTCTTCGTCCACCACGTCACCTGGAGCGTCAACTCGGTCTGCCATTTCGTGGGGACGCGCCGCTTCGAGCTGGACGATCAGTCGACCAACGTCTTCTGGCTGTCGCTGCCCTCGCTCGGCGAGTCCTGGCATCACAACCACCACGCCTTCCCGCGCTCGGCGGTGCACGGCCTGCGCCGCTGGGAGCTCGATCCCTCCGCGGCGGTGATCCGCCTGATGGAGCGCGTCGGGCTCGCCTGGAACGTGATCCGGATCGCGCCCGAGCGCCAGGCGGCGAAGGCGGTGGGCGCGGCTCGCAAACCTCAAGCGGCTTCTTAGCGCGATCTCAGCCTCCTCTCAGGGGCGACTGGCTTGATGCCCCGGAGCAGTCGAACGAGAGGAGTGCTGATGAAGAAGAGAGCGATCACGATCCGCTTCGGCCCGCTGGGGCTGTCGCTGCTGGCGGCGGGGATCACGGCCGTCGGCTTCGCCGCGGTCTCCCTGGCGGCCGACGGCGGGAGCGGCGGCGGGACGAGCACCCAAAGCTCGGTTCCCGCCCCGCCGCCGCGCGGGGCCGTGACCATCATGCGAGCCCCGCGGCCCTCGGCCGCGGACCGGCAGAAGATGCAGGAGTTCCAGCAGTGCATGCAGGAGAACGGGGCTCCGGCGCCCCCGGGGCTCGATCCGAGCAGCGGGCCGCCGAGCCCTCCGAGCGCCGCTGACCAGCAGAAGATCCAGAAGGCCTACGAGGCCTGCAAGGACAAGCTGCCCAGCGACCTCCAGAACGCCGGCCCGCCCCACCTCGGCGTCTGCGGCCCGCCCCCGGGCGCGCCTCCGGCCCAGGGTCAGGGCCAGGGCTCGGGCACGAACCAGGACCAGAGCAACCCCTCGAGCGGCAGCACGTCGAGCGGCTCGAGCTCCTGAGAAGACTCGTCCCCCACAACCCGGCGTCCCAGTGACGCCTACATAGCCGCATCCCCCAGGCGCGCGCGGCCCCGAGAGGGGCCGCGCGCCCACATCCAGGTTGGTCACTTAGCGGGCCGAAGCGCCGTGAAGTGACCAACGGCCGGGGGCCGGGCGTGCAACGACCTCAAGGTTGGTCAGTTAGCGGGCCGTAAGGCCGCGAAGTGACCAACGCGGGGGGTGGGGCGGTGCGCCGCCTACGCCGGGAGGCCGACCGCCTCGAGCGCCGCCGAGATCTCCGAGTAGACGGTGACGCCGGCGACCTTGCGGTCGCGCTGCTCGAGCACGTGCGCGAGCGGGACGTCGAGCTCGTCGCCGCTCTCCTTCTGCACGATCTGAAGCCGGCCGAGCACGACCCAGCGGCCATCGGCGACCGAACGGAGCCCCTCGGGCCTGAAGCTGTCGGACTCGAACAGCTCCTCCATCTCGCCCCGCCAGCGCCTGAATCCCCGCATGCCCTTGTAGCTCTTGTCCTCGATGAAGACCGTTTCCATGCGGAGCTGAAAGTCGGGGTGCAGAAGCGCCTCAAGTGCATCGCCCCCACGGTCGAATTCATCGTAGATGCGCCTGACCGCATCAAGCGCCGAGCCCGTGTCCGCCTCCTCCATCGCCGAGTTGAACTGACGCTCGAGGGTCTCAACGTCGTGCTGGTCGTACATCCTTCGCCTCAGTATCTCCCCACTAGTGCCGAAGACTCCGCCTCACCGCTCGGGGAAGCTATCGGAGGCACCGCGGAGGGAACAGCCAGCGTGAACGGGGTCAGAGCTTGAGTGCCAGCGGGCAGACCGGAGCGGCCGACGCCGAGCGGGTCCGCGAGCAGGAGGCCCAGGCCAGGCTCGCCTCGGTCAAGGTCGGGATCTGGCTCTCCCTGGTCGTCTGCGCGGGCAGCGCGCTCTACGCGCTGGACACCTGGGCCCAGCCCCACCGTCCCGAGATCCTGGCGCTCATCGGCCTCGGCGTGCTCACCGTCGCCGGCGTAACCGCCCTGCCCCTCGAGCGGATCATCCGCAGCAACCGCTCCGAGGCGTTCTTCGTCACCTGGTCCATCGGCGACATCCTCCTGATCGCAGCCATCGCGGGCCTCGACGGGGGCTCCCAGAGCGCCTACATGCTCCTGCTGGTCCTGCCCTTCCTCTTCGCGGCCCTCTCCTACCCGCCGACGACCATCGCGGTGGTCGGGCTCGTGGATCTGTCGATGTTGTTCGCCGTCGGCTTCGGCGTCGGCGGTGGCTTCCCGCTGAAGGGATTCGGCCTCTTCTGCGGGGCGTGCGTCGGCCTGCTCGGCACCTGGGAGGCCCGGAACCAGATGCGCCAGCGCCGCGAGCTCGCGGAGACGGCGGTCGCGCTCGAGCACAGCGAGGGCAGCAGCCGGCGGCAGGCCCAGCAGCAGCGGGAGGTGGCCCGCTTCGGCCAGCTGGCCCTCGAGGGGGCGGACATCGACGAGCTCAGCGAGGAGGCCTGCGCGATCGTCACCGAGGTGCTCGAGGTCGAGTACTCCCCCGTCTTCAAGGCGCTGCCCGGCGGACAGGAGCTCCTCCTGATCGCGGCCAGCGGCATGTCGGATGAGGACGTCGGCACCGCCCGTATCCCCACCGGCCAGGGCTCCCAGTCGGGATACGCCTTCACGACCGGCATGCCGGTCGTGGCCCACGACCTGGAGGGCGAGACCCGGTTCCGGCAGTCCAAGCTGCAGCGGCGCCAGGGGATCCGCAGCGCCGCGGTCGTCCCGATCAAGGGCGAGGGAGAGCCCTACGGGGTGCTCGGGGCCGGCGCGCGCGCCCGGCAGCGGTTCACGCGGGAGGACGTCGACTTCATGCAGGCGATCGCGAACGTGCTCGCCAACGCGATCGAGCGCCGCCGCAACGAGGAGCGGACCCAGCACGAGGCGCTGCACGACCCGCTCACCGGGCTCCCCAACCGCAACCTCTTCCTCGATCGCCTCCAGCACGCCCTGTCCGTGGCCGCCCGCCGCGAGACCTCGATCGCGGTCCTCTTCCTCGACCTCGACCAGTTCAAGCTCGTCAACGACAGCCTCGGCCACGCCGCCGGCGACGAGCTGCTCGCCGCGGTGGCGCCGAGGATCGAGCAGGCGCTGCGTCCGGGCGACACCGTCGCCCGCTTCGGCGGCGACGAGTTCGCCGTCCTGGCCGAGGACGTCGGCAACGAGCGCGGGGCGACCCGGATCGCGGAGCGGATCGCCGAGGAGCTCGCGCGGCCGTTCATCCTGCGCGAGCGCGAGCACTTCGTCAGCGCGAGCATCGGGATCTCGATCGGCAGCGGGGGCGAGGCGCCCGAGGCCCTGATCCGGGACGCGGACGCCGCCCTCTACCGCGCCAAGGACCACGGTCGCGGCGGCTACGAGATCTTCGACGAGGTGATGCGCTCGCGGGTGATCGAGCACATGCAGATCGAGAACGACCTGCGCCGCGCGCTCCAGCGCCAGGAGCTCGACCTTCACTACCAGCCCGTGATCCGCCTCCGCGACGGTGAGATCGTCGCGCTCGAGGCGCTGCTCCGCTGGAACCACCCCGATCGCGGCCTGGTCGGGCCGCTCGGCTTCATCCCGGTCGCCGAGGAGTCGCGCCTGATCGTCCCGATCGGCCGCTGGGTCGTCGAGCAGGCCTGCCGCCACGCCGCCGCCTGGCAGCAGCTCAGCCCGGACCGCGCCCCGATCGGGGTCTCGGTCAACCTCTCGGCCCGCCAGATCGCGGACCCCGAGCTCATCTCCCACATCGAGGGATCGATCCACGCCAACGGGATCGAGCCGTCGACGCTCTGGCTCGAGCTGACCGAGACGACGCTGCTCGACGAGACCACCTTCGTCGAGCGGACCCTCGCCGCCCTTGAGGAGCTCGGCGTCCGGCTGGTGCTCGACGACTTCGGCGTCGGCTTCTCCTCGCTCGGCTACCTGAAGCGGCTGCCGCTCTCGATGATCAAGCTCGACCGCTCCTTCGTCGAGAACCTCGCACCGGGCTCGCACGACGCCGCGATCGTCCGCGCGGTCAGCGAGATGGCCGACACGATCGGCATCAGCGTGGTGGCGGAGGGGATCGAGAAGGAGGAGCAGGTAAGGGCCGCGACCGCGCTGGGCTGCGGCTACGCCCAGGGCTTCCACTTCGCCCACCCTGTTCCCGCGAGCCAGGTAGAGGAGCTGCTGGCCCGCCCGATGCCGGCGATTCACTGAACCCGCGCGCCCCGGTGGCGACGGCGGCGGCCGGCGGGTTAGCATTAGGTCACCTCAGCTGCTTCAAGGGGGGACTCATGTCGGCAACGTCGAGCGCAGACATTCCGCAGTTCGAGATCAGCTCCGGGGCGGGCCCAGACGACGCCTACGTCGTCCGAGTAGCGGGCGAGGTGGACATGTCGCACGAGGAGGAGCTGCGCGCGGAGCTGCGCAAGGCGGTCGGGCAGTCGAAGGGCATCGTCGTGGACCTGACCGAGTGCGAGTTCATCGACTCGAGCGCCGTGCGCGCGCTGCTGCTCTCCCGCGAGGAGCAGGATCCCGAGCAGGGCTCCGAGCGCCTGGCGGTCGCCGCATCGAGCCAGCAGATCCTCCGCATCCTCTCCGTGATGGGCGTGGACCGGGTGATCCCGATCCGCGCGACCGTCGAGGAGGCCGCGGGGGCCCTGACCGGCTAGACGGAATGCACGACATCGCCGAGTTCCTGGGGGGGCACGACCCTTTCAGCGGGCTCGACGAGGGATCGCTCGAGCGGCTCGCCTCGCGGACCGAGGTGGAGTTCTTCCCGGCCGGGCAGACGATCCTGGCGCAGGGCGAGCGGCCGCAGAGCCGCATCCGGGTGATCCGCCGCGGGGCGGTCGAGCTGATCGATCAGGGCCGCCCGGTCGATCAGCTCGGCGAGGGCGAGATGTTCGGCCATCCCTCGGTCCTGTCGGGGGAGCCAACGCGGTACGAGGCGCGGGCTCACGAGGACTCGCTGATCTACTCCCTCGCCTCGGAGGACGTGGTTCCGCTGCTCGGACGCCCGGCCAGCCTTCGCTACGTGGCGCGGACCCTTCTCGACCGCAGCCGGCGGAGCCCGCGTGGCGGAATCGAGGCTCCGAGCGCCGAGGTGGCCCGCCAGCCGGCGGCCTCGCTCGTCCGCAGGCCGCCGCTGATCGTCAAGCCCGAGACCACCCTCCGGGAGGCCGCGCGGACGATGGGCACAAAGGAGCAGAGCTCCGTGCTCGTCGAGCTCCCAGGTGGCGAGTTCGGCATCGTCACCGACCGCGATCTACGCTCGCGAGTGGTGGCGGGCGGCCTCTCGCCGGATGACCCGGTGACCGCAGCGATGAGCGCCCCGGTGGTGGGTGTCGGCTCGGACCAGACCGGCGCCGACGTGATGCTCACCATGCTCGACCGCGATATCCGCCACGTTCCGGTCTTCTCCTCCCCGTCCGAGGTGCTCGGGGTGATCGTGGGAATCGACCTGGTCGCGGCCGAGAGCCGGTCCCCCTTCATCCTGCGGCGGGCGATCGCACGCGCCACGACCAGGCAGGAGCTTCACGAGGCGGCCGCCCGGCTGCGCTCGGCCGTGGTCGCGCTCCACCGAGCCGAGCTCACGCCGTTCCACGTCAGCGACGTGATCTCCGCGGTCACGGACGCGCTGATCCGGCGGATGATCGAGCTCGCGATCGAGTCGGAGGGGCCACCCCCGGCCGAGTTCGCCTGGACCGCCCTGGGCAGCCACGGCCGGCGCGAGCCGATGCCCTCCTCCGACGTCGACTCGGGCCTGGCCTGGCGCGACCGCCCGGACCAGGATCCGCTCGGCTCCGAGCCCCGGCGGCGGCTCGCCTCGGCCAGGACGACCGAGTACATGCGGTCGATCGCCGAGAGCGTCTCGGACACCGTCCGGGTGATCGGCTGGCGGCTCGACCCGCACGGCGTCCGGGCCTCCGGCTCCTTCTCGGCCAGCTCGATCGAGGACTGGCGGCGCGGGATCGATAGCTGGCTACAGCGGCCGGAGGACAACCGGGTGCTGGTCGCGGTCTCGATCCTGCTGGACGGCCGGATCGTCTTCGGCCACGACCAGAGCCTCGACGTCAAGCGCCTGCTCTTCGAGCACGGGGACCGCGCCGACCTCCAACGCTGGATGCTTCGCCTGGCGCTCAGCTCGAAGCCGCCCACCGGGTTCGCGCGCAACCTCGTCGTCTACGCGTCCGGCCACCGGGAGGCGCTCGACATCAAGCACGGCGGTCTGCTGCCCGTCATCAACCTCGCCCGCTATGCCGCGCTCGTCGGCGACATTCCCGCCAACCACACCCTCGACCGCCTTCGCGCCTCGGGTGATCTCGGGGTGTTCAAGCCGAAGCAGATCCGCGTCCTGCAGGAGGCCTTCGAGCTGTTCAGCGCGCTGCGGCTCGAGCATCAGGTCGCGCAGCTGGAGCGGGACCGGGAGCCGGACGACCGCCTTGACCCCCAGGAGCTCGATCCGCTCACCCGCCGCTACCTGCGCGACGCGTTCCGGGAGGTGGCCGCAGTGCAGCGCTCGCTCTCGGCCGGGCTGCGCTCCCGGGACTGAGACGTGGCACCGGCCGACTCGGACAGGCTGCGCGCCTACCGGCAGGCGCCCTTCCCACCCGGGACGACGCCCTGGCGGGAGGTCACTTTCACGGTCCTCGACTTCGAGACGACGGGCCTCGAGCCCGGCTCCGACGAGATCATCTCGTTCGCCACCGTCACGGTCGCCGGCGGCAAGGTGCGGCTCGACGACGCCCGCTACGAGCTGGTCCGCCCCCGCCGCATGCCCGACTGGGACACGATCCGCATCCACGGGCTCCGCGAGGCGGACCTGGAGGAGGCGCCGCCGCTCGCCGAGGTGATCGACGTCCTGGTCGAAGCGATCACCGGCCGTCCGCTGGTGGCGCACGTCGCGGCCGTCGAGCGCGGCTTCCTGGCAGCCGCGCTGGGCGAGCGGGAAGTCGAGCTGCGCAACCCGATCGTGGACACGGCGGAGCTGGACCGCGAGCTACGCCGACTGCGCCGGCGCCCGCCGGTCGATCGCGAGCCCATCGGGCTCGCGGCGATGGCGCGGGATCTCGGCCTGCCCGTCCACCGTCCCCATCACGCCGAGGGTGACGCGCTGACCACCGCCCAGGCGTTCATCGCGCTGGCGACGCACCTCGACTCGACGCAGCCGCAGACGCTCGGCTCGCTCGAGCGGACTTCGTCGCCGCCCCGGCCGCAACCGTCCCTGCGGCGCCTGCTGGGCCGATTCGGCATCCGCCGGTAGCGCGCCTGGCCGTTGCGTACAAGCTCGGCAAATTCGGGGAATTCGGCTTGACCTACGTCCGGTTTCGCACGTAGTGTCACCACATCCGGTCACATAAAGGCCTCGTTGCACGGAGGCAACGAGCCGCGACGGAGGGAGAAGAGCAGTGACTCCACCTGAGGGTATTTCGGATGTTGATCAGGTGAAGCGCGACGAGGAGCGGCTCGCTGAGCTCGGCTACAAGCAGGAGCTCTCGCGGACCTGGACGCCTTCACCAACTTCGCGATCTCTTTCACGATCATCTCGGTGTTGGCGGGCTGCTTCACGACCTTCGCCTTCGCCTGGCAGAACGGCGGGCCGATAGCCGTCTCCTGGGGCTGGCCGATCCTGTGCTGCTTCGTGCTCATGGTCGGGTTCTCAATGGCCGAGCTCACGTCGAAATACCCGACGGCCGGTGGCCCCTACTGGTGGGCATACGACCTCGGCGGCAAGGGCTGGAGTTGGATGACCGGCTGGTTCAACATCGTCGGCCTGGTCGGGATCGTCTCCTCCGTCGCCTACGGTGCCGCGATCTTCGCGAACGCCGTGCTCTCCCTCTACGGCCTCAACGTGCTGGGGATCGACTTCGGCGACACCAAGCACGTGCTCAGCGAGACCTTCCTGCTCTTCCTGATCATCCTGTTCCTCTACACGGTGGTGAACATCTTCGCGGACCGCATCCTGGCGCTGATGAACAACGTCTCGGTCGCCTGGCACCTGATCGGCGTTGCCCTGATCATCGGGCTGCTGATCTTCGTGCCGGCGCACCACCAGAGCCTCAGCTTCGTCTTCACCCACAGGATCAACAACAGCGGCTTCTTCGGCGGCTCACACAGCAACCTCGGGTTCTGGGTGCTGGTCCTGCCGATCGGGTTCCTGCTGACCATGTACACGGAGACCGGCTACGACGCCTCGGCGCACACGGCCGAGGAGACCCAAGGTGCCGCGAAGACGGCCGCCCAGGGACTGTGGCGCGCAATCTTCTACTCGGCCCTGATCGGCTGGGTCCTGCTACTGGCCTTCCTGTTCGCGGCGAAGGATGAGGGCGCGGTCAGCGACTCGGCGGGCTTCGTGGGCACCATCTTCACCACGTCACTGGGGACCGGAGCGGCGGAGCTGGTGCTGATCATTGCCACGGTGGGTCAGCTGTTCTGCGGAGCGGCCGGCCTGACCAGCGCCTCGCGCACCTGGTACGCGTTCTCGCGTGACCGGGCGATTCCCGGATGGGCGATCTTCCGGCGGATCAATCGCGACCGGGTCCCGTTCAACGCCGTGATCGCGGTTTCCTTCTTCTCGCTCGTGATCGCCATCCCGGCGCTGTTCGGGAAGAACAACATCCCGTTCGCGTTTTTCGCGCTGACCGGGATCTGCACCGTTGGGCTCTACCTCGCGTACATCATCCCGGTGTACCTGAGGCTGCGAGCCGGGGATTCGTGGGAGCCCGGGGCCGAGTGGAACCTGGGCCGGCGCTACAAGGTGGTCAACACGCTGGCGATCCTCTTCGTGATCCTGGTGGTCTTCGCCCTAGACCTGCCCTACACCCCGGCCGGGCTCCCCTGGAGGAGCGGGTTCGACGCGAGCCTCGTGAACTACACGCCATTCGCGGTCCTGCTGCCGCTGATCTTCGGCGTGTGGTACCTGATCTCCGCGAAGGACAAGTACCAGGGCCCGGTGAAGACGCTCGAGGAGGACGTCGTCACCGCGGACTGAGTCCGACGACAGCCAGGGCGGCACAGGCCGCCGCACTTCGACCCGCGCCTAGCGCGGGTCGAGTGCTTTCTCGGGCCGGACCATGGCGGTCGGCACGACGCCGTCGCGCTTCCCGTTCGTCCGGGCGGCGGTGGGATCATGCTCGATCACGATCCGGCAGGGACGGTGCGCCAGCACGTAGCGGGCCGTCGGACCTAGCAGCCGCTCCTCGCTCGGCGCGTGCTCGGTGGAGATGTAGATAAGGTCGGAGCGGCGGTCCGTGGCCTCCTCGACGATCGCCTTGCCGGGGTTGCGGGTGCGGATCAGCCGGCAGCGCACCCGGCAACGGGCGGTCTTGGCCTGAAGCCGGGCGACCTCGAGTACGCGCCGGGCCTCACGCTCCTCCTCCTCCATACCGCCATCGAGCGGGAGCTGCTCGGGAACCTTGAGCACATATACCGCCTCGACCGTTGCGTCGGGGCCGACCAGCTTGGCGGCTCGGGCCATCGCCTCGTTGTCGACGCTGGTGCCCAGGATCGGGACGAGGGCCGAGTGGTAGGTGACCTCGACGAAGCCCACGGGCCGCTCGGGCCTGGGGATCCGGTACTGCCTGAGTGGGTCGAGCCCTTGGCGGCGGCGGTAGAGGAAGTATCCCGCCATGCCGGCGATCATCCAGCCGGTACCGACGATCCGGGCCTCCTGGTGGAGCACGACGACAGAAGCGAAGGCGGCGCCTGTGCCGAGCGCGCCCACCACAGCGGTCATCGGTACCGGCCTGCCGCGGATTCGGACGTTCCACGGTGCCCTGTACGGCCGGTCGCGCAGCGGGTCCTTTAGCCGCAGCGCCACGATCGCGATGTGCGCGATCGTGAAGGAGAGCATCGCACCGAAGCTGTAGAGGTTCCCCAGGAAGTCGGTCTTCCCCGGGATGATCAGCAGGATCGCGATCGCCGAGAAGAAGAGAATCGTGAACCAGGGGGTCCGGTAGCGCGGGTGGAGGTTGGAGAAGAGGCTCGGCAGCTGCCGGTGCTCGGCCAGCGACCAGGACAGCCTCGAGATCCCGATCAGCCCCGCGTTGGTGGCGATGAACAGGATCGTCGCCGCCAGGATCCCGACGTAGTAGCGCAGCGCGTGCGCGGCGGTCGACGCCAGCCCCAGGTGCTCGATGATCCCCAGCACGGGATCGTTCTGGAAGCCGTGGGGCG
>Ga0070741_10015422_pt1 | contig 12951 bp, 11 predicted proteins | sample Coa_R1_4_FD_66440 | JGI IMG/M metagenome (GOLD analysis project Ga0070741, IMG submission 66440) | Surface soil microbial communities from Centralia Pennsylvania, which are recovering from an underground coalmine fire - Coalmine... | ecosystem: Environmental > Terrestrial > Soil > Unclassified ...
CCGACGACCGCCGCTTCCCGGACGGCCGGGTGGGACACGAGGACGTCCTCGACCTCCCGGGGGTAGACGTTGTAGCCGCCGGAGATGATCATGTCGCTCTTGCGGTCCCGCAGGTACAGGAACCCGTCCTCGTCGAAGGCGCCGACGTCGCCGGTGTGGACCCAGCCGTCCCGGATGACCTCGGCCGTCTCGGCCGGCCGGTTCCAGTAGCCGGCGAAGATGTGCTGGCCCCGGGTGACGACCTCGCCCTCCTCGCCGGGCGGCAGCGGCCGGTCGTCGTCGTCGACGACCCGGACCTCGACCAGCGTGTAGGGCCGCCCGGCCGACCCGACGCGGTCGTGCTCGTCGGGCTGGAGACAGGTGATGGCCATCGGCGCCTCGGCCTGGCCGTAGGTCTGGGCCAGCTTCGGGCCGAAGGCGGCCGTGGCCCGCTCCACGAGGGCGGGGGCGATGGGGCTGGCCCCGTAGCACAGCCGCCGCAGCGTCGGGGCGTTGATGCGGTCGGCGTTGGGGTCGTCGAGGACCATGGCGATCATCGTCGGCACAAGAAAGGTGGCCGTCGCCGCCTGTCGTTCGAGCTCCTCGAGGAACCGGCCCGGCTCGAACTTCTCCATGATGATGTTCGTGGCCCCCCGGATGAGGTGGGGCAGGACGAAGGCGCCGCTGGCGTGAACGACCGGCGCGGCGTGCAGCATCCGGTCGCCGGGCCGGACATCGGGCAGCAGGTCGATGAGGAAGCTGGCGATCTCGGCGTGCTCGCAGCGCATGGTGAGCGTGACGGCCTTGGGACGGCCTGTCGTCCCGCCGGTGTAGCCGAGACGGAACGGCACGTCGGGGTGGCGGGGCACGGCGCAGGGGACGTCGGGACCGCAGGCCATGACCGAGGTGAGCGTCGGCGAGTCGAACGCCGTGGAGATGGTCGGAACTCCGAAATCGTCGGCCTGCTCGGCGATCACCGCCCGGGATCCTGAGTCGGTGAGCTTGTAGGCGTGGTCGGCCGGGGTCTCCCGGACGTTGAGGGGGACCCGCACGAGCCCGGCCTTCGCCAGGGCGTAGAAGACGACGAGACCGTCGATGCCATTGGGGAGCAGCACGCCGACCCGGTCTCCGGCCCGCAAGCCTGTAGCCAGGAGGGCATTGCCCACCCGGTCGGTCGCCTTGTCGAGATCGGTGAAGGTCATCATCCGATCCCCGTGGACCAGCGCCGGCGCCGGACCGAACCGTTGCGCGGCTCGCCGGACGATCTCTCCTATTTCCACCGCAGACCGCCCTCGAAGGTCCGACGTCTTGCCTGCTGTGCCACCCGACCTCCTCGTTCGGCGCTCGGCGGCGGCCACGTACGTTCCGCCGGCGGGAGGTGCCACCCACACGAGAGCGGATCGGAGTGGCCGCAGCATTGCTGATACATCGGATCAATGTCAAGGGCTGCATCGGGTGATGCCCGCCGTCACATCCGATGTATCACGGCCCGGGCGAAGCTCAGCGGCTGAGGCTGACGGTGACGTCTCCGTAACGGGCGGTGACGGCCCGGGCGGTGGTCGCGGTCATGAGGTCCTGGACCCACCGGACGTGGGGCGACATGGCCCCGGCCATGAGATCGCGACGCACCGGCCCGGCGGCGTACATGGCGTCGACATCCTCGCCCGGGATCAGGTAGCGCAGCAGGAGCTCCTCGTCGGAGAGGTGCGCGCCGTACCGGCGCCGGATCTCGGCCAGTGTCGGCTGGGGCGGCTCCCAGTCCTGCAGTTCCCGGCCCCGGGGATCGGAAAAGGCGCGGTCGAGCACCTCGCCGTCGACCGGACCCGGGTGAGGGCCGTAGTGGCCGGCCAGGTAGATGAGGTTCTCGTCGGGGATGACCGCATAGCGCTCGCCGTTGACCACGTTGAGGAGGGCCTGGATGCCGACGAGCTGCGAGAACGGCGTGGCCATCACCGGGTAGCCCATCTCGGCCCGCACCACCTCCACCTCCGCCAGGACCTCGGAGAGACGGTCCTCCATGCCGTAGGTGCGGAGCTGGCTGAGCAGGGTGCCCATCATCCCGCCCGGAAGCTGTTGCTGGTACACGGCCAGCCGGTACTCGGCCGGCGTCCCCGTCGGGTAGCCCTCGGCCGCCGCGCACCGGGCGAAGTGGCCGGCCAGGGCCGGGAGCCGCCCGTCGTCGAGCTCGACGGTGTGGCCGGCCCGGCGCAGGTTGTCGACCGTGGCTTCGGTCGACGGCATCGACGGACCGTTGGCCAGGGTCGACACCGCGCTGTGGGCGATGTGGACGCCGGCCTCGACGCCGATCAGGTGGTTGATCGTTCCGAGACCGGTGGTGTTGTGGAAGTGCATCTCCAGGGGGACACCGCCGGCGGCGGCCACCATGCGGGGAATCCAGGTCCGGGCCCGTTCCGTCGTCAGCACCCCGGCCTCGTCGCCGAGAATGACGGTGTCGAGCCCCTCCCACCCGGCGATGACCTTGACGTTGGCCTCGTAGTACTCGTCGGTGTGGACCGGCGAGTGGGCGAACATGATCTGGGGCGAGACGGCCAGCCCGGCGTCGCGGGCCACGCCCACCACCCAGGCCAGCTGGTCGAGGTTGAACAGACAGTCGAAGATCCAGAGGCTCCCGATGCCGTGGCGGGCCAGGGTGCGGACCCACAGCTCGACGATGGAGCGGGGGGTGATGCCCATGCCGACGACGCCGTTGCTGCGCGTCCCGGCCCGGAGCAGGGAGTTGGGCATGGCCGCCCGGACGAGGTCGAGCCCCTCCCAGGGGTTCTCCCGGCAGTAGCGGACGAGGACCTCGAAGATGGAGCTGCCGGTGCAGTCGACGATGCGGTAGCCGACGGCGTCGATCTCGGCGGCGACGGGGAGGATGTGCCCGGCCCGCATGCGCATGCCCCACAGGCTCTGCTGCCCGTCGCGCAGCGACTGATCGACGATCTCCACCGTTGCCAACGTCAGTCTCCTCGGTCGGGAACGAGCCGCGCCACCGCTTCGCCGTACTCCACCGTCGCCCCGTCGTCGGCCAGCACCGCCGAGACGGTTCCGCTCACCTCCGCCTCGACGGGGATGACGCGGCCCATCACGTCGACGAAGCCGATCGCCTCCCCCGGCCCGACGACGGAGCCGAGGCCGGCGCCGTCCGGCGCGCCAGGGTGGCCCGCCCGGCGGAACACGCCGATGGACGGGGACCGGACGGTGATCTCCGCTGCGGCGGAGGACACTACCCCGGGATTCACCCGATGACCAGAGGCACCGGACGGCGCGGCGGCGACCGGCGGCGGGCCGTCCATCCGCCGGGAGACATGGAGCCGATCCGGACCGCTGGTCAGCGTCATCTCCTGCCACACGCTCGCATCGAACGCCGTCAGCAGCGAGCGCACGTCGTCCGGAGTCAATGTCATGTCCCGGTCCCTCCCTTCCCGGCGGAACGGCCGTCGGGCCGACATCCTAGGTGCGGCGGTGCCGACTGACCCGACGAATCCTTTCGAATGCGGCCGCCGGCATGTCACACTCTGTCGAGTACAGGCGGGAGAGGGAGAGCCCCCGGTGGGCGCAATCGAATCGGCCATCAGCAAGCTGCGGGACCTGATTGCGTCCGGCGAGCTGGCCCCCGGGGACCGGCTGCCGCCCGAACCGGAACTGGCCGCCCTCGTCGGCGTCTCCCGCAACACGCTCCGGGAAGCGGTCCGGGCGCTCATCCAGGCCAAGGTCCTCGACGTCCGTCGCGGCGACGGCACCTACGTCACCAGCCTGGAGCCGCACCTGCTCCTGAGCGGCCTCAGCTTCGTGGTCGACCTCATGCAGGACCGCACGGTGTTGGAGCTGAGCGAGGTGCGCCGCATCCTCGAGCCGGCGGCCATCAGCCTGGCGGCCGGCCGCATCGACGAGAAGACGATGAACGCCGTCCGGGAGTCCTTCGCCCGGATGCGTCAGGCCGAGACGACGGAGGAGCTCGTCGCCGAGGACATGGAGTTCCATCGCCTCGTGATCAAGGCGGCCGGCAACGCCACGCTGGAGTCGCTGCTCGAGGCGCTCGTGACCCGCACGACGAAGGGCCGGGTCTGGCGGGCCATCTCGGGTGGTGGCACCAAGGCCTGGACCCTGGCCCAGCACCAGGTGATCGTCGACGCGCTGGCCGCCCGCGACGCCGATCTGGCCCAGGCGGCGTCGACGCTCCTCGTGGCCGCCTCCGACAACTGGCTGCGACACCTCCTCGGCGACACCACCCCGCCGCCGGCCACGCCCGTCCCGGCCGAACTCGGTCTGGAGAAGGGCAGCCGCCGTAAGGCGAAGCGGGCGCCCACCGCGTGATCGGATGTCCCGGGGGTCGCTGGGCGATCTTGAGGGCGACACATCGGATGAACTCCTTGAATTCGTCCGATCAATGCCGTTAGCATCCGCCTGAACCCGGGCCCCGATCGAGGCTCGGCGAAGGCGATGAGCGGAACCGTCGGGCAGCCGTGCACGGTGCCAGCGGTGACCGGTGGGCCGGTTGCTCCAGGGGTGTACCCCGTTTCGGCGCCGGGCCGTCATTCGATGGCAGAAGGGGGAGCGGGCAATGCGCAGAGCGCGACACCGTCACGACGACGCCGGACCGGGCAGGAGATTGATGGCTTCGCGGACGATGCGCCTCGTGGCGGTGGCCGGCGCCGTCGTGCTGGCCACAACGGCGTGCGGGAACCGCAGCTCCTCCGACAAGCTCAACGCCCTCCTCAACGGCAAGAACCAGGGCGCGCCGGCGCCGGCCGCCGCGCCGGGATCGGCCGCACCGGCGGCCGACACGCCGGCCGCCACGGGCGATGCCGGAGCGTCCGCCGCCGTCCCGGCGTCGGGCTCGGCGGCGACGCCGAGCGCCGGAGCGTCCGCCTCGGCCGGCGCGCCGGGCGCGGCGGCCGGGCCGAGCTCCCGATCGGCGGCCGGAACGGCGTCGGGCACGCCGGCTCCGGGCCAGAAGTCCCCGGGTGCGGCGACGGCCGCGGCCGGAACGAAGTCGGCTGAGCCGGGCGGCCCGGCGGGTGGAGGCGCCGCCCCCGGTGCCCCCGGTCTCCCCTCGACGCCGGCCGGCTGCAGCGGATCCGAGCCCCCCATCGTCATCGGCAGCGTGGGGACCATGTCCGGGGTGGTCGGGTACCTGTTCGCCCCCGGGGCCAAGGCCGTGTCGGCCTGGGCCGCCGAGATCAACGAAAAGGGCGGCATCAACTGCCACGCCGTGAAGCACCTGATCGGCGACAGCGGCGGGGACCCGGCCCGATACCAGGCGCTCGTCCGGCAGTTCGTCGAACGGGAAGGCGTCATCGCCTTCGTGTTCAACCCCGACTCTTTCGCCGCCCAGGCCGGCGCCGATTACCTGGAGCAGAAGCAGGTCCCGGTGATCGGCGGCGGCGGAGGCGAGATGTTCACCTACGACAAGTCGATGCAGTTCCCGGTCTTCGCCATGGGCGTCCCCATGCAGATGAACCAGGTCTTCCAGGCGTCCCGGGTGTGGATCCCGGCCGGGAAGAAGAAGATCGGCACGGTGTCGTGCGTCGAAGCGGAGTACTGCCCGATCTTCGACAAGACGGTGAAGGAGTTCGGCCCGAAGTTCGGCTTCGACCTCGTCTACCAGGCCGACGTCACCATCACCGCCCCGGACTACACGGCCACCTGCCTGGAGGCCCGCAACAACGGCGTGACGGCGTTCATCACCTCCCTCGACGGCCAGACGAACCAGCGGCTGGTCAACTCCTGCGCCAAGGTCGGCTTCAACGCCCCGATCGCCGCCGCCTCCATCCAGGGCACCGACGACTTCAAGGACAACCCGAACATGGTCGGCAGCCTGGTCGGCATGAACGTGGCGCCGTGGTTCGCCAATGCGCCCGCCGTCGCCGAGCACCGGGCGATCTTCAAGAAGCACGTGCACGACGCCATCTTCGGCCCCGCCGCCATCAACGGCTGGACGACGGCCAAGGCCTTCGAGGCCGCCACCACGGCGGTGCCGCGCACCGGAGCGGTGACGAGCCGGGACGTGATCAACGGGCTGAATTCCCTCAACGGCAACGACCTCGGGGGTCTCACCTACCCGCTGCGGTTCAGTGCGGCACAGCCGAACAAGAAGAAGGTCGTGTGCGGCTACCCGGTCGAGGTGGTGGCCAAGGGCCGGTGGGACGCCCCGATCAACCAGATGGCCTGCATGCCCGGCTTCGAGCCGTGAGCGGACGGGAGGGAGCGATGCGGCCCACACTCGGTGTGCCCAGGATGGCTTTGCGCAGGATGGGTCTGGTCGTCGTTCCGGCCGGCCTGGCTCTGACCGCGGCCGGCGTCTTCATCCCCGCCGCCCATGCCGCCGACGGCTTCAAGGGCACGTTCGGGGCCGTGGCGTCCGCCGACGCGGTGCGCGTCACGTGGATCGTCCCCCACGCCCCGGCCAGCGACACCGTCCTCGACGCCGGCGGTCCGTCGGCCCAGGCGACGCTGGACAGCATCGGCGGGAGCCAGGCCTACGCCTCGTTCCCCTACCCCGGTGAGAACACCGTGACGGCTCCGGCCCTCGTCGCCGGCGCCTCGGGGGGCAAGATCAACCTGCCGGCCTACCCGTTCTGGGTCGGGTCGACCTACCCGGTGGCGCCCAAGTCGGAAGCCGGCAGCGGGCCGTACTCGATCAAGGCGCAGAGCAGCGACACCGAATCGAACGCGTCGGCCAGCGTCGGCCTGGCCTCCAGCGGCCAGGCGGCGGTGGGCCTCGCCCGCTCCACGGCGTCGACCGCCACCGCGCCGGAGGCGGTCACGTCGGAGGCGGTCACCGAGGTCACGGCTTTCGCCGTCGGCCCGCTCAAGATCGGCCAGGTGCTCTCGAGGGCCAAGGCGGTGTTCTCGGGAACCGGCACTCTGGCCCGTGACGCCGACACCCAGGTCACGGGGATGATGATCGCCGACACGCCGGTGGCCTTCACCGCCAAGGGGCTGGTGATCGGCTCGTCGGCCGTGCCGGCTGATCCCAAGCCGGTCGAGAGCGCACTGGCCCAGGCCAAGATCGGGCTGGAGTACATGCCCCGCCAGGACACCGACGGCGGCGTCGTCGCCCCGACGATCCGGGTGACGCAGAAGGACGACTCCGGCGGCTCGATCACCTACGTGCTCGGACGGGCTTCGGCGTTCGCCCAGGGGGCCGGGGATGCGCCCGGGGCCGCCCCCGACGCTTCGACCTCGCCCGATACGTCGGGATCCGGGTCCGGCCGGTCGGCGACGGCCCAGCCCGACCAGGCGTCCAGCTCCACCGCTCCACCGGCCGTCCAGGCGGCGGCCCTGGCCCCGGTCGCACCCGAGCCCGGTGAGACCGGCACTCAGAATGTCGACGTCCCGACGTCGTTCGTGGTTCCTGATCCGCAGCCGACCGCCGCGCCGAGCTCGGCCGCCGTGGGGAGCACGGTCGTCCCGGCCCGGATCCAGCTGGCGTCGAACGCGCCCGGCTCCGTGGCGGCCGCCGCCGGTCCGGCCGACGGCCGGCGGCTGGCGGCCGGAATCCTGTTCAGCGCCGGCGACACCAGTCCGATGTTCGTCGCCCTCCTGGCCGGGCTCGTCGCTGCCCTCGGTTCCGCTCTCCTGGTCCGCCGGTTGGGAAAGAGGATGCGATGAGTGCGCTGGCCAAGCTCGTTCGGTACCAGTGGGACCGTACCCTGGCCGCCGGCTTGGTGGTGGGCGGTCTCGTGGCCGTGATCGTCGCCTGGGCGCTGGCCAGCGGCACCGTCCTCACCTTCGAGCAGATCCCCTACCTCATGTCGGGCGGACTGATCGGCGTCTGCCTGGTGGCGGTCGGGGGGACGCTGTGGCTCTCGGCCGACCTGCGGGACGAGTGGCGCAAGCTCGACCGGCTGGAGCAGGCGGTGCTCGGCACCGGGCCCGAGATCGACGCCACGGACGCCGCCACGGCCCCCGTCACGGCGGCGGCGCCCGGCAGGCCGGTCCACGCCGCCGCCGAGAGCTGATTCCGTCATGTTCGGCGGCATTCCGGTCGACGTCCGGCCCGGCGGACGGGCAGCGGCGTGGGTCCTGCGAGTACTGGTGGCCGCCGGCCTGGCGGCGATGGCGCTCAGCTGGGCCCGGGCGTCCGACACCGTGCAGGTGAGCGAGCAGGTCGACTGGGCCTCGGTCAGCCTGGCCGGCGTGACGGCCGTGACGCTCGGCCTCGTCGCCTCCGTCCTGATCGCCCGCCAGGCCGTCGCCGTTCGCCTGGCCCGGGTGACGGCGGCGGTGGCCACTCCCGAACTCCCCGCGGGCGGCCCGGTCGCTCTCGCGGTCGCGGCGCCGGTGAACGCCCCGGCGGCCAACGGCGTGACCTCCGCCGAGGGCGAGCTCGTGGCGGCCGCCCGGATGGCCCGGTACCACACGCCGACCTGCCCGCTGACCATCGGGAAGCCCGTCCGCCCGGCCAGCCGCACGGACCACGAACGGGCCGGCCGCCAACCGTGCGGGGTGTGCGCTCCGTGAGACAGCTGCTGCCGTTCCTCGTCGTCGGTCTCACCGCCGGGTCGCTCTACGGGCTGGCCGCGCTCGGGCTCGTCCTCACCTACCGGACGTCGGGCGTGTTCAACTTCGCCCACGGCGCCCTGGGCGCCGGCGCCGCCTACTTCTTCTTCACGCTGCACTGGACGTGGGGCTGGCCCTGGCCGCTGGCCGTGATCGTGTCGGTGGCGCTGTTCGGCGGGGTGGCGGGCGTCGTCGTCGAACGGCTCACACGGTCGCTGGTCGACGCCCGGGTCGCCACCATCATCGTCGCCACCATCGGGCTGCTCCTGTTCATCCAGGGTTTCCTCTACTGGCGCTACGGCGTTGAACGGCGCGTGTCCCCCGACTTCCTGCCGACCGGCACGGCCCTGGTCATCGAAGGCGTCAAGGTCAGCTGGGCGCAGTCGATCAACTTCGGTGTCGGTGTCGCCAGCCTGATCGGCCTCTACCTGCTGCTGCACCGGACCCGGCTCGGCATCGCCATGCGGGGCGTCGTCGCCTCCCCCGACCTCCTCGGCCTGTCGGGCACGAGCCCGGCCGGTGTCCGCATCGCCTCCTGGGCCATCGGCTCGTCCTTCGCCGCCCTGACCGGAATCCTGATCACGCCCAGCATCCTCGGAATGGATGCCTTCCTGCTCAGCGCCCTGGTCGTCCAGGCCTTCGGCGCAGTGGCGATCGGCCGGTTCACCAGCCTGCCCTGGACCTACGTCGGCGGCCTCTCCATCGGCGCGCTGGCCGCCGTCTCGGCCAAGTACCTGACGAAACCACCCCTCACAGGGCTGCCCAACGTCATCCCGTTCCTCGTCCTGATCGTGGTGATGCTGGTCACACCGAAGCGCAAACTGCCGGCGGGCACCGGCCGCTTCGCCGGCGAGGCCGTCCGCCGGAAGCTGCCGGTGGCGCGACCGGTGCGGGTCGGCATGACCGCCGGCGCGGTGGTATTGCTGATCGCCATCCCGAAGCTCGTCGACACCCGCCTCCCGGTGTACACGTCGGGCCTGGCGCTGGTCGTGCTGCTCCTGTCGCTGTCGCTGCTGACCCGGGTCTCGGGCCAGATCTCGCTGGCCCACGCCGCCTTCGCCGGCGTCGGGGCGGCCACCTTCAGCAAGCTGGCCGCCCCCGTGCACGGGACGGGCCAGTTCGGCGGGCTCGGCACCGACACCCACGGCGGCGTCCCCTGGCTGGTGGCCCTCATCGGCGCCGGTGTGGTCACCGCCGCGGTCGGGGCGATGCTGGCGCTGCCGGCCATGCGCCTGTCCGGGATCTACCTGGCCCTGGCGACGTTCGGGTTCAGCCAGCTCATGGACAACGTCGTCTTCCAGAGCTGGCTCATGTTCGGCGGTTCGCAGGGGACCTTGGCGGGATTGCGGGCCCCGCGGCCGAGCATCGGCGGCCTCGACCCCCAGAATCCCGAGACGTGGTATTACATCGTGCTGGCCGTGGTCGCCGTGTGCTGTGCCGCGCTGGTGGTGGTGCGGCGCTCCCGACTCGGCCGGTTCCTGCGGGCCATCGCCGACTCCCCCACCGCTCTCACCACCCTCGGGCTCGGCGTCAACGTGACCCGGGTGCTGGTCTTCGCCGTGTCGGCCTTCTTCGCCGGTATCGCCGGCGCGCTGTTCGCCATGCAGATCGGCCGGGTCAACTACATCAGCTTCCCGGCGGTCAACTCGCTGCTGTACCTGGCCATCCTGACGGTCACCGGGGCGGTGTCGGGCTACGTGACGTCGGCCTTCCTGGCCGCCTTCTTCCTGGCCGTCATGCCGAGCTATCTCACGTCGATCACCTTCGAGATCCAGTCGATGCTCTTCGGCGGCATCGCCGTGGCCGCCGCCCTCGTGTCCGACCGGGTCGGCGTCGGAGCGGCCCTGCGGGCCCGCCTCGGCGGATGGGTCGGTCGGGCGGCGACCCAGGCGGAACGCCGGAGAGGCGACGGCGTCGGGCCGGCCCGGGCCCGCCAGCTCGAGGCTCCGGCCGCCTACGCCGTGGCGGTGGACCAGTGAGCGATCCGGGCATCGACGTCGCCGGCCTCACCGTCCGCTTCGAGGGCAACGTCGCCGTCGAGAGCGTGAGCCTGTCGGCCCCCATGGGCCGACTGACCGGACTCATCGGTCCGAACGGCGCGGGCAAGACCACCACCTTCAACGTTTGCAGCGGCCTGTTGCGACCGGCCGAGGGCCGGATCCTGCTCTTCGGATCGGACGTCACCCGGCGGGGGGCGGCCAGCCGGGCCCGCCGGGGTCTCGGCCGGACGTTCCAGCGGATGGAGCTCTTCACGTCCATGACGGTGGCCGAGAACGTCGCCCTCGGCCGGGAGGCCCGCCTGGCCGGATCCAACCCGCTGTGGCAACAGATGGCGACGCGGCGCCAGCGGGCCACCGTCCGGGCCGCCACCGAAGAAGCGCTGGAGGTGTGCGGGATCGGCGACCTGGCCGACAAGACCGTGGACAGCCTGTCCACCGGCCAGCGGCGACTGGTGGAGTTGGCCCGGGTCTACGCCGGCGACTTCCGGATGCTCCTCCTCGACGAGCCGTCGTCGGGTCTCGACCACGCCGAGTCGGAGCACCTCGGCCGGATCCTGCGGTCGCTCGTCGACGACCGCGGCATCGGCATCCTGCTCGTGGAACATGACATGGCGCTGGTCATGGCCATCTGCGACTACCTCTACGTCCTCGACTTCGGCCGGCTCGTGTTCGACGGTACGCCGGCCGAGACGCAGCGCAGCCCCATCGTGCGGGCGGCCTACCTCGGCGCCGAGGACCTCATGGAGATGGCGGACCTGTCGACCGGAGCCGACGGGGCGGAGGGATGAACGGATGCTGACGATCGAAGGCGTGAGCGCCGGATACGCCGGAGTCCCCGTCCTGCGCGACGTCAGCCTCGTCGTCCCCCGCTCCTCGGTGGTGGCGCTGCTCGGCCCCAACGGCGCCGGAAAGACGACGCTGCTGCGGGTGGCTTCCGGGCTGCTGCGGCCGGCGGCGGGACGGATCACGCTCGACGGCGAGGACGTGACCGGCCTGGCCTCCCACCAGCTGGCGGCCCGGGGGCTGTGCCACGTGCCCGAGGGACGCGGGGTCTTCCCGCCGCTGTCGGTGCGGGAGAACCTCGTGCTGTTCGCCGCCCCGGGAACGGAGCGGACGGCGGTCGACCGGGCCACCGAGGCGTTCCCCCGCCTCAAGGACCGGCTCGACCAGGCCGCCGGGACGATGAGCGGGGGCGAGCAGCAGATGCTGGCGCTGGCCCGGGCCTACCTCTCCGGTGCGCCCGTCATCCTGCTCGACGAGGTCTCCATGGGCCTCGCCCCGGTCGTCGTCGACGGCATCTTCGAGTTCCTCGAGCGGGTGGCCCACGAAGGGACGTCGCTGCTGATCGTGGAGCAGTACGTCAACAAGGCGCTGGCCATCGCCGACTACGCCTACATCCTCGGCCGGGGCCGCATCACCTTCGCCGGTGATTCGTCGGAGCTCGTCGACGAGGACGTCTTCCATCGCTACCTCGGCATCGAGGTGAGCGCCGCGACGTCGTGAACGAGCGATCGATGGCCGATATCTCGCCGCCCGGGGACCGGGTCCACTGCAGGGCACGTCGGCACGGCGGGTGCCCGGCTCGGGAGTGGTTGCCGCAGCTGTAGTCTTCGGGCATGCCCAGGGTTCGCGTCCACAACTTCGCGGTTTCGCTCGACGGCTTCGGGACCGGTGAGGGCCAGAGTCTCGAGGCGCCCTTCGGGCACGCCGGTGCCAGGCTGCATCAATGGTTCTTCCCCACCCGGACCTTCCGGGAGATGCAGGGGGAAGCAGACGGAAGCACCGGCATCGACGATGCCTTCGCCAGCAACTGGGCCCAGGGGATCGGCGCAGAGATCATGGGCCGCAACAAGTTCGGGCCCCAGCGAGGCCCGTGGACCGACGAGGCGTGGGAAGGCTGGTGGGGCGACGACCCGCCCTTCCACACCCCCGTGTTCATTCTGACCCACCACCCGAGACCCACGCTCAGGATGAAGGGCGGGACGACGTTCCACTTCATCGACGCCGACCCGGCCGAGGCCCTCGAGGCGGCCCGGGAGGCGGCGGGTGGGCTCGATGTCCGAATCGGCGGAGGGCCGTCGACCGTCCGCCAGTTCCTCGCCGCCGACCTCGTCGACCACATGCACGTGGTGGTCGTCCCTGTGGTGCTCGGCCGCGGGGAGTCCCTCTGGGACGGGCTCGAGGAGCTCGAGCATCGCTTCAGCATCGAGGCGGTCAGCTCACCCAGCGGCGTGGCCCATCTGACCTTCACCCGCCGATAGACCACCGTGCGGGTGCCGCGACGGCTCCGCGGTGTCGACGGCGCTGCGAAGCCGCACCCGGCTCGAACATTCGGGCTGATCGGGCGAGAGGGCTGCGCACTGGAACACCCCGGACGACGCTCGGCGGCCCGGAGTTCGACGCACCGATCGGCACGGACACGACCCGGCCGCGATACCGGGCGGATCGCCGTGACGCGCCC
>Ga0070741_10015423_pt1 | contig 12950 bp, 5 predicted proteins | sample Coa_R1_4_FD_66440 | JGI IMG/M metagenome (GOLD analysis project Ga0070741, IMG submission 66440) | Surface soil microbial communities from Centralia Pennsylvania, which are recovering from an underground coalmine fire - Coalmine... | ecosystem: Environmental > Terrestrial > Soil > Unclassified ...
TTCGCGAACGCCATCAGCAGCTGGGTCGCCGCGTCGGCGAAGGACTGGCACACCTGCTGCCACGCCGATGACACCGCGCCGCCGATCGTGCTGCCGACGAAGCCTTTCGCCGCGCCGCCGGCCGCGGATATCGCGCACAGGATGGTGCTCAGGGAACACATCTCGTTCATGGCGACAGCTCCTTCCATCCGGCCGCCGCGGCCTGGGAGGTACCCGGCTGGGTCAGCAGGGAGGCGAAGTCACCGGCAGGCTGGGGCGGGAGGATCTTCCAGTCCCCGCCGTCCCAGTGCATCCGCAGCGGGAAAAGGCTGACCTTGGCCTGGGTGCCCTGGCCCGGCAGGGTCACGTCGAGGTCGGTCAGGAACAGCACCGTCACCTGGTCCGCGGCCGGGTTCTTCAGCTGGTATTCGACGGGCTGGAGCACCGCGGACGCGCCGTCCGGGACCGGCCCGCTCGCTGGCAGGCCGAGGACCTCGCGCGTGGTGACGACGCCCTGGGCGTACTGCTGCGGTCCTTGCGAGTAGGACGGATCGGCGGTCAGGCGCAGGATCGCCGCGGCGGTGTCGGGGTCGAGGGCCGAGCCGATGTCGCGGGCGAACTCGTCGGCCGCCGAAATGGCGCCCTGGGCCGCGCCGGTCCAGGAAGGTGGCCATAGTCCAGGGCAGCTGCCAGGCGTGCGCATCGAGTCCTTGGCGCACGGCGTTGTCGATGACGGCCAGGAGGTTGCCGTGCTCGGCGGTGAACCAGTCCCAGGCCTCAGTGTCACTGCTGAACTGCTGGATCATGATTCCGGGTTGCGCGGCGGCCAGGACGATGGGATCTCTGCCCGGGTTGATCCGGCGTTCGGCGGCAAACGCCGTATGCAGGTAGTAGTCGAGCAGCTGCCTGATGGCCTGCTCGCGTTCCCCGGGCGGATCGCCTGCTGCTAGCTGCTGCGCGTAGTCGCGGATCAGGTCATGCATCCGGTACCGGTGCAACGAGGGTTCGGTGAGCAGGCGGTCGGCGTACAGCTGATCCAGGTTCGTGGTGGCATCGGCGAGGGATGACCCGGTCAGGGCGGCAGCGGCCTCAGGAGTGATGCCAAGGCCAGGATGCAGGCCCAGATGCCGGAAAAACCGCTGCTGGGAGCCGGTCAGCAAGGTGTAGGACAGATCGAACGCGGCGGCCACGGTGCGGCTTTCCGCGCTGACCGTGAGCAGCTTTGCCCGTGTCTCCCCGATCAGGTCGGCGATGCTCCAGGACCGGTTTGCGCCGACGCGGGCTAGCAGCGAGATCGCCAGCGGCAGGTGGCCGCACATGGCCACCAGTTCTGCCACCTCCGCAGGCTCGCCGTGCTCGTGCGGGGTCAGGCGCAGGAACATCTGCGCGGCCTCATCGGCAGGCAGAGTGTCCAGCGAGACCAGCACTCCCGCTGGCAGGTCGCTAAGGTAGCGGCGGCTGGTGATCAGGACCATGCAGCCTGGCGCTCCAGGCAGCAGCGGCTCCGCGCCGGCGGCCCGGTCCCGGCCGGCGCCCGGTCGTGGGCGCTCGGCCCGCGCGACGTGGTGCTCGTCGACGAGGCCGGGATGGCCGGCACGTTCCTGCTCGACAACCTGGTCGCGATCGCCGCGGCGCGGGGCACGGTGGTACGGCTGCTCGGCGATGACCGCCAGCTCGGCGCGGTCGAATCCGGCGGCGCGCTGCGGCTGATCGCCGCCCAGCCCGGCACCCCCCGCGCGGTCCAATCATTCCGCCAGCACAGAACAATCACTCCCGTGCTCTGTATGGCCACGGGGAGGATCGTGCGTGTCTCGCCGGCTGCCGGCGGGGGCCGCGGCGTCTGCGGTCAGGAGGACGGGTGAGTAACCAGGCACTGACGATCCTGCTCACCTCGGTAGGTGCGATTCTGGTCGCGGCGGTGGGCGCGATCATTGGCGCCGCGGTCAACTCCCGCGCCAGGATCGATGAAGGGCTACGCGAGCAGCGCTTGCAGGCCAACCCGCAGTTGTGGGCGCACACGTCCATAGTGTCGCGGTGGCCGCGGACCCGCGCGACCTGGCAGGAGCTTGCTGCCGTCCACGGCATGCTGCGCCAGTGGTATTACGCCAGCGGCGGGCTGTTCATGTCTGAAAGGTCGCGGGACCTGTACGGCGATGTCCAGATCCTGATGGGCTGGCTGGTCGCTGGTCGTGAGGAGTCTGCCTGGCGGCGGGGTACTCCCAGAGCTGGGTCTCGAACGTGCTTCGGAGGCAGCAGGCACTAACCGTCGACCAGGTCCGGGAGATATCGCGCCGGATCGGGGTACCCGTTCACATACTCCGGTTCGGCGACCCGGGAGGTGACGATCCGACGAAACGGCGAGACTTCTGCAAGGCAAGGCAAGGCAAGGCAATGGCCCCGCCTGCCCGTCGATGCAGTGCGCGTAGATCTTAAGCAGGACCGCGACGCCGTGCCCGGCCCGGCGGGCGGCCTCGGTCGCGGGCACCCCGGAGTTCAGCCACAGCGACACCGCCGCGTGCCGCAGGTCGTGGTTATGCCGACGTCGGCATAAGCATGATCTTCGGCACTCGTTCGCGGTCACGTGCCTGCTGGAGTGGTACCGCCGCGGCGCCGCGCCGACTGCTCGATCCGGCCCACGACCGGCTGGCCCTCGACCCGCCGTCGGACGGCGTGCAGGCTTGCGACAAGCTCGACGACCTTAGCGCCTTTCGGGTCGACCGGGTTCCGGCGGGGATACGTTCAGGTTCGGCCGGGCGTCGAGCGGTTTGGGCCAGCCGGGGGGAGTTGTTGCGGGTTATCATGTGTGTTGCCTGACGATGTCCATATACGGGCGGAGCAATGACGGGGCATTCCGGCGATTTGCAAGCGCCAGGGGCGTGGCTGCGACGGCAGCGCCAGGCGGCGGGCCTGACGCAGGAGGAGCTGGCGGATCGGTCGGGGCTGAGCGCGCGGGCGATCAGGAGCCTGGAACGGGATCGCACCCGCATGCCGCACCCGCGCACCATCGAGCTGATTGCGGGGGGTCTGGGCCTGACTGAGGCGGCCGTCCTTATGCTGATCGCCCGCTACCGTGTGGAGCGGTACGGCGGGGCTGAGCTGCCCGCAGGTGATGGCGAGGACCTGCCGGCCGGGTCCGGGGTTGTCGTGCCGAGGCAGCTTCCCCTTGCGGTCGTGTCCTTCACCGGGCGGAGGGCTGAGCTGGCGGTCCTGGATGCGTGGCTGGACCGGGTCACCTGCGAGGAGGCCGCGGATGCGGTGGTGATCTCGGTGATCGGCGGGATGGCTGGGGTCGGTAAGACCGCCTTGGCCCTGCATTGGGGGCACCGGGTCGCCGGCCGGTTTCCTGACGGGCAGCTGTACGTCAACCTGCGCGGCTTTGACCCCGCGGGCCAGCCTGCTGACGCCGGCCAGGTGGTGTGCGGGTTCCTGCATGCTCTCGGTGTGGCGCCCGCGCAGATCCCGGCGGCACTGGATGGGCAGGTGGCGTTGTACCGCAGCGTGCTCGCCGGTCGGCGGATGCTTATCGTGGCCGACAACGCTCTCAGCCCGGCGCAGGTCAGGCCGCTGCTGCCCGGTACGCCCGGCAGCAGCGTGCTGGTGACTAGCCGCCACCATCTGGGCGGGCTGGCCGCAGCCGAGGGCGCGAGGGTGCTGAGCCTGGATGTGCTGACCGAGGCCGACGCCGCTGACCTGCTTTCCGCCCGGCTGGGTCCCGGCCGCGCCGCTGCCGAACCTGCGGCCGTCGCCGAGCTGATCCGGCTGTGCGGCGGGCTGCCGCTGGCGCTGGCCATCGTCGCCGCCAGAGCCGGGCAGTCAAGCTGGCCGCTGGCCGACCTGGCCAGGCAGCTCTCCGACAGCAGCAAACGGCTGGGACTGCTCGGTCTCGGCGATCCTGCTGCTGACGTGCGGACGGTGTTCTCATGGTCGTCGCGGCAGCTGGGCCAGGAGGCGGCACGGATGTTCCAGCTCCTGGAGGTGCACCCGGGACCAGACATCTCGGTTGCGGCAGCGGCCAGCCTCGCCGGGATGCCCGCGCCGCGGGCACGGGCCCTGCTTGCCGGGCTCGCCGAGGCCAGCATGGCCTCCGAGGGCATGCCGGGCCGGTACTTGCTGCACGACCTGCTTCGTGCCTACGCCGCCGGGCAGGCCCCGGACATCGATCGCAGCACCGCTGCGCGCGCCATGTACGAGCATTACCTGCACACCGCGCTCGCCGCCGCGCATACCCTAGATCCTTCGCATCCGGTCACCCGCGATGCACCCGGACCCATGGTGACCCCGGAGGCGGTATCTTGCAGCGACAAGGCGCTGGCCTGGTTCGATGCTGAACACGACGTCCTGCTGGCCATCATCGCGCAAGCCGCCGAGACTGGTTCGTACGAGTACGCCCAGCGGATCGCTCATGCAATGGAGCCCTTCTTGTGGCGGACCGTCAACTGGCTGGAGCTGGCCGCGACCCAGCAGACCGCGCTCGCCTGCTCGGAGCAGCTGGCTGACCTGGTGGGTCAGGCACGCGCGCATCTGTTCCTCGGCCATGCCCGTATCCGCCTGGGCTCCAGCGACACCGCCCGCGCCCACCTGGCGCGGGCTATCGAATTGTCCAGCGCACGCGGTGATCACGCCGCGGAGGCCCGAGCCCGCCTAGGCATGTGCTGCCTGATGGGAACCGTACGCGGCCTGGCCACCAGCCTGCGTGCCCTGGAACTCGCCCAGGCCGCCGCTGACCCGGTACTCATGGCCAAAGCCTGCAACAACGCCGGGTACTACCACGCGCTGCACGGCGATACCGGCCAGGCACTCGCCTACACCGGCAGGGCCCTTGCCCTGTGCCGCTCAGCAGGCGCAGATCCGCACCTGGAAGCCGTCATCGAGGACACCGCCGGGCGCGCACACCGCCGCCGGGGTAACCAGCATCAGGCCGTTATCCACTTCAGGCAGTCGATTGACCTGTTCCAGGCTAGCGGCGCCCGCTACTGCAGCGCCCAGGGGCTCATCAGCCTCGGCGACTTTCACCAGGCCACCGCAGATCCTCGGGCTGCCAGCAACGCCTGGCAGCAGGCGCTGAACATCCTCGACGACCTGAGGCACCCCGACACCGACCAGGTCCGCAACAAGATCAAAGGGGGACAGAGCCTTCGCAAACGGTGTGAGGGGCGGGGATAGCTCTCTAAGTGCGTACAGCCGCAGTGAGGGCTGCGGGCAGGGAGCCCAGCGCGGCGGTGCTGGATGTAGCGCGGGTGCCGTTACGGGAGCTGATGGATCACCGCTGCTTGACGCGTTGCTGGAGCGGTCGAAGGACGAGGCCGGCGGCCTGCGGCTGACCGGGGCCAGGTCGATGCTCGGGGAGGCTGATCGCGGCGGTGAAGGAGCGCGCGCTGCAGACGGAGCTGACCGCCCTCTGGGGTACGGCAAGCACGCGGTGTCCGGGGCACGGCAGCGGGAACAGCCAGAACGAGGCGGTCGCCAAGACCGTGCAGGCCGGCGCGGCCCGGTGCCGGTGCCGGCTGGCCGGGCCGAGGGGCCAGGGAAAGAGATGAACTGGTCTATGGTCGGCTCATCGGCCACTCCGTGAAGCCGCCCGCGTGGCAACTGCCTCCGCCACAACACCACCGCGCGCCACCGCCCCCTCACTCGCGTGCAGCTCCCGCCGCCGCCTTGTCGTCAGCGCAGGCCAGCACAGTTAACAAAGACGGCCGGAACAGAGATTGCCGGTGAGTTTCCGGTTATTTCTCCTGTTCATTTCGCGTGCGCCAGACCATTGTCTGAACCAGGCAGCCGCTGCAATCGCTACCCGGCTAGCCACCTGGCTGTCCTCCCGCCACGAAGCACGATGACGTGGAGCGGCATCCTCAATAATCCGCCGCATCCTGCAAGAGGGACTGGCACATGACAGCTGACAAATCAGTAACGATTCCCCAGACCAGCAGGCGGATTTTGCGGGAGCGCAGTGGATCGAAGGCGCTGCCGGCACGAACGGCATCTCTGGACGGTGACTGGTGATGGCTGGCGGCAAGTCCGGCGTCAGCCGGCGGCGGTGGATGATCCCGACCGTAGTGATGACAGTCCTCATCCTGGTAGCTGGTCTGGTAGCAGGAGTGAAGTTGCTGGTGACTGGCTGGGGGCCGGCGCCTGCCTCTGCCGCGGGCAAGCCGGTACCGGTGCACACCGTGCACGGCAGCACCGTCAAGGTCCCGGCGATGCACCCCTACCATGCGCCGCCGACTTCGTGGCCGGCCGCGCAGACCGCGACCGCGTCGCTCTCCAATCCTGCCGCGGCCGGGAACAAGCCGCTGGCGCTGGCATCGGGACCGTCCGCCGGATCAAGCCGGGCCGGCAATCTGCCGGTGTGGGTCGGGCCACCCGATGTCACGTCGCGGGCGCCTGGAGAGACTTCCACATCAGCGGTTGTTCACCCAGTGAGCCCCCCTGCTAGCTCTGTATCGCGGGTGCAGGTAAGCATGGCGTCGCATTCGATCGCTGCGGCGGCAGGCGTGCACGGGGTGGTGTTCAGTGTCGCTCGCGACGACGGGAGTATCGCTGCCGGACAAGTGCACGTGAGCCTGAACTACACGTCGTTTGCCCACGCGTATGGTGGCGACTACGCGGCGCGGCTGCGACTTGTCGAGCTGCCGGCCTGCGCGCTGACCACACCCCAGATCGCCGCCTGCCGCAAGCAGATACCGCTGCAGACGGGGTCGGCCGACAGCGTGCGCGGCAGCGAGGTCGGCGCGGACGTCAGCCTGCCGGGTCTTGTTACCACCTCGGCGGAGGTCCGGGTCGATGGCACGGCCCTGACGTCGATGCTGACATCTTCGGCCACATCGTCCACGGTAGTCCTGGCCGCCACAGCAGCCGTCTCCGGTTCCGGCGGCGACTACTCGACCGAGCCGCTGTCGGAGACCAGCGAGTGGGTCAACGGCCCTTCGTCTGGTGCGTACACGAACTCGTACAAGATCACCGTGCCGCCCGTGCCTGGTGGCCTCGAACCGACGGTGAGCCTGCAATACAACTCGCAGGCCACCGACGGGCTCACGTCTGCCACCAACAACCAGGCGTCCTGGATCGGCGACGGCTGGGACTATTCCCCAGGGTTCATCGAGACCGAGTTCAAGCCATGCTCGTCACAGACGAATGGCGGGTTTAACCCCGACACGGGCGACCTATGCCCGGACAGCACCGGCCAGATCACGACCCTGTCGCTGAACGGGACTAGCACGTCACTGGTGCACGGCACGAGCGGCTGGAAAGCGGAGGCCGACGACGGCGCGAGGGTTCAGGATCTTGGAAGCGTCGGTACAGCCTCGGAGTACTGGGAGGTGACCCAGGCGGACGGCACGAGCTACTACTTCGGGCTGAACCAGCTGCCCGGTTACGCGACGGGCGACCAGACCACGAACAGCGCGTGGACGGCGCCAGTCTGGGAGACCAAACAGTACCTCCCCGAAGTGTGGCGGTGGAACCTGGACTACGTCACCGACACGCACGGCGACGCCATCGCCTACTTCTACAACACCCAGACCAACTACTACGCCGAAGACAACGGCACCACCGGCACCGCCCAGTACACCCAGGGCGGAACCCTCGCCAAGATCGAATACGGCGCGCGAGACGGCAGCATCTACACCCATACCCCGGCCGCCCAGGTGAACTTCACCACCAGCAGCACCCGCCAGGACGCCCCCACCGATCTAAGCTGTGCGTCAGGTGCCGCCTGCACAGTGACCGCGCCGACATTCTGGACCGGCGCCGCGCTCACCGGCATCAGCACTCAATCGCTGGCGGGTAGTTCGCTGCAGAATGTCGACTCCTGGGCCCTGTCCGGCACCTATCCGGCGACAAACGACCCCACAACGTCTCCGTCGCTGTGGCTGACCTCGATCACCCGCACCGGCCAGGACGGCCCGGCCAGCATCACGCTGCCCGCGGAATCATTCGCCGGAACCCCGATGCCCAATCGGGTCCAGACCGCCGCAGACACTGCAGCCGGATACTCGCTGATCACCCGGCTCCGGCTCACCTCGGTCACTAATGAGACCGGCGGCACCACGACCGTCAGATACTCGGGTGAGGACCCAGCGTGCAGCTCAGGAAGCTTCCCGACCATCTACCAGAACAGCACGCTGTGCTACCCCGGGTATTGGCTCCCGCCAGGCGCAACAACACAGGTACTTGACTGGTTCAACCTGCACACCGCCGGCAAGGTGACCGATACCGACACCACGGGCGGCGATCCCCCGGTCATCAGCAATTACATCTTCACCACTCCGGGCTGGCACTTCGACGACGACACAGTATCCAGATCATTGACGAAGACGTGGGACCAGTGGCGCGGCTTCCGCACCGTGACAACAGAAACCGGAACGGCCCCGGACCCGGTCACCGAAACAGTCGACACCAACTTCCAGGGAATGTCCGGCGACAAGAGCGGCTGCACGCCCACCCCATGCAACACCACCGTGACCCTGACTTCCACCCACGGCGACACGGCCACCGACTCCGACCAGTACGCGGGCATGACGTTCGAATCGATCGTCTACAACGGCGCCGGAACCGGCACCCAGGTCACCGACACCATCCACACCACGACCAGCACCATGACCGGCACCGACTCCAAGACCAGCATCAGCTCCTTCGTGGCCGAGGAAAACGGAACCAAGACCTACACGGCGCTCGCCGGAGGCAGCAACAGAGAATCGACGGTCTCCTACACCTACGACACGCACGGACGAGTCAGCACCCAGTCGGATGTGCCAGACACCACCGACGCAAGCCAGGACACCTGCACAACCACGACGTATAACACTGACACCACCGACTGGGTGTTCAACCAGCAGGCAGAAGTAAACATCACCGCCCTGCCCTGCACGACATCGCCGACGCAAGCATCACAAATCGTCTCGGACATCAAATACACCTACAACAGCGGAGGTGACATCACCCAGACCCAGAAGGCGTCCGCCGTGACCGTCACCGTCCCGAACACCATCAGGTATACATACGCCACCGTCCAGGCCGCCACCTACGACCAGTACGGCCGGGTGCTTACCTCCGCCGACGCGGACCAGCGGATCACCACCACCGCCTACACCCCGGCCACCGGCGCGGAACCCACTTCGGCGCAGGTCACCGACCCGGCCACCCTGGTCACCACCACCACCTATGACCCCGCGCGGGACCTGGCAACTGGTGTGACTGACCCGGCTGGCTATCAGACAGCGGAAACCTACGACGCGCTCGGCCGCGAAACCGCCTCATGGTCCGCCGGCAACCCCACCTCCGGCCCGGCAGTGGACAAGTACACCTACACTGTCAGCAACACCGCCCCGTCGGTGACCACCCAGCAGACCGAGGTACCCGGCGGCGGCTACTCCACGACCGAGGCCATCAACGACTCGTTCGGCCAGCCCCGCGAGACCCAGACCCAGACCGCGGGTGGCGGCACCAACGTCAGCGACACCTCCTACAGTTCCGATGGATGGAAGTCGCTGATCTCCGACCCGTACTACGTCAGCGGCGCCCCGTCCGCGACACTGGTCGCGGCAGCTTCGAGCAGCGTGCCGTCACAGACCGGGTACGTCTACGACGGCGACGGCCGGGTCACCAAGCAGATCGCCTACGCGCTCGGCACCGAAACCTGGGAAACCGACTCGACCTACGGCGGCAACTACGTCACCGTCGTCCCGCCATCCGGCGGCACCAGCCAGACCACCTTCACCGACGGCCGCGGCCTCACCACCGCCATCTACCAGTACCACGCAGGCGTTCCCGCCGACCCCACCGACCCAGCCGCCGACTACGACAAGACCGGCTACACCTACACCCCGGCTAAGCAGCTCGCCACCATCACCGACGCCGCCGGCAACGGCTGGTCTGACACATATGACCTGCTCGGTGACCAGGTCAGCCAGACCGATCCGGACGCCGGGATTTCGACCAGCACCTACGACAACGCCAAACAGCTGATCTCCACGACCGACGCCCGCGGCAAGACGATCTCCTACACCTACGACGGCGACGGGCGGAAAACCGCCGACTACGACACCACCGGTGGCGCCCTCGAAACCACCGCCGACCAGCTCTCGTCGTGGACTTATGACACGCTGGCGAAGGGCAAGCTAACGTCCTCGACGTCATTCTCGGGCGGGGCGTCGTACATTGAGCAGGTCACCGGGTACAACACACAGGGCATGCCGTCGGGGAGCGAGACGATTATCCCGACGATGCAGGGCGCGCTCGCCGGAGCTTACACGACTTCCTACACTTACGCGCCGAGCGGCCAGATGACCTCCTACACCGACTCCGCCGTCGGCGGGTTGCCTGCCGAGACGATCACTAGCGGGTACGACAGCGTCGGCGAACCCGACTCGCTGACCGGCACCAGCACGTATGTCGACTCGCTGACCTACACCAACTTGGGCCAGCCGCTCCAGTACACACTAGGCACCGCAACAGAGCCGGCCTACATCACCGACTCTTACGACCCGCAGACAAACCGCGTCACCGAACAGAACACCCAGACCGGCACCGCCAAGACCTCCATCGATGACCTGCACTACACCTACGACAACGCAGGCAACGCCACATCGGAGGCCGACACCCCATCCGGGGTCAGCTCCGCAACCGACGTCCAGTGTTTCCACTACGACTACCTCGGCCGGCTCACCCAAGCCTGGGCACAAGGCAACACCGGCTGCGCTGGCACCCCGTCCGCATCCGCCGAAGGCGGTGCCGCCGCCTACTGGAACACCTACACCTATGACGTGACAGGCAACCTCACCGGCATCACCTCCACCACCCCGGCTGGTGCCGTCACGACTACCACCGACGCCTTTCCAGCAGCCAGAGGGACGCGGCCCCACGCCATTACCTCACAGACAGCGACCACTACCTCAGGCAGCACCGGGATCAGCTATACCTATGACGCCGCGGGGAACCTAGCCACGGTCACCGGACCATCCCAAGATCAGACCCTCACCTGGAACGACGCCGGGAAGCCCAGCCAAGACACTGTCACCCCTAGCGGCGGAAGCGCAAGGGAGATCACCTACACCTACGACGCCAGCGGTGTCCTGCTCCTAAGCGCCGACCCTAGAACGACCACCCTCTACTTGCCAGACGAGGAACTGTCCCTAAGCGCTGGGACGGTCAGCGGCACCCGCTACTACAGTCTCGGCACCACCATCGTCGCGGCCAGGACCGGCGCATCCGCCGTCGACTACTTGGCCGGGGACACTCAGGGAACAGACTCAGTCGCTATCGACGCTGCCACCCTTGCCCTCACTCGCCGCTACTTCGACCCATATGGCAACCCCCGTGGGCCGGTACCCTCCAGCTTCCCCGCTGGCCGCAAAGGATTCATCGGCGGCATTGACGACAGCACCACTGCCCTGACCGACCTGGGCGCCCGCGAGTACCAGCCCGCCACCGGCTCCTTCATCTCCCCCGACCCTCTCCTCAAACCCTACGACCCTCAGAACCTCAACCCCTACGCCTACGCCGACGGCAACCCGACCACTTACTCCGACCCGAGCGGCGCCACCAACCCGAAGACTAATGGTGGAGGCGGTGCAGGTGGCGGCAACGGCAATCCAGCCGCAAGCAGCGGCCCGAGAGGGTGTGCCTCGGTCCAGGTTGGTGGGGTGCTGTTCCCGTGCAACACTCCGAATCTCAGAAATATAGAGAAAGCGTATAAGACCGAGCTGGGCCGCGGCATGACCGACGGATTTCCTGCCGGAACCGAAGCCGGTAAGCTCAATGCTCTAGAAGCGGCCTGCGGAATGACCAAGTGCCCCCCGCAGCTGACGAAAGAACTGGTCAATATGCACTTCAAAATATTGGGGGCAGTATTCGGAGGGCTATTCAATCTCGGCCTTGCGGCCATAGGCGAATTCGGCGCATCAACGGAGGGAGACGAATCTGCATTCGGCCAGAATCGTCTGCTCGCAGGGGAATTCGATGCCAATGAGGACGTATCGATCCTCGATCGGCAGCTAGGTACCTGCAACTCATTCGCTGGAAATACGCGGGTGCTGCTATCCGACGGGACGAGTGTTCCGATTCGCGCTGTACGCGTCGGCGACAAGGTTATGGCGACCAACCCGCTGACAGGCAAGACTGGCGCCGAGCCTGTCACGAGGCTTATCGTCACCGCAACAGATCAGGATTTCACCGCTCTCACCGTCAAGACGCCGTCCGGGCGCGCAACCGTGATCTCAACCATGCACCACCCCTACTGGGACGCGACAACCGGACGCTGGACCGACGCAGCCTCGCTCCGAATCGGTGACCGGCTTCGCTCACTTACCAGCGGCGCAGCTACAGTCACAGGAGTTTACAACTACCTAGGGCATCAGCTAACCTATAACCTAACCGTAGGTAGTCTGCACACCTATTATGTTGATGCAGATGCCGTTTTTGTACTGGTCCATAACAGCAATATACCCTGCGGCTTTGGTTACGACAGTGCTTTTGACAGTGGGACTAGCGCCTACGACGACTCTCTCACGAGAGCTGGACGCGCATACCAGAAACATATGCTCGATAAAGGCGGGAATGGCAAATCCGGCAAGTTCCTCCCTTACGAGGCTGGTGCAAATATTAATGATAGCGGAAAGCAGCTCCTGATGGAGATACTCACGGACCCGGATGCTGATTTTGAGCACATCACTCGCGGCCGCTTTAGCGGAGGCTATACGATCGTATCTAATATGATCATCGATGGGCGCGATCAGTTCTTCGGGGCGACTTTTGATGCGAACGGGAAATTCCAATTCTTCGGAGCGTATCCTTCCCATGGTGGATAGTACTAGTGGTCTCGCTTCTTATGATGCGGCACGCGATATTCTTGACGGGCTGATCGGATCACGTCTGACTCTTGTCAGGTATCTGATGCTCCTGTGGTCCAGCGCGCGCGAGAGGTCGACTGATGCCTTGGATGTTCTCGACGAGGCTATCGAGCTGACGTTCGATAG
>Ga0070741_10015424_pt1 | contig 12949 bp, 8 predicted proteins | sample Coa_R1_4_FD_66440 | JGI IMG/M metagenome (GOLD analysis project Ga0070741, IMG submission 66440) | Surface soil microbial communities from Centralia Pennsylvania, which are recovering from an underground coalmine fire - Coalmine... | ecosystem: Environmental > Terrestrial > Soil > Unclassified ...
CACCGCCGCAACCAAGCGCTGTCAGCAAGACAAGTGCAACTGCGGCGAATGCAATTCGGGGGCGGGCCTTCATGTTCAACTCCGTGTTCGGCGTTTCAGTGAAAAACAACGTGCGGACCTCCAGTTTCTGATACTTGCCCGTAGTGACACAGATCACGAACGGGACCTGTACTGTCGAACGAAACAGACTCACTGAGATTTGGGTTTGCTCAGGCGAGAAGAGGCGCGGAACTCTTTGACACGAGTCGCGTGAGTCAGAAATGCGGTACTGCTACCCCACAAAGTTGGTTACTTTTAACATTCGGGCGAACCAGAGTCAATCGGATCGAACAATATTTTGTTCGTGATCCCGAGCAAAACATTGCGTGCTGCGAGTTTCGGTGTGAACTGAGATAGGAAGATGCTGGTAACAAAGCAATTCCGGATGTCCGCTGTCCTCGCATCCATTGTGTTGTGTTTTTTTACAGTCGCACAAAATCTCGTTTACGCTACACACAGGATCTCGAATCTCGATCGCTACGTCGCCCCGAACGGGGACGACCGCAATGACGGATCTCGGCAGCATCCGTGGGCCACTCTCCGGCAGGCCAGTGAGAATGTGAAACCGGGATACGTGGTGCACGTGCAGCCTGGCATATACAGCGCCGCGGTAAGCACCTCGATCAGCGGAGCGGCAGCTGCTCGCATCCGATTCGTCTCGGAGGTGAAATGGGGGGCGGTGATTCGAACCGCAGGCGCCGCCGCTGCATGGACCAATGATGCCGATTTCGTCGACATCGTGGGATTCGACATCAGTGGAGACGGCTACCTCGGCCTGTTTAATCGCGGATCGAATGTCCGCATTATCGCCAATCACGTGCACGACGTTGCAGCCAATGGATGTACTGGGAACGGCGGCGCCGGGATTTTGAATGGAAAGTACTCAGCCGGGGATAACGACGTGATCGGCAATGTGGTGCACAACATTGGAGAGAACAACAAGAGTTGTGCACGCGTCCATGGAATTTATCACTCGAATCTCCGTGGCCGGATCGTGAACAATATCAGCTACGGCAATGAAGGTTACGGCATTCACCTGTGGCATGCGGCAGACCAGGTGATCATCGCGAACAACCTTGTATTTAATAATCGCCATGGCGGGATTCTGGTCGGCGCTGGCGACTCGCCGTATAACGGAGAGGCGTCACATCCAGTCGATCACGTTGCAGTGGTGAATAATATCGTCATCTACAACCAGAACCGCTACGGCGTCGAAGAACTCGGGGTTGTAGGTTCCTCGAACCAGTATATGAATAACCTGGTTTATAGAAACCATATTGCCGACTGGAAGCTTTTGAAAGGTTTGCAGTCCGGCAACATTTCCGAAGACCCTCACTTTCTTGACTACCGTCCCGACGGCAATGGCAACTACCGTCTGCCTGCGGGAAGCCCGGCGGTCGGGCGAGGCACAGCCTTGAGCGCACCCAAGGTGGACATCGATGGTCATGCCCGCCCACCGGGTGGATACGATATCGGGCCATATCAAACAGGAACGTCGAGTGCGCCGCTCTGGCCACCGGAGCCGTGCCTTCCCGACTGCACTGACTGATCCTCTTCTTACTTATCTCAGGCTATCTATGTGCGGCATTGCAGGATTCCGCCACTCGGATGAGCGAGTCGCTGATACCCAACTGCTCGACAACATGATTGGCATGCTGCGCCACCGCGGTCCCGACGGCGTGGGAGTTTATGCGGATCGCGGTATCGGTCTGGCACATGCCCGCTTGAGCATTATCGATGTCCAGGGTGGCAGCCAACCGATGCACAACGAGGACGGTTCGCTGTGGATCACGTTTAACGGAGAGATTTTCAATTACCTTGAATTACGTGAAGACCTGATCAGGCGCGGCCACCGGTTTTACACGCACTCAGATACCGAAGTAGTTCTTCATCTGTACGAAGAACAGGGGGAGGATTGCGTTCGCCACTTCAACGGACAGTGGGCATTTGCGCTCTGGGATAAACGTGACCGCAAGCTGTTCCTGTCGCGCGATCGGCTGGGGGTGAGGCCGTTATTCTACACATTGCAGCGCGGAACACTGATATTCGGTTCAGAAGTGAAAGCCCTGTTCGCGTATCCAGGTATTCAGCGGGAACTCGATTTGGCCGGCCTGGATCAGATCTTCACATTCTGGTTCACGCTCCCGCCGCGGACCATTTTTAAAAATATCTCGGAACTTCCGCCGGCGCACTCACTGGTGTTCAAAGATGGCAAGCTTGACCTCCGCCGTCATTGGCAAGTCGACTTCTCCATTGAGACCAGCAGACGCGAATCTCAGTTGATCGAGCAACTTGATTCGCTGCTCCTTGACGCTACTCGTATACGCCTTCGCTCGGACGTGCCTGTGGGCGCCTACCTGAGTGGCGGACTGGATTCAACGATCATTACGGCGCTTATCAATAGCTTTACGGACGCCCGACTGCGTACTTTTTCAATCGCCTTCGCTGCCGAGGAACTGGATGAAAGCGCCTTCCAAAACCAGGCAATTTCGTTTCTGAATACGGACCATAAACAGATCACCTGCGGCTACCGCGACATTGCTGACGCCTTCCCGAATGTAATTTGGCATATGGAGAAACCTGTTATCAGGGCCGCACCCGCGCCTATGTATCTGCTGTCGAAGTTGGTCCGGGAAAACAGCTACAAGGTCGTGCTTACCGGGGAGGGAGCAGACGAAGTATTCGGCGGCTACGACATATATAAGGAAGCCAAAATTCGGCGCTTCTGGGCTCAGCAGCTTGACTCAAGACTCAGACCACGTTTGCTTCGGCGTTTGTATCCGTATCAGCAGAATCTCCAGAGGCAGCCAGATACTTACCTCCAATCCTTCTTCCGGGTTGGCCGGAATGATCTCAGCGATCCATTGTTCTCTCATCTGCCTCGTTGGCAGCTAACAGCCAGGGCGAAGCTGTTCTTTTCAGAGGACACACGAGCGTCACTCTTGAAGCATGACGCATTGCTGGACCTGGTGCAGCAACTTCCAGACGCGTACATGAGTTGGCCCAGTTTTGGGCAGGCTCAGTATCTTGAAACCGCATTCCTACTGCCTGGATACATCTTGTCGTCGCAGGGGGACCGTCCCGCTATGGCTCACGCCGTGGAGGCGCGCCATCCGTTCCTGGACTATCGGGTGGTGGAGTTCGGCGCCAAGCTGCCGCCAAATTTGAAGATGAAGGTGTTGAACGAGAAATACATTGTCAAACGTGCATTCGGACATCGACTCCCGGCCGACATTGTGCGTCGTCCAAAACAACCATATCGCGCGCCGGACGGTCACAGCTTCTTCGCCGAACACACGCCCGACTATGTGAATGACTTGTTAGCTCCAAACAATATTCGCGATGCCGGTATTTTCGACGCTCTCACTGTAATGAATTTGGTCGAGAAGTTCAGATCCGACAATGCCCTCGGGGTTAAGGACAACATGGCGTTGCTCGGTATTCTTTCGACGCAACTCGTTGTCGATCAGTTCATTGACCATTTCCCACAAGGAGGTGGGCCGTGCGCCACATCAAGGAAGACTTACGCGATTTCGTAATCAAGAACTTTTTGTACGGCCGCGAGAATGGATTTTCCGACCGTGACTCCTTTTTGGAGATGGGAATCATTGACTCGACCGGCATGCTGGAACTAGTGGGGTTCCTGGAAAAAACATATGGAATCGAAGTCGGCGATGCCGATTTGATTCCGCAAAACCTGGATTCGATTGAGCAGTTGGCCGAATTCGTACGTCGAAAGCTCCTGCAGGTGATGGTGACAGCCGGCGTGGAACTTGAGAAGCAAATCGCGTAGCGCTCGCGAGGACTACCATGCAAGTCGAAGAATTCCTGGAACATAGTGCCGAGCGAACGCCCGACAAGATAGCACTCGTCTGCGGAGCTCGCCGCTTAACGTATAGCGAGATCGAGCGGCTATCCAACCAACTGGCCCATGCTCTTCTCGAACGCGGCGTCCAGCGGTGGGACAGAATTGTGGTGTATGCCGGGAATACCGTCGAGACGGCGACTTCAATTTTCGCCATCTTGAAAGCAGGTGGAGTGTTTGTGGTGGTCAATCCGACTACCAAACCTGACAAGCTGGCCTACATCCTTAATAATTGCCGGGCAACAGTGCTGATCACGACCGAGCGGCTACTGCCGCTGGCGGCGGTTGCTGCCCGCGAGACTTCGCATCTTCACAGCGTTCTGGTGGCGGGTGCAACTCGACTGCCTCCCCCGCCGGATGGGCAGCGTTGGATATCGTTGCCGACGATCATGGCCAACCAGCCAATCCAACGCTGCCCCAGGAAGAATATTGATCTCGATCTGGCAGCTCTGATCTATACCTCTGGCTCGACTGGCAGACCAAAGGGCGTGATGGTTACTCACCTCAATATTGTCTCGGCAGCCACTTCTATCACCACTTATCTAAAAAACACGCCTGACGATGTAATCCTTAATGTCCTGCCTTTATCGTTCGACTACGGACTCTACCAGCTGCTCATGGCATTCAAAATCGGCGCCGCCTTGGTTCTTGAGCAGTCGTTCGCCTACCCTCACGCCATTCTGGAAACGCTCGTGCGTGAAAACGTGACCGGATTTCCCATCGTACCGACAATCTGCTCCATTCTGCTTCAACTGGATTTGGCGACCTATAGCTTTCCGAATCTCAGATATATCACGAACACCGCAGCGGTTCTGCCGGCGGAACACATACGCAAGCTACGCAAAGCTTTCCCTCGCGTGACAATTTTCTCGATGTATGGCTTGACCGAGTGCAAGCGCGTTTCCTATCTTCCGCCCGATCAGATCGATATCCGCCCGACTTCGGTTGGGCGCGGCATGCCCAACGAGGAGGTCTACATTGTCGACGAGCAAGGAAGCCGGGTTGGGCCAGGTGCCGTCGGCGAGTTGGTAGTACGCGGGTCAAATGTAATGAAGGGGTACTGGGAACTCCCGGAAGAAACCGATGCCGTTTTGCGCCCGGGACTGCTTCCCGGCGAAAAAGTCCTTTATACCGGAGACCTATTTCGCAGCGACGACGAAGGCTACCTCTACTTTGTAGGTCGCAAAGACGACATCATCAAAACCCGCGGCGAGAAAGTAAGTCCGCGAGAAGTCGAAGATGTACTCTACTCTCATCCGCAAGTTGCCGAAGCCGCAGTTATCGGAAGCCCCGACGAGATATTAGGTAATGCAATTTGTGCTTTCGTGACTCTCAAGCCCGGCGCCTCAGTCGCCGAACAGGAATTGCTAGGCTTCTGCGCCGACCATCTCGAAGACTTTATGGTCCCCAAGCGGCTTTATGTTCGGCAGGAGTTGCCCAAATCCGCCAACGGCAAAATTGCCAAGCGACTGCTTGCCTCCGAGGCGGCCGGCGAGCCAGTCTTGCAGGAGGCTTAACCATGAATGCACACACGGCCCCCGTCGTGAACTGGCTCGCAATCAATGCCGCTGAAACAGCTCGCGTGATCGAGACGAGCATCCGTTCACAAGTCCTCTCCACACTTAAACGGAAGGGGGTAGTGCTTGGACTTTCCGGCGGAATTGACAGCAGTGTTGTGGCCGCTCTCTGCGTAAACGCTTTGGGACCCGAACGGGTGCTGGCACTAATCATGCCAGAGCGGGAGTGCTCGGATGACAGTGAACGCCTTGGCCACGTAGCTGCGAATTTTCTCCAGATCAGGACCGAAACCGAAGACATTACTAACATCCTCGAGCACACCGGCTGTTACCGCCGACGTGATGCCGCCATTCGGTGCCTTGTACCGGAGTTTGGCCCCAATCACAAATGCAAGCTGGTGATGGCGAATCTCGCTGATGGTGCGCGCTATGCCGTGCCTTCGTTGATAGTTCAATCGCCAGATGGTAAGCAGCAGAAGTTACGACTGACCGCCCAGACGTACCTAGAGATTGTTGCTGCGACCAGTTTCAAGCAGCGTACCCGGAAAATGATGGAGTACTACTACGCCGATCGCCTGCAATACGCTGTGGCCGGCACTCCCAACCGCCTTGAATTCGATCAGGGCTTTTTTGTGAAAAATGGTGACGGCACGGCAGATCTTAAGCCCATCGCACACCTTTACAAGACACAAGTTTACCAATTGGCAGAGTTCTTCAATCTCCCAGATGAAATTCGCGAGCGCCCTTCCACCACCGACACCTTCTCGCTCTCTCAGTCGCAGGAGGAGTTCTTTTTTGCCGTTCCCCACAAGACTCTGGACTTGTGCTTGTACGGCAAGAACCACAGTATTCCGCCGTCGGAAGTGGCAGAAGTGACCGGACTAAATGTCGAACATATAGTCGCCATTTACGAGGCGATCGATTTGAAGCGTCGCGCAACAACGTACCTGCACCAGTATCCACTGCTGGTCGAAGATGTATCCGAAATACTAGGTCAATGCACTCGGATTAACTCCCTCCGCTAACACCTACGCCAGAGCAGCCCTCCCCTGCAGTCAACATACTCTGGACTTTCGGAGGTTAGCCTATGTACGCCACTTCGTCATCTACTTGCGTTTCAGTCAGGTCCCAGCTGCTTTCGCGCATTGAAGACCGTACCGCCAAAATTGGAATTATTGGGCTGGGATATGTCGGCTTGCCGTTGGCGCTGTTATTCAGCCAGCAGCGATTCCAGGTTACCGGCTTCGATATTGACAGCCGAAAAATCGACCTGCTGCTTCACGGGTCGTCATACATTCATCGCATTCTTAAGGAGGAAATCCAAGTTGCGCGAGAGCAGGGCTTTTATCCCACCGCCGACTACTCCCAGCTTTCCGATATGGACGCGATCGTGATCTGCGTGCCCACGCCGCTAAACGAGCACCGAGAACCCGACCTCTCATACATCACTTCGACCGTGGAAGCGATTGCTCCGCACCTGGTCCCAGGACAACTCGTGGTATTGGAAAGTACGACCTACCCGGGAACCACGGAAGAAGTCATGGTGCCAATACTTGAAGCCAATAACCTGCATGGTTTGATCGCGGAACGAAACGGAGAAGAATCGGACGTCGTTTTCTACGTGGCATTTTCGCCGGAGCGCGAAGATCCCGGCAACACCGAGGTGGCTCGACGAGACATTCCTAAAGTTGTTGGCGGACTCAGCCCCACAGCGACAGACCTGGCCTGCGCTCTGTACGGGACGGTATTCAATCGCACGGTTCCAGTCTCGACTCCTTCGGTCGCCGAGATGACAAAGCTACTCGAGAACATTTATCGCTGTGTAAACATTGCGCTGGTGAATGAACTAAAACTTTTGTGTCTCCGCATGGGCATCGACATCTGGGAGGTCATTGACGCTGCTAGCACGAAGCCGTTTGGCTTTCAGGCGTTTTATCCCGGTCCCGGCTTGGGAGGACACTGCATTCCGGTTGATCCGTTCTATTTGTCGTGGAAAGCAAGGGAATGGGATTTTCACACCCGATTTATTGAGTTAGCTGGTGAAATTAACACTTCGATGCCGTACCACGTGGTCGAAGCGATATCTTCCGCCCTCAACCATCGTTCGCAACCGCTCGTAGGGGCGAAGATTCTGCTTCTGGGAGTGGCATACAAAGCTGACGTCGACGACTTACGGGAGTCTCCCGCCCTCACCATCATTGAGTTACTCAGAAGCGAGGGAGCCATTGTCAGCTACAACGACCCTTATGTTCCCAGCATCGGGCGCGGCCGTAAGTATGACCTGAAGTTGAAGTCCGTTTCCCTCGACCGCTTAGAGGAATACGACTGCGCTGTCATTCTTGCCGCTCATTCAACTTACGATTACCGCAAGATCGTGCGTGAAGCGCAACTGGTTATCGACACACGTAATGCGACTCGCGGCATTGTCTCGCCAAACATCGTCCGCTGCTAGTGGCAAACTGGAGGTTGTGATGTTGTCAGCAAAACGAACTGTATTCATTGTCGCTTTCTGCATAACCGCGGCTACGTTGCCTGAGGCAGCGGGACAATCCTCGAGAACCGGGAACACACCGGTATATCAGACAATTCAACCAATCGCCCAGAGCGCCTCCACAACAGCTGCAGTCCCACCCTCCGGGGGTGAACAAGCAACAGACCTGATCATTGGCAGCGGTGATCTTGTAGAAGTCAGCGTCTATGGCGCGCCTGAATTCACCAAGCAGGTACGAGTCGCAGACAGCGGCGACATCTCGCTACCTCTCATTGGGGCTGTGCGTGTGGGAGGTCTGTCCGTTCATGATGCAGAGCTGCTGGTCCAAAAGCGCCTTGCAGATGGCGGTTTCTTCACCGATCCTCAGGTTTCCATCTTTGAGAAAGAATATGCGACGCAGGGCATTTCTGTTCTCGGAGAGGTGCAGAAACCGGGAATCTATCCTCTACTCGGATCACGCAAGCTTTTCGACGCAATTTCAGCCGCCGGCGGCGTGACGCCGAAAGCAGGCAACAGCATTACCATTACTCGGCGTAAGAGCGCTCAGAATTCGCAAACCGTGGTTTTTCCACCTAACCAAACCTTCCCGCCGCAAAGCAATGTCGACGTGTTTCCGGGAGATACGGTCGTGGTGGCGAAGGCAGGAATTATCTATGTTGTTGGCGATGTACGCATGCCGGGCGGCTTCGTCATGGAGAACTCCGAGACGACCGTCTTGAAAGCCATTGCTATGGCACAGGGTGCGAATACCACCGCCAAGTTACAGAAGACTGTCTTGATCCGAAAAAGCGAAGCCGGCCCGCAGGAGATCCCGGTCGCTCTGCCCCTGATCATGGCTGCTAAAGCACCCGATATCAAACTGCAGCCAGACGACATAGTGTTTGTCCCTCGCAGCACAGGGAAAGCGGCTGCCCGGCGCACGCTCGAAGCAATCCTACAAACCGCAACCGGAGTCGCTATCTACCGGCCGTAATGTAAGCATTCCGTCGAAACCTCAGCATCGAGGATAACTTTGTGACGGCAACCAGCTCTTCTCCCATTTCCTACTCGCCCGAACCCCAATCGCTCGAATGTGCGTCGGTGCCTGTGCTTGCGCTTGGCGGCGGGCTGACCCTCATCGGGGTGATGCGCAGTCTCGGCCCAGCAGGAATGCCTTTCTACACAGTTTGTGAAGACCATGACTTCGTGATGCGTTCTCGCTGGTACCACCCGCCGCCTGCACAACCAGATGGAGGTCCAGAAGGCCTGGCAGATTTCTTACATTGGTTGCCCTTCGACCAAGCTGTACTGATGCCCTGTACGGATGAGTGGCTCCGCGCAGTATCGCGTCTGCCAAAAGCGTTGGCTCGCCAGTTTCCATCGAGCATAGGAGCCGCGTCGGTAATTGAGACGATGACCGACAAGTGGCACTTTGCTCAATTGCTTGAATCAACCGGAGTTCCGCATCCTGAAACGTTGCTTTTCGAGTCGTACGATGAAATGGCGGCTGTTGCACCACACAACCTACAAAACAAGATCCTAAAACCGCTCTTTTCTGCCACGTTTGCCCGCAAGCACGGCGTCAAAGGATATTTCGTTCAAGGCAAGGCCGACGCCTTGCGGGTTGCCGTGGCGCTTGACTACCCCATTCTGTTGCAGGACTACATCCCCGGACCACCAACCGCAAACGTGTTTATTGATGGTTTTGTAGATCGTAATGGCCGTGTGTGCGCCCGGTTCGCGCGCCGGCGTCTGCGAATGTGTCCTCCACGATTGGGAAATAGTAGTTTCCTGACCAGTATCGCGTGTAGGGAAGTCGAGCCGGCGGTAAAAACTCTCGATAAGTTACTTGCCGCTACTGCATACCGGGGGATTTTCAGCGCCGAATTCAAGTACGATATGCGTGACGGCAAGTTCAAAATCCTCGAAATCAACGCACGTCCATGGTGGTATGTGGAGTTCGCCTCCCACTGCGGCGTAAATGTCTGCAGCATGGCGTACCGCGATGCGCTCGAGTTGCCGGTCGAAGTAGCCTCTGAATACACACTTGGCCGGAAATGCGTACTCCTCCCCTATGACTTTCGCGCATTTCGAAATCATGACGACGACAGCCTCAGCCTGTGGTCATGGATTCATTCATGGATCGGTGCGCATGGCGGGCTGTTCTCATGGACCGATCCTCTTCCCGCTATTACTTATGGGTGGAGAATCGTCGCGGGCTTTGTAAAGCACCACTTCATCCAATCAGAAAACGCAGGAGTGCTGCGCGAAGCTAGTCCATAGCGCGATGTCTCAATAACCTGAGCTTCGCCTCATCAGGTTTTTTCATTTCCTCAACAAAAAAGGCCGGAGCCAATGAGCCCGGCTACCCGGGAGGAGTTATGTTTACCCGTTTATTGCAATCTTCGTGTCTCTTGGTTCTTCTCTGTGGAGTAGCGACAGCGCAGTTAGGTCAGTTCGTCGAGGCGTCCCAGTACACGGTCGGCAAATCTCCGCTTGCAGCGGTATCCGGCGATCTCAACGGCGACGGCAAACTCGATCTGGCCGTAACAAATAAGGTCGATGGAAGTGTTAGCGTCTTACTTGGAAATGGCGACGGTACTTTTCAACCGAAAGTCGACTATATCTTTTACTCGCAAGGGATGGGCCAGCCGCCTTTCACAGCCGCACTTGGCGATCTTAATCGCGACGGTGACCTCGATTTAGTGGTTACCCTGCCTAATGCGAACCAGGTTGCCGTTCTGCTTGGCAAGGGAGATGGCACACTGCAACCTCCCTCCTACTATGACACTGGAGAAGGACCGCAATCTGTTGCCATCAAGGATCTTGACGGCAAGAACGGGGCCGACCTCATCGTCACCAATGCCGGGGTGCCTGGCACTCCAGCCAACAGCATGAGCGTTCTGATGAACAGCGGCACAGGAACCTTCCTTACGCATGTGGAATACGCCACTGGTATCGCTCCCATGGGACTGATAACCGCTCATTTCACCAGCAGCAATACCTGGGACGTTGCTGTCACGAACTCGCTCGACGGAGCGCCTACAAATCCAGGCACCGTGAGCATCATGATGGGAAACGGCGATGGCACGTTTCAAACACATCGCGACTTTACCGTTGGCTTTCAGCCGCAGGTAATTGCTGCTGCCGATCTGAACCATGACAGCGTAACCGACCTGGTGATCGGCAATTTCAATGACAAGACCGTCAGTGTTCTGATGGGAACCGGCGGCGGCCACTTCAAAGCGCAACGAACTTTTGCCACTGCCTTTGAGGAGCCGAATGGAATCGCGATCGCGGATTTCAATGGTGACGGCAATCCCGATCTGGCGGTGTCCAATGCCGGAGCCGACTCGGTCAGCATTCTCCTCGGCAATGGGGATGGAACTTTCCAACCGCACGCAGATTACTGGGCCGGCAATGGTCCCGTGCTATTGACAGCAGCTGACTTTAATAATGACTTGAATATCGATCTTGCGGTGCCTAATGCCGGTTGGTCCACCAGGCCCGACGACAAGGTTTCTGTGCTGCTGGGGAATGGTGATGGGACCTTCCGGTCCCACCCTTTATATGAAACAGGTGTTTTACCGGCAGCCATGCAATCAGGCGACTTCAACGGTGACGGTAAGACGGACGTGGTTGTTGTAAACACCGGCGAAGCTGGTTGCTTCTGTCACTCTATCGGCGTGCTGCTTGGCAACGGCGATGGAACATACCAGCCGCGAGCGAATTATGCGACAGGTCTGTTTCCCGTGGCAGTCGCGCTTGGCGATTTTGATAATGACGGCAACCCGGACATAGTCGCCGCTAACTACGGAACCGATATCGTACCCGATAACACGGTCAGTGTATTCATGGGCAACGGCGATGGTAGCTTTCAATTACAGGTTCCTCACCAAACGGGGAACAATCCTGCAGCAGTTGCAGCCGCAGACATTAATGAGGATGGAAAGCTGGATCTCATTGTCGCGAACAGCGCGGACAATACGGTTAGTGCTCTGCTCGGCAATGGAAACGGCAGCTTCCAGTCACAAACAACTTACCCGGTCAGCAGTAGTCCGAGAGCTTTAGCGGTTGGAGATCTCAACGCCGACGGAATTCCGGACCTGGTCATAGCTCTGCCGAAGACGAATAGCTTGGGAACTCTTCTCGGAAGAAGCGACGGCACCTTTCATCCAGCCGTCTACTTCACCACGGCTGCTGAGCCCGTTTCCATCACGCTCGCCCATTTCAACCACGATGGCAAACTCGATGCCGCTACTGCAAATCGTACGGGTTTGAGTATGAGTGTTCTCATGGGCAATGGCCATGGTACGCTGCAGGCTGCCGTCAATTACTCGGCCGCAGACCCGGTCGCGATTGTTGCGGGTGATCTCAATGGGGACACCATTACAGATTTGCTGGTGGCGAATCAGAGCGACAATACTGCCACCCTGTTTACGGGATTAGGTGACGGCACATTCGTGTTGCCGGCCGCATTCGGAACCGGGTGGCTGCCATCCTCTTTGGCTCTTGCCGACCTTAATGGCGACAGCGCCATCGACATACTGTCGGCAAACTCAGCGCCCGGATCGGTCAGCGCGATCCTGAACGCCGCTGGCACGTTCGTCACCTTGGCCTCCTCACCTGCAAATCCCACGTATGGTGAGGCGATCACTTTGACCATTACCGCAGCCGCAAGTCTGCCGTGGAAACCGGCTCCCGCGGGAAACGTAAACTTTCTCGATTCAGCGGCGGTGCTCGGAGCGGCAAATCTGAGTGGCGGCACTGCGACATTCACGCTAGCGACACTCAGCGCAGGAACTCACAGTTTGTCAGCCCGATATTTGGGTGACACGAACTTCCAGCCGCACACGACTTCAACAGCTACGCAAAAGGTAAACAAAGCCAGCACCGTAACCGGGCTCACGTCGTCGGCAAATCCGTCCGCCGGTTCTCAGGTGGTGACCTTCACCGCAACCGTTGCGCCCGAGTATTCGGGCACTCCGAGCGGAACAGTTACCTTCCTTGATGGAACCGCCACCATGGGTACAGGAAGTCTCAAGGCCGGAGTTGCTA